>Ga0208725_1000045_pt1 | contig 24990 bp, 19 predicted proteins | sample MicForSoSWNH13_O_FD_188004 | JGI IMG/M metagenome (GOLD analysis project Ga0208725, IMG submission 188004) | Forest soil microbial communities from Harvard Forest Long Term Ecological Research site in Petersham, Massachusetts, USA - MetaG HF011... | ecosystem: Environmental > Terrestrial > Soil... | reverse complement strand
CGCCGATCACGTGCTCGCAATTGTCCAGCACCAGCAGCAGCTGCCGCCGGGCCAGTGCGCCGGCCAGCGCGTCCGCCACCGCCACCGCGGGCAGGTCACGGATGCCCAGCGCCGCCGCTACCGCGGCCGCCACCTGACCCGGATCGCGGACTGCCGCAAGCTCCGCCAGCCACACCCCGTCGGCGAACCGGCCGGCCACCTGTCTGGCCACCTCGCCAGCCAGTCGCGTCTTCCCGGCGCCACCAGGCCCCGTCATCGTCACCAGGCGAGACTGACTCAGCCGGCCGGCGACTTCCGTCACCGCCTGAGCCCGGCCCACGAAACTGGTCAGCTCAACCGGGAACCCATGCATGCCTCGCGCCATGTCGGCGACCGCAGACCGGCCCACAGCGGTCACCATAGCTGCAGCCGACGCTACGGCAAAGGCATGGACAAGGGCCTGGGCCGGTTCCGTGGCGGATGACGTCGTCGGTCAGCAGGGCCACCAGCGCGTCGAGATCGGCGGACTCCCACGCGCTGACGAATTCCGGCACGATCGCATCCTCGGCGGGTGAGCCAGGAGGGGGAGGCGGTTCGCAGCCGACAGCAGTCGGGTGCCGGCGAGCGCCCAGTTTCCCGGCCCCGCGGCGCCTACATCGGTGGCTTCTGACAACGAAAAGGAGAGCCGAAATGGGAAAGATCGTGATGAGCGGTCCGCAGAACGTGTCGCTCGATGGAGTGGTCCAGGACCCGGACGGTGAGGAGGGCTTCGAGCTCGGCGGCTGGTTCAACCAGTTTGGGGGCAAGGACCTCGAAGAGTGGGCCAAGGTCGCGCTCGACGAGGCGATGGGCGCCCAGGCATGGCTGCTGGGCCGGCGGAGCTACGAGTTCTTCGGCGCGCGGTGGCAACCCCGCAGCGGCGCCCTGGCGGACAGGCTGAACAGCCTGCCGAAGTACGTCGTGTCCTCGACCCTCGAAGATCCCGACTGGAACAACTCCAGGGTCCTGAAGGGCGATGTGGTGGCCGAGGTCTCGAAGCTGAAGCAGGAGCTAGACGGAGAAATCGTCGTCCCTGCCAGCTATCAGCTCGGCCGCACGCTAATCGAGCACGACCTTGTCGACGAGCTGCGGCTGGTCGTCTTCCCGGTCGTCCTCGGGGCGGGCGAGCGCCTCTTCGGCCAGACCAGCGACAAAAAGCCGATGCGCCTCGTCGATACCAGGACCATCGGTGACGGCCTCGCCTTCCTCACCTACCAGCTCGTCCAGGGCGTCTAGCTACCACTGCGCCGACGTCGGCCGGCGGCCGGCGTTATGCCTTGGTAACCAGGCCAGTGGCGAGGGCAGCCAGGTCGGGGACGGCCAGGTCGAACGTGTCCGACGGTTCCGGAACACCTTCACCTGCGCGTTGAATGTAAGCGGTTCGCAGCCCCTCCGCTGCGGCGGCGCGCAGGTCCCAGGGGTGGGCGGCGACCATCAGCGTCCGGCCCGGGTCGAGAGCCAGCCGGTCCAGCGCGAGCCGGTACACGGCAGGATCCGGCTTGTAGGCGTGCACCATCTCGCCGGACAGCACGCAGTGCCAGGTGAGTCCCCCGGCCGCGAACATGTCGGTCAGCATCGACAGGTTGCCGTTCGACAATGCCACGATGGCGAAGCGCCCGGCGAGGCGGCGTAGCGCGGCCTCAGCATCAGGCCAGGGCCTGAGCCTGTGCCCGGCCAGGGCCAGACGCCGGACGGCAGCCTCCGGCAGCCGCGGGCCGTCGCGCAGCACGTCAGCGAGTGCCTCTGTGTTGAGGTCGTCGGTGGACCGCCACGGCGCGCCTTCGCCGATTGAAGACACCAAGGCGGCGAAGCGCCCCGCCCAGGCTGCTGCCAGCGCCTCAGCCTGCCCCGCCGCGCCCGCCTGGTCCAGCGCGGCCGCCAGCTCGGCGTGCATCGATCCGGCTTCGTCCACCACGGTGCCGAGGACATCAAAAAGCAGGGTGTCAACGTCATCTGCAGAGATCACGCAAATATCGTCCCACCGGCCACGGCTGCGATGTCCGACCGTCCGGTTAGCTTGGCCTCATGTCTGCGGAGCCTGGCTGGTGCGGTGTGTGCGGGTTGCCGGTGCCTGCGGGTGAGAGGTTCTGCCGCTGGCCGTTTGGCGCCCGGGGCGGTGACGCGCAATATGACGACGAGGTTGTGCCGTGGGCATCGCACAGCCTGGCATTCATGACGGAACTGGTGGAGCTGCAGCACTGGCGCTGCCCGTGGTGCGGGGATTACCTGCCTGACTCTCCGCGCGGCACCGCGATCGACCACATCATCCCCAGGGTTTACGGCGGACCGCATCGCCGCTGGAATCTCCAGCTCGTGCACCAGGAGTGCAACTCGGCCAAGGGCAAAAAGATCACAGCCGAGGCGCTGGAGCTGGCCGATGCTCACGACGTGAGGATCAGCATGGACATCGGGCAATACCGCGCTGGAGTCCGGCGCCGGGCGGCCACGTATGCCGTGCGTGTGACGCGCCAGCTCGGCGGCGAGGCCCGCGACCGGGCTCTGGCCGCGGCGAGGAATCTCACCGTGTTCTTCCCAGAGGGAAGGGTGCATGCCGTCATCAGGGCAGCGGCGGAAGGGACCCGGCCCGCTGACAGCCTCGGCTCGCGGTGGACTTTCGGCCAGCCGGGCCGATCGACTTCGCTTGGCGCGGTTCGGCCCGGCCGGGTGAGTGGCCGCGGGCAGCGTGAGCCCGGCCCCTGAGGTCGTACGGCGCCTTGGCCGGTACCCAGCCATGACTCCTCTTGCCGTCGTCCCGGGCCTCGCGGAGAGGGTGATCGTGGGCGCGAGCTATGACAATCGCGGGACGGTGCACACCCAGCCGCGGTCGGCGGCCCGCCACATCACTTCTTCGTCGTGCGCGACGATGTCCGGTGGGCGTCCGAAGAAACGCGCGTATCAAGCTTGCGCTGCGTTGAAGTCGCTGACCGCAACACCGGCGAAGAGAGCATCGGCATTCATCAAGGGCAGTTCCCTTACTCCGCCCAATCGCCGGCAGTGATGCCGTCGGCGTGACCGGCCGGCCACTGGACCACCTCGATCCGGTTGCCGTCGGGATCAGACACCCACGTCGTTCGAAAGTCGTCTGAACCATCCGGTGATACGGGCGACTCGGCACCGATGCCCCGCGCGGCAAGCTCACTGACAGGGCGCCTCGTAAGGCGCTGAAGAAACCGGCTGGAGCGAGGGAGCCGGATACTCCCGGATCCCTCGCCGCCGGCTCTCCCTTTGCCTCAGCGCCCGCGTAGGTCACCGCCGCCGCGGGGATTGACGAGGTATGAGCACCGCGACCGCGCAATCTGCAGCCACGCCAGCGTCCCGGCGGGCAAGGGAGTCCACGCGATGACGCTGCCCGAGGGTCTGGCCTACGTGCCCGGCTTCCTCACCGAGACCGAGGAACGCGATGTACTGGCGGTACTGGCGACGTTCGAGCTGCATCCGTACGTGCTGCACGACACGCCATCGCGGCGGCTGGTGCGAAGCTTCGGCCTCGCCCAGGTCACCGGCGGGTACGACGCTGGCCCGGCGGCGCCGATCCCCGCCGAGCTGGAGTGGCTCCGGGAGCGCTGCGCCGCTCTCATGGGACGCGAACCGGGGGAGCTGGTGGATCTGCTCGTGACGCGCTACCCGCCGGGCGCGGGAATCGGCTGGCACCGCGATGCGCCGACGTTCGGCGAGGTCAGCGGCATCTCGCTGCTGACGGCGTGCCGGATGCGGTTCCGCCGCGGCCGGCCCCGCGCTTGGGAGACCGCCGAGCTCACCCTCGAGCCCTGCTCCGCCTACGTCCTGTCCGGTCCGGCGCGGACACAATGGCAGCACCACATCCCTCCGGTCACCCAAGAGCGATGGTCGATGACGTTTCGCACCCTGCGGCACGCCGCGGCCGGCCCGCGGTGAGCGGGCGGACGCGGCTCACCTTCCGCGTCCACGCGAGGGGTCATGCACCCGGGCCGGCATCGGCACTGGTATCGGTTCCTCGCTGGCGGCCGCGGCGCACGGCGCCTAGCAGGATCCGCACGCCTGCGCCCAGAATGGCAATGTCGCCGAGCATCTGAAAGATGAGCACGACCCGCGCTGCCTCGGACTTGGGGACGATATCGCCGAAACCCACGGTGGAGAAAACGGTCACGGTGAAGTACAGGGCGTCCGTGCGGGTCAGCGGCTGGGAAAAACTCGTCCCGGACGCTCGTTCCATCACGTAGTAGGTGGAGGCGAACACCAGCAGATACAGGGGGAAGAGCAGACCCAGCGCCTCCGCCGCTTTGAGTTCCGGGTTGCGCGAGCCAGCGATGGCTCTGATCTGCCACGCAGTGATGCCGGCGAAGACCAGCAGGCCAAGCAGTACGCGTACCGCCGCATCGGCACCCCAGCGCTGGTGCAGCGGAAGCTGGTAGTACAGAACCACCAGCAGCGCCGCGGTAAGCAGACCGCGCAGCACCGCCTGGTAAATGAGCCTCCGCCGCTTGGCTGGGGTGTACCCAAACATCAGATCAGCTTGAGCTGGCGGGCCCGGCGGACCGCTTCGCTGCGCCGCGCCGTCGCCAGCTTGCGGTAGATGTTGCGAAGGTGCGTCTTCACGGTGTTGACGGAGATGTACATCTCGTTGGCGACCTCAGCGCTGCTCAGCATGCCTGACACGTGTACCAGTACTTCCCGCTCGCGTTCGGTGAGCGGCTCAACTATCAGGACCGGGGCCTGATCTGTGGCTCTGGCGGGAGCCGGAAGCTGCTCGTGGCCCCGAGCCGGGTCGAGCAGGCGCTGGTGGGTTCCGGCCAGTTCAGGGTCACGCCGTAGCACCGGCCCGAGCCAGCTGTGTTCCACCACGAAGGGCAGCCGGAGCTGCTCACGTTCGGCCAGCCGCAGCGCGGAGCCAAGCGATCTGCGGCCGCGTGCCGGGTCGCCGCTGGTGTAGCTGAGCCGGGCGTCCACAAGCCAAGCCTGCAGAAGTACACGGTCCGGCGCCCCGCTGTCAGCCGCGAGCACAGGAGCGAGCGCGCGTCGTGCGTTCTCGCCGTCTCCGGCGGCCGCCCGGGCGTGCGCGAGGGTGACTGCAGCCGCCGGTGAGGTGCCGCCGCCGGCGGGCTGCGCTGCCGCCAGTGCTGCCGTGGTGTCGCCGGCCGCTGTGCGTGCTCGCGACTCGACCAGGCTCAGCTGCTCGTTGAGCCACGCCGGAACGGGCCATCCGGAACGTGCCCTGGTGATGATCTGCGCGGCCACCGCGGCGCGCCCCTCGGCCAGGGCGCCGCCCGCCGTGACCAGGTAGGCCACCGTTGCCATCAGCCTGTTGGGGCTTGCGCCGAGGGCGGCGTGCGCCTGCTTGATCCAGCCGCGTGCCTCACCCAGCTCGTTGCGTTGCAGATGCACCCAGGCGAGCGCGACGAGCGGCGCGGGGTTCGGGTTCCGGTCAGGCGGCAGGTGCTCGTCGGCCGCGAGGGCCGCCTGACCGGCCAGCTCTGCCGCGCGGCTCAGCCGGCCGCGCAAAGCCTCCACCAACGCCAGCTGCCCGGCGCAGTCGGCTTGCTCGTACTCTCCGCCGGAGGCGGCTTCGGCCACCCCTGCCTCGAGGACACGGGCCGCCTCGTCCAGGTGGCCGCGCCCTAGCTCGACGGCCGCGCGGCCGGACAGCACACGCGCCTTGATGTCTGGATGCCGGGCGAGCTTTCCGCCCGGGACCTGGCTGACCAGCAGCTCGGCACGGGCAGCAGCTGAGGCCGCCGTTACTAGGTCCCCGGTGCGAAGGCAGGCGGCCAGGCGGATCAGCGCGGCGGCCAGCCGGCATGTGGTCCCTTGATCGGCGGGAAAGCGTTCCAGTATGCCGTCCGCGGCATCCAGGGCGGCGGCACACGATTCATGTCTGCCAGCGGAGAGCGCAATCGCCGCGGCGACCAGGTGTGGCTGCGGCTCGGTCCAGGCCTGGACGGACGGCATGCCCGCGAACTCCTCGGCCAGGCATTGGCGGCCACGCGGCTCGATGATCTGGCCGATCGCCAGATCATCGATGACCAGGCCGGCGGCCAGCGGCCAGTCACCGGCCTGGGCGGCGTGCCGTACGGCGTCGGCAAGCAGGCCGTTCCGGGCGTACCACCGGGCGGCCCGCTGATGCAGGGCGGTCACCTGGTGCGGGTACTCGTGCCGCAGCTTTAGCCGCAGCATCGCGGCGAACAACGTGTGGTAGCGGTACCAGCCGTCTCCGGCCGGCTCGATGAAAGCGTTCGCGTGCGCCAACGCCGACACGATTTCTGCGGCCCGCTCATCACCGGTCACTTCAATGGCGGCATCGCCGCTTACCTGCTCGAGGATGGACGTGCACAGCATAACCTCCCGGATCTCAGCAGGCTGGGCGTTGAGAACCTCGGCCACCAGGTAGCCGGTCAGCGCGTTGTCCTCGGTGACCAGCTCGGTGACGAACTGGCCAGGGTCGGGATGAGTGCCCAGCGAGAGCGCGGCCAAGCGGAGCCCGGCCGCCCAGCCCTCGGTCCGCCGGGTCAGTCTCTGCAGCAACTCCGCCGACGCGGTGATGCCGTGCCGGGCCAGCAGTGATCCGGCTTCAGCGACGCTGAAGGCCAGATCGCTGGCCCGGATCTCGGTCAGCTGCCCGGCCAGCCGGTAGCGGTGCAGCGACAGCAGCGGATCCATCCGCGAGGCCACCACCAGGCGCAGCCCGGCCCCTGTGTTCCGCAGCACGAAGCTAAGCCCCTTCAGCAGTTCCGGGTCGGTCAGCAGATGCAAGTCATCGAGGACCAGCCTCACCGGCGGATCCTGAGCCGCCAGCGCCGCCGCAAGCCGCAGCAAGAACCCGTCATCGCCGGCCCGCCCCCGCGCGGCGGCCGCTCTGGGAACGGCGACACCGGACCGGCGCAATGCCGCCACGACATAGGACCAGAACACCCCCGGCCGGTTGTCGAACTCATCCAGGCTGACCCAGGCCACCGGCGCGTGCTCGGCCGCCGCCCACAAGGCAAGGGCCATCGTCTTGCCGGTGCCGGGAGGGCCGGTCAGAATGGTCAGCGGGCACCACCGCGTGCCCTGGGCGATCAGCTCGGTGACCCGCGGGCGCTGCACGGCCCAGTCCGGCACACCTGGCGCGGTGACCTTCGAGGCCAGGATCGGATCGCCGGCCGGACCTGCTGACCGCCTGGTGCGGGCCGCCGCCCCGTGCGCGGCGGCTTGCGGGTGGCGGAGTACCGCCGCCGGGGCCGGCCGATCAGTGGACGTCATGCCCTGACTCCCTTTTGCGATACCAGCAGCTCCTCGCGGATCCGGCCTGTCCACCGCACGGGGTAGCGGTTCCTAGACATGGCAGCGGCCTAGGCGTGCGTAAGGCATCGCCAGGGCCACGATCGCTGCCCTGGCGGACGGTTCATCAGATGTCTCGTGCATGCGCTGACTCCTCCAGGTTCCACAGCCGATGGCGGCAAGCGAAAAGGCAGGACGAAAGGCGCGTTCATGGTGACACCGGCCACCCCTGCCGCCGGCTGTCTCGGGATGCCCCGGCGGCAGCTGGGTCCCACGCCTTGACCTGCGAGATCGGTCATTGTTCGGGTGCCAGGGCCACGACGTGCAGGTCGACCACTTCAAGCCCGAGGCCGGTGATCCGCAGTACGAGGCCGGACAGGGCCGCCTGATCGGGCAGCTCGGCGCGAAGGGTCGTCGTGGCCGGGCCTACGGTGACCGCGCAGTCATCGAATTCCGCGTGCAGCGTGGTACCCGCCTGCCCGGCGAAAGTGATGTCATATGTCTTGGATCGCATCAGGGTTACGCCCTTCAACCTGCTGGTTCATTCGTGCTGCCAGCGTGGTTGGCGGCTGGGCCGGCGTCACCACCCTTTGGGGGGTTATCCGGAAGCCGGCTGCTTGGCCTGCGATCATGCCGGCCTAAGATGAACGTGGCGGCCAGTAACCGCCACCTGCAGTAGGGATCCACCCTGGGGACGTGTGGTGACAGAGAACGCGGCGGCTGAGCGCAGCGTTTCGCGGACCGCGCGGTTCGCGCTGGCGAAGTTTCGGTCGGCGACGCTGCCCACCACTCTGGTCACCAGGCCGGTCCTGCATGACCAGCTGACCGCGGGCGCAGGCCAGCGCCTGACCGTGGTGGTAGGGTCGGCCGGCGCGGGCAAGAGCGTGCTGCTGTCGAGCTGGACGGCGACACGGCCACCTGGCGTGACTTCCTGGCTTTCGTGTGACGGGGCCGACGCCAACCCGGTCCGGTTCTGGAGCGGGTTCATCGAGGCCCCCCGGGCGGTGGAGCCGAGGTTCGGCGCCGATGCCGCCGACCTGCTCGCGATGGACGGCGCCGTGTCGGGTGATGTGACCGCGTCTATCGCCAACGATGCCGAGAAGCTGCCCGCCGGGTCGGTGATCATTGTCGACGACTTCCATTACGCGGCGCCTGCGGTCTCCGGGGCCATGACCGATCTGGTCGAGCGCTGGCCGGCCCAGACCGCCCAGCTGGTTCTGGCCAGCCGGGTCGACCCGCCGCTGCGGCTGCACCGGCTGCGTCTGTCCGGTGAGCTGTGCGAGCTGCGCGACCGTGACCTGCATTTCTCGGTCGCCGAAAGCGCCGGCCTGCTGGCGAGCTTCGGCGTGCAGGTCGACCCGGCTGACCTGGCACTGCTGCACCGGCGCAGCGAGGGGTGGGCGGCGGCGCTGCAGATGGCGGCGCTGTCGCTGCGCGGCGCCCGGGACGGGGAGCGGGCCGCGCGGGCGCTGAATGTCCGCGGCCACGCGATCGCCGAGTACTTCGTCGCGGAGGTCCTCGACCAGCAGCCGGCCGAGGTGACCCGGTTCATGCTCGACACGTCCGTCTTGGGCGAGCTGACCGCGAACGCATGCGCCGCCATCACCGGCAGGCAGGACACGGCGACGCTGCTGCGCAGCATTGACGCGGCGAACCTGTTCCTGGTGGCGCTCGATGACGAGCGGACCAGTTTCCGCTACCACCGCCTGGTACGCCAGCTGCTGCGCGCCGAGCTGCGGGCCAGGGACCCGGCCCGCGAGCAGGAGCTCCAGCTGCGCGCAGGCGAATGGTTCGAGGCCACCGGGGACAACCGGCGCGCGACCCGCTACCTCCTCGCGGCTCGGCAGACCGACCGGGCGCTGGCCTTGCTGCAGGACCGGCTGGCGGCCGACTTCCAGAGCGACCCGGCGCTGCCGGCACCGCTGGACTTGACCATGATCGACCCGTCGCTGCTGGCCGGTTCTCCTGACCGGGTGCTGGCCCTGGCGGGGGACCTGCTGCTATCAGGGGACTTGGTCCATAGCGGCGAGTACCTTGACCTGCTGCAACACGCTCAGCCGCCGATCCCGCCCGAGTCGAGGGTGGCGGCCCGGTTCGCGGCGGTGCGCTCAGCGCACCATGGGCTGAACGGTCACGTGGCCGAGGCCGTCGATGAAGCCCTCGCCGCCCGTGCCATCCAGGAGCGGACGCAGCTCACCGACGAGTGGATTGCCGCCATCTTGCCTACGGTCCTGCTGCGTGCCTATACGTGGCTGGAGGACTACGGGGCGGTTGAGCGCGAGGCCGCCGTGACCCTGGCGATGCCCGAGCTCACTGAGCCAATCAAACAGGTAGTTGTACCTGGCGCGCGGGCGCTGACCTGGTTTGAGACCGGTCACCTGGCCCAGGCCACCGAGGCCGGTGAGGCCGCCGACGCGGCAGCGCGGCGGCTGGGATTCAGCCAGCATTTCTTTGCGGTGGACCACCTGCGCGCACTAGCTGGTCTCGCGCTGGAGCGTCGCGATCTCGACACCGCCGAGCAGCTCACCGAGCAGGCACTGTCGATATCAGAGCGCCGCCGGCCCGTCTTCGAGTTCCTGGCGCTGCTGGACCGCGCCGCGATCTGGGCCGCCCGCGGGCAGGTCCGCAGCGCGCTGGCCACCATCGACGAGGCCCGGCTGGTCCTGGCCGGAACCAGCTCAATACTGCTGACGCGGGCCGATGAGCTGGAGGCGCTGCTGCGCCTGTCGCTCGGCGATCCGCGCACTCCCGCCGAGCTGGCCAGCGGGCTGCCCGCCGGCCGCCGCGAGCTGTTGCTGGCCAGGATCGCGCTGGCCGCCGGGGATCACGGCGCCGCGCGGGACCATCTGCAGGCGCCGTCACTGGGCGAGCTGACGCCGCGGCGCGCGCTGGTACGCCAGCTACTGCTGGCCGCCGCCGCGATCGGCCGCGGTGACCCGATGACCGCCAGCATCATGGCCGGTGTCCTTCAGGCAGCCCGGCTCGGCGGGTTCCTCCACACCGTCGTCACCACTGACCCCCAGGTGACGAGCTACCTGGTCGAGCACGCCCCGCAGCTGCGAGCGGATCCATTCACCGAACAGTTGATCGCCGCGGCTCTGCAGACGCGCGCCACCCAGCCGGACGACTCCCCGGGCCGCCACGGACTCGCCGAGCCGCTGACTGCCGCTGAACTGCGCATCCTCAAGCTTCTGCCGACCAGCACCTATCTGCAGATGGCCGACACCCTGTACATCTCGCGCAACACAGTGAAAGTCCACCTGCGGTCGGTCTACCAGAAGCTCGGGGTAACATCGCGCTCGCAGGCCATCCAGCGCGCCGTCGACCTGCGCCTCCTCTGAGAGCATCCCGCTCCACCCCGGAGCTGCTGGCCATAACCCCCAAAAGGGTAAGGACGTCAGTCAGCAGTGCCGACCACAAGCGTGACCACACAGATGGCCCTGTTCAGCCGATAAAGGTCTCGACGGCTTGGATGAACCTCGCTGGGTCCTGGAACAGGACGGCGTGGCCGGCATCGTCAAAGAGAAGCAGCTTCGCGCCGGGCACGCTGCTGGCTAGGAGCCGCTCGTTGGCTGTCGCCATGAACCGATCCCGGGTTCCGCCGACGACCAGCGTGGGCACCCGGAGATCTGCCACCAGCCGGCCCGCTGCGTCCTGTCCTGCCATCCATCGCTCAGCTGCCAGGTACTGGCTGCGAAAGGTGGCGGCGGATACCTCGTAGAAGCCCGGGTACTGCTGGATGGCGTTGAGGTAAGCCCTGACTGGGGCGGCTCGATTCTTCGGGAAGAGCTGGGCCACGACCTTCGCGGGACTCAGGCCGGACACGGTGGTGAAGGGCGGGAGGGGCAGTGCCTTCCCGGTCCCTATCGCGGTAGCGGCCAGGATAAGCCGGCTTACCTGGGCCGGATGGCTGACTGCCAGAGCCTGCGCGATCATTCCTCCCATTGACCATCCGAGCACGGCCGGGTGGCGTAGCCGAAGCGCGGAGATCAGGGCACTCGTCTGGCTGGCCATGGCTGTGACGCTCAGCGAAGCTAGCGCCGAGACCGCAGAGGTCCGGCCGACCCCAGCGTTGTCGAAGACCACAACTTTGTGATGGGCGGCCAGGGCGTCGACGAAACCCGGCGGCCAGCCGTCCATGGATGAATCCGCTCCCGTGATTCCCTATCGGCTGCGACCGCCCGCTGCAGCACAACCTAAGTCAGCCGAACGTCACCAGGGGCTGGCCGTTGTCCGGGGCGGCAGCAGGATCATTCCCCGCCCGCGCGCTGTCCGCGGTACCGGATACTGGACGGGGAGGTCGCCATGCAAGAGGCGTTCGCGGATCTGTCCACTCCGCTGGTGGCCGATGCGTGCGTGCGCTGTGGTGTTCCGCTGCGGGCCGCCGATTCGGGAATCCGGGCGGTCGTGGCCGGCCAGCGGATCGCTGGGCGGGTCCTGCCGGTGCGGCACTACGGCAGCGTGGATGTGTTCCTGGAGGCATTTGGCCGGGCCGAAGCCGGCGACGTGCTGGTCATCGACAACGGCGGCCGCGTGGACGAGGCCTGCGTCGGTGACCTGGCGGTGCTGGAGGCCCGGGCCGCCGGGGTGGCGGGCCTGGTGGTGTGGGGCCTGCACCGCGACACGCCGGAGCTGGTCGCGATCGGCCTTCCGGTCTTCAGCTACGGCAGTTCCCCGGCCGGGCCGGTGCGGCTGGACGAGCGGGAGCCCGAGGCGCTGGTCACCGCGCGGTTCGGGCCGCACCTGGTCAGTGCCGGGGACACCGTCTTCGCCGATGACGACGGCGTGTTGTTCATCGCGGCAGAGCACACCGAGCAGGTGCTGGTCACCGCGCGCCAGATCTGGCAGACCGAGCGGGACCAGGCCCGCTGGATCCGGGAAGGGCAGACACTGCGCGAGCAGACCGGTTTCGACGACTACCTGGCCCGGCGCGCCGCTGACCCGTCCTACACGTTCCGCCGGCATCTGCGCGGCATCGGCGGGGCCATCGAAGAATAAGATCTGGGCGGATCCGGCGACGGCCGTCTTCCGGCACCCGCGATGCCCGGCAAACGGTCCAGGCATCATCGTTGTGCATCTAGGCCACAACCGGTGGCCGAGTATTCGGCACTCGCAGGTGTTCCGAGGCGCGAAGACCGCGTGCGACTTCGCCGCACCGCTACGCTGAGCGGAATCTGCGGTGCAGGTCGCGCACCTGCTCCGCCAGATCGGGGACCGGGCCTGCAACCACGAGATTGGGAACAACCTCTGTGATCGCCAAGGGCAAGACCGGAGCCGGGCCGACACCCAGTTCGCCGAGCCAGATGCCCGTTTGCTCCGATGAGGTGACGTACACGATGCGTCCCAGCCCGACCCAGCCGTGGGCGGCGGCGCACATGGGGCAGTGCTCACCTGAGGTATAGACAGTCGCCGCGGCTCGCTCCCGCGGGGTCATGTTCGTCGCCGCCCACCGCGCCAGTGCGAACTCCGGGTGGCGCGTCGGGTCGCCCGCGGTCAATTCCCGGTTCCGGTCCTCGGCGAGAACGGTCCCATTCGCGGCGACGAGCACGGAGCCGAACGGGAAGTCGCCCACCTCGACGGCCTCCGTCGCCAGTTCCACGCAGCGGCGCAGGTGCGGCAGGTCGGCCTCGGTGACCTCGTTTGTCATGGTTGCTCCCCCGAGTGGCGTGTTCCCGCTGAGACCGTCGCGAGCGCCTGCCAGGCCACCTCTGGGTGGTGCGTCTCGCCTGGATGGCCGTTGAACGGATCCAGCACGACGGTGTCGGCGCCGAGCAGGCTCAGCTGTTCGAGGTCGTCGAGGACCTGCTCGATCGTTCCGTCACCGGCCAGGCGTCCGGGGCCGGTGACCGGTGATTCGGCCAGCCGCAAGGCGATCCGCGGAACCAGGCCTGGGACCGGTCGCCGCTGCTCGTCCGCGAGCGCCGTCAACCGGTCCATCGCCTTTCGCAGCCAGGGAATGGTGAACCGTAGCGGATGCCATGCCTCGCCCAGAAGCACCGCCCGGCGCAGGCCGGCGTCGCTGTTGCCGCCGACCCAGATCGGTACCCGCCCGCTGCGGTAGTCCTGCTCGTCCGCCCAGGCCGCGCGGACGGCCCGGAGGTAGTCGTCGGTCAGCTTCCCGCGCTGCCGGAACGGCACGCCGAGTGCGTCGAACTCCTGCACCGCCCAGCCGACGCCCACCCCGAGAACCAGGCGTCCCCCGCTGAGGTCGTTGAGGTTGGCAGCCATCCGGGCGATCAGCAGCGGGTGCCGGTACGGGACGATCAGGACGGTGGTCCCGAGCCGAATCCTGGTGGTGATGCCGGCTAGCCACGCGAGCGTGGTGAACGGTTCGTAGAACGGCGCCGGATACTGCTCGGCGACATCAGGGGTCACGACGACGTGGTCGGAGAGCATCAGGAGGTCGAAGCCGAGGCCTTCGGCCATTTGTGCCCAGCGGCGCAGCACACTGGGTTCGGTTCCAGGGCCGAAATTCGGCACGTTCACGCCCAGACGCACCCGGGCAAGGTTACCGGGCGATCATGCGCGAAGGAATGGATACGCTGCGGCGATGGCCGGCATTTGCTTCGAGTGCGGGCCTTGGGCGGCCCGCGGCCCGGTTCCAGCCCGCAGCCGGATCCGCCCAGCGGCGGCCATGCCGAGCTGCCCAGTAGCGGCCAGCTCGGTTACTTGGTGTGACAGGGGGCCGGCGCCCGCCGAACAGGCCCGGCGGCCGGCTGACTGGAAGTGACCGGCAGCCGAGCTCGCGTTGAGTACGGCAAACGAGCGCGCTGGGAAGCGAACCTGCGATCCTGCCATAGCGCATTGATGCAGGCACAGAAAGGATCGTCATGCCACGGCAGATCATCACGACCGCGAACGCGCCGAGTTCGCCGCTCTACAGCCAGGGCGTCAAGGCCGGACCGCACATACTTCTGTCGGGCATCGTCGGCATCGACCCCAGCACCGGCAGCCTTGCCGGAGACGCGATCCAGCATCAGACGCGGCAGGCGCTGACGAATTGCCAGGCCATTCTGCAGGCCGGCGGGGCCAGCCTGGACGACGTCATCGAGGTGGGGATACTGCTCACCAACCCGGCCGACTTCGCCGGCCTGAATGAGGAATACGCGCGGTGGTTCGCGGACGAGCCACCGGCCCGCTACGTCGCCAAGCTCGGCGTCGAACTGCCCGGACTGCTCGTCTCGATCCGGATGACAGCATTCATCACCTGACACGCCAGCCGGGCCAGATCAAGCCGGCAAGTGGCGGCAGCCTTGCGGAACCAGTCCTCGTGCTCTGCCCGGACCTGCTGGTCCGTTACCGGCGCTGCCTGGTTATCCTCGCCAGGTGTCAACGCTTGCTGTGGTGGGAGCCGGCCCGAAGGGCATCGCGATCGCTGCCAAGGCCCGTGCGCTGGCTGCTGCCGGATTGCAGGCGCCGCGGGTGGTGCTGGTCGACCGGGGCGAGGTCGCTGGGAATTGGAGCGGGCGCCAGGGATACACCAGTGGCCTGCTGCCGCTGGGGACGCCGCCGGAGAAGGATGTCGGCTATCCGTACGCTGCGAGCTGGGGCCATGCATCCGCTGACGTGGTCGTGGCGATGGCGGAGTACAGCTGGCAGCGGCACCTGATCAGGCACGGCGTCTACAGCGACTGGGTCGACCGCGGCCGGATGCGGCCCACGCATCGCCAGTGGAGCGTGTACCTCCGCGAAGTCGCCGAGGCGGCTGAGGCGGAAATTGTCCGCGGCGTCGTGACCGGCCTGGAAGTCGCCGGGGATGGCCGCTGGGAGGTCACGCTGGAGGCGGGGGATGCGATCGCCGCCGATGGCGTGGTCATGACCGGCGCGGGGCCGGCGATCACGGTGCCCGGCCAGCCTCGAGATCATTCCCGTGTCCTGGACGGGCGGACCTACTGGCTGGCCGCGGACAAGCTTGACCGTGGGCGGGCGCTGAACGTCTGTGTTATCGGCAGCGGCGAGACTGCCGCGTCTGTGGTCATCGATCTGGTGAAGCGTTGCCACAAACGCTCCATGATCGACGTGCTGGCCGCCCGGGGCGTCCTGTACTCGCGCGGTGAGAGCTACGACGAGAACCGGTTGTACTCCGATCCTGGAGAGTGGCCGCTCTTGGCCGAGACGCACCGGCGTGAGTTCCTGCAGCGCACCGATCGTGGGGTCTTCTCGCTGGCGGCTGAGGCGGTGCTCAACCAGGCGCGCGGCTTCCGCGCACTTGCCGGGCGGGCGGCCGCAGTCGAGGCGCGCGAGCACGACGTGATTGTGACCATCGCATATGGCGATGAGCGCGAGCGCGTCGCGTATGACGTCGTTGTCGCTGCCCTCGGCTTCGATGGGCGCTGGTTCGAGACTCTCCTGGGTGAGGACGCGAGCGCCCGGTACCGGGACGCGCTGGGCGGCGGCGAACTGGAGCGTGTGATCGACGCCGGACTGTCGGTGTCCGGCCTGGCCCCGCTGCTGCACCTGCCGGTCATGGCAGGGCTCGCGCAGGGCCCGGGATTTCCGAACCTCAGCTGTCTTGGCCTGCTGAGCGACCGTATCCTTCGCCGCCATATATCGCGGTCAAAGACGTAGAGCGCTGATATCGGAGAGGAGAGGAGCGTGCCTGAATTGAGTGACGAGGGCTGGGAGCGCGACGACAGCGTGCACCGCACCATCGTCCTTCCCAGTGACCTTGCCGGGCGGCTCGCGGCCGAGGCCGGCCGCCGTGGCATCTCGCTGAGCGATCTCTTGACCGAATACGCCGAGCAAGGGCTGCGCCAAACCCCATAGTGCCGCGCATTTCACCGGGGCCCCGTGCCCACGATGCCCGTCACCTCCGGCGGCGGGCCGGACGGTGCGTACTTCCGCACTCAACGCTGCCGAGACCCGGTTACTGGGACGAGGCAGCTATCGGCGAGATGCCCTGCCCAGCACGCCGTCGATCACTACATCAATGGCGAAGCGAAACCGTTCGTCGGTATCTCCAGCGACCAGCTGAGCGGCGTGGGCAGTAATTAGCGGAAATTCGCCGGCCGGCAGGCGGGCGAAGTTGGCCGTGATCTCGGCAGCCAGTGCGCTGGGGTCGGTGCGCCGCAGCTCGGCCTCGATGGCGGCGTACGTCACCTGGGCCGCGAGGATGTCGGCCGCCCACGCGGCGTCCTGGGCGTCGAGGCCGCCAGCAAGCAAGATTCCCAGGAGGTTCTCCAGCAGCCGCATAGCCACTTCGGTCCGTGGCGGGTCGACCATGGTCGCTGCGGCCATTCCCGGATGCGTGACGAGTTCCGCGCGCACCCGCTCCAGGAGGTTGTGCAATTGGGCACGCCACCGCGACGGATCGGGCGTTTCCAGCTTGACCGCCCCAATGATGCGATCGAACATCGCCTCCAGCAGGCCGTCGCGACTGTCGACATAGACGTACAGGGAGCCGGCTCCGGTATCCAACGCGGCTGCGACCCGGCGCATCGACACAGCTTCCAGGCCCTCTGCCTTCAGGATCACCAGGGCGGCGTCGACGATTGCCTCTTCGCTCAGCGGCGCCTTCGCAGGGCGATCACGAGTCGACCGGGGGCGGCCCGATGTCTTCATGTCCGGTGGACCTCCAGGTTCTGCACAGCAGGGCGGCGATCACGCTTGACCCTAACGCCACGCCTCACGTACAGTGTACGTAACGAACAGTGTTCGTGACAAACGCTGTTCGTGCGCCTTTCCGAGCGGCTCGTTTCTACCTCTAACCAGAAAGCCATCATGGACACCGCCCCCGCCATCACAAGCTCTCCCGCCGGAGCGCAGCTCTACAGCATGCGCTGGATCGTGGCGGCCGTGGTGCTGGCCGCCAACACCATGGATCTGCTCGACGCCACGATCGTGAACGTCGCCGGCCCTTCTATTCACCGCGAACTCGGCGGAGCTGCCAGCACGATCCAGTGGCTGAGCGCCGCCTACACCCTGGCCTTTGCCGTCCTGCTGATCGCGGGGGCACGGCTGGGAGACATCTTCGGCCGCCGCCGGATGTTCCTGCTCGGCATGGTCGGGTTCACCGGCTTCTCCGCCGCCTGCGCCGCGGCGCAGGGCATCGGCATGCTCATCGCCTTTCGCGCCCTGCAGGGAGGCTTCGGCGCCCTGATGATCCCACAGGGCTTCGGCCTGCTGAAGGAAGTCTTCGACGACGAGGAACTGGGCCGGGCAACCCGCCTGTTCGGCCCGTCAACGGGCCTGGCCATGCTCGGCGCGCCAGTCCTCGCCGGTGCACTCATCGACGCCAACCTCTGGAACATCGGCTGGCGACTGGTCTTTCTCATCAACGTGCCGATCGGCCTCATTGCGCTTCCGCTCGCGATCCGGTCGCTGCCGCGCGGAGCCAGTCACCCCAACCTCAAGCTCGACATCGGCGGCGTCTGGCTCGTCGGCCTTGCGCTCGTGGCGATCATCTACCCGCTCATCCAGGGCCAGACCGACGGCTGGCCAGCCTGGACGTTCGCGCTCCTCGCGGCCGGGGCAGTCCTGCTCTACGTCTTTGTGCGCTACGAGCGACGCCGCAGCCAGAACGCCTTGATCGAGCCATCCCTGTTTGCTAACCGCATGTACCTCAGCGGCATCGCGGTCACGCTGTCCCTGTTCGGCGCCTTCGGCGGACTGCTGCTCTGCGTGTCGCTGTACGGCCAGCTCGGCGAGGGGTGGTCGCCGATCCACGCCGGCCTGACCCTGACCCCGATGGTCGCCGGCATGATCGGGGGCATGCTCGTGTCGGGCATGCTCGTCAAGCGGCTCGGACGCCACTTGCTCCACATCGGCATCCTGTTCATCGCCGCCGGCACCACCACGCTCGCCCTGATGCTGACTGGCATGCAGAGCGCATCGACCTGGGACCTCGTCCCCGGCCTGCTCCTGGTCGGTGCGGGAGTCGGCATCGTGCTTGGCCAGCTCATCCAGTTCATCATCGCCGCGGTCAGCATGAACGAAGTCGGATCAGCGTCCGGCGTCATGGAAGCTTCGCAGCAATTGTCGACCTCGCTCGGCGTTGCGGTTCTCGGCACCATCTTCTTCGCGATGTTCAAACACCACCCCGCGACCGACGCTCTCCGGGTCACCTCATGGGCCTGCCTCGTCCCCCTGGCAGCCGCCTTCATCTTCGTGTTCCTGCTGCCCAAACACGCGCGGGAAGGAGAAAGACATTGAGAAGGAGCACCGACGGCGCCGGGGTGACTTCTTCGGTGGGCACCAGCACAGAGCCTTCAGCCCGCCGTCGCAGCCGCTAAGGGCGGCTTGCGCGGTCACGTGTACCGTCGGCTATGCCCGGCATCCGCACCTGAGCCGGTTATGGGCAGCTCCGCTTGGCGCCGGCCGGCGGCTGAGGGAATGAGGTCAGCGTGCCGCATCGGTTCCCGGCTCTGATCGCCGAGCCTGCGCGCGCCGCGGGAAGACTGTGGCTGACCGGGGCCCGGCTGTTTGACGGCACGGGCGGCCCGGTTCGTGACGGCGTGGCGGTCCTCGTCGAGGACGGGGTGATCCGGCGGATCGCGAGCGCGTCAGAGCCGTGTCCGGACGGCGCCCGGCGGCTGGACGTGGGGGAGCGGATGCTGCTGCCCGGGCTGATCGATGCGCATACGCACGCTGCGGGCCACGTCCCGCAGACCCTGCGGGGCGCCGAGCCGGAGCTGCCCGGCGCCGCGGCTCATTTCCTGCAGGCTGAGCTGCGTGAGTACCTGCGGCTGGGTGTCACGACGATCCGGGTCACCGGCTCCCAGGCCCAGCGGCCGCAGGAGGCCCGGCAGGCGATGCGTTACCGGGCGTTCCGCGGGCCGCGCCTGCTGACCTGCGGGAAGATCATCTCCGCCACCGCGCCCGGCGGCCGGTTCTATGGCGAGATGTACCGGGAGGCGGACGGGCCCGACGACATGCGGCGCGCGGTCCGTGAGCAGATCCGGGCCGGGGCCGATTTCATCAAGGTCATGACCACCGGCGCCCGGTCGAACGAGATGGAAGACCCGGACCCGGTGCAGCTGACCGGGGCGGAGCTGTCCGCGGTGGCCGACGAGGCGCACCGGATGGGCTGCAGGCTGGCCGCGCACGCCGAAGGGCTGGCCGGCTGCGAGGCCGCGATCGGGCACGGCGCGGACACCATCGAGCACGGCATGTACCTGCACCAGCGGCCCGACCTGCTGCAGGCCATGGCCGGCAGCGGCCAGGTGCTCGTGCCGACGCTGTCGGGCTATTACTGGATGGCCGGCCTGGGCGACGCCGTCGACCCCGCCGCGGCGCAGCGCGTTCCCGAGATGCCGCCAGCGCTGGTGGAGCTCGCCGATCACAACCTCGAGCAGGGTGCGGCCAGCATGCGCGCCGCCCGGGACGCGGGCGTCAAGATCGCCCTGGGCAGCGACATGAGCCTCAGCCTGGCGCTGGAGTTCCAGCGGATGATCCATCACGGGCTGACCCCCGCCGAGACCCTCACCGCGGCGACCCGGACCGCGGCCCACGCCCTGGACCTGGGCAACCAGGTCGGTACCGTCGAAGAGGGGAAGCTCGCCGACCTGCTGATCGTCGACGGTGACCCGCTCGCGGAGCCGGAACTGCTGGCCGACCCCAGCCGCATCTGGCTCGTCCTGCAACTCGGCGTCCTCGTCGCTGGGCAAGCCCTCGAGCGCAGCATCCCCGGCGCACCCTGAACGCCACTGCCGGTGACCGGCTGGGGCCGTCTGGCAGTTCGATCGCTCGATCCCCTCGATGTAGTCTTCGAAATATGGACGCTCCGTCCCGTCTTCCGCTCCGCGGACGTGAGCACGAGCGCGCGGCCATTCATCGGAGGCTGAGCCAGGCCCGGGCCGGGACGGGCTGCGTGGTCGTAGTGGAGGGCAGCGCCGGGCTCGGCAAGACGAGGCTGCTCGACGAGTGCATGTCGATGGCTGGACAGCTCTCGTTTCGGGTCGGGCGAGGAGCGGCCGAACCGGGGCGTCTGATCGAGCTGGGTGCCCTCTTCGACGCGTTGTTCGAGGGGGACCCGCCGCTGGCAGACCGGCGCGCGCTTAATGACGTCCACGCTTCATCGGAGTTCCTGTTCTGGCTCCTCCAGGACGTGCAGTCCCTCATCGAGGAGGCCGCTCTCAAAAATCCGCTGCTTATCTGTCTGGACGATCTGCACTGGAGCGGGACCAGTCTCTCGTTCGCCATGCGGCAGCTTCCTGCGCGCCTCTCGTCGCTTCCAGTCGCGTGGGTTATGGCATTTCGGCCGGATCAGGGCGTGCATCAGGTACAGCAGGCGAAGCTTGAGCTCATCGAGTCCGGAGCCGAGCTGATCCGCCTGGGGCCGCTCGGCCGCGAAGCCGTCGCGCAGGTCGCGACCGACGTGCTCGGCGCCAAGGCAGACGAGGAACTCCTCCGGAAGGCCGGCCGGGTCCAGGGCAATCCGTTCCTGCTCGTTGAGTTCTTCCGCGGGCTCCAGGACGACCTTCTCGTTTCGCTTGATTCAGGGCGCGCGACGCTCGTCGAGGACCGGCTTCCCCATCGCGTGAGTGACAGCATGCGCGGGCGCCTCGCGCGCATGTCGCCGGCATCAGAACGGGCTGCGACGTTCGCGTCGGGACTCGGACGCAGATTCAGCATCCACGACTTGGCCGCGATCACCGATATGTCGCTCACGGAGCTGATCGACCCGGTCAACGAGCTCGTTCAGGCCGATATTTTCGCCGCCGACGGCGGTCAACTGACCTTCCGGCATGACATCACCCGGGAGGCCGTTCGAGGCAGTTTGCTGCCCCCGGTCCGGCGTGCCATCGACCGGCAGGCGGCGGAGGTGCTGCTTGCCCGCGGCGCGCTCCCGGCAGAGGTGGCTACCCAGCTCGTTGAGAGCGCAGAACCGGGCGATGACATCGCGATCGAGACGGTACTTAAGGCAACGCAGGCCCTCGGCGCTTCCGATCCCGCCGCGGCTGCTGAACTAGCCGCGAAGGCCCTCGACCTCACCCCAGCCCGGCACACTCTCCGAGGTCCGCTGGTCGCCCAGCGGGTCGTGTCACTCTTCGCCGCCGGTCTCGCAGAGGAAGGGAAGCGTTTCGCTGACTCTGCACTGCGGCAGGCGATGCCCACCGAGGAAGAGGCGCGGGTACGTGCGAGCGTCGCCAGCATGTTCGACCTCTCTCCGGAAGTCCGGTCGGACAACGCTCGCGCTGGCCTCGCTCTGCCGTCTTTGCCCACGGAGCTGCGTGCCGAACTCTGGGCTGCGCTGTACCACAGCCTCAGCGTGGCCGGACGGAAAGAGGAGGCGCTCGACATCGAGCCGAGTGCCCGCGAGGCTGCATACGCGAGCATGAGCGAGGTGTGTCGGTTCGCGTTTGAGCTCCCGGAGGCCGGACTGGCGTACCAGGTACTCGACTTTCAGCGCTCGCTCAAGATTCTCCTGACCGCAGAACGCCGTCAGCTCAACGGCCAGGACGACGCGCGAGCCCGCCTCGCACACCTGCTCCGGGCATGGATTCTGGCAGCAACCGACCGGTACGAGGACGCGCTGCAAGCTGTCGACGCCGGGGTGATCGCCGCCCAGCGTGACCGGCAGAATTGGGCGCTGCGCGTCTTCGAGACAACACGCGGCCGGCAGATGCTGCAGATGGGGAACCTCGCGGAGGCGGCGCTCGCGCTCGAAGGCCGATTCAGTCGCGGGGAGGCCCATCTCATTGCCGGAGCCCTGCACGCGCCGTCGGTCGTCGCGCTCGGCACACTCAAGATCCACACCGGAGACAAGTCCGGCGCGCTGGAGGCCGCCGAGATCTCGAAGATCATGTTGCAGGCAAGGGCACCTGGCGTCCGGCATCATGCGATGTGGTACCTCGCGCTGCTCGCACTGTCCCAGGGCGACCCGATGCAGGCGCACGGGTGGCTCTGCTCCGGCGGACCTGAGGAGCGGCTCTCGATGTACCCGCTTTACCCGCACGAGGTCGCGTACGACGCCGAGCGCGTACGCATCGCTGCGGCGGTCGGTGACGAGGAGATGGCAGAACACGGAATCTCGGTCGCGCAGCGACGCGCGAGCCTCAATCCGGATGTGCCCTCGTGCGCCGCGGCAGCAGCGCACGCCCGAGGCATCTGGAACGACTCCGCGGAGGATCTCGAGCGCGCGGTTTCGCTCTATCGGGGCGGACCTCGCCCGCTTGCCGAGGCGTCCGCACTGGAAGACCTCGGCCGGGTTCGGGCGCAACGTGGCGGCAAAGCGTCGGCAATCGCCGCGCTCGACGAGGCGCTGACGATCTCGACGCGCGTCGGGGCGAGCTGGGACGCTGCGCGAGTTCGGGGCCGGCTTCGCCGTCTCGGCGTGCGACGGCGCATTGTCAAAATCGATCGACCACGGACCGGGTGGGAGGCGCTGACCGAAGCCGAGGCTGTGGTCGCCGACCTTGCCGCACATGGATGCACCAACCAGGAGATCGCCGACAAGCTCTTCATCTCCCCGCACACCGTCAGTTCTCATGTTCGGCACGTCTTCGAGAAGCTCGGAATCAATTCCCGTGTTCACCTGACGAGGCTTGCTGCGGGCCGGTCGCCCGGTCAGCCCGGCTGAGGAGCGCGCAGACCAGCCATCTGGTGGCCATTGGTGCCAGCGCGAAACACCATGTCCGTGCCTCTTCGATCAGAAGCCGGCGGCGTGCGTTCCTGGCCCTCATCGTGCGCAGCCAGACAGTTGGCCAGTTGCACACGAGATTGCACGCCGAGTTTTGCGAACACGGCGCGGAGGTGGGTGCCCACGGTATTAATGGACACGCCCAGGGCGGATGCCGCGGACTTGTTTGTGTGCCCCTCGCTGATGAGGGTGGCGACGCGCCGTTCGGCCTCGGTGAGGGAAGCCCATCCGGTCGCCGGGGGAGCGGCTGCGGTGGACCATTTGGCGCGGCGGGCGCCGGCCTGGCGCATGGCGCGCTGCACGTCGCCGCGGAAAGCCCGCGCTCCCATGTGGTGGTATTCGTCCCAGGCCCGGTCCAGCTGCGCAAGCGCTTCGGAGCGGCGGCCGGCGGCGAGCAGGGCGCGTCCGTAGGATTCCGCGCCGACGGCGCGCAGGACTGGCCTCGGGCTGCGGTCGAGAGCCTGCGCGGCCTCGGCGAGGATGCCGAGGTCCTGCTCAGCCAGTCCGCGGAGGTTGAGGGCGACACCTTCGAAGCTGGCCACGCCCGGGTTGCGGGCGGCGTTCGCTTGGGCGACGCCTAGGCAGGAGGCGGTGAAGGTGCCATCGCCGGTGGCGGCACCGATCTGGTAGAACAGCCCGTTCCAGCAGGGCCAGAGCGGCCAGTAGCTGCGTGCCTGTTCTGCACCCTGCAGGACCGGCCGCAGAGTGTCCCGTGCTGCGGTCAGGTCGCCGCGGCTCGCCGCGAGCCAGCCCCGCATAACGGCGACGCCGGGGTTACGGAGGGCCTCGTCGGCGTCGGTCAGCTTGTCGGTGAATCGCAGCTGGGCCGCGGCGATTTCCGTCTCGCCGCGCAGCAGCGCGACCGCGGTACGGATCGTGATCGCGTCGAGAAGATGCAGGCTGGTGCCCAGCTGCCGGCCGAGCTCGATCAGTGTGCGAGCACCCGCGTCGGCGTCGTCGAGGCGCCCGAGATTGAAGTCCTGCCACATCTGGGCGCACGCGATGCCGGGCAGCAAAGATTCGGTGGTGCTGGCGCAGCTGGCACAGGCTTGATCGAGCAGGGCCTGGGCGTGGTCGTAGCGGTCCAGGAACTGCAGCGCGGTGATCTCCTCGGCAAGGTACGGCGCGCCGCTGAGGGTACGCAGCTCACGGAAGTGCCGCAAAGCCTCCTGGTGACGCCCCCGGTTGCGGGCTGCCTCGCCGGCGGCCTGTACCGCCAGGGAGAGCGCCTCGCAGTCGCCGCTGTCGCGGGCCTGCGCGACCGCGCTGGCCGCTTCTTGAGCGGCCGGCTCGCCGGGTAGCGTCCGGGTGCGGGCCAGCGCGTATGCCGCCTGCAGCCGGACGGTGACTGGCGCGTCCAGGTGGCTGCTGCGCAGGGTCCGCTCGATCCTGGAGGTCAGGTCGTGGACCCGTCCGCTCAGCCACAGCGCACGCGCGGCTTCGGTCTCGACCTGGGCCGCCAGGTTGGCGTCATCGACGCGGGCAAGGATCTGGTCGGCGACGGTGACCGCCTGGGCGGCGTGCTGAGCTCCGCACAATACCGACAGGCAGCGACGGCTCAGGTCCAGCCACTCCGGCTGAGCGGGGCGCACGGTAGCGAAGGCGAGCGCAGCGAGTTCCCCCGCGTCCTCGGCGCTGGTGCGGGCCAGGGTTTCCGCCGCGGAGACCAGGATCAGGGAACTGGCAAGGTCTCCCGGCGTCGCGGCCGCGCGGGCGTGGGCGGCGGCGACCAGGGGGTCGCCTAGCACGCTGAGGTGGTAGTCGGCCAGGCGGGCATGCAGCTGACGGGCACGATTGCCGGCGAGGATGGCGTAGACCGTCTCCCGGACCAGGTCATGGCGGAAGGTCAGGGCATCCGCGGCGACGGTGATCAGTCCGGACTCGAGGGCACCGGCGAGACCGTCCGGACCGTCACAGCTGACGAGAGCCGGCAGCAGCGCGAACGCGTCACGCACCGGCAACGGCCGCCCGGCGGCGGCGACCAGTTCCACCAGTTCCCCGGCCGAACTGGGAAGATCGGCGACGCGGCGGGCCATCGCCGTTGCGAACTCGCCCGCGACGGCGCCGCGTTCCCCGCCCGCGGCCAAGCGCGCCAGGCTGTCGATGATCTGAGTGGCCAGGAACGGGTTGCCGCCGGTGGCATCCAGGTAGCGGCGGGG
>Ga0208725_1000044_pt1 | contig 25006 bp, 21 predicted proteins | sample MicForSoSWNH13_O_FD_188004 | JGI IMG/M metagenome (GOLD analysis project Ga0208725, IMG submission 188004) | Forest soil microbial communities from Harvard Forest Long Term Ecological Research site in Petersham, Massachusetts, USA - MetaG HF011... | ecosystem: Environmental > Terrestrial > Soil... | reverse complement strand
CAGGCCCAGCAGGAGGCCCGCCCAGACGCCGCGGCGGGCCGCACGATGGCGCATGCGAGCGGCCCGCCAGGGGCGCCCGGCATGGGGGACGAACCGGGCACCTGCCTGGCCGCTTCAGGCAGGTGAGTTCACCGTAGCACGAACAGGTGTTCTAATCAAGACGGCTTCCCATCCGGAGCGTACGTGTGTTCTAATAACCTGCATGTCTCAGGCAACCCATGGCCACCGGCCTCGATCAGATGTTACTCCGTGGTGCCGTCAGAACGGCTGCGGCATCCGCTCGGGAAGGGTCCGCCACTCCGTGACCTGCCACGACTGGCCTGGCGCGGCGGCGGCAGGCCCGGGCGGCGGAAAGCCATGGCCATCAAGATCGTTACTGGCCCCGAAGAGCAGGCGGCGGGCGGCAGCCGATGGCAGCGCGAGGCCAACGGCAATAAATGCCCGGGCTCCCTGCTGAGCGAAACATTCCCAAACATTTCCTCGCGGACAGCTCAGCACATGCCAAATGTCAGAAGGTGAGACGTGAGAACGCACTCCGATAATCCCAGCAGCCAGAAAGGCCGACGCCTCGACGACCTGAGGAGCAAGACGACCGAACTCGAGCGCGAGCTCGATGACGTCCGCATGTTGCTGAAGTGCGAGCTTGCCCGCGGTTATGACGAGATAGATATCCGCGACATCCGCGAGCGAATTGGCTCGCCGGACGCACGCACGGAAACCCTGGTCACCCAGGGCCGGCCTGGCGCCTACAAGCGCGGCCTGTCGAACCGGAGCAAGCTGGCCATCGGCATTGTGCTGCTGGCCGCGCTCGTCACGGTTCTCGCGATTGTGCTGTCCAGCGGCGGAGCCTCGTGGCCGGCCAGCGTGGCGACGGTGCAGAGCGAGATCACCAGGGCATGCCAGAACCCGGACGTGAAATCCGAGCCCGGCCAGATCGACTTTGCCTGCGCACCGTCGACCAGCCAGATCCTCTGGGTGTTTGCCCTGCTGACGAGCGACGACAATCCGGACTTCAACGACACGCAGAGTGGCCGGCTCGGGCTCGAGCCCATCGCTCCGACGCAGGGCGGCCAGATCGCGCTCTCCCTCAATCTGCACAACCCGTACAACCCGTATGACCCGATCGACAGCCTCGAGGTCGCGGCCCGCGCGATCAACAGCATCGTCGGCGGAGCGACCGTGACCGGCAGCAACGGCCAGGCGGTGGTCCAGGCCGGTCTTGAGGGCGAGCCGGCGAACTGCCTGCGTTACACCGGTTCGGCCGCGCTGACCTCGCGGGCCGGCTTTCCCAGCCTGTGCGCGAAGCCGGTAACGCCGGCGGGACAGGCGGCGCTGGTGGCCGACGTCTACCAGAAGTGGATCGTCGGAGCGACACCGAGTGCGGCGCAGGCCGCCGCGGCGCTTTTCCAGAACCCAAACAATCCGGGGAATCCGCAGGTCCAGGAGATCCTCAAGCATCTTCCCGGCGCAACGCCTTCGGCGTGATCCGGTAGTCGCCCGCTGGCCGAGCTGGCACATGTCCGACGAGAGAAAGGAGAACCCATGCTTTCCGCGAGCAAGCCGAGCTGGCAGCAGGTGACAGCGCTCGTGAGCCTCAGCGCTAGCGGCACGGTGACCGGGTTCTCCTTCGTGCCCCATTCGCCGGCCGATCTGATGTCGCCGACCAGCATGCCGGTTCGGCTGATGGCCCTGGAGCGATCGGTTCAGCCGGCCGCTTCGGGCGATGCCGCCCTGCGCTCGGCCATCGTCAACATCGCCAGCTATTACCTCCGCATGGCGCAGGGCAAGACCCCGGCCGAGATGGAGGCGATCATCTGGCAGCACGACAGCGTCGACGGAGTCGACCACGGAGAATCCTGCGCGGCGTTTGCGAGCCTGACGCTCGAATTGGCCGCGCAGGTGGTCGGCCAGCAGAGCTGGGTGACCGGCGGCACGTCGTACCCGTGGCCGCTGCACAAGTGGGCCGACGTCCGCGTCGACCTCAATCCGTCCTCGCCGAACGTCATCTCGGTGCTGCAGGACGCGGAGGCGCACGGCCGCTGGCATCCGCTGGGCGACGGGTACCAGCCGCAGCCCGGCGATTGGGTGCTGTTCGACAACCACGTCGAGGTCGTCACCAAGTACGCCGACGCCACCCTTTACACGATCGGCGGGGACTCGCTGCCGAACTTCTCCGTGAACGCCCACGAGTATCCGGCGCCGCTTGCGGCGGACGGCGTCGCGGGTTTCGTGAACAACGGCGACCTGCCGACGCCCGGCGCGTTGGCGGCCTCGGGCACCAGCGGCGCGGCGACGGCGAGCAAGGGGGGCACGGCCGCGGCCGTGGCGGGCAGCGCGGCGATCCCCGGCGCAACGCCCGTGGCGGCGCCCGGCGGCGGCCACAGTCAGCCACGAGAGCACCGGCCGAGCAGCTCAACGACGGCTGCCGCTGCTCATGTTTCCCGTGCGGTGCCGACGATTCCGGGCACCGCTGCCGCCGGTGCACCGGCAGCCAGCACAGCGGGAGCGTCCGATGATGCGGCGATCCCTGGGACGCCGACACCGGCCAGTGGCGAGACTCCGCCGGCCCGGAGCGGCACGACGGCACGGCCTGCGCACGCCGACCACGGGAGTCACGGGGGTCATGGAGGCCACGGAGGCGACGGTGGCCACGGGGGCCAGCCGGCCGCTCGGGCTGTCGCGGCCGCCGATGTGCCCGGGACGGACGAGCTCTCCGGGCCGACCGCCGCCGCGCACGTCACGACCGCGGGTGCCGCTGCCATTCCCGGCGTGGCACAGCGCGGGTCCGGCACTGCCACGCCCTACCGGCGCCATCAGCCTCCGCATTCCACGGCGCCGGTTCAGGACACCAGCGCTCAGCAGGCGTTCATCGACGAGGTCTCTTCCGGGGCGATGGCCACTCAGCAGAGGTATGGCGTCCCGGCGGCGGTGACGATCGCGCAGGCGATCGACGAGTCTGGGTGGGGTCAGAGCCTGCTGGCAACCCAGGACAACAACCTGTTCGGGATCAAGGGCGACGGCCCGGCGGGCAGCGATGCGCAGCCGACACAGGAGTACCAGAACGGCCAGTGGGTGACCATTAATGCGGCGTTCCGGGTGTACGACAACGTCGCTCAGAGCATCGACGATCACGCCGAGCTGCTCGCGACCAGCGGGTACTACACGCAGGCCATGACGGACCGTAACAACCCGGACGAGTTCGCCAACGCACTGACCGGCGTCTACGCGACCAATCCCGACTACGGCAGCGACCTCATCCAGCTCATGCAGCAGTACGACCTGTACCGCTACGACGCTCCGGCGACGGGGGCGGGGGCGGGGGCGGCCGCCAGCGCCCCGGCCAGGGCCGCGGCGAAGTCGGACAGGCCGGCGCCGCAGCCTTCGGTCCCAGGGCTCATGCCGACGGCCTCCGCCTCACCAACGCCGACTCCTGCGCCGTCGGTGTCGGCGTCGTCGAGCCCAGGCCCGACGCCGACCGGAACCACCCACCCCGCACCGTGGCCCACCCCGACGCCGACGCCGTCCACACCAGCCACGCCCACACCAACGACGCCCACACCAACGACGCCCACACCAACGACGCCCACACCAACGCACACCCCGAGGCCGGCGCGGTCTGGATCGCTCGCGGCGTCGGCTTCAAGGCCAGCGCCACCCACGTCGCGGACGCCAGAATCACCCACGTCGCGGACGCCAGAACCACGGACGGCAGAACCACGGACGTCGCGGACGGCAGAGCCGCGGACGTCGCGGACGGCAGAACCACGGACGTCGCGCACGGCGGAGCCGCGGACGTCGCGGACGGCGGAGCCGCGAGTGTCGCGGACGCACGAGGCCGACTGGGTCGCGGGTTCGGCGGTTCTCATGGGGACGGGCCTTGGCGAACTGAGGCGGCGGAGCAAGCGCGCGCCGCGAGGCGAACCGGCGGACGCGCAGGACCAGCTGGTGTCCACGACGATCTCGTCCACCCTGGCCGGGTTCGTTGACCGGCCGCCCGCGGAGGACCGGGCGTGGCCGGCCCCGCCCGACCCGGACCGGCCTCCGGTCCGCCGCTATCAGCAGCGCCTGCCTACCTCGGTGAAGAACGATTTCGTCGCCATGGCCAGGGGCCCGCTGCTGTATGGCGAACTGCTGTACCGGGACATCGCCGGCAGCGTAGGCCTGAGCTGGGAGCTGCTCGCCGCCTGCGACTGGATGCAGTGCCAGGCCCGGCCGCGCTACTCGCCGGTGCACGGCGAGAAGCTCGGAGCCCTCAACCACGACGGCACCGTCTACTGGTCCAGATCGGAAGCCCTTGAGCAGTGCGCCAGGGACCTGGTCGACCTGGCGGGAGCGGTTTACGGCATTGACCTGGCAGGCCAATTGCAGCTGTCCGTCGCCGACCTGGCCAGGGTTTTCGCCGCGTTCCGCTGGGGCGGGCTGCTCAAACGGCATCGCACGTCGGCAATGGAATTCCCGTATTCGGTGGCCGGGCTGACCGTCCAGCACACGAATATGCGCTGGCCCAACATTGGCGAGCCGAATACTCCAGACAAGCCGGGCACACGATTCCGCAAGCCGTTTGGAGCGGTTCCTATCGTGCTGAGCCTGCATTACCCGGCCACTGTCTAGTCACCCGCGCGTCGAATAGGAAGAAGGTGGAACGGTGGCTCGTCTTGTGCTCTTTCTGCTCAGCTTGCTGACCGGCAGCAGGCATGCGCGGCGGGAACTGGCCTGGCAGCAGGCCGGCGGCTCGTATGGCAGCAACCCGGTCATGCCGCGTACCGATCCAGACGGGTCCGGACTCGGCCCGGACGGATGGCCCGATCGGCCGGTCAGCCCCGCCCGGCCCGAGCCCGGCGGACCCGGCTACGCCCGGCCGCCGCGGCGCCGCCGCATCCCGCGGTGGGCCAAGTGGGCCGCTGTGATCGCGACCGGGCTGATCTTCCGCAAGGCGGTCGCTTCCATAGCACTGGTCGCACTGTCGGCCGCGCTGCACGTGGTCGGCCTCAACGTTCACCTGCCAAGCATCAGGTTCGGCTGGCCGTGGCAGGCGAGCACGAGCGTGGTCAGCACCACGACCACGAACACCGACCTGGGCCCGTGGGTGCTGCAGAAGATCGAGGGGATCTCCAAGCCCGCGCTCGGCCGCGTCACCTTCAACTTCTTGTTCACGCACAAGGTGTCTAAGAGCATCGGCCCGTGGCCGTGCTGGTACGCGGCCACGTTCTACGCGGTCGGGTACGCGTCCGCCACGGTCGACCTGAACCCCGGCACAGCCTGGTGGGCACCGGCAACGGGCCATTACGCGCTGCGTGTGCTGACTCGCCCGGCGGACGGCAAACCGGGAAGCGTGGCCGTGAGCATGGTCCTGCCGCAGCCCCAGCTTCCGCAGTCTGTCAACGACGTGACGATCAACGACCTCCCGTCGAAGCCGGTGGCCACCCAGCACAGCTGGACCTATCCGGGATTCGGCTGCGGCGTTCTGCTGCGGCCGCAGTTTGCCGAGTCGGTGCTCTATGCGCAGGCGCAGCAAATGGCCTTCTACAAGTCAACGCACGTGCCGCAGATTACCCGCCCGCTGATAAGCGCGGCCGAGACGGAGGCCACACAGACCATCAGGGACAGCTTCATCCAGCCGACGGTGAACGCCTTCGGTTACACCCTCGCCAGTTTTGCGATCACCTGGACCAAGGCCGTTTCATGATCTGGGCAGATTACGAGCAGATACGCCACCTCGGCTACCCAGATCATGAGGCAGGCGGCGAATGCTACGCAATGTAAGCTGCTTTGACCGCCGCCTGCCCAGCGGTTGGCAAGGAGCGGGAGGGATCCCGAGCGAGGAAGCGGTCCGGAGTGAGCCTGCGCATTGCGGTGGTCGGCGGCGGCATCGGCGGCCTGGCGGCTGCGGCGTTCCTGCATCGGGCTGGACTGAGCGCGACCGTCTACGAGCAGGCCGGCGAGATCAGCGAGATCGGCGCCGGCCTGGTCGTGGCGCCGAACGCGGTGCGGCTGCTGCGGCGGCTCGGCCGGATCGAGCTGTTCCAGAAGACCGCGGTGCCGCTGGAGGTGGGCTGGGAGTTCCGCCGCTGGCAGGACGGCCGGGTGCTGTTCTCGCAGCGGATGGGTGCGGAATGCGAGCGGCTCTACGGCGAGTGGTGCTACACGGCGCACCGGGCCGACCTGCTGGACACCCTGCTCTCGGCCGTGCCGGACCCGGGGCCGCGGCTCGGTGCGCGCTGCGTGCGGGTCCGCCGTCACGGCGGCCAGGTCATGCTGAGCTTTGCCGACGGCTCGACCGCGACGGCCGACGTCGTGATCGGCGCCGACGGGACTCATTCGGTGGTGCGCGAGGCTGTGCTGAACGGGGAGGCTCCGGGGCCGCCCCGGTTCTCCGGGGTGTGCGCCTACCGGTGCCTGGTCCCGGCCGACCGTGCCCCGGAGTTCGCCCTGCGCCCGGTGCAGACGCTCTGGCTTGGGCCCGGCCACCACTTCGTGCACTACCCGATCTCGGCCGGCCGCTACGTCAACCTGGTCGCGTTCGCCCCGGCGCACGACTGGCGGGTCGAGTCGTGGACCGCCGAGGGCCGGATCGAGGACCTGCGGGCCGAGTTCGCCGGCTGGGACCCGCTGCTGACCAGCCTGGTTACGGCAGCCGACCGGACCGGCCGGTGGGCGCTGCTGGACCGCGACCCGCTCCCCCGCTGGACCGACGGGCCGATCGCGGTGACCGGCGACGCCGCGCATCCGATGTTCCCGTTCCTCGGGCAGGGGGCCGCGCAGGCGATCGAGGACGCGGCCGTTCTGGCCGGCTGCCTGGCCAGCGATCCCGGCGACCCGGCTGCCGCGGTGCGCCGCTATGAGGCCCTGCGCAGACCGCGCACGACCCGGGTCCAGCTGGGCAGCCACGCCCGGCTGCACGCCAACCACCTGCCCGACGGGCCGGAGCAGCTGGCGAGGGACGAGGCGTTCGCGGACGAGGATCCGCTGGCGTTCAACGGGTGGATTTACGGCCACGACCCGGAGTTGGGCGTAGCGGAGCCCAGTCGGTGATGGCGTCGCGTTACGGCCTCTAAGGCAGCTCAGCCGGGCCCGGCGCCTGCTTCAGCGCGTCAAGGAAACTCGCCGCCCAGTGCGCCACGTCGTTTTCGAACACCCTGCGGCGCATCGAGCGCATCCGGCGCCTGGCCTCCTGCGGCGACATCGTCACCGCGTGCTCGATCGCGTCCTTCATGCCGTCGATGTCGTGCGGGTTGACCAGGAGGGCGCCGACGAGCTCGTCGGACGCACCGGTGAACTCGCTCAGCACCAGGACGCCGCTCTCGTCGTTCCGGCAGGCGACGTACTCCTTGGCAACGAGGTTCATGCCGTCGCGGAGCGAGGTCACGAGCATCACGTCGGCGGCGCGGAAGAGCGCGGCCATCTCCTCGCGCGGGTAGGACTGGTGCAGGTAGTGCACGGGCGGGCTGCCCAGCTCGCTGTGCTTCCCGTTGATCCGGCCCACCGTGACCTCGACCTCGTCGCGCAGCAGCCGGTACTGCTCGACGCGTTCCCGGCTGGGGCTGGCGACCAGGATGAACATCGACCCCGGCACCTCGAGCCGGCCTTCATCGAGCAGCTCGCCGTAGGCGTTGAGGCGATGCAGGATGCCCTTGGTGTAGTCGAGCCGGTCGACTCCGAGCAGGACGACCTCCGGATCGCCCACCGCGTCGCGGATCTCCCGAGCGCGGGCCCGGACGTCCTCACGGTCGGCGAGCCGGCTGTAGGCCTTGGAATCGATCGAGACCGGGAACGCGGCGGCCTGGACCTCGCGAGCCTGCCGGATCTGTGGCTCGTACGAGGCGTTTTCCGGGGCGGGCGGGACGAGATCGGGCGGGACCCGGACCAGCGAGCCTCTCGTGGTTACCTTGGCGGCCCGGCGGCAGGCGCGCAGGAAGTTCATCGCGTCGCTCTGGCGCTGGAAGCCCAGCAAGTCGGCGCCGAGCAGGCCGACGACGATCTGACGGCGCCAGGGCAGCTGCGCGAAGATCTCGTAGCCGGGAAACGGGATGTGGTTGAAGAAACCGATGCGCACGTCGCCGCGGATCTGGCGGAGCATTCCGGGCACGAGCTGAAGCTGGTAGTCGTTTACCCACACGGTCGCGCCCGGCGCCGCCTGGGCGGCCGCCGCCTCGGCGAACCGCCGGTTCACCGTCACGTACGCGTCCCACCACGGGCGGCGGAACACCGGCGGCGCGATCACGTCGTGGTACAGCGGCCACAGCGTGGCGTTGCAGAACCCTTCGTAGAAGTCACGAACCTCGTCGGTGGACAGGCCCACGGCGACCAGGTGCATGCCGTCGGCGTCGAACGGCTCTGGGGCGTCGCCCGCGGACCCGGGCCAGCCGATCCAGGCGCCGTTCGCGTCGCGCATGACCGGCTCGAGCGCGGTGACAAGGCCGCCGGGGCTGGGCCGCCACTCGTCCGTCCCGGAGCCAGGATCGTCGACCCGGTCGACCGGAAGGCGGCTGGCGACCACCACGAAGTCGTAGTCTCCGGTCGCCCGGCGCGGCTTCCCCGCGTCGGTCGCCGTCTCACAATCGGCAACCATCCTGGTCACGGACATCGCCTTCAGCCTATCGGGTAGCAAAAGGGGCGGTTCACCGCCGCCCGCACGGCAACAGCGCGGGGGAACGGTGTCCGCCCGCGCTGTTGCCGGTATGCCAGGCCCCTAGATCAGGCGGCCTTCCTGATGATCAGCGGTGACATCCTTGGCGTGCCGACCCCGGTGGCCTCGTCATATCCCGGCGTAGTCGGGAAGAAGCCGTTGTTGAGGGTGTGCTGCCCGGCGCCCGTGATGTCGTGGAAGTACAGACCCGGATCGGTCTGCAGCAGCCGGTACACCATCGGGTTGAAGTTGCCGCTGCGGTGGCCCTGGTAGCTGTCGCGGTCGGCGGCGATCCCGGACCACAGCGGGGAGGACAGGCTGGTCCCGCCGATGCCGAACCAGCCAGGACTCGGCTGGCTGCTGCTGAACGTCGCGCAGACGCTGTTCGCCGTCTTGGCGGTGCCGGTGCAGTACTCCGCGTACGGCGTGTACTGGTCGGCGTTGGCCGAGACGTCCGGAACCTCGCGGCAGTGCTGGCCCTTTGCGGCGAACGCGCACTGGGTGGTGCCGTTGCCGACGGTGGTGAACGGGTTGTTCACACCCGGGCCCCGCTGGTACCACGGGCGGCCCCAGAAGCTGCTAGACCCGCCGCCACCGGCGCCGGTGGTCGTGCACCAGTCCAGCCCGGTGTCGCCGCCCTCGTCCGCGCTCTCGTTGCAGAGGCTGTCGACGTTCCAGACGCTCTCCACGCCCGCCCGGTAGGCGGGGTGCGCGTTGGTGCCCGGGTTATCGTTCTGCCACGACGTGCCGCCCACGCTGGTCACCCAGGGCTGCGACTCGGGGTCGTCGACGGCGAGCGTCTGCGGTGTGCTGCCGCAGTCGAACGCGCCATTGTCGCCCGCTGACGCGAACATGCTCTGCCCCTGCGTCGCCATCTGCTCGAACACCACGTCCTCAGCCTTGGCCAAGGACGCGCCGAGCACGCTCTCGCACTCGCCCCAGCTGGAGCTGACGGCGGCCGCGCTGTCATCGTTGGCGATCTTGGTGTACTCGGCGAGCGTGGTCTGCCCGGTCTCGTCGTTGGGGGCGTTGTACACGATAATGTGCGCCGCGTCGGGCGAGATGGTCAGCTGGGTCTCGATGTCGGCGTCGACCTCGATGTCGCCGGCGTAGCCCTCCGCGGCGGCCGGGCAGCTGTCGCCCTTAGGGCACTTCGGGTGCAGCGGGCCGCCGTCCACGTTCACGTTCTCCAGCGGCGGGGTGAAGTGGTTCCCGTACGTGAAGTGCGCCCAGTGGGTGATGTCGGACGACTGGTAGGCCGAGAGCTCGAACACCGCCAGCGTGACGCCCTTGCCCTTGCCCTTCGCGCCCAGCTTCGGCGCGTCGTAGAGGGAGTTGGTCTGCGTCGCCGTGAGGCCGCTGCACGACGGCCCAGCGCCGAAGCCGTCGGCGAAACTCGTGCCGTCGTTGAAGAAGGCGAACAGGTGCGCCTCGGTCGGGTAGCCGGTCTCGCAGCTCTTCTTCGCCGCCGCCGACGACGACGCCCGCCCGGACGGGCGCACCGTCGAGGTCGCGCGCTGGACCATGTCGTGCTCGCGCACTGCGCTGTCGAGCCCGAGCACGCCAAGCACGTTCGAGGCGAGCGAGGCGGGCATCCGCGCCGCGGTGGAGTTGGCGAAGAACCGCGTCCCGCGGGCGCCCCGGTAGTTGCTGAGGCTGGTGTCGAAGGCGGCGGCAATCCGCTGGCTCGAGCCGACGGCACTGACCAGGAACGGGGATCCCGAGCTGGTGATGGTCAGGCCGCTGCTCGTCAGGTAGTGCTCCACCGCCTCCGTGGTCGCGGCGGCGGGCCCGAAGCGCTTGTCGAACTGCCCCTTCCCGAGCCACTGCTCGTACTTCTTGTTACCGGGGGTGTAAAGACTCTGCAGCAGAGCCTGCAGCCCGGCCGTGTTCCGCGGCGCGAGGGCCACCTGGACCGTCATCCGCGAGCTGCTGAAGCTGCCGGTTTTGGCGGCCCCGGTGACGGCCGGGTTCCCGCCGAGCGCGACCATACGTGGTCCGGGTGTCCCAGACGCCGACGCTGAGGCCGCAAACGCGCCCGTCATCGCCGTCACTGCCAGCCCTAGCACGGCAATAGCGGCGCCGCGAACAGGACGATGAATCAGGCGCATGCAGGCCCTCCTCGGCTCCATGACAAGTCCTTGCGGGTGTGCGGCCCGGCAGCCGACGCTTGCGGCCGGCCAAGACAGCGCAGCGGTCTGCGGGGGAGCGCTACAACGCCAAGCCGAACGGAATGTATCGCGGCTAAGCGCGATTTAGCTGGAACAGCGGGTCAAGAAGCGAAAACTGTTATCAGGGTGACATTTTTTGTCACCTTTTGTGATCGTTCATTGACCAGGACGAATGCGGCACACCGGCAGCGAAGGGGCAGAGGGAGGCGGCGGGGCGGCAGTTGGCGGGCAACCGGCTCGCGGGAGAGGATCAGAGAGTGACCGCTTCCGAGCTGCCTGCTGCGCCGCTCTCGCTGCGGACGGCGTGGGAGCGGGGCCGCCAGACACCGCTGCGCCAGTTCCTGCGCACCGAGACCGGCAGCGCCGCGGTCTTGCTGGCCGCCACGATCGCGGCGCTTGCGTGGGCGAACGCGGACCCATCCTCGTACGACGCGTGCTGGCGGACGGAGCTGTCGATCCGGATCGGCGCCACGGGCCTTTCCGACGACCTGCTCGGCTGGGTCAACTCCGGGCTGATGGCATTCTTTTTCCTGGTCGCCGGACTCGAGGCGCGCCGCGAGTTCGACATGGGCGAGCTGCGGGAAAGGCAGCGGCTCGCGCTCCCGGTGGTGGTCGGGATTGGCGGGATGATCGTTCCGATCGGCATCTACCTGGCCATCAACGCGGGCCGCCCGACGGCCGCCGGCTGGGGCACGGCCATGTCCACCGACACCGCGTTCGCCCTCGGCATGCTCGCGCTGGTCGGCTCCGGCCTGCCCGACCGGGTGCGCACCTACCTGCTCACGTTCGCGATCGTCGATGACGTGGTCGGGATCGTGGTCATCGCCACGGTGTACAGCACGCACATCGACCTGACCGCGCTCGCGGTCGGGGCGGCCCTGCTCGCCGTGGCCGCCGTGGCCCGGGCCTGGCGGATCCGGCGGGGCGCCGTCTACGTGCTGCTCGGCGCCGCCGCGTGGGTCGCGTTCTACAAGTCCGGCGTCGACCCTGTCGTGGTCGGCCTGGTCATGGGCCTGCTCGCGGCCGCCCACCCGGCCACCCGCCGCGCTCTGGAGCGAGCCTCCGAGGAGTTCCGGCTGTTCCGCGAGCAGCCCACACCCGACCTGGCGCGATCGGCGCGGGAGGGCGTGCGGACCGCGCTGTCCCCCAACGAGCGGATGCAGCAGCTGTTCCACCCCTGGACCAGCTATCTCATCGTGCCGCTGTTCGCGCTGGCCAACGCCGGAATCACGGTCAACGCCGGCTTCCTGGCCCGGGCTTACACCACGCCGGTCACGCTCGGGATCCTGATCGGCTACGTCGTCGGCAAGCCGGCCGGCACCGTCGGCGCTGCCTGGCTGCTGACCAAGGTCAGCCGCGGCCGGATCCGGCCGCCGATCGGCTGGGCCGCGGTGACCGCCGCCGGCACGATCGCCGGCATCGGCTTCGTTGTGACCCTGCTGATCGCGTCGCTGGCGTTCCACGGCACCGAACTGGCCGAGGCCAAGCTAGGCATCCTGTCCGGTGCGCTGTGCGCCTCCGCGCTCACCTGGGTGGTGGTCCGGCTGACCACGCTGCTGCCGAAGCGGCTGCGGCTGCGCGCCCTGCTGGGCACCGCCGACACGATCATCGATCTGGCGGTGCCGGTCGACCCGCGACGTGACCACATTCGTGGCCGGGCCAAGGCGCCGGTCACGGTGGTGGAGTACGGCGACTTCGAGTGCCCCTACTGCGGCCTGGCCGAGCCGGTCATCCGGGAGATCCTCGCCGACTACGGCGACGTCCGCTACGTCTGGCGGCACCTGCCCCTGAACGACGTGCATCCGCATGCGCAGCTGGCCGCCGAGGGCGCCGAGGCCGCGGCCGCCCAGGGCAAATTCTGGGAGATGCACGACCAGCTGCTCGAGCACCAGGGCGCGCTCACCGCCGAGGACCTGATCGGGTACGCGGGCGAGCTCGGCCTGGATGTCGACCGGTTCGACCGCTATCTGGCCGGCGATGCCGGCATGGCCAGGATCGACGAGGACGTGGACTCCGCGGACCTCAGCGGGGTGTCCGGCACGCCGACGTTCTTCGTCAACGGCAAGCGTCACCACGGCGCCTACGACCTGAGCGAGCTGTCCGACGCGGTGCGGGCCGCCCGGGCGCGCGTCCTGATCAGCCAGGGCAGCCGCGCCAGGGCCAGCTGACCGGCTGGCCGGCTGGCCGGCTGGCTGGCCCTGGCGCCGCGCATGATCACGGCCGGGGTGCCCGGGGGGCGCCCCGGCCGGTCAGGTGGCCGCGTTGCCGGTGTCGGCGGCGGGCCCGGAGTGCGCGGGGGCGGTGCCCGGGGCCGGCGTCACGCCGCTGTCCGGCTCCTCGCCCTGGTGCGCCGGCGCGGCGAGTGCCTTGGACTCCGGGGCGCCCTGCCCGAACGCGGGCCAGGCCGGGGCGGCCTGGCCGACCGGGGGCTGCGACGGGCGGGGCGGCTCGGGCACGGCCGAATGCGGCGTCATCAGCATCCAGGCGCACGATGCGATCATCGCGACCACGAACGCGCAGAAGATCCAGAACACTGGAGTCAGGCCGTTGCTGATCGTGAGCCCGGCCGCGGACGCCTGCGCCGGGGAGATCCCGAACAGCGCGGGCGAGGTGGTCTCGCCGACCTGGAGGACCGCAGAGATCGCCTGGGCCACCATCGGGATGATGGCGCCGGCCAGCAGCGCCGCCCCATACCGGATCGGCCGCCACAGCGCAGCGGTGACCACCACGGCGACCAGCGCCACCATCACGGCCACGTACCCGGCGATCATCGGGGCCGGGTTCGCGAACGCGTTGCCCGCGGTGACGGACTCCGACGCCCCTGTCGCGGTCCGCAGCACGTAGCTGTCCCACGACGGGGCGAATGCGACCGCCGCGCCCAGGGCCGCGAGCATGAGCATGACCACGGGGCCGATCTCGTCGCCGCGCGGCTTGGCCGGGGCACCCATCGGCGCGCCGGCCGGCCTGAGCCGGAAGGCGAGCACCGAGCCGGCCGCGCAGGCCAGCCAGCCTGCCAGGCCGAGTACCAGTCCGGCGCCGATGATGTGCGCACCGTCGGCGATGGCCTCGCCGGCGTCAGCGAAGAAAATGCCGAACGTGACCGCGCTGACCCCGAGCGCGAACAGCGCCCCGACCCGCATGCGGCGGCCGCCCTTCAGGATCAGTGCGGCGCTCGCTGCCCAGGCGGCGAGGTAGATCAAGTGCGGCACCAGATCGGACGCCGACGAGGCGAGACTGCTCCCGCCGAGGTAGGCCGGGAACAGCCCGGCGATCCCGCAGGCGATGCCGACGCCGAGCAGCGCGACCGCCACCAGGACGGCACCCTGGCTCGCGCCCGTGGCCGGGGCGGCCTCCTGGCCAACAGGCACGATCGAGCTGCGCGCCTCGATCGACGTGAACCTGGACCAGGCCCCGGACCAGCCCTCGGGGGTGTCGGGCCACCACTCCACCGGCTCTGACTGCGGCGTCCCCACCGGCCAGATCCCGTAGAAGTGTTCTCCTCGTCCGATCTCGTACCCCTTTCCCCGGTACGAGATGGTCACGTTTTCACGCAAGGTACCTGCCTCCAAGCTCAGCTCACCCCGTGCTCGCCCCGAGCCTAGGAAGCAGATCTGTGCGTCGGCTGGACGGTCCCTGAAGCATTCCTGATGCCTTGGGTCGTCAGAGTGGGGCCACCCCGATCAGGCCGTTCCTGGTGACCAGCGCCGCCAGGGCCGGCTCGCCGAGATCCTCGGTGCCGGCCGGCCGCCGCGGCAGCACCATATAGCGGGTCTCCGCGCTGGCATCCCAGACGCTGATCGTCACCGGGGGCTCGAGCTCGAACCCGAACTCGCGCAGCACCGCGCGCGGGTCACGCACCACCCTAGACCGGTAGGCCTCGCTCTTGTACCACGTCGGCGACGGCCCGAGCAGGGCGAGCGGGTAGCACGAGCACAGCGTGCACACGATCACGTTGTGACTGTCCGCGGTGTTCTGCACCACCACGAGCCGCTGCTCCTGCAGCCCGCCGCCCATGGACAGGCCCAGCTCGGGCAAGGCGGCATTAGCATCTGCCAGCAGCCGCTGACGGAACCCCTCGTCCACCCATGCCCGCGCGACCAGCCGGGCGCCGTTAGCCGGCGAGGCATGGGCCAGAAACGCGCCGAGCGCCCGGTCAAGCCGCACGGCATCGATCAGGCCGCGCTGCTCGAGCAGGCCTTCGAGGCGGCGGACCCTGGCGGCCAGCTCCGCCGCCGGGCCGGCGTGATCCGCGCTCATCGGCTCTGCCCCGTGGCGGCCCCGCCCGGCTCCGCGGCCACCGGCTGAAGGTAGCTCTCCCAAAGGTCGATGGTCACCGTGTGATCGCCCTCGCCGAACAGTTCCGCGGCGGCGAACCTGACCGCGTAGACCGGCTCGGGCTCGGCGGCGAGCCGCCGCGCGCTGCGGTCCGGCAGCGGGTGACGGCCGAGGAGGCCGGTGACGGTCCCGACGGCGCCGCGCGCATACCGCGGCAGGCGGGTGTGATACGCCGGGTCCACCCGGCTCGCGCGGACCCTGTCCCCGACGCGGAACAGCTCAGCCATCGGCGAGGTCCTCTTCGGTCACGACGCCCCGTTCCGCCAGCAGCATGGTGATTGCCCGCAGCCACCGTGCGTAGTACGACGACGCCAGGTACTCCTGCGCCGGTATCCGCTCGATAGCGTCCCGGAACTCGTCGAGGTTGTACAGGCCGCGGCCGATGAGGGCGCCGTTGATGGCGAACACGTGCGCCTCCCAGTCGGCGTGGAAGGGCGGTTCGTCCGGCTCCTGCTGCACCGCCGGGAAACCCTGCATGCCCCCGACATCGTTGATGCGGCCCAAGGATCCTCCCGCGGTCGGCTGCCTCGCCCAACCTACCCGCCCAGCGCCGAGCCGCCCGCCAACCGGTAACTAGGGGGTCTAGTCACCTCTATAGGCCATATGAGCCATATACGGGGCTAACGTGGAACTCGCGCGGACTAACCTCATCGCCACAGAACCCTTACCCGAGCGAGGTTCCGGACCTCGTTTCCGATTTGTCGCCCTGATAGCCCGCATGCGCTATTCACCGGAATTCGCCTGCGCTGCGCGGTACGTCCTGCGACGCTGCCGGATGAGAAAAACGTCAGGCCCCGCGAGAGGCGCAGGTTGCCGAGTAGCAGGGCGCGGAGTCGAAGTAAGGCGGGTCTGTGAGGTCAGGAACACGACCGAGCAAGGGCAGGAAGAACAGCATTAGCGGGCGGCACAAGCGGCCCTCGCAAGTCCAGAAGGTAGCCAAGCGGGCCGGCATGGCCGCCCCAGCTATCGCGGTGTCGGGCGCGCTCGCCGCCGCACCGCAGCTTCTCGCTGCAGCGCCGGCCGGCGCGGCCACCCAGGCCACGCAGGCTGTGCAGGCCACACAGACCACGGCGGCCACACAGACCACGGTGGCGACACAGACGGCACGAGCCACCACCGCGCGTCTGGACGCGGCGCTGCAGCAGGCCGGACAGGCCCAGCGGACGTACAAGGTCCGCTCCGGTAACACGCTGTCCGGGATCGCGCAGCGGTTCTACGGCCACCCCAGTGACTGGGCGTACCTCTACAACGTCAACAAGTCCACGGTAAGCGACCCGAACCTGATCTTCGCGGGTGAGCACCTGTCCGTGCCGGCCGACCCGCCCGCGTCCGTCCGGAACGGCACTTACCAGGCCCGGCACGCCAAGACGACAGCCGGCACCTCCACCACGGAGCTCTCCGCGACCAACACCGCGGACACGACCTCGACCTCGACCTCGGCCGGGCAGGGCAGCTCGAGCAGCCTGAGCTCGGACGTCCAGCAGGACATCGCGGACGGCAACAACCTGCTGGCCATCGGCCAGTACCTGGTGGAGAACGGTTACTCGAAGGCCGCGGCCGCTGGCGTCGCCTCCTGCATCGACGGCGAGTCCGAAGGCAACCCCGAGTCGGTCGGCGACGGCGGCGGCGGCCTGATCGGGTGGACGCCGCTCAGCTCGGCCCAGCCCAACCCGAACGTCGTCACCGGCAATGTCGCCCAGGACATGATGACCCAGCTCGGCGACATCCTGTTCTACAACTCCCACGAGATCGGCCAGTCCGCGGTCAACCAGCTGAACAGCATCAGCGACCCGGTCGCGGCAGCCGACTTCTTCTCCCAGAATTTCGAGCGGCCAGCCGTGACGGACAGCGACGTGGTCCCGTCCGTGGCCCAGCAGATCTTCTCGGAGCTGGGCGGCTAACAGCAGCCCACGCAACCGGCAGCAGCCGGGGCCAGGAATCCAGCCCCGGGACATCCCGCCAACCGCTCCCCTGCGGCTAGCCACCTAGGCTGGATGTCCCGGGGCTGCCTGGTTTACCTCGCTGACCGCTACCCACCGCTGCTGCACTGCCGCGGCCGCACTACGGTCGTTCACGTGGAAACCGACCCTTCCGTGCCGAGCCCGGATTCGGAGGCGGCCGCACCCGCCGCTGCGCTCAGCGCCACGCGTTGACCGAGCAGGAGACCCGCTTCACCCGCGTGGCCTTTGCCACGGCGCTCGGCGCCCTCGCGCTGGCCGGCGCGATCGACGCAGCGTACGGGCCGCTGCTGCGCCCGGTCACCCACCGGTTCGGCGTGTCGCTCCCGGTCGCGGGCACCCTGATCAGCATCAACTTCGCCGGAGGGCTGACCGGCGTGCTGTGCGCGCTGACCGGCTTCTCCCGAGCGCCCCGGCGCCCGATCGCCACGTTCGCGCTCGGGGTGCTCGGCCTGGGCTGCCTGGCGATCGCCGTGGCCCGGGCGTGGCCGACGCTGGCCATCGGCGTGTTCCTGACTGGGGCCGGGTTCGGGGCAACGGACTTCAGCATCAACCATCTCGGGGCCAGGACCCGTGCCCGCGGCCGGGCGGCCCGGCTGACCTTGCTCAATGCGGCGTTCGGTGCCGGCGCCGTGCTTGGGCCGGTAGCCGTCGCCGCGCTCGGCGTCCGGGCCCTGAGCCTGGGCTTCGCGGTGGCCGCCGCTGCCGCCTGGGTCATGGCCGCCGGGGTGCTCGGGATCACGACGGTGGCACCGGCGGCCGGCCCCGCGGCGGCCGCCGCGGACGGCACCGCGGACGGACGCCCGGAGCGCCCGGGGGGCGGCGCGGCCGCACGGGGGCAGAGCCGGGCGGCCCCGCCGTACCGCGCCGTGGCTGTTGTCGCGCTCGCCTTCCTGCTCTATGTCGGCTGCGAGTCCGGCGCCGCGGGGTGGATTCCCGCGCACCTGGAGGGGCTCGGCTACTCGCCGCGCCTGGCCACGGCCGTGACATCGGGGTTCTGGGCAGCGATGACCGTAGGCCGGCTCGTCGCCGCCCCGCTGAGCCGGGCCGTTGCCGTGCCCTGGATTGTCCTGGCCGCGTGCCCGCTGCTGGCGCTGGCGCTGACGCTGACCGCGGTGCCCGCGATAGCGCCCGCCTGCTACGTCGCGGCTGGCTTCGCCGCGGCGCCGATCTGGCCGATGGGGCTGGACTGGGTCGCCGCGATCTTCACCGGCTACCCCGCGGCTACCTCCTGGGCGCTCGCCGCATCGTTCGCCGGAGGCATCACGGGGCCTGCCGTGGTGGCCGGCGTAGTGTCAATCGCCGGCCTGCACGCCGTGCCCGTGGTGCTGACTGCTTTCGCCGGCGCGACCACTCTGGCGTTCCTCGCCATCTGGCGGTCCAGCCGGCGCTTGCTCCGCACACCGCCGTCCACAGGCTGTGGGCAAGGCGCTCACGGCACCGCGTGAAATGCGCGGTCATATCCGTCGCGCTGTGGAAAACATTGCCGTGCACGTCTGCAGTAACACAGTAGGTACTGCACTACTGCACAGTTAACATCCCGTTTGGCAGCCCGTTGCCGACAGTTCCGGTGCGCGTACTCCCAGCTAGGAGGCTAAAGACCGGCTACCGGAATGCCGCAGGCGCTGCAATACTGCCTTGATGACGGGGATCCGTCTTGCCCTTGCCAACCTCAAGCCGGGCACGGGCAAGACAACATCGGCGGTTTGGCTGGCGCACGTTTTCGCGGAGGCAGGGAACAGTGTGCTGCTCGTGGACGCGGACCCTTCGGGCAGCGCCCTGGAGTGGTCAGACCTCGCGGCCATGTACCCGGGAATCGCCCCGCAGTCGGCGTTCCCGTTCCGGATCGTGGCCCTGCCCTCCCGGGAGCTGCACCGCCGGGTGCCCGAGATCGCCAAGGCCGACGACGTGGTGATCATCGACGCGCCGCAGCTCGAGGACCACGTGGGCATTGCCAGGTCCGCGCTGCGCTGCGCCGACCTGATCCTGATCCCGTGCGCGCCGAGTCCGATCGAGATCAACCGCACGTCGCCGATGCGGGAGGAGATCTACGAGGTCGGGGCCTCCCGGGACCGGCCGGCCCGGTCAGCCGTGCTGCTGAACCGGTGCGTCACCCGGGCGACTTCCACCGCCGACGCCAGGGAGGCCCTGCACGGGCTCGGCTACGACGTGATCGGCACGGCCGTGCCGCGGCTCGAGGTCTACGCCCAGAGTTTCGGCATGCCGATCCCGGGGACCGGCCGGGAGGTATGGCGGCACGTGGCGCACGACCTCATCGAGCGGTGCTCCCCGCTGTGCTCGGTGCGGGCATGACCACTCCGCGTTCCCAGCGGGAGCAGCGGAAAGCCCAGATGGCGGCCGCCGCTGCCCGGCGCAGCGAACCCGATCACCGCCCGGCCGGGCGGACCGCGATCCGGTCCAAGCCGGTCCGGATCACCCTGGACCTGAGCCCGGAGCTGTACCGCGAGTTCACCCACTGGGTGGACTCGGCGGCGGTCACCCTCGACGTCCCCCGGGTCGCGCTGGCCGACGCGATGCGAGCGATGATCCGGGTCACGACCGAGAACCCGGACGGGGTCCTCGAGCGGCTGCGCAGCGAGCGCGGGCGCTGACCCGGCTCAGGCCGCCACCGGGACCTGGCTTGCGCAGTACTTGCACTTGGTCGCGTCGGCCGGCAGGTCGTCTGACTTGCACTCCGGGCAGGTCTTCGTGGCCGGCGGGGCACCGAACACGGTGGTGCCGCGACGTTTCATATAAGACCGGTATGGAACCACGATCAGGAAATAGATCACGGCCATGAAAATGACGAAGTAGAGGAGCGCCGAGATGAAGGCGCCGAGATCTATCCGCTGATTATTGATGGTCCAGCCGAGGCCCTTACCCGCAGCACCGCCGCCGCCTGCCGCGTTGACGAGCGGTGTGATGATGTTGCTGGTGAAGGCCAGGATCAGGGTGCTGAACGCGAGGGCGATGACCAGCCCGACGGCGATCACGATCAATTCGCCCTGCATCAGGAAATTACGGAATCCTCTGAGCATCAGCTACTCCCCCCGCACCGGTTTTCCCTGTGAGGGACAATACTGGGGTTGTGCCGGCGCGGAGCGCGGAAGGCCCAGCGCCGCGGCGCAAATGCTCCCCACACGATACGTGCTGGGACACAATGTGACGATGACAGAACTGACCGCGGACCTATTCGTCAGCCTCGACGGGTTCGCCGCTGGTGTCGACGTCGGCCCGTTCTTCGGGTACGGCGGGCCTGAACTCGACCGCTGGGTGCGCGATGAGCTGAACCGGCCGCAGCTCGTGGTCATGGGCCGGGTCACCTACGAGACGATGGCGGAGATCTCGGCCGCGGCCACCGACGAGATCAGCACACGGATGACGGACCTGCCGAAGGCGGTGTTCTCGAACACCCTCCGCGAGCCGCTGGCCTGGCGGAACACCCGCCTGATCGGCGGCGACCTGGCCGAGGGCATGCGGGCGCTGAAACACCAGTCAGCCGACCCGCTCCGCTCGATCGGCAGCCTCACCCTGGCACGGAGCCTGCTCGAGCTCGGGCTGGTCGACCGGCTCCGGGTGACGATCTTCCCGCTGCTGCTCGGGGACGCCGGCCGGGAGCCCGCGTACGCCGGCTACTCCCGGGCGGGCCTGGAGCTGACCGGCACGCGAGTGCTCGACTCGAGGATCGTCATGCTCGACTACCGGCCGAGCACGTAGTGACGGCCGGCGCTAGCCCACCCGGTCGAGGAATGCCCGCGAGCGCCGTAGCACCAGGGCGGCCGCTTCCGCGTCGTAGGACGGCAGCGAGCTGTCGGTGAACAGGTGCCGGTCGCCCGGGTAGACGAAGAGCTCAGCCAAGTCGGGCCCCACGATTTCGACCAGCTCCCGGGCGGCGTCAATGTCGCCCTCCAGCGCGAAGAAGGGATCCTTGTCCATGCCGTGGATCTGCACCGGGACCCCGGCTGGCCACGGCCCGAAGGCCCACTCGCCGGTGATCGGGACGCAGGACTCGTAGAGCAATGCGCCCCGCGCACCGGGCCGGGTCTGGGCAAGGCGCTGAGCGTTGAGGACGCCGAAGGAGAAGCCGGCGTAGACGAGCTCCTGGGGCAGGCCGGCCACGGCCCGGTCGGCGCGCTCGCCGAGCACGTCGTCCCCGATGCGCTCGGTGAGCGTGAGGCCGTCCTCGATGGTGGCCGGCCGCTCCCCGTCGAACAGGTCTGGCGTGTGCACGGTGTGCCCGCCGGCCCGCAGGTCCACGGCGAACGCGAGCACGCCGTCGGTGAGCCCCTGCACGTGGTGGAACAGCACGACTTCAGCCATCTGTCTGCACTCCTGTCATCGGGCGGTCGGGCGCCAGCGGCGCGTGGTCGAGGCGGGGCAGCACGTGCCGGGCAAACAGGTCACCCTCGGCGGCGTGCGGGTAGCCGGACAAGATGAACGCGTCCATGCCGAGGGCTGCGTACGCCTGCAGCTTGGCCAGCACCTGGTCAGGGTCGCCGACGATCGCGGCGCCGGCCCCGGAGCGCGCCCGGCCGATCCCGGTCCACAGGTTCGGCTCTGCGTAGCCGTCCTCGTCCGCCATGTCGCGCAGCTCGTTCTGCCGCAGGGTCCCGGCCGAGGTGGTGTCGAGGGAACGGCGGCGGATCCGCTCCCCGGTCTCGGCGTCCAGCCGCGAGATCAGCCGCCGCGCGGCGGCCCGCGCCTCCTCCTCGGTGGCCCGGACGATCACGTGCGCACGGTAGCCGAACCTCAGCTCGCGCCCGTGCCGGGCGGCGCGCTGCCGCATGTCGCCGATGACCGCCGCGACGCCCTGCATCGTGTCCGGCCACATCAGGTACACGTCGGCGGCCTGGGCGGCCACCTCACGCGCCGCGTCGGACAGGCCGCCGAAGTAGAACGGCGGGCAGCCGCCGGCCGGACGCAGCCGCGGCGGGTCGAGGGCGATGTCCACGAACTCCCCGTGGTACTCGGCGCGCCGGCCGTCCAGCAGGTCGCGCAGCACGCACATGATCTCGAGCGTGCGGCGGTACCGGGGCGCCGACTCCAGGCTCTGGCCGGGCAGGTCCGACGAGATGATGTTGATCGTGAGCCGGCCGCCGAGCATCTGGTCGATGGTGGCGAGCTGGCGGGCGAGCTGCGGCGGCCACATCTCGCCCATCCGCACCGCCACCAGCAGCCGCATCCGCCGGAGCAGCGGCGCGATCCCGGCAGCGAACGCGATGGAGTCGATGCCCATGGCGTAGCCCGACGGCAGCAGGAGGTTGTCGTAGCCGGCCTCCTCCGCCGCGAGGGCGATGCCCCGGCAGTGCTCCCAGCTCGACAGCAGCGCGGCGTCCGGCACGCCGAGAAACTCGTAATCGTCGTCGCAGAGCGCGGCGAACCAGGAGACCTCGCAGCTCATGCGGCTGAGTCTGTCATGACTGCCCGAAGTACCTCGGGTTGGCGACCGCGAGCCGCGCGGCGACGCCGGCCGCGAGGTCGGCGTCCGGCGGCACGGCACCCAGCTCGACCTCGCGGGCGACCACGGCGAGGACGTTGGCGGCGACCCTGGCATGGAACGCGATCTGCCCCGCGGTCGCCGGCATGACCTGGTCGGTGAGGAACTCGCGGACGGCGTCCAGCAGTTCGCTCGCGGTCGGCCGCCCGAATGGCGCCGGGTCCGGCCGGGGCTGCCCCGAGGGGTGCGGCCGCCGGGCTGCGGCCTCGGCGGCGGCCTCCGGTGCGAGCAGCAGCAGCAGGTCCCACTCCTGCTCGCACACGCGGCGCCCGATCGCGGCCAGCTCGACGGACCGGTGCGCGCCGGACAGGTGCGCCTGCGCCTGCGACACGCACATCAGCCCCCAGCGCAGCGTGCCGAGGATCTCCCACCAGCGCAGCTCGTCCAGGCCGATATCCGCGCCGCCCGCGGCCCGGTAGGCGGCCAGGAGTTCCTCGCGGGTGCCCACACCCGCGGCGGGCTGCCGGGACCCGAATCGCCAGGCCTTAACGCATAGCCACCCGAGATCCTCGGCCGCGCTGCCGGTGTGGACGAGTTCCCAGTCGATGACCGCACGCAGGCCATCCGGGCCGACGATCAGGTTGCCGAGCCGCAGGTCGCCGTGCACGAGCACCGGGGTGCGGGGCTGCGGGCGCGCGGCCTCGAGCGTGCGCAGGGCCAGCTCGAAGACCGGGCTCGGCTGGCCGGATGCCTCGAGTTCGGCGCGCAGGCCGGGCAGCGGGTCGGGCGCCGGGAGGCCGTCCGGCGGGTCCAGCCCATGCAGCCCGGCGGCGAACGCGCCGAGCTGGCCGACCAGCACCTCACGGGCGCGCCGGTAGGGGTCGTCGCGCAGGATCCGGCGGGCGATGGTCTCGCCGGCGACGCGGCGCATGACCAGGCCTGCCGAGCCCCACAGACCGGGCTCGTCGGTGCAGAGCAGGATCTCGGGCACGGCGAGCCCGGCCGCCCGGGCCGCGTTGATCGCCCGCGCCTCACGGCCCATCGCGCCCGGCTCGCCGGGCCGGCCGGGCGGGTCGCGGCGCAGCACCAGTTCGGCGCGCGACCCGTCGGCGCCGACGGCGTCGAACGCCCAGGTTTCCCTGGACGCGCCGCCGGACAGCCGGGTGAGGCCCTCGACGGTGACCTGGCCGAGGCGGCCGGCCAGCGCCGCGGCCAGCTCGGGTGCGTTCATCAGCCCTCGCTAACCCCCTTGGGAGCGCGCTGGTGCATGTAGCCGAACAGGTACCCGGCGACGCGGCGCATCTGGATCTCCTCGGTTCCCTCAGTGATGCGGTACCGACGGTGGTGCCGGTAGATGTGCTCGAACGGCTTGTGCCGTGAGTAGCCGAGACCGCCGTGCACCTGCATCGCCCGGTCGGCGGCATCGCAGCACAGCCGGTTGGCCCAGTAGTTGCACATCGACACCTTGTCGGAGGCGGAGAACGGGCCGTACGTGTCCATCAGCCAGGCGGTCTTGTGAATCAGCGCGCGGAGCATCTCGCACTGGGTCTGCAGCTCGACCAGCGGGAACTGGATCGCCTGGTTGGCTGCGAGCGGCTTGCCGAACGGCTTGCGCTCCAGTGCGTAGGCCACCGACTCGCTGACGCAGTACTGGGCGGCCCCGAGGCTGGAGGCGGCCTGCCGGATCCGGTTCTCGTTGAAGAAGTGCTGCACCACCTGCAGGCCGCGGCCCTCGCCGCCGAAGATCGCGCTGTCCGGCACCCGGACGTCACGGAAGCTGACCCGGGCGTGGTCGGTCGGCATATTGAACGTCCACAGATACTCCTCGACGGTGAAACCGCCCGCGGTCACCGGCGTCAGGAACGCGGTGATGCCGTCGGCGTCGCCGGGCCGCCCGCTGGTACGGGCGAAGATCAGGTCGTGCGACGCGGCGTGCACGCCGGTGTTCCAGGTCTTCTCCCCGTTGATCACCCAGCCCGCACCCCCGCCCACCTCCCCATCCCCGGTCACTGCCCGCGCCGCCGTGGTCTCCATGAACGTGGCGTCCGAGCCATGCGCCGGCTCGGTGATCCCGAACGCGAACCCCCTCCGGCCGGAGGCCAGGTCCTCGGCCCATTCCGCGCGCTGCTCCGGGGATCCGTAGTGGATCATCAGCAGCAGGCCGACGTTGTTGCCGACGATCATGTGCTCGTTCTGCAGGTCACAGTGCAGCCCGAGGCCCTTGCTGGCCAGGTGCTCGCGGATGACAGCCATGCCCAGGTTCGTGCCGTCCCGGCCGCCATAGGAGGCGGGGAACGCGTACCGGTAGTGCCCGGCGGCGTCCGCCCTCCGGCGCGCCTCGGCCAGCAGTTCCTCCCACTGCCGGTTCGGCAGGCCGCCCCGGTCCCAGTCGGTGCGGGCGTCCTCGCGCCGGTAGTCGAAGAACCGGATGTTGTCGTCCTGCTGCTCCAGCGGCCGGATCTCCTGCTCGATGAAGTCG
>Ga0208725_1000043_pt1 | contig 25071 bp, 20 predicted proteins | sample MicForSoSWNH13_O_FD_188004 | JGI IMG/M metagenome (GOLD analysis project Ga0208725, IMG submission 188004) | Forest soil microbial communities from Harvard Forest Long Term Ecological Research site in Petersham, Massachusetts, USA - MetaG HF011... | ecosystem: Environmental > Terrestrial > Soil... | reverse complement strand
TCCGGGGCGAGGCTGCCGCGCAGCACCGCGATGCCCGCCTCGTCCTGCAGCGGATCGCTGCGCGGCCTGATCACGCTCTCGTCCCAGATCCGCGCGTCGTCGAGATGGTCCGTCAGGGGCCGCCCGGTCACGCTGAGCGCCGCCGGGTCGAGCAGGTCACGCACCTCGCGCAGGACCGCGAGCAGGCCGCCGGCCCGGTGGAAGTCCTCCATCAGGTGGCGCCCGGCCGGCTGCAGGTCAACCAGCAGCGGCACGCCAGACCCCGCCGCGTCGAAATCGTCGAGCGACAGGTCGATGCCGAGCCGCCCGGCGATCGCCAGCAAATGCACCACCGCATTGGTCGATCCGCCGACGGCGGCCAGCGCGACTATCGCGTTCAGGAAGGATCCCCGGCTGAGCAGCCGGCTGGGCCGAAGCTCCTGAAAGACCATATCCACGGCGAGACGGCCGCTGGCGTGGGCGCTCTCGAGGAGCCGGCTGTCCGGCGCGGGGGTTCCGGCGATGCCGGGGATCGTCATCCCGAGTGCCTCGGCCATGCAGGCCATGGTCGAGGCCGTGCCCATGGTGTTGCAGTGCCCGCGGCTGCGGATCATCGAGGACTCGGAGGTGAGGAAGTCCTGCTCGGACAGGTTCCCGGCGCGGACCTCCTCGCTGAGCCTCCAGACGTCGGTCCCGCAGCCGAGGGCCACGCCGCGGAACGTGCCGGTCAGCATCGGCCCGCCGGGGACCACCACGGCGGGCAGGTCGACCGATGCCGCGGCCATCAGCAGCGACGGGATGGTCTTGTCGCAGCCGCCGAGAAGCACCACGCCGTCGACCGGGTTGGCCCGGAACATCTCCTCGGCGGCCATCGCGGCCATGTTCCGCCACAGCATGGCCGTCGGGCGCACCAGCGTCTCGCCGAGCGACACCACCGGAAGGTTCATCGGGACCCCGCCCGCCTCCCAGACTCCCTGCTTGACGCTGTCGGCAACCTCGTCCAGGTGCGAGTTGCACGGCGTCAGGTCCGAGGCCGTGTTCGCGATCGCAATGTGCGGGCGGCCGTCGAAGGCGTGGGCGGGCAGGCCCCGGCGCATCCACGCGCGGTGGATGTACCCATCCCGGTCATTTCCGGCGTACCACTGTGAGCTGCGCTGCTCGGGCATCGGCGCTCTTCCGCCTTCCTGCACCAACGATCTAACATCTGCAAATGCCCCCACAACTTACTCGTGACCGGGCCTTGGCTGCCGCGGCGGCGCGGGCATGAGGGCATTCGTCGTGACCGGGCCCGGCCGGTCTGAGGTCGCCGACGTGGAGAGCCCGCGGCCGGCGCCGGGCCAGGTGGTCATCGACATCGAGCGGGCCGGCGTGTGCGGCACCGATGTCGAGTTCTTTACCGGAGAGATGGCCTACCTGCAGCAGGGCCACGCCGGGTACCCGATCCGGCTCGGCCACGAGTGGTGCGGGACCGTCAGCGCCGCGGGCGACGGCGTCGGCCCTGGCTGGCTGGGCAGCCGGGTGACCGGCGACACGATGCTGGGCTGCGGCACGTGCGATCGCTGCCGCAGCGGCCGGGCGCACGTCTGCGAGGGCCGCTGCGAGGTGGGCATCCGCGGCGACTTCCCCGGCGCGCTGGCCGAGCAGATGGCCATGCCGGTCGCCGCGCTGCATCGGCTGCCGGACGCCGTGGACGGTGTCGCCGGGGCGCTGGTCGAGCCGGGCGGCACCGCGCTGCGCGCGCTGCGGAGTGCGGCGCTGCGGCCGGGGGAGCGGGTCCTCGTGCTCGGCCCTGGCACCATCGGCCTGCTGGTCGCGATGTTCGCGCTCGCGCACGGCGTCCAGGTGCACATGGTGGGGCTGACCCGGCAGCCGCTCGACTTCGCCGCCGCGCTCGGCGTGCACGGTACGTGGACCGCGGCGGACCTGCCCAGGCTGCCGTTCGACGCGGTCATCGACGCCTCGAACGCGCCCGGCCTGCCGGCCCAGGCGCTCGACCTGGTCGAGCCGGGCAAGCGGGTGGTCTACGTAGGCGTGGCCGGGCGCCCGAGCCTCGTCGACAGCCGGTCGCTGGTGCTGAAGGACGTCACCGCCGTGGGCATCCTCGGCGCTTCGGCCGGCCTGGCCGGCACGATCGAGCAGTACGCGGCCGGGTCGGTGAACCCGCGGCCGCTGGTGGCGGCCACGGTCGGCCTCGCGGACGTGGGGGAGGTACTGGGCGGCTGGCGCCCCGACGGCGCCGGGCCAGGACCGAAGGTTCTTGTCGACCCGCGCGCCTGAGCACGCCGCCGCGTCATTTGCTTCCCCGGCAGTCCGCGAGGGCGAATCAGTTTGAGCCCAATGAGGGGGGGCAGGGTCAACAACCGGCCAAGGCAAAACCAACTGAGCGAGGTGCAGAATTGCTTACGCTAACCGACCGGGCCGCGGAGACGATCCGCACCCTTACCTCCCAGCCGGGTATCCCCCCGGACACCGGCCTGCGCATGTCCCTGCAGGACGACGCGGCGGGCACGCTGGCGCTCTCGCTAGAGGGCCCGCAACCAGACGACGCCGTGATCGAGGACAGCGGCGCCCGTGTCTTCGTGCAGCGAGATGCCGCTGTGATCGTCGAGGACAGAGAGCTCGACGCGCAGCTCGATGAGGAAGGCCGGGCATCCTTCATGCTCGGCACCCAGGCGAGCTAAGCCACACCGAAGGACCCGTCGCGGGCAACCACCCCTGTCCGCGGCGGGTTCCGGCGTGCCTGGCGCCTGGCGGCAGGCACCGCCCCAGTGATCAGGCCTGCTCGACAATTACGAGCCGGTTGGCGTCCTGGTCACGGAACCCGAACATCGGCGGGACCCCGGGCCAGCGCAGCACTTCGGGGTCGGCGTCTACGCCACTGGCCAGCAGGGCAGCGTGGAAGGCGTCGGCGTCCGTCGCAGTCAGCCGGATGCCGGTCTCCACACCGGCCGGAACGCCCGCGCCGGAGCGGACCAGTGCGATCGTCGTCTCCCCTCCCGGCGGCGCCACCTCGATCCACCGCGCGCCGTCGCCGTAGGAGACGTCGAGGCGCTTGGCGAACCCGAGCATGCCGGTGTAGAACTCCAGCGCGCGATCCTGGTCGGTGACCGGCACTACCACCGTGTGCACGCCGGTGATCTGGGTGTTGGCCTGGTCGTTCATTGCATACCTCCAACTCGGTCAGCCGTTGTACATCAGCGATCCTGGCGTGGTGAGCGGCTCGCCGGTCTCCAGCCAGGTCTTCAGGCCGGAGAGGATCATCGGCCAGCCGCCGTAGACCTCCGGGCTTGCGCCATCGCGCAGCTGGTCGTGAGTGAGGGTCAGCCGGCACGAGTCGCCGACCGGCTCGATCTCCCAGGTGACCCGCGAGGTTCCCTCGGTCCTGGCGTCGTCGCTCCACAGCGCCGTCATCGTCTGCACCAGACGGCGCGGCGGGTCGGCCTCGAGGACCTCGCCCTCCGCCAGCAGCCCGGGGGCGCGGGGGTGGCTCATCTCGAACCGCGAGCCCGGCGTCCACTGCGACGAGACCAGGCAGCCGAACTGGTACCTGCTCCGGATCCCCGGGTCCGTGATCGCCTCCCACAGGCGCTCCGGCGTGGTGCGGATGTAGATCTCGAAAATCTTCTCCATGGGCCCCTCCATCGTCTGCTTGAGCTCGCTGAGCCCCGCGGCCCAGGGCTCGGCGTACTTGCTCACCCACCGGTCGTGGATCAGCCGGATCGGGACCGGGTTCAGGAAGTGGAGCTTCTCCCGGCCTCGCCGCCGGGTGACCACCAGGCCGGCCTCCTCGAGCTGCCGCAGGTGCTTCATCACGCCGAAGCGGGTCATCGGGAAGCGTTCCTCGAGCGCGCGCAGCGTCTGACCGTCGGCGCGGAACAGCTCGTCGAGCAGGCTGCGCCTGGTCGGGTCGGCGAGGGCCTTGAACACGGCATCCACCCGGCCGAAAATACGTGACCATTTGGTCACATGTCAAGCGCGCCCTCGCGCCAACAGGAAGCGCGGCGTCACGCTCAACAGGAGACATCGATGTACCTTTGGGCCGGACGGTCTCCCGGCCTGTCGGTGCATCGATGCCGTCGCGGTGGCGGGGGTTTAGGCGTCGGCGCCGTCTCCGGTCAGGTCCGCGACCGTGCGGATCGTCGCGAACCGGCCAGCCAGGGCGTACTCGGTGCGGGCCAGGATGTCGTCAACTTGCAGCGTGCGGGGATCGGCAAGGATCTCGTCGGCGCTGCGGCCGGCCGGCGCGTCCCAGTGCTCGATCGGGGACGTGGCGGTGGCGTCGGTGACGAACGTGACGCCAAAGCCGAAATCCGAGGCCACCCTGGCCGTCGTCTCGCAGCATTGCTCGGTCCTGATGCCGCAGATGACCACCTCGCCGATCCCGCGGCTGGTGAGGATCTGCTGCAGGTTGGTGGTGGTGAAGGCGTTGTGCGACGTCTTGGTGATCACCGGCTCGCCGTCCTGGACGGCCAGGCCGTCGATGAGCCGGACGTATCCGCTGGCCGGGTCGAACACCGTGTCTGAGCCGGCCTCGGCGTGCAGTACCCAGACGACCAGGTCGCCATCGGCCCTGGCCGCATCCACCAGCCGCTTCACCCGGCCGGCGATGCCGGGATCGGAGATGGTCTCCCATCCCGGATCCTGGCGGAACGATTCCTGGACATCGATCACAATGAGTGCTCTGCTCATGGGTCCACCCTGGCGCGCCGAAACCGGGACATCAAGATCGTGTTAACGGGGAATCCTGCCAGTGTATGACCGTGCGGATTCCCCACTGAGCCGGAGGCGGCCGATGAGCTACGGAGGCATCGAGGCAGGCGGCACGAAGTGGGTCTGTGCGGTCGCTGACCAGCCTGGACGGCCGGGCAAGCTCGACACCTTCCCGACCACAAGCCCCGCGGAGACGGTGGCCAGGGCCGTCCGCTTCTTCACCGAGAACGGGCCGGTCGAAGCCCTCGGTGTTGGCTCGTTCGGCCCGGTGGATATCCGGCCCGACTCACCGACCTGGGGCACTATCACCACGACGCCGAAGCCGGGCTGGGGCGACACCGACGTGGTCGCGGCGCTCCGCTCCGGGCTGCCGGTGCCGATCGCGCTGGACACCGACGTGAACGCGGCCGCCCTCGGCGAGTGGCGGTGGGGTGCGGCGGCCGGGCTCGACACGTTCTGCTACATCACCGTCGGCACCGGGATCGGCGGAGGGTCCGTCGTCAACGGCCGTCTGGTGCACGGCCTGCTGCACCCCGAGCTCGGGCACATGCGCATCCCGCACGACCGGGCAAGGGATCCGTTCGACGGGATCTGCCCCTACCACGGTGACTGCCTTGAGGGCCTCGCGTCGGGCGAGGCGATCCGCCAGCGCTGGGGCCGGCCCGGCCAGGATCTGTCCGGCCCCGCGGTCTGGGAGATCGAAGCCGAGTACCTCGCCCTCGCCCTGGTCAACGTGGTCTGCCTGCTATCGCCGCAGCGGATCATCATCGGCGGGGGCGTGGCCAATCAGCCCATGCTGCTGCCGATGGCGCGGCAGCGGCTGCGCGAGCTCCTGGCCGGCTACCTGAGGGCTCCCGAGCTGACCGAGCCGCAGGCGACGGACCACTACATCGTCCCGCCGCGACTGGGCGGCGAGGCCGGGGTTATCGGCGCGATCCAGCTCGCGTGGGAGGCACAGCGCGGCAGCTGAGGGCTAACCGCCCCGGCGCGCGGCCATGGCCGCGAGCTCGGCCCTTGAGGAGACGCCGAGCTTACGGAAGATGCTGGTCAGGTGCGTGGCTACGGTGCGCCGCGAGATGAACATGCGCTCTGCGATCTGCGGGTTGGACAGACCGTCAGCCACCGCCCCGGCCACCCGCAGCTCGGTCGGCGTGAGGCCTGCCCAGCCGGTGGCCGGGCGCCCGCGCCTGCCCCGGCCGCGGGTGGCATAGGCGGCGGCGTCCTCGAGGCTCATGGCCTGGCCCGCGGCCCAGGCCTCGGCGAGCCGGTCATCCCCGAGCGCCGCCCGGCAGGCTCCGGCGACGGAATCGATCAGCTCGCCGGTGGCCGGCCGCCGTGCCAGCCCGGCGTCGCGCGCGAACGCGTCGGCCGCCCCGGCCAGCCGCGCCGCGACCTCATGGCCGCCGCCGTCGGCGGTGATCACTGCCAGGATGGCGAGGCAGGTCCATACCGTCAGCCGCCCGAACGCGTCGGCAGGGGAGGCAGCCACGGCGGCATGCGCCAGTTCCTCGGCCCGCTCGTGGTCACCGTCACCGCGGGCGATCAGGGCCCGGACCGCCTGGGGCAGGGCGAGGCAGGTCCGGGCCGGGTCGGCGGCCCGGATGAACTCGTCAAGCCGCTGCCTGGCCGTGTCCGGCTCGCCGGACAGCAGCTCGGACCAGGCCAGGTTGCCCGCCCACATGCCACGCAGCGCCACCGACGCGTAGTAGGAGAGCTGCTCGCGGAACGCGCTGACGGCCTGCGGCCACTGGCCCCGGCAGAACGCCAGCAGGCCGCGGGCCACGGCGGGGAAGTAGAGCCTGGCCGTGCCCATTGCCTCGGCGATGGCGTCCAGCTCGTCGCATGCTGCCTGAGCCGCGGCGAAGTCGCCGAGCAGCGTCTGGCTGTGCACGATCGCGACCAGGCAGAAACTGAGGAAGAACCCGTCGCCGGCCTCCCGCAGCCCGGGCAGGGCCCGGTCCAGCAGGGCGATGGCCTCCGCAGGCCTGCAGTCAAGGGCGTCGAGCACGCCGAGCAGGAAGACGGCGATCGACTCAGCGTCCCTGGCCCCGCACCTCCGGGCCACCGCCAGGCTCCGCCGCAGTGCCTCCCGCCCGGCGTCCCGGTCGACGGCGCTGTTCACTGCGATCCGGCCGAGCAGGGCCAGCGCGTAGGCGAGTGCACGCTGGTCCCCGGTCTCCTCGGCCAGCGCGATCGCCTCGTTCAGGTAGGGCCGTCCGGCGTCGGGCTCGCCCATGATGGTCGCGCTCGAGCCCAGACTGGTCAGGGCGACGATCATGCCGCCCGCGTCGCCGAGCTCGCGGAGCAGGTCGAGGGCTGCCGTTCCGGCCTCCATCGCGGTCGGCATGTCCGCGGCCAGGCTCGCCACCTGGGCCAGGCTGCCCAGTGCCCTGGCCCGCAGCGCCGGGTCGGCCGCTGTCCCGCGATAGGCGGCAATGCGCAGCCATTGGCACGCATCGGCCAGGTGAATGCTCAGCGACCAGAACTCTCCAAGACGGGCCGCCAGGCCCAGCAGCAGCGCGGGGTCGTCCTGGTCGGCCGCCCACTCGAGAGCCTGCCGGACGTTGTCATAGTCGGCTCGCAGCCGGTCCCGGTACGCGTCCAGGTTCTCGCTGGGGCGGCGCTTGGCGGCCGCGAGGAAGAACTCGAAGTGGCTGCGCCGCGTGACCGCGGTCTCGCCTGCCTCGATGAGGCGGCTTCCGGCGTAGTGCCGGATCGTCTCGAGCATCCAGAACCTGCCTTCGGCCTTGTCGTCGGGCAGGATCAGCGATTTGTCGGCAAGCTGGGAGAGCAGGCCGAGTATCTGCCCTGTCCCGATCGCGCCGCCCGCCCCGGCGGCCGCGGCCGCCGGGGCCGAGAAGCCGCCGGCGAATACAGACAGCCGCCGCAGCAAGGTTCGCTCGTCCTCTCCCAGCAGGTCGTGGCTCCAGGCCACTGATGCCTCGAGGGTCTGCTGGCGGGGGAGGGCGGTGCGGGAACCCCCGGTGAGCAGCTGGAACCGGTCACGAAGCCCGGCCGCGATCTGCTCGGCGGACAGCACCCGCACCCGTGCCGCGGCCAGCTCGAGGGCCAGCGGGATGCCGTCGAGGCGGCCGCAGATCTCGGCCACCTGGCCCGCATTCGCCGGGGTCAGCGCGAAGCCGGGGCGGGCCCGGGACGATCGCTCCGTAAACAGCCGCACCGCCTCGAACCGGCCGAGCTCGTCGCTGCTCAGGTGAGCATCGGCCGGGAACGACAGCGAGGGCACCCGCCAGGTGACCTCTCCCGGCACCCCGAGCGGCTCACGGCTGGTGGCCAGGATCCGGAGCCCCGGGCAGGCTAGCAGCAGCCGCTCGGCCACTTCGGCGCAGCGGCGCGCCAGATGCTCGCAGTTGTCGACGACCAAGAGCGGCGCCCGGCCGCCGATCGCGGCGGCCAGGCAGTCCAGGTCGCGGCCGGCACCAGAATCGCGGACCGACAGCGCCGCGGCGATGGCGGCGGGAACCCGGTCCGGATCGGCCAGCGCGGCGAGCTCGGCCAGCCACACCCCGTCCGGCTGGTCGCCGACCCGGCCGGCGGCGGCGTGCAGGGCCAGGCGCGTCTTGCCACAGCCGCCCGAGCCCGTCAGTGTCACCAGGCGGTGTTCGGCCAGCAAGCCGGTCACCTCGGCCAGCGCGCCGCCGCGGCCGACGAAGCTGGTCAGCTGCACCGGGAGGTTGTGGCGGCCCGGCTCGAGGCTGCGCAGCGGCGGGTACGAAGCCTGCAGATCGGGGTGGCTCAGCTGCCACAGGTGCTCGGGTGGTCCCAGGTCAGCCAGCCGGTGCCAGCCCAGGTCGGCCAGGCCGCAGCCCACCGGCAGGCAGCCGGACACCCGGTCGGCCGCCAGCTGGGACAGCACCACCTGGCCGGCCGACGCGCTGTCCCGCAGGCAGTCACAGTGGCTCATGGCCGGCCCCTGGAAGCCGTCCTGCGGCCCGGCGTCTGCCTCGCTGGCATGCACGGCCATTCGCGGCAGCACCGGACTGCCCGCAAGCTCGCGCTGCAGCGCCAGCGCGCAGCCGACCGCGTCCGGGGCGCTCGCGAACACCCGCCTGCCGTCACAGCGGCTCCCGCCGCCGACCGACAGCAGGCAGACCCGCCCTGGGCTATCCATCACAACCTTCAGTGTGATACACGCGGCCGCCTACGACACCTGCCCGCCAAATACCGGTCAGCTGACCGATGTTCTGCCGAGCCGTCGCCGGGCACGCTGGCTCTGACCAGCCAAAACTGTCGGCAGGCGCCCGGCCGGAGCGGCCGCCGACCCGACGAACTACCGAACTGATGGGGGTAACGGCATGACGATCGATCAGTCCGTGCGTCACGGCGTCACGGGCAAGGAGCCGATCGCGGAAGAGCGAGCCGCCGCGGCGACTATGCTCCGGATGATCTGGGGCATCCACATCTCGCGCGCCGTCTACGTGGCGGCGGAGCTCGGGATCGCCGACCGCCTCGCGAGCGGCCCGATGAGCTCGGCGGAGCTGGCCAAGGCCACGCAGGCGCACGAGCCTTCGCTGTACCGGGTACTCCGCTTGCTGGCGTCGCTTGATGTGCTCGCCGAGCACGAGAGCCGGTCGTTCAGCCTGACCGTGCTCGGCGAACGGCTGCGCACCGATGTCCCGGTCTCGATGCGGTCGTGGGCGACGCTGATCGAGGCCATCGGCGGCGTTCGGGCGTTCGAGCCCATCATGCAAACCGTCAGGACCGGTGAGCCCGGCGTCGATATTGCTTACGGAATGGGACTGTTCGAGTTCCTCGCCAAGCATCCGGAGAACGCGGCCAGCTTCGATGCCGCGATGTCCGAGCGGACCTCGGCATACGCTCCGAGCGTCGCGGCCGGCCACGACTTCTCCGGGCTGCGGACCGTGGTCGACGTGGGCGGAGGCCAGGGCACTCTGCTGGCGGCCATCCTGCGAGCGCATGGCCATCTGCACGGCGTCCTGATGGAGACCCCGGCCGTTGCGGCCGCCGCCAGGCCGGTGCTCCGGGCGGTCGGCGTGGCCGATCGCTGCGATGTCATCGCAGGAGACTTCTTCGCCGGCGTTCCGGGCGGCGCGGACCGTTATCTCCTGGCTAATGTCCTGCACGACTGGGATGACGAACGGGCCGTGGCGATCCTGGCCCGGTGCCGGCAGGCGATGCCCGCTGACGGCCGGGTGCTGATTATCGAGCGGCTGATCCCGGACGACCCCGGGCAGGCCGTGCCGACTCTGCTGAGCGATCTCAACATGCTGGTCGTCACCGGCGGGAGGGAACGGACGAAAGCCGAGTACGGCGACCTCCTCACGGCGGCCGGCTTGAAGCTCAACGAGGTAACCCCGGTGGCCTTTCCCTACGGCGTGATCGAGGCCACCCGCTCATAGCCCCCCGCAGGAGCGCATCGCGGCTGTGCCGACGACGGCGGCCGGCCGCCGACAGCTCAGCCGGGCGCCTGCTCGGCCCAGGTGGTCACCAACTGCTCGAGCACACCGAGCGGCACCGCGCCGTTGCCAAGGACAGTTCCGTGGAAAGCACGGATGTCGAAGTCCGGGCCGAGCTGGCGCTCGGCCTCTGCGCGCAGCCGCTGGATCTCCCGGCGGCCGACCATATACGCCAGGGCCTGCCCCGGCCAGCCGATGTAGCGGTCGATCTCGTTCCTGACGTTGGCGCGCGTCGTGGCGGTGTTGCGCCACATGAAGTCCGTGGCCTGGGAACGGGACCAGCCATAGTGGTGCATTCCGGTGTCCACCACAAGCCTGCAGGCGCGCAGCGAGTCGAACGAGAGCATGCCGAGCCGCTGCAGGTCGGAGGTATACAGGCCCATCTCGTCGGCCAGCCGCTCGCAGTACAGGCCCCAGCCTTCCACGTAGCCGCACACCTCGGCGTCCAGGAAGCGGCGGAACGCGGGCAGCGGCAGCGTCTGCGAGGAGGCGATCTGCAGGTGATGCCCTGGCGTGCTCTCGTGGAACGAGAGCGCTTCGTACTCGTAGACGTAACGCTGCATCGGCTCGGTGGTCAGCAGGCAATGCGCGCCGGGCCGCAGCCCGCCGGCTGCGGGCGGCCGGTAATACGCCAGCGGGGCATTGCCGGCCTCGACCGGATCGATCTCCTCGATGACGCAGTCGGGGATGTCGAACCGCGGGAACCAGCCGTCGCGGGCGTCCTCGGCGCGCTGCAGCGCATCGGTGACCGTGCGCACGATCTCGGCGGAGCTGGTGAACCGCAGCGCGGGATCGTCCCGCAGCCGCTCCAGGATCGCCGGTACGTCGGTGATGCCCAGCACCCGCCCGCCGAGCTCGGCCCACTCCTCTTGCAGCGCCGCGAGGCAGTCCAGCCCGATCTGGTGGATCTCCTCCGGGGACAGTTCCGTGGTGGTGTGCTTGCGCACGGCCGCTCGGTACCCCTCGGTCCCGCCGGGAACGAACTTGATCCCTACCTGTTCGTCGGGACGCGCCACCGGCAGCAGCTCGTCCCGCTGGCAGGCCAGCAGCCGCCGCAGCGCGGGCCGGATCTCGCCGTCGACGATCCCGGCCGCCTCGCGCCGGACCGCCGCCTGATCGACCCCGTCCGGCAGGCGCACGGTCACCATGAGGTCGTCGGTCACGTCACGGGCGAGGTGGCCCTCGATCTGCTCCATGGCCTGCCGGGTCCCCACCGCGGTCGGGATGCGCCCATCACGCTTGGCTTCGGCGTACCGGTGGGTCACCGCGTCGAAGTACTCGCCGAGCCCGCGCAGCCGCCGCAGGTAGCTGTCGACCGCATCGGCGCTGTCCAGCAGCGCGGTCGGCACCGACATGAACACCATGGCCTGCGGCGAGACGTAGCCGCCCGCCGACAGGTTGGCCTCCCATAGCCCGTGTTCCAGGTCGGACCGCGCAGCCCAGGCCAGGTGCGCCATGACCGCGCTGTTGACCCGGCCCGCCTGGTCGAGTCGGCCGACGTCGACCCGGCTCAGCTCCGCTTCGACCCTGGCGATCTGCTGTGCGTCGTGGGCCGCGCCGGCTCGGCTGGGATCGGGGACCAAGGCGTCGAAACCGGACGCACCGACCTGCGTGGCGCCGAACGGATCGGCTCTGTGGGCGACGTCGAAGAACTCCTCGCTGAGCCTCTCGAGCTCCGCCGCCGCCTGCTGGTTCTCCGCCGCTGCCTGATCGTTTACACCCATGACCGGCAAGTATGCCCGACCCGCCATGGGCCGTTCCATCCCGTGGCCTGTCCGACGGGCCACCACCACCTGGTCGGCCTGCATGTCATATATCGCCAGCTGTGAGGGCACAGCGCAGGAACTCGGCCCGGCCTGCCCCGGGTCGTCGGCCTTGCCGCGCTGTACCAAGCCGGCCCGGCCGGGTAGCCAGGCTGCGCCGCCGCGGGGCTACCCTCGATCCATGGCCTTGTCCGTGCCGCTGTACATCCCCAGTCCCCCGATCAACGGTTTCCACCTGGGGCCCCTGTACATCCATTTCTACGGCCTGATGTACGTCGTGGCGATCACGTTCGCTGTGATCATCGCCCGGCGGCGCTGGCGGGCCGTTGGCGGCGATCCCGCGCTGATCACCGACGTGGCCACCTGGTCGGTCCCGGCCGGCATCATCGGCGGCCGGATCTACTTCGACATAACCACGCCGTTCGACATCACGCCGCACACCTGGTGGGGGCCGTTGGCGGTGTGGGAGGGGGGCCTCGGTGTCTGGGGCGGCATCGCGGCCGGCGCCGCTGTCGGGATCTGGCGGGTGCACCGGGCCGGGGCCGACTGGCGGTTGATGGGCAACGCCGTCGCCCCTGCGCTGCTGGTCGCTCAGGCCATCGGGCGGATCGGCAACTATTTCAACCAGGAGCTTTTCGGCAAGCCGACCGGCTTGCCCTGGGGCCTCGAGATCACCAGGGCGGCGCGGCTGAACTCCGGCATCCCCGCGGCCGACCTGAAGTACAGCACGTTCCAGCCGTCGTTCCTGTACGAGCTGATCTTCGATCTGGCGTTCGCCGCGTTGCTGGTCTGGCTGGGCCACCACCGCAACATCAAGCCACCCGGCCTGCTGGCCCTGTACGTGGCGGGGTACTCGGCCTACCGGATCTTCGAGGAGACCATCAGGGTCGACTCGTCGGCGCACTTCCTCGGGCTGCGGCTGAACTTCTTCATCGCGCTGGTGATGACCGTGGTCGGGATCGCCTGGTTCGTTTTCACCCAGCGCCGCAAGAAACCGCCGGAGCCCGCCGAGGAGGCGCAGTCCGTGCCGAGCGGCGCCACCGAGTCGTAGGCGGCCGCGCCGTGGCGGCCGCCGCAGCCACGCGGGCTGATGGGCTGCAGCTGCACAGCGGGCTTACTGGTGCGCCGGCGCCTTCCGGGTTATCCAGGTGGGCAACGTGGCAACGACCTCCCAGCCCGGCCGCGGGGGACGGTGGGCGGCCCCGACCCAGAATTTGACCCCCGAGCGGTTCTCGCCGGGGGTGCAGATCGACTGAGCCCGGAACAGGTTCGTCCACCGCGCCTCGACCACGCAGGACCGCAGCCCGATCCGGTCCGCATAGGCGACCAGGCCGACGGTGTCTATCCAGTCGTGGTTCAGGATGTTCAGCGCGATCGGCCGGCCATCGGCCGACGCCGCGAGCTGCGCCACGGCATGCGGGATCTGCGGGTCTCCGTAGTACTTGGCCGGAGGGTCATCCCGGTTGTCCCGATGCTGCGGCACGACCGTGGCGATAACCGCGGCCCCGGCGACCGCTACAGCCAGGCCCAGTACCGCCGCCCGCCTGAGGTCGGCCTTCGCGACGGCAGCGACGGCAGCCACGACCGCGACGATCACGACGAGCAGCGGCGCTGCCCAGTAGAAGTAGCCCAGGTAAGCCTGTGAGATGTCGTTGTCGTCGACGCCCTTGAGCGCGTAGTAGATGAACAGCACCGTCAGCAGGGCGACCGCCGCAAGCGACGCGAGCAGGAACCGGCGCAGGCCGGGCAGTGGGCAGCGCCACGCGAGCACCAGCGCGAGCGCGCTGACAACCACGCCGACGATCAGGCCGCCGAGGTCCGCGGTAGTGGCCGGGATGCCCGGCCACCAGTAACGCAGCGTGTAGCCGATGGAGAAGACCACGGAGTGGTGCGTCAGGTGCCCGGAGGCGGCGCGTCCGTATTTGAGGTAGCGGCCGAACTGCCCGGGCCAGTGCAGCGTGGTGTTCAGCACGATCGGGAAGACGAGCACCGCGGACACGGCCACCGCCCCGATCCAGTGGCGGGCGGGCACGCGGGGCACCGTGTCCCCGGCGGCCCGGCTGCGGCGGCGTACGACCATCAGGCTGGCCAGCGACGCCACGACGATGACCGGCGAGAACAGCAGGAACTCGGCCTGCCCGTTGATGCACAGCCATGCGGAGAGCGCGAGCAGCCACAGGTCCACGGTCTGTCCCGTGGCGACGGACGCCGCCGACACCAGGAGCAGCAGGGTCGGCGCGAAGTAGACGTACGGCATCCAGCCGGAGTTGACCGTCAGCGGGTGCAGGGCGGCGAACAGCAGCACGACCACCAGGGCAGCCAGCGCCACCCGCCCGGAGCCGGCCTGCCGGGCCAGCACCGCCAGCGAGGCCCCGATCAGCGCGGCATTCAGCAGCAGGATCGCGAGCAGCTGGCCGTTCCACGGCGTCGGCACCAGATGCAGCAGGTCGTGGAAGAACGACTCGCCAGCGGCCATCACGTACAGGAACGCTGGCCCGGGGTGGTAGAAGCCCTCCTTTGAGTAGTTGCCGGTCAGCAGGTCGAAGCGCTTGGCCTGGAGGACCGCGATCGTGTTGGCGGCGAAGTCCTGGTCTTCGTAGATCTTGGTGGTGAACAGGTACGCGTTCCGCACTACCAGCACCGCGGCGAGCGTGAGGAACGAGCCCAGCCAGGTCACCGCGGCCAGGGACCAGCGGCGGCGCACGCTGGCCTGCGGCGGCTCTGCGTTGTGTGGCTGCTCCGGCGTGGCCAGCCTGCGAGAAGGCGAGGCCTCCACGTTGGCACTCCTTCGTGGTATCCGCCTGCGTCGGCGCGTGCTGTGTACCGCGGTGAGGACGAGCGTGCGGCCGCAAGGTAGCAATCCCGCCACCAGCGGGCGATAGGTTCAGATAGTACCCAGACAGCTTTAGGGATACTGCGAGACGGGTCTACTAATTTGGGAACCCGGTGCTACGGGGCGCCCAGCCGGGGCGGGCCGAGATCCCTGAGCAGGTTCTTGTGCCATACCAGCACCGTGTACGAGCCGAAGTGGTAGGTCTGCGCGGGCCGTCCGAATGTGGCCAGCGCGGCCCGCTTGCTGGTGAAGCCGGGGTAGCCGGGATAGCCGGGGGTGAGCACGACAAAGTTCGCCGAGTTGTGCACCGGGTCGTACCAGGCCCAGTCCGACTCGATGTTGCTGGGGATCAGCCGGCCGCCCGGCGTCATCGCCATCTGGCGGATCTGTACCCGGTTCCCGCTGGTCAGCGTCACGACGTTCGACTCCCAGTAGCCGGACAGGCCGGTATGCAGGTGGCGGGCTGCCAGCCAGGATTCCAGGCTCTGGTTCTGCGCGGGCACCGGCGGCTGGCTGACTTCGTGCACCATCCCGACGAGGTAGCCAAGCGCGACGATGGCCAGCAGAGGTACCAGCCTGGCCGCTCTCAGCCGGTCGGCCAGCAGCCGCCCGGCCAGCGCGGCGGTGAGCGGGAGGACGGCCGCGATCTCACGGGTTGACGTGGCGGTGACCGCCTGGGTGCTGACCACATACGTGATCAGGTTAATCGCCACGCCCGCGACCAGCAGCTGCGCGACCAGATCGCGGTCGGCCAGGAAGCGGCGCGCGGCCACCCAGGTTCCCCAGCCGGCCAGGAAAACGCCTACCACGTGCAGCACGATGAACGCCGTGCTGGCGGTCAGCCGCAGCCCGAGGAAGTCGGCACCGCCCAGGATCAGCAGCCCCTCGGCGGCGATGCCCAGGTTGCGGGGCAGGATCGCCCCGGCCGCGGCGAACTGCGTGGTGGCATGGGGGGAGTAGAACCCGCCGGCCGAGTGGATAAGGTGCAGCGCCAGCGTGGCCGCCGCCGCCCCGGCGAGCGCGCCGACGCCCAGGGCCACGTAATACCACTGCGACGCCAGCGGCCGTCGCTGCACGGCCACGGCCCGGTACACGCGGACCCCGCAGACCAGCGCGAGCGGCAGCACCCCGATGTAGAGCGCCAGCGTGTCCGCCACCTGGGCCCAGCCGAGTGCCACGGCGGCGATGACCGGGATGTACCAGCGCGGCCGGGCGTGCTCCAGGAGCAGCCAGACCGCCATTACCGGCACCGACGTCCCGATGTGGTCGGGCGAGGAGATCAGGACGTTCACGCCGGAGTTCAGCTGCGGGGCCAGCATGATCCCGGCCGTGATGAGCACCCGCAGCACGCTGGCCCGCCCCGTGGAGGTGCCCTTGGCCAGCAGCGCGGCCAGCAGCATCGCGAGCGTGTAGGTCACGGCCGCAGCCACGTGCACCACGTCCGCGTTCAGTCCGCGGACGAGCTCCACCAGCATGTACTCCGGCAGCTCGGTCGTATAGAACGAGACGTCCGAGAGCGACCAGCTGTGCAGCAGCAGGTTGCCGTGCAGCATGTCCCAGGCCTGCAGCGCGTTGCCCGCCCCGTCCGAGTTGACCGCCCGGGTCCGCGCGAGCTGCAGGTTCACCGCGAAGGCGACCAGCACGCCGAGCACCCATATCGCCGGCTCTGCCCAGGGGCGCAGCCGGCGTGTGCGCAGGCCAGGGCGGTCTGGCGGGGCGGGCGCGCTGTCGTCAGCGGCCTGCGAGACGGCCGCGCTGCTTGCGCTCACGCGCCTTATTGCATCATGCGGCGCGTCCGCTGGTGAGTTCGCCATCCGAGTCCTCGATCCTCAGCGGGAGACGCCGAGGTCTGCGAGCAGGTTCTGTCCCAGACCATGATCGTCTAGCCGCGGAAGCGGCAGATCCGCTCCGGCCGCCCGCCACCCGCATAGTCAGATGGTGCCGGCCTCGATGGCCTGGCGGATCCACGGGATGACCTCGTCCAGCATGGCTGACAGCGAGGTCGTCGCCTCGAAGCCCAGGATCAGCTTGGACTTCTCGGTGGATGGCACTCGCCGCTGCACGTCATACGTGAACGGATCGTCATGCTCGACCCGCAACGGGACGCCGGGCCCCTTGACCTTGGTCCAGATCAGCTGGGCGAGCTCCAGCACGGTCGTCGATTCGGCGGTGGAGAGGTTGAAGTCCTCGTTCACCGCCTTGGGGTGGTCGATGGTGTCCACGATCCCGCGGGCCAGGTCGCCACCGTAGGTGTAATGACGGACCTGATTGCCGTCCCCCAGGATGTGCAGCGGATCCTGCCCCCTGAGCACCTTCTGCACCAGGTCGGGCACCACGTGGCTCATGGCGAGCCGCACGTTGCCGGAAAGGATCTCCTCGTCCCCGAGTGCCCGGCTCTCCCCGATCCCGACACAGTTGAACGGGCGGACGATCGTGTAAGGGAGCAGGTACTGGTCGCGTGCTGCATGGGCAAAGTACTCCACCGCGAGCTTCTGGAAGCCGTAGGACGACAGCGGCGGCGGCACCTCGCGTTCCTGGCCCTCATAGGACGGCCAGGAGTCCGCGGACTCGAACACCATCGACGACGAGACGTACGTGACCTTCTTCAGCCTGCCCGCCTTGTGCGCGGCGATCGCCGCGTCACAGGAGGCGGCGATGATCCGCTCGTTCGTCGCCAGCAGGTCGTAGGCGTAGGTGTGGAAGTAGGAGATCCCGCCGATCAGCGCGGCGCCGGCGACGAAGTGGTCGCAGTCGGACAGCAGCCGCGTCATCAGCTCGATGTCCCGTGCATCGCCCTCGACGAGCTCGTAGTTCGGGTGGTCGTCGTAGGACTTGGTGACCTTGCCGTACTTGGAGAAGTTGTCGATCCCCACCACGGCGTAGCCGCGCGCAAGGAGTTCCTCGACCAGGTAGCCGCCGATGAATCCCGCGGACCCGCTGACCAGTACCTTCTGCATCGTCACCTTGTCTCTTTCTGCCTATCGGCCGAGCCCGTGAGGTTCTTGAGCTCGTCCAGACTCAGCCGTCGGCCGAACGCGAACCGGTACCACCGCACGTACTTGGGGAGCCAGGCCGCGACCCGGAAGTTGGACAAGCCCTCGTGCCGGTCCAGCCATATCGTCGGGATCTCGGCAATCGGCAGCCCGAGCCGCTTGGCCTTGGCGGTCAGCTCGATGCCAATCTCGAACCCGTCCCTGCTGTCGATGCCGACCGCCCGGACGAACGTTGTTGAGTAGGCCTTGAACGAGTTGGTCGCGTCCCTGGTGCCCACGCGGGCCAGCATCCGCAGGCTCCGGCCGGCCGAAGCCGACATCATGCCCTTCAGCAATGGCCCGCCGACCTGCTGGCCGCCGGCCATGTACCGGGAGGCCGCGGCCACGGCGACGCCTCGCTCCACCAGGCGGACCAGGTCGTCGATCTGCCGAACGTCGTCGCAGCCGTCGGCCATGGTGACCACCGCCACCGGCGTGGTGGCGTGATCGATGCCGTAGCGGATCGCGTTGGCCGGGCCCCTGCCGTAGGTGTTGATCAGGCAGTGCAGCCGGGGCTCGCGTTCGGCCAGGCGCTGTACCACCGGCCGGGTGGTGTCCGCGGCGTCGTCGACCACGACCAGGACCTCGCACGGCAGCAGGACGGCCTCGAACAGCCGCTCAAGCACCGGGACGATGTGCTCGCCCTCGTTGTAGGCCGGGATGACGACCGAGAGCCGCAGGGCGTTCGGATCATTGCCCGCTCGCCGCCGGACCAGGTCCGCCGGGGAGATCTGATGGCTCGATGAGCGGTTCCTGGCCATCAGACGATCACGCCGTCGCCGCGGATGTCCCAGATATCTACGATGGGCTTGTCGGTCGCCAGCGTCGCGTACTCCGCGTGCGGGGCGGCGATGATCAGCAGATCCGACTTGGCCACCACATCACCGAGGGCCATCAGCGAGGTATCCGACGTGACATGAGGATCGGTGCAGTACACCGCGTCGGTGGCGAAGGTGAGGATGCGCTTCAGCTTGTAGGCCAGGCTGGATCGGACATCGTCCGATCCGCCCTTGAACGCCATGCCCAGGATGCCGACGGCCATGGTGCCCAGGTCGTAGCGCCGCTGCAGCCGGTCGACCAGGTACAGCGGCAGGCCCTCGTTGATCGCCATCGCGGTCTGGCCGAGCGCGAAGTTGTTGTTGTTGAACGCTGCGAGCTGCATCGTGTCCTTCAGCAGGCACGGGCCGGCGGCGAACCCGGCAGCGGGCAGGTCGGCGGCCCTGGGGTAGTCGAACATCAGCCCCTGCCGGATCCGCTCGAAGTCCAGCCCGCGGTCGTTAGCGATCATGTAAAGCTGGTTCGCGGTGGCAAACTTGATGTACCGCCACACGTTCGTGAACAGCTTGGCCAGCTCCGCCTCCTCCGGCGTCATCCGGACCTGGCCGGCGGTCAGCAGGCCAAACAGCGCCCCGGCCCGTTCGAACGCCGATTCCTTCCGGGCGGAGACGATCTGCGGAAGCTCGAACAGCTCGGTCATCGCCTTACCCTCGGCGATCCGTTCCGGGCAGAACGACACGTCGATGGCGTAACCCAGGCGAGCGATCATTTTCTCTACCAAGGCGGTCACACCGGGATAGACCGTGCTCCGCAAGATCAGCAGCTGCCCGTCGCGCAGGTGCGCCGCGCACCCGGACAGGGCGCGGGGAATCGCCTGCTGGTCCGGGTTGAGATGCTCGTCGACCGGCGTGCCGATGACTACCACGACGTGCTCGGCCGTGCCCACGATCGCCGGGTCCGCCGACGCGACCAGGCGCCCCTCAGCGACCGCGCGCTCAAGCACCGGCCCGGCTCCCGGCTCCTCGAACGGCAGGTGGCCCTCGTTCACCCGAGCGACCGCGTCCGGGTTGACGTCATAAACGGCGACGTTCGCGCCCCGGTCGGCGAAGGCAATCGCCAGCGGGAGCCCGACGTGGCCGCATCCGCCGATGACGACGACGTCGCGCTCGAAAGAGGCATTACGCTGCAGCGCCACTAAGACACCTGATCCCTTTGTGGTCGGCACTTTCGCTTGCCTACCATAGCGGCCGAATTCACCGTGCGTGTGCGCAGGATCAGACGCGGGCTCAGCCCGGAGTGCCTGGCGCCGCCGACGGGCTATCTGCGCCGCTGATGTTGCCGGTTTTCTGTCCTTCCGCGCCGTTAGGCCGGTTCTCCGAGATCCAGGTGTCAATCCGCTTCCACCACTCGTACAGCCACAGCACCTGTGCCTCGTGATCCGCCGAGCGGGGTACCTCGCCGGCCGGAACCCGCCACCACTTCGCGTGCACGATCTCGCCCATGGGCAGGCTCCGCCAGACGTCACCGACGCTGGCAAGCCGGTCCAGGCCGGCATGGGCCACGAAGATCACGTCGGCGTCCGGGCAGGCCGCTATCGCGGCGAGCGCACCGCCCGGCCGCGGCGGGAGCAGGTTGGGCATCTGCCGCGCCCGGGCCGCCAGATCTTTCCGGCCGGCTCGCTCCAGCCGCCGGATGCCGCGCTGCCAGCGGCCGGGCGTCCAGTTCCCGCCCTCCGGGAAGATCACCAGCGCGCCCTCCCGGTCGAGCCCGCTGGCCAGCCGCTCGATCTGCTCGGTGAACAGCTTCTCGCCCACCTGGCGAGGCTGGATGAACACGTTGGGCAGCCGGTTGGTAACCACGTCCACACCCGGATCGAGCTGCATCGTGGCCTTCATGACGATCCGCGGCCGCCGTCCGTACACGCTGAGCAGCTGGTGCACGAGCAGGAACGAGTCGCCGGGCCCGGCATGGCGGCTGAGCACGATCACCGGGCGGGCCAGCCGGGCCGCCCGCTCGCTGGCATCCTGGTCCGGCTCGTCCACCTCGACGCGCAGGCCGAACGTGCGCACCGCGCCGGCGAAGACCTGATCGAGGAACCAGCGCATGATGGCGTAGTGGCGATTCTGGTACGGCTCGGTGCGCAGCCGGCCGCCGAACCCGCTCGCTATCCACAGGCCGAGGCACATGAACAGAGCCGACGCCTCGGCCGCGAGCCAGATGGTGGCGAAGGCCAGCAGCCGCAGCCCGCGCATCCCGCGCCTGTGGCCAGGCCTGGCCCGCACGGCCAGCCCGACCACCAGGGTCGCCACGGCGAGCAGCGGGGACAGCACGATGACGGCCACCGCGATGACGATCGCCAGCGGCGCCAGCACGACCCGGCGCACGAGCTTGGGTGGGAGCATGGCGTGCGCCTCCCGTCCTCGCCGGCCGGTCAGTTCCCGGCCAAGCCGGCCAGATAGCTCGCCGAGGCCGCATACGCGCGCTCGATACTGTCGCCGACCCTAGTCTTGTCGCGATACCGCAGCTGGGCTAGGTCTGGCGCGGCCCGATCTCCGCCGGCCGGCAGGACGTGCACCCGAACGTTCTCGGGCAGGGCCGCCATCTCCTCGTGAAACCGGTACCGCCTGGCGATCTCGAACGCGACGAGGCCCACCTCCCACGGCCGCTGCGGCACGGCGAGCGGGCGCTCGATCCGGCCGACGTGCAGCACGTAGACGGTCCTGGCGCCGAGGGCGACCGCCCGTCCGACCGGGATGGAATGGACCAGGCCGCCGTCGAAGTAGTGCTCGCCGTCGACCTCTGCCGGCGGCAGCAGGCCGGGCACGGCACAGGACGCCAGCACCGCCGGCACGATCGGCCCGGAGCTGAACCAGCGCGGGCTGGCCCGCTCGATGCTGGCGGCGACGCAGTGGAACGGCAGCTCGAGATCGGCGAAATCGGTCCCGGGGAGCGCGTCCTCGAGCACACGGCGCAGCGGCTCGATCGAGTGCAGGTGCGTGCCCGACCTGGCCAGCGTGACCGCGCGGCCCCACAGGTTCTCGCTGAAGGCCAGGCCAAGGGCGTCGCCCTGCCACAGATCGCCCAGCCGTTCCGCCGCCACGGCCGGGTCGGCCGCCACAAATGCCCCGTTGATCGCTCCCACCGACGTGCCGACCACGACGTCGGGCCGGATGCCGGCCTCGGACAGCGCCCGGAGCATGCCGATCTCGTGGGCGCCGAGGATGCCGCCCCCGCCGAGCACAAACGCCGTGTTCACTCGCGCACCTCCCCGACGTCAAGCAAATCAGATCTGGGGGCAGCAGATGTTGCGGCGGGCGACGGATAATACATAAAAAACCGGCCTAAACTAGCCTTAGCTCATTAGAGTTGTGCCGCTGGGGCGAATCCGGCATGCGCCGACACCGAGAACGGCGTACCGGCACCCCGGGAGCGGAGAGACCGATGATCAGGGGACATCGCGTACGCATCGTTACCGTATTAAGTGTGGCAGCGGCGACAGCCGCGGCCTCGATGGCGGCCCTGCCGGACGCGCAGGCAGCCACTACGCCGGGCTGGAGGCTCGTGTCGGCCATCCACCAGGGCCCGGCCGCCGACATCAACGGCCTGAGCAGTGTGGTCGCAGTGATCCGGCGTAACGCGTGGGCCTTCGGTGGCACGGACGTCGCCCTCCCGCAGGGCGGGAAGCCGACCGCCGAGCACTGGAACGGCCACTGGCGGGCAGCGGCGCTGCCAGCCGGCCTGGCCGGCCCGCTGGGTGCGGCCAGCGCGCCCAGCCGGAACGACATCTGGGTAGTCAGCCAGCTCAACGGATACGTGCTGCATTACAACGGTGCGGCGTGGTCGGTGGCCAAGAAGTTGCCGGAGCCGGAAGGGTCACTGCCGAAACAGCTCACCGGCGTCACGGCGTTCAGCCCGACCAACGTCTGGGTGTTTGGCGCCCCAGGTGCGGATCCCGGGCAGGGCACCTGGCACCTGCACGGAAGAACCTGGTCGCGGGTCACCGGCGTGGGTGGCGGGATCGCCACCGCCAGCGCACTATCGCCGAGCAATATCTGGGCGGTCGGGGCGAACGACGTCGCCCCGCAGGACGTCGTCGTCCACTACAACGGGAGCACCTGGAAGCAGGTGCGGAGTCTGACGCCGGGCAGCGGGGCGTTCGGCGACGTCGTGGCGCTATCGCCGTCGAGCGTCTGGGTGTCCGGCACCACGTTCACCGCGAGCGGGAACGTGCCGTGGATGCTGCACTACAACGGGAAGAAATGGACGAAGTACAAGGTCCCGTTCGCACTGAACCTGGCGGCGATCGCGGCCGACGGCAGCGGCGGAATCTGGATCACCGCATCGAGCACGACTACCGGTGACTGGTACGCGCTGCACCGGTCCAGTTCCGGTGCCTGGCGGCGCTACCTGATCACCACGACTGGGCAGGTTAGCGGGCTGGGGCTGATCCCCGGAACCACGTCGATGTGGGCTGCGGGTGCGACCTCCGGCCTGACCGGGGCCAAGGGCGCCGTCTGGGCGTACGGGGCCGTCGGGTAGGGCGCGATCGGGTGGTGGCCGGGCTTGGCGTGGGTCGGCCCGGCCACCATCTCCCGCTTCACTGCGTGGGCAGCAGGCCTTACTTGTCCAGGGCCTGCCGGAAGAACTCCACGGTCCGTTCCAGACCCTCGCCCAGGGGCACCGTGGGCTCCCAGCCGAGCAGGTCGCGGGCGCGGCTGATGTCTGGCCTGCGGCGGACCGGGTCGTCGGAAGGCAGCGGGCGGTTCTCGATGGGTGCTTCGCTGCCGGTGAGGGTCAGCACCTTCTTGGCCAGGTCGAGCATGGTGAACTCGCCGGGGTTGCCAAGGTTGACCGGGCCGGTGACGTCCGGCGCGGAGTTCATCAGCTTGATCAGCCCGTCGACCATGTCGTCGACATAGCAGAACGAGCGGGTCTGCGAGCCGTCGCCAAACACGGTCAGCGGCTCGCCGCGCAGCGCCTGGACGATGAAGCTCGACACCACCCGGCCGTCGTTTGGCAGCATGTTCGGGCCGTAGGTGTTGAAGATCCGCGCCACCTTGATCGGCAGGCGGTGCTGCCGGAAGTAGTCGAAAAACAGCGTCTCCGCGCACCGCTTGCCCTCGTCGTAGCAGGACCGCACGCCGACCGGGTTCACGTTGCCCCAGTACGACTCGACCTGCGGGTGCACCGTGGGGTCGCCGTACACCTCGGATGTGGAGGCGAGCAGAATCCGCGCGCGCAGCCGCTTGGCCAATCCGAGCATGTTGATCGAGCCGTGCACGCAGGTCTTGGTGGTCTGAACCGGATCCCGCTGGTAGAACACCGGCGAGGCCGGGCAGGCCAGGTGGTAGATCTGGTCCACCTCGACGTACAGCGGGAACGTGACGTCGTGGCGCATCAGCTCGAACCGAGGCTGGTCGAGCAGGTCGAGGACGTTGTGCCGGGAGCTCGAGTAGAAGTTGTCCACGACGAGAACGTCGTGGCCGAGGGCGAGCAGGCGCCGGCACAGGTGCGAGCCGATGAACCCCGAGCCGCCGGTTACCAGGATCCGCTGAGCCGGGACGGCGGGCATCCCGAGATGATCGCTCGTCGTATGCGAACTCACAGAAACAACTCCTTTAGTTCCCCTTTAACGAGTTTTGAACAAAACATACCCACTCTATGGCGTGCAATTTATCGTGCGAGCCGACTTTATACGCCATTACGGCGGCGGGCTCCCGTAAGCTGCCACCGTGAAACTTTCTATCCTGATGCCCGTGTACAACGAACAGGTGACCTTGATCCCGGCGATCAAAGACGTCCTTAATGTTAATTTCCCCTGCGAAATCGAACTCGTCATCGTGGATGACGGTAGTACGGACGGTACCAGGGAGCTGTACTCGTCCCTCGGCGATGACCCCCGCGTGAGCATCCACATGCACGAGCGCAACCGGGGCAAGGGTGCGGCGATCCGCACCGCGGCCACCGTCGCCACCGGCGACTACCTGATCATGTGCGACGCCGATCTGGAGTACTCGCCGTCCGAGATCCCCTCGCTGCTAGCGCCGGTGCTCGCCGACGAGGCCGAGGTGGTGTACGGCACCAGGACCTTCGGCAGTCACAACTCCTATTCCTACGCCTACGTGCTGGGCAACAGGGCGGTCACGACGTTCGCGAACGTCTTGTTCAACTGCTACATCAGCGACCTGGAGACCTGTTTCAAGCTGATGCCCGCCGAGCTCTATCGCAAGCTGCGGATCCGCGAGACCGGGTTCGGCATGGAGGCCGAGATCACCGGAAAGCTGTTGCGGCGCGGCATCCGGCCGTACGAGGTTCCGATCACCTACAAGGCGCGCACCCGAGAGGCCGGGAAGAAGCTGACCTGGCGCGACGGCGCGGAAGCGCTGTGGATCCTGCTCAAGGAGCGGGGTGCGCCGCGCTTGGCGCGCTGATCTCCGGCCCTGGTTTGCCGAGGCTGGCGGCCGTCAGATCCGCCAGCCCTTGCGCTCAACGAGCCATGACAGGGCGATGAACACCGGCGTCGCAAGGCCAATCAGCAG
>Ga0208725_1000042_pt1 | contig 25095 bp, 19 predicted proteins | sample MicForSoSWNH13_O_FD_188004 | JGI IMG/M metagenome (GOLD analysis project Ga0208725, IMG submission 188004) | Forest soil microbial communities from Harvard Forest Long Term Ecological Research site in Petersham, Massachusetts, USA - MetaG HF011... | ecosystem: Environmental > Terrestrial > Soil... | reverse complement strand
CATAGCCATAGGCCCCGCCGTAGCCGTTGCCGGGGGGCGCGGCGGGTGCGCCATTGCCGAGGCCGAGCCTGGCCCTCAGATCCGCTTCGGTCTGCGAGCCACTGGCCCGCCGGCCCCGGGACGCCGCGTGCCCGCCGTTGCCCCGCGGGACGGCCCCGGACCTGGGACCGCGGTCGTAACGCCGACCCTGGCCGTCCGGCCCGCCCGGTGGCGTTGCGTAACGGCCCCTAGCGGGATTACCGGTGCGGTCGGGAGCCGAACCCGGTGCGCCATTGCCGAGGCCGAGCCTGGCCCTCAGATCCGCTTCGGTCTGCGAGCCACTGACCCGCGCCGGGCCGGGCTGGCGGCGGCCGTACTGCGCCCTGCCTGGATCGGCGGAGCCATTCCCGCTGTTGCCGGTGGAGGGCCGGTAGCCGCGTCGGCCGTTGCCGGCCTGGCGACTGTATAGCTCGTCGCGATAGGGACCCTCGCCCGCGGGCTCCTGCCAGTACGGCCCGGGCGAATCTGGATTACTCACGCGTCCTCGCTGGTCGGGTTGGCGGTTCGCGAGCGTAGCGATCCGTCGCGAGCCTCAAGGTACCCGCTGGTACCCAGTGTCCCGGCAGTTATCGTGAGTCACACCTAGGCCGTCCGGCATGGCAGCAGAATCAGGCCGTGAATCCTGCTGGAGCGCGCTCAGTCACCGGCACGGGCGCGCCGACTGCGCCGGGTCTGCGGTTCGCCTGTGCCGAGAACATAGGACGACGCGAGGTGATTCCAGGCACAACTCTGACAGACCTCGACCACGTAAACCTGGAACTCCGCGTATTCCGCAGCCATTTCCGCCAACTCCGGGGCCTGCTTTACCCGCCCCTCGTAGCGGCCGAGTTCGTCCCCGTACACGTACGTCACGTGCGTGAGCTTGGTCTTCTTGCAGATCGGGCAGGCCCGGTCGGTCGCCTCGCCGTGGAACTTGGCAGCCCTTAGCAGGTACGGGTGCGCATCGCAGACGTCGGTGATTGTGGCCCGCCCTGAGAACACGGACGCCAAGGTGGCGCGCCGCGCGAGCGCGTAGTCCACCACCGAACGCCTCATGCCCGACAGGTTACGACGGAACCATCCCCGCGCCGAGTCCTGGGCTCGTCAGCGGCCCGTTCTGCGGCGTCCGGAGCGGGCTGAGTTGCGCTGGCACGGCGGACCGCATATCTTACCGATGTATCGCGCCGATACATCGGCGTGAGACACTGAAGACATGCGATGTCATGCGTTGGTGTGCAGCTTAGATGTGCAGGGCAGGCCTGGCGGGGACGACCGGCCAGCCCGCGGCAGGGAGGAGGAGCGCGGATGACCAGCCAGCGGTCTGGCGTGCTCGAGCTCGCTGTGCTCGGGTTGCTGCACGAGACGCCCATGCACGGTTACGAGCTGCGCAAGCGGCTCAATTCCGTGCTCGGCGCGTTCCGTGCCTTCGGGTACGGGTCGCTATATCCCTGCCTCAAGGACCTGCTCCGGCAGGGCCTGATCGCCGAGGAGGCTCCGGCTGGGCCTACCGCCAAGCCGCTGGCCGGGCGCAAGTCCAAGATCGTTTACCGGCTGACCGCCGAAGGCAAGGAGCGGCTGCAGGACCTGCTCGGCGAGGCGGGCCCGGCAGCATGGGAAGACGACGGGTTCGGGGTTCACTTCGCGTTCTTCGGCCTGACTCGCGCCGACGTCAGGATGCGGATCCTGGAGGGCAGGCGCAGCCGGCTCGAAGAGCGTCTCGACAGCTTCCGCGGCGCGATGTCACGGACCCGGGAGCGGCTGGACAGCTACACGCTCGAACTGCAGCGACACGGCCTTGAGTCGGTGGAACGGGAAGTGCGCTGGCTCAACGAACTAATTGCCTCGGAACGACAGTCTGACCCGGAGCCTCGACAGCGCACCGGGGATCACACATAACGCAGCTCAGGCGGCACTGCCGGCTGACGCGGCATGACGCTGCCACCCTCATGGCAGAGAGATAAGGAGCAATCCGAATGGGTTCGGTACGGGTAGCCATCGTTGGAGTCGGGAACTGCGCCAGTTCCCTCGTCCAGGGCGTGGAGTACTACAAGGATGCCGACTCAGGCAGCCGGGTGCCTGGCCTGATGCACGTACAGTTCGGGCCCTATCACGTGCGGGACATCGAGTTTGTCGCCGCGTTTGACGTCGACGCCAAGAAGGTCGGGCGCGACATCGCCGAGGCCATCGTCGCGAGCGAGAACAACACCATCAAGATCTGCGACGTCCCGCCGACGGGCGTCACGGTGCAGCGCGGGCCCACTCTCGACGGGCTCGGCGAGTACTACCTGCAGGTCATCGATGAGTCAGACGACCGGCCCGTCGACGTCGCGCAGGCGCTCAGGGACTCCGGGGCGGACGTGCTGGTTTCCTACCTGCCCGTCGGCTCGGAGCAGGCAGACCGCTACTACGCGCAGTGCGCGCTTGACGCGGGTGTGGCGTTCGTCAATGCGCTGCCGGTGTTCATCGCCTCCAACCCGGAGTGGGCGGCCAAGTTCACGGCGGCCGGGGTGCCGATCATCGGCGATGACATCAAATCCCAGGTCGGCGCCACGATCACGCACCGTGTGCTGGCGAAGCTGTTCGAGGACCGCGGGGTGGAGCTGCTGCGCACGTACCAGCTCAACGTCGGCGGCAACATGGACTTCATGAACATGCTGGAGCGCAAGAGGCTCCAGTCCAAGAAGATCTCCAAGACGCAGTCGGTCACGTCGCAGATCCCGCACGAGATGGAGCGGGCGTCCGTGCACATCGGGCCCTCCGACCACGTGCCGTGGCTCGACGACAAGAAGCTCGCGTTCGTCCGGCTTGAGGGCAAGGCCTTCGGCGACGTGCCGCTGAACCTGGAGTACCGGCTCGAGGTCTGGGACTCGCCGAACTCGGCCGGCGTGATCATCGACGCCGTCCGCGCCGCGAAGATCGCCCGCGACCGCGGGATCGGCGGGCCGATCCTCTCCGCGTCGTCCTACTTCATGAAGTCGCCGCCCGAGCAGTACGGCGACGACGTGGCCCGCGACCTGGTGGGCAAGTTCATCCGGGGCGAGGTCGAACGCTGACCCGGGTGCTCCCGGCGCCTCCGGGCGCCTCCAGGCGCCTGCTGACGCCTCGGGGCGGTGCGCCGCGCGGAAGCGCGGCGCGGCCGAGGCCTGTGCTCGCCCGGCGGCGGGCGGGCGCCGTAGGCTGAGGGCGTGCCCCAGCAGGCGGACCGCGACGCCGGGCGCGGCCGGATGAGTCCGCTGCGCTGGATAACCCGGTCGGCTTTCATCTCCGATCTGCGCGTCGTGCTGGCAGAGCCGAACTTCCGGCGGCTGTTCTCGGTCCGGCTGATCTCGCAGACCGGCGACGGCATCGTCACGGCCGGGATCGGCACGTACGTGTTCTTCAACGCGGAGACGTTCACGAGCCCGGCGGCCGCCGCAGTGGCATTCACCGTGCTGTATCTGCCCTACTCGCTGATCGGCCCGTTCGCCGGGGTGTTCATCGACCGCTGGTCACGCCGGCAGATCCTGGTCCTGTCGGCCCTGCTGCGCTCCGCCTTCGTAGTGCTGACCGCGGTGCTGATGGCCTCGGGCAACAGAGGGGTCCCGCTGTACGCGGCCTACCTGCTGGTGCTGGGCGTGAACCGGTTCTTCCTGGCGTCGCTGTCGGCGGCGCTGCCGCATGTGGTCCCCGCGGACAAGCTGGTGATGGCCAACGCGGTGTCACCCACCGCGGGCGGCATCATGGCCCTGATCGGGGGCCTGGTCGCCGGCGGCCTGAACGCAGCCACCGGCGATACCGAGCGCGGCGCCGCCATCACGATGCTGGTCGCAGGCGGCTGCTACGTGGCCGCCAGCCTGGTCGCCACGACCATGCGCCGTGATCTGCTCGGCCCGGTGCGCGAGCCCGGCGCGCCGCCGGGCCGGCTGCTCAGCGATCTCGCCTCGGTCACGGCCGAGCTTGCGGCGGGCGCGCGCTACGCCGCCAGGCGGCGCGGCCCGGCGTCCGCGCTCGGCGCCACCGGAGGCAGCAAATTCCTGTACGGGATCTTGTTCGTGATGTCGATCCTGCTGTACCGGAACTACTTCTACCCGTCCAGCGCCCCGGTGGCCGAGGGCCACTACCTGGTGCTGGCGTCGGTTTCGGGGATCGGCTACTTCTGTGCCGCGCTGGTCGTCCCGCCAGCCGCCAGGCGGCTGTCCAAGCCGGCCCTCATCACACTGCTGCTGGCCGTCTGCGCGGTGGCAACCGGCGCGTTCGGTGAGACCTTCGACCAAATCGCGTTCCTGGCCTTCGGCTTCTTCCTGTACCTGACCTCGCAGGGGGTGGCGATCTGCGCGGTCACGATCCTCCAGGAGGACGTGGACGACGCCTACCGCGGGCGGATGTTCGCCTTCTATGACGTGATGTTCAACGTCACGATCGCTGCCGGGGCGCTGATCAGCGTGGGCTTCATGCCGCGCACCGGCAAGTCACCCGTGCTCATGGGGGTGGTCGCTGCCGCATACGCGGTCGTCGCTGCCGGGTACTGGCTCTTCAGCCGTCAGCCGTCCGCTGGAGGAAGGCCCGGCACGGCCAGCCCCTCGGCCGCGGCCCAGTCCAGCAGCTCCTGAGTGGCGCGCTGGGCGCCGAGCGGGCCGTGTTCCAGACGCAACTCGAGCAGGAACGCGTACGCCTTGCCGACCAGCGGCCCGGGCGAGATGCCAAGGATCCGCATGATCTCGTTACCGTCCAGATCCGGGCGGATGCTCGCCAGCTCCTCGCGCTCGGCCAGCACCGCGATCCGCTCTTCGAGGCTGTCGTAGGCGCGGGCCAAGCGCTGTGCCTTGGCGGCGTTGCGGGTCGTGCAGTCCGCTCTGGTCAGCGCGTGCAGCCTGGTCAGCAGCGGCCCGGCGTCCCTGACGTAGCGGCGCACCGCCGAGTCCGTCCACTCACCGGTGCCGTACCCGTGAAACCTCAGGTGCAGCTCGACCAGGCGGGACACGTCGGCCACGACCTCCTTCGGGAAGCGCAGGGCGGTCAGCCGGGCCCTGGCCATCTTGGCGCCCTTCACGTCGTGGTGATGAAACGCCACCTTGCCCCCGGGCAGCCGGGTGCGGGTCTTCGGCTTGCCAATGTCGTGCAGCAGCGCGGCCAGCCGCAGCACCAGGTCCGGTCCCAGCTGGTACCGGTCCTCAAGCTGGATGGCCTGATCCAGCACCGTCAGCGAGTGCAGGTACACGTCCTTGTGCCGGAAGTGCTCGTCGAGCTCGAGGCGCAGTTTCGGGATCTCGGGCAGTACCTGGTCGGCCACGCCGGTGTCCACGAGCAGAGCAATGCCCCGGCGCGGCCCGCCGGGCAGCGGCGACAGCAGCAACTTGGAGAGCTCGGCCGAGATCCGCTCGGCCGACACGATCGACAGCCGCGGCGCAAGTTCGGTCATCGCCGCGCGGGTCTCGGGTGCCACGGTGAAGCCCAGCTGGGCCGTAAACCTGGCCGCGCGCAGGATCCGCAGCGGGTCGTCGCTGAACGAGACCTCTGGCGGGCCGGGCGTGCGCAGCACCTTGCGCTTCAGGTCCGCCAGCCCGCCGAACGGGTCGACAAGCTCGTGCCCGGGCAGCCGCGCGGCCATCGCATTGACGGTGAAGTCACGGCGGGACAAGTCGTCCGTCAGCGATTTGCCGTACTCGACATCGGGCTTGCGTGACCGGCGCGCGTACTGCTCGCTGCGGTAGGTCGTGATCTCGAAGACCTGACTGCCCTTGCGCATCCCGACCGTGCCGAACTCGATCCCGATCGTCCAGAAATTGTCGGCCCAGCCATTGATGATCTCCAGGACGCGGGCTGGTGTGGCGTCGGTGGTCAGGTCCAGGTCGCCGGGACGGCGGTCGAGAAAGACGTCCCGCACCGGTCCGCCGACAAGCGAGAGCTCATGGCCGTTGCTGGCGAACAGTCTGCCTAGCTCATCGGCCGGCGCGGCGACCTCGGCAAGGAGGCGGGCCGCCGCGCTGCGCTGCTGCGGGCTTAGTGGCGTGGAATCCGGCACGGGCATCGAGGGTAAGTCCTGGGCATAAGCTTTGGGAAACCCGGGGACCGCGGATGAGGACAGCGGGAAGACGATGCGCAACAGTCCGCACGACCTGGCTCACCTTGCTCGGTCGTCCGCAATAGCATTTCCGCCATGCCCCGACCGCTGCTGACCGGCCGCGCAGCCACCGCCATCGCCGTCTCGGTGCTGGCCCTGGCCGGGCTTGCGCTGCCCGGCGGCGCGGCGGTCGCGGCGGCGGCGGAGCCGACCGGGGCGCCCCCCGTCTCCCTCTCGATCACTTCGGTCAGCCCGGCCTACGCCAGGCCGGGCGAGACGGTGACGGTCTCAGGGACCATGACCAACGCCTCCGGCACGGCCATGCCGGACCTGTCGATCCAGCTCCGGTCGTCGGGGACCCCGTTCCTCAGCAGGGGGGCGTTGCAGGAGTATGCCGACGGCACCTTCCCGGCGGACGAGCCGGTGGCCGGCGCGGTCACCACATTGACCAAGCCGCTCCCCGCGCGGGACACGGTCACCTGGAAGGTCGCGCTGCCTGTCAACGACGTCCCGATGAGCGTCTTCGGCGTCTACCCGCTCGCTGCCCAGGCCGAGAACGCCAGCCTCACCCCGCTGACCGTGAGCCGGACCTTCCTGCCGTTCTGGCCGACGAACAAGGCGCTGCAACCCGATAAGGAGGCCATCGCCTGGATCTGGCCACTCATCGACCAGCCACGCCAGGCCGTCTGTCCCGGGCTGCTGAACAACGGCCTCGCCGCCAGCCTGGCCAGCGGCGGCCGGCTGGGTGAGCTGCTGCAGGCGGGCAGTCAGTACGCCAGCATGGCTCAGCTGACCTGGGCGATCGACCCGGAGCTGCTGGCCAACGTGAACACCATGACCAAGTCGTACACGGTCGGTGACGGAGGGTGCGGCGGCGCAACCAAGCCCGCGAGCCAGGCTGCGGCGTCCTGGCTGGCGCAGCTGAAGTCGGTGACCGCCGGGCAGCCTGTGTTCGTCACGCCGTACGCGGACGCCGACGTGGCGGCGCTGACCCGGTCCGGCATGACCGCAGACCTGACCCACGCCTTCACCGAGGGCCGTACCGTCGCCACCAGCCTGCTGAGCCGCGACTTCACCAGCCCGGGCCCGGCAGGCAGCACCAACCTGACCGGGCTGGCGTGGCCGGCCGACGGGATCGCCAACCACGCGGTGCTGAAGAACCTCGCCGCGAACGGGATCAGTACGGTCGTGCTGGACAGCTCGACGATGCCGCCGTCCCCGCAGCAGAATTACACCCCGAGCGCACAGACGACCGCCTCGGACGGCACGAGCACCCCGCTGACGGTGCTGCTCTCCGACGACACCATCACCCAGATCATCGGCACCGCTGACGCACCGTCCGACTCCAGGGCCACGGCGTTCGCCGTCGAGCAGCGGTACCTGGCCGAGACCGCAATGATCGCCGCGGAACAGCCCAGCATTGGCCGGTCGGTCGTCGTCGCGCCACCGCGCCGCTGGGATCCTCCGGCCGGGATGGCGAGCGACCTGCTCGAGGAAACCGTCAGCGCACCGTGGCTGCACCCGGTCAGCCTCAGCGACCTGGCCACCGTCAAGGATCCGTCGGGCCAGGTCAGCCGCCAGCCGCCGAGGTCGCACAGCAAGGCCCAGCTGAGCAGGGCCTTGCTTGGCCAGGCACGCCAGGTGGAGCAGCAGGCGCAATTGCTGATGGGCGTGGAGCAGAACCCGAGCCCGGCGCTCAAAAACGCGGCGGCCGCCATTGAGTCCTCCGCCTGGCGGGGCGGCGGCCTCGCCGCCCAGCAGGGCGCCGCGCTCGCCCAGCGGATATCCGTTTACCTGACCCGTCAAGAGGGCAAGCTGACAATTTTCGTCGTGCCCAGGGTCACGCTCGGCGGGCTGAAGGGCACCGTGCCCGTGTCCATCTCCAACGGGCTGAACTATGCCGTGAATGTCAAGCTGCAGGCCGATCCCAGCGGCGGGATAACCGTCCGCGGGCCGCCACACGTGGTGACGGTCCCGCCGCTGCAGCAGGACATCGTCAAGATCGCGGTGGCGGCGACCACGGTTGGTTCGACGGCGCTCAGGATCCGCCTGCTCACCCCGCAGGGTGTGCCGTTCTCTGCGCCGTCCACCGTGACCATCCAGGCCACGCACTACGGCACGCTGGCGCTGGTGATCATGGCCGCCGCACTCGGCGTGTTCGTGCTCACCGCGGTCGCTCGCGGATTCCGGCGCCGTGCAGTGGGACGGGGAGGTGGGCGGGGGGCCCGGCACCAGGACGGCGACGGCGACGGTCCTGGCGGCGAAGCCACCGCGGAGCGGGACGCCGAGCCCGAACCGCAGAGCAGCGGCGGCCCGGGGCCGCAGGATGCCACTGGCCGGCCAGACTGGCCTAACGAGCCGGAAGAAGCCGATAACGTCGTGGCTGACGGCTTCACCGCCGACCGCGTGAGCGACGGTGCTGACCGTCACGGCAGCGGCCGCGCCTCAGACCAGGCCGGCCACGAGGCCAGCGGGCACGACGCAGCGGAGGGAACAGATGACTACGCCTGGGCACCAGGCCGGGCCGACCGCCGCTGACGACGGGCTTGCCCCAGGCACCGGGTTCGCACCAGGCGACGGCTTTCCGGAAGCACAGGACGGGGGCGTGAACGGGCCGCGGCACGCCGCAGTGCCTGCGCACGCCAGCGCGCCCACGCATGCCGCGCACGCCAGCGCCGCCCCAGCGCACGCCGCAGGGCATCTGCCGGCCGATGCTGACGGGCCGGGAACCGCCGGGACAACCCCCGAGGCTGACGGCACCTCGGGCGGCAGCTCGGGCGGCGCCGGGAGCGCCAGCCTGCTGCGTTCCAGCGGCACCATGGCACTGGGGACCATGGTCTCCCGGGTCACCGGGTTCGTGCGCAACGCCGTGCTGATCTACGCGATCGGCACCCAGCTCCTCGGCGACGCCTACAACCTTGCCAACACGCTCCCGAACATCGTCTACAACCTGGCCCTCGGCGGCATCCTCACCAGCGTCGTCGTACCGCTGCTGGTCAATGCCGCCAAGCGGGACCGTGACCGGGGCGAGGCTTACGACCAGCGGATCTTCACCCTCGGTGTGATGGCGCTCGGCGGCATCACGCTGGTCGCGACGCTCGCCGCATCGCCGATCACCAGCGTGTACGCGACCGGGATCGGCAACCCCGCCGCGTACCACCTGACGGAGCTCTTCGCCTACTTCTTCATCCCGCAGATCTTCTTCTACGGCGTCAGCTCCCTGGCCGGGGCGATCCTGAACGCGCGGGGCAGCTTTGCTGCCCCGATGTGGACACCAGTGATCAATAACATCGTCGTGATCGTGGTCGGCGTCGCGTTCATGGCGGCAGCCGGGCTGAACCGCACCCCGGAGAACATCTCGGGAAGCGAGATCTGGCTGCTCGGCATCGGCACGACGCTCGGCATCGTGCTGCAGACCGCCGCGCTCATACCGTCACTGCGCCGGGTCGGGTTCCGCTGGCGCCCCCGGCGTGACTTCCGGCGCTATGAGGTCTCCGAGATCGGCCGGATGAGCGGCTGGATGTTCGGCTACGTGCTGACCACGCAGATCGCGTTTCTGTTCACCACGCGGGTCTCAAACATCGCCGGTGCCCGGGCGGGCCAGCACGTGGGCGCCGGGTTCGCCGCCTACAGCAATGCGTACGCGCTGTTCCAGCTGCCGTATGCGATCGTCGGTATCTCCGTGATCACCGCGCTGCTGCCGCGGATGAGCGCGCACGCTGCCGAACGCCGGTACCGGCTCGTCTCGGCGGACTTCTCGACCGCCACGCGGCTCGCCGCGGTGATCGTGGTTCCCGCCGCGCTGATCCTCGCGGTGCTCGGGACGCCGCTGGCCGAGGGGGTGTTCGGGTACGGCAGCACGTCGGTCGCCAGCGCCAGGTACCTCGGCGAGATCTTCGCGGTGTTCTCGCTCGGGCTGCTGCCCTACATGACGTTCCAGCTGCTGCTCCGGGTGTTCTACGCGATGCACGACAGCCGCACGCCGGCCCTCATTGGCTGCGTCACGATGGCGCTCAACATCGCCGCGAACCTGATCGCGCTGGCTGTCCTGCCACCAGGGCACGTGGTCGCAGGCCTGGGCGCGGGCTTCGGCGTCTCTAACCTGGTCGGGACGCTCGTGGCATGGCGGGTGCTCAGCAGGCGCATCGGCGGCCTCGATGGCCGCGCGATCAGCCGCGGGCTGGTGCGGATGCACGCGGCGGCGATCCCGGCCGCGATCTTCGCCATCGCCGTGTCGGTCATGATCGGCGCGGTCATCCCGGGGGGAAGAATCGCCGCCCTGTGCACGGTGGCGGTCGGGGGCAGCGGCGCGATGCTGCTCTACGTCATGTTCGCCAAGGCCTTCGGTGTGGCAGAACTCAACGATCTGACCGCAACCGTACGGGCGAGACTGCGTTGACCAGCGCAGATGCCATCGAGGATGGGTCGTGACCCGGCAGCGGGACGGCTCCGCACGCTGTCTTGGACATCTCTTGGTGGTAACGGTTTGCAATGGTAGGTTGCGCGGAGACTGTCGGGGGGCGGTCGGCGGCCTAGCATGTTGTACAGCATGATTGTCTTGTCTCGGTTCATCACCTACGGGGCTAGGAGGGAGGCTCGGGAGCCGCTCCGCTCGTCACAGGCATGTGAGTACCTTTACCTCTGAGCCGGGAACCCGGATCGGTGGCCGGTACCGTCTTGAGGACCGGGTCACCGCGGCCGCGGGCTGGGCTGCGTGGAAAGCCATCGACGAGACCCTGGCCCGGGCGGTCACCGTGCTCACCTTCGCGCCCGGCTTCCCGCGACTCCGCGAGGTGGTGACGGCCGCGCGGGCCGCGAGCAGGCTCAATGATCCGCGATTCGCTCAGGTGTTCGATGTTGAGGACGACTGGGACCACGCGTACATCGTGACGGAGTGGGCGGCCGGGGATTCCCTGGACGACATGCTCGCCAACGGCCCGCTCGATGCGGCGCGCGGCGCGCGGATCGTCGCCGAGGCAGCCGAGGCGATGTCGGCGGCGCACGCCGCCGGTCTCGCGCATCTTTGCCTGAACCCGGACTCGCTGCGCTGGACCGCGGGCGGCGGCGTCAAGATCACCGGACTCGGCATCGACGCGGCACTGACCGCCGCCAGCGCGGAGGACCCAGGGCTTGCTGACACCCGCAGGCTGGGCATGCTGCTCTACGCGGCGCTGACCGGCCACTGGCCAGGCCCGGACTGCCCGACCCTGCCGCCGGCACCGGTCCAGGACGGGCTTCCGTGCAGCCCTCGGCAGGTCCGGGCGGGCGTGCCCGCCGCGCTGGACGAGATCACCAGCCAGGCCCTGATGCTCGATGGCAGGGACGGCCGCGCGCTGACCACGCCGGAACAGCTGTCCGCCGCCCTCGTTGACGCGATCCCGCCGGTGCCGATCCCGCAGCTGCCGCCGCCACCGCCGCCGCGGCCGCCGTCGAGGGGCCGATCACGGACCGACACCTACCGGCAGGGCCCGCGGCCGACCCAGGACGATCTGTACCGGCGCGACGACCCGTACCCGCGTGAAGACCAGTACGGGCGTGAAGACCCGTACGGGCGGCGTGAGAACGAGTACCTGTACCCGGACGAGCAGGGCCCCGGATACTGGACCCAGGACGGCCAGCGGCCACCGCGTCCGGTGCCGCGCGGCGGCGCCGGACGGCACGGCGACGCGTCCAGGTCGCGGACGATCGCCATCGTCGCGGTGGTGGTTGTCGTCGCGGCGGCGCTCGTGGTGTTCGCCCTGCACTCACTGCACCACGGCGGCAGCGGCACTACGCCTCCCGCGGCGGGGGGACACCACAGCACCGCCCCGAAGACGTCCGCGGGTGCGGCCACGCTCATCCCGGTCAGCGCGAATGCGTTCGAGGACAACCCGGCGGATGCGAGCCAGGCGATCGACGGCAACTCGTCGGCCGGCTGGCAGACCTACCAGTACCGGGGCAACCCCGTGTTCGGCGGCCTGCAGCAGGGTTCCGGGCTGATCCTCAATATGGGTCACTCGGTCCGGCTCAGCTCCGTGAAGGTCACGTTCGAGTCGACCCCGGGTGCGGACGTTCAGGTCAAGATCGGCAACCCGTCCAACCCGAACCCTCCGCAGGGTAACCAGGCCGACGTGACCCAGGCGGAGTCGATCGCCAGCAGCATGCCGACCGTGGCCCAGCAGGACAACGTGAGCGGTACCGTCACGTTTACCATTCACAGCTCGGCCACCGGGCAGTATGTCCTGATCTGGTTCACCAAGCTGGCGCCAATGGCCGGCCACACGAACCAGTACCAGGGGGCTATCTCCGACGTCGTCGTGACCGGATCGGGCTGAGCCCTGGCCCCGGGGGACGACGGGAGGGACGGCTACGGAACACCATCAGGCGGAGCCGTGGGCACCCGCCGCAGAGCCGTCCGACGCGGAGTTGCTCCGCAGGCACGTGGCCGGCGACCCGGATGCCTTCGGCACGCTGTTCCTGCGGCACCGTGACCGGCTCTGGGCGGTAGCCGTGCGCACGCTGTCCGACCCGGAGGAGGCCGCGGACGCCCTGCAGGACGCGATGATCTCGGCGTTCCGGCGGGCCGGCAGCTTCCGCGGCGACTCGGCCGTGACCACGTGGCTGCACCGCATCGTCATCAACGCCTGCCTCGACCGGCTGCGCCGCAAGGCCGCGCGGCCGGTGGCCGGCGGCACGGACGAGCGCACCCTGGACAGTCTCGCGGTCGCCCATGCCACGCCGGATCCGTCCTCGGACAGTGATACCTCGCTGGACGTGATGTCGGCGCTGCGCACGCTTCCCCCCGACCAGCAGGCGGCGCTGGTCCTGGTGGACATGCTCGGCTATCCGGTGGCCGTCACCGCGGAGATCCTCGGTGTGTCCGAGGGCACGGTGAAGAGCCGCTGCGCGAGGGGGCGGGCCCGGCTGCTGCCCCGGCTGGCGCACCTGCGGCGGCCCGCCGAGCAGCGCCCCGCTGGCTCCCAGCGGCGGGCGCCAGGGAACCGATCGGCCGCCGGAGACGTCCTACCTGCGCGGGAAGGGGGTGAAAACCCGTCATGAGGCCGCATGTCAGCGCGGAAACCATGGCCAGGTACCGGCAGGGTGACCTGAACAGGCGCCGGAGCTCTCATATCGGCACGCACCTGGCCGGGTGCGACCGCTGCGGCGCGCTCAATCAGGACCTCGGCGGGGTCACGACGCTGCTCGCCAGCGCCCATCCGCCGCCCATGCCCGAGGATCTCGCGGCAAGGATCACCAGTGCGATCGCTGCCGAGAGCGCCAACCGCGCCGCGGCGCCGGCTGCAGGCCGGGCCGCGGCCGCCCAGCACCACCGGTCGCCCCGTCGGCCGCGCCTGCCCCGGGTCGCCCCCAGGGTCGCGCTGGGCGGCCTCGCAGCAGCAGCGGCACTGGTCGTCGTGGGCGGCGGCCTCTACGGGATCATCGCGCACAGCGGCTCCACATCAGGCACTGCATCCGCGCCCTCGGCCGCCCGGCCGGCCACCAGATCGCAGGCCGGCAACGGGGTGATGCTGCCGGCGCCCGTCTCCGGGCCCGCCTTGCAGTACCAGCGCAGCGGGCGCAAGGACAGCATCACCCCGATCACCACCGGCACTAATTTCACCCAGGCCGAGCTCACCAGCCAGGTCAGCGCGGAAGTCAAGAAGTACGGCGCGGGATTCACGAAGACGGGCCCGAACGCTGAGTCCGCCGGCGGGTCTGGATCGGCAAGCCCCGCCGCCGTGCCGCGCGAGCAGACACCGATGTTCGCGGACATCCCGGTCGTGGCGCTGCGGGGATGCGTCGGGCGGATAGCGGCGGGAAGTTTGGTGCTGCTCGTGGATGTGGCGCGCTACGGCGGTACGCCGGCCACCATTATTGTCACAGAGGCCGCGGAAACCGGCCCGATGCAGATATGGGTGGTGGGCGCCGGCTGTTCGGCATCAAGCAGCGACGTGCTGCAGCGTGCCACGGCCGCCACCCCCTAACTGAGCGGTGACCACGGGAATCTCCGGGCCCTCGGATCTGTTGACGCCGCTGCGTGTTGCACAGAAGGGCAGCAAGAAGTGACCGACGTTCGGGATGTCATCGTGATCGGGTCCGGCCCGTCCGGCTATACAGCCGCGCTGTACGCGGCGCGGGCACGGCTGCACCCCCTGGTCTTCGAGGGCTCGGTGACCTCAGGCGGCGCGCTGATGAAGACCACAGACGTCGAGAACTACCCGGGCTTCCCGGACGGGGTGCTCGGTCCCGACCTGATGGATTCGATGCGCAAGCAGGCCGAGCGGTTCGGTGCCGAGCTGATTACCGACGACGTGACCGAGGTCGACCTGACCGCCGACCCCAAGGTGGTCAAGGTGGGCAGCGACGTCTACCTCGCGAGGACCGTGATCATAGCGACCGGCTCCAGCTACCGCGCGCTTGGCGTGCCGGGGGAAGACCTGCTGGCCGGCCACGGCGTGTCCTGGTGTGCGACCTGTGATGGCTTCTTCTTCAGGGAGCAGGACATCGCGGTCGTTGGCGGGGGCGACTCGGCCCTCGAGGAAGCCACGTTCCTGACCCGCTTCGCGCGCTCGGTGACGGTGGTCCACCGGCGGGATGCGCTCCGCGCCTCCAAGATCATGCAGGACCGCGCCTTCACCAACCCGAAGGTCAAGTTCGCCTGGGACAGCGTGGTCGTCGAGGTCCTTGGCGAGGACCGGGTGACCGGGGTGCGCCTGGCCAACACCAAGACCGGCGAGGAGAGCGTGCTCCCGGTGACCGGCATCTTCGTGGCCATCGGCCATGACCCGCGCAGTGAGCTGTTCACCGGGCAACTGCCCACCGACCCCGAGGGGTACCTGCTCGTCGACCAGCCGTCCACGCGCACCGCGATCGACGGTGTATTCGCCGCCGGCGACGTGGTCGACCACACCTACCGCCAGGCCGTCACCGCGGCGGGGACCGGCTGCGCCGCCGCCCTGGACGCCGAGCGGTGGCTCGCGGACCACGAGACCTGAGGGCGGGGACGGGGCCCCGACCTCGCGACTAAACGCCAGACCGAAAATGAAAGGAACACCGCACCATGGGCGCAACCCGAGCCGTAACCGACGCCACCTTCGAGGACGAGGTGCTCAAGAACGAGAAGCCCGTCGTCGTGGACTACTGGGCCGAGTGGTGCGGTCCGTGCCGCCAGGTCTCGCCGGTTCTCGAGGAGATCGCCAGCGAGCACGCTGACAAGATCGATGTGGTCAAGCTGAACGTGGACGATAACCCGGTCACGTCGCAGCGCTACCGGATCCTGAACATCCCGACCCTCAGCGTCTTCAAGGGCGGAGAGGTCGTCAAGGAGATCGTGGGGGCCAGGCCGAAGTCGGCGCTGCTTCGCGAGCTCGCCGATTTCATTTAGCATTTCCAGCACCGGCCGGACGCCCCGCCAGCCTCAGAATCACCTGAACGGGCGCTACGCGAGGCGTAGCGCCCGTTCTGGCGTCATGGAGCCGAGCAGGCGCTCCAAGGCGACCTCGACGTCTTCGCGCCAGGACAGCGCGGTCTTGAGTTCCAGCCGCAGCCGCGGGAATCGGGCATGCTGGCGAACGGTCTTGAATCCGACGGCCAGCAGGTAGTCGGCGGGAACCACGCAGGACGGCCCGTCCCATTTCAGGTCGCCGAAGGCCTCGATGGCTTTCACGCCGCGCCTCGTCATGTCCTTGGCGACGCCTTGCACCAGCATCCGGCCCAGCCCGCCGCCGGCAAACTCGTCAAGCACGTGCGCGGTCATCAGCAGCACGGCGTCGGCACTCACGGGACTGGTGGGAAAGGCGACCGACCGCGGGATGTGATGCGGGGGGGCGTACATCACATATCCGGCCGGAACCCCATCAACATAGACAATCTTTCCGCAGCTGCCCCACTCCAGCAGCACCGAGGAGACCCAGGACTCCTTCTCCAGCCTCGGATCCGCCTCCTCGTGAGCCCTCGCGAAGCTCACCGGGTCGAGCTCCCAGAAAACACATCGGCGGCACCTGGGCGGCAGATCGCCGAGGTTGTCCAGCGTGATGCTAGCGAGGCGGCGCGACACTTGGCACCCCTGAAATTGTGGCAGCCGGTCTGATGCCGGGCGCCGGAGGCTGGGCTGCATTCTCTCGGTGCATCCCTCGCTGCGCGCCCCCTAACCCGTGCCTAAATGGTACCCACTGAGCGCCCGCTACGCTCAGTCAGTGACTTCCATGCTGACACCTCCCCAAGCGCTGCCGCGCAAGAGCTTCGGCAGCGACAACCACGCAGGCGCTCACGCGGCCGTCCTGTCCGCGCTCGGCGCCGCCAGCCGTGGCGACGTGACCGCCTACGGCGACGACCCGTGGACCGAACGCGTCGCGGCTCGGCTCACCGATGAGTTCGGTGCCAGCGGTGCCTACTTCGTCTTCAACGGGACCGCCGCCAACGTGCTCGGCATCAGCCTGATGCTGCGCCCGTATGACGCCGTGATCTGCGCCGAGGGCGCCCACTTGAACGTGGACGAGTGCGGCGCCGCGGAGCGGATCATCGGCTGCAAGCTGCTGACCGTGCCAACCCCGGACGGCAAGCTGACGCCGGAGCTTGTTGCGACCCGGCTGACCGGCCGCGGCGACGAGCACCGGGCCCAGCCGCGCGTGGTGGCTATCACCCAGGCGACCGAAGTGGGCACCTGCTACACGGTGCCGGAGCTGCAGCGGCTCGGCGACTTCTGTCATGCCAGCGACCTGCTCGTGTACATGGATGGTGCGCGCCTCGCCAACGCCGCCGCGTTCCTCGGCTGCCCGCTGTCCGACCTGGCGGCGAGCGTGGACGCGCTGAGCTTCGGCGGCACCAAGAACGGCGCCGTTGGGGCCGAGGCGCTGATCGTGATGAACCCCGCGCTGATAGCGGATATCCCGTTCCAGCGTAAGCAGCAGATGCAGCTAGCATCGAAGATGCGCTACCTGTCGGCACAGTTCGGCGCGTTGCTCGAGGATCAGCTGTGGCTGCACAGCGCCCGACACGCGAATGCGATGGCGCGGCGGCTGGCCGACGGCGTCAGCGGCATCCCCGGCGTCGGCCTGCGGTATCCGGTTGAGTCCAACGGCGTCTTCGCGATCCTCGATCCGGCGCTGATCGAGCCGCTGCAGCGGGAGTGGAACTTCTACGTGTGGGATGCCGGCGAGCACGTGGTCCGGTGGATGGCGGCGTTCGATACGTCAGAGGAGGATGTCGACGCGTTCGTGGCGGCGATTCGGCGGGCGGCGAACGACGGCGTGGCCTGAGCTTGGGTCCTGCCGCGGATACAGCCGCGGCACCTCCGTGGCACCTTAGACGGGAATGTTCCACGTGGAACTGCGCCGCATCCCAGGACCGCATGTTCCACGTGGAACCACACGGTGGGCGGTCAGGCGCTCCGGGACTGAGTGCTCCAGCCCGGGTGCATCGTCCTGACGATCCGCTCCAGGTCATCGAGCGAGGCGAACTCCACCACGATCTTTCCCTTGCGCTGGCCGAGTTCTACCTTCACCCGGGTGTCGAACGCGTCCGAGAGCCGATCCGCCAGGTCCTTGAGCCCGGGTGCCGTGGGCTTCGGTCTCGCGTCATGCTGCCGGGCCGCCTTCGCGTCCTGAGCTCCCAGGGCGACAATCTCCTCGACCGCCCGGACCGACAGTCCCTCCGCGACAATCCGGTGCGCCAACTGCTCTTGGGCTTCGAGGTTCTCAACACCGAGCAGAGCCTTCGCGTGCCCGGCGCTCAGGACGCCGGCGGCGACGCGCTTCTGAACGCCAGCAGGCAGATTGAGCAGCCGGATGGTGTTGGAGATATGTGGCCGGGACCTGCCCACCTTGCGGGCCAGCTCCTCGTGCGTGGCGGAGAAATCTTCGAGGAGCTGCTGGTAGGCGGCGGCCTCCTCGAGCGGGTTCAGCTGCTCGCGATGCAGGTTCTCGATCAGGGCATCACGGAGCATGTCGTCATCTGACGTCTCCCTGACGATCGCCGGGATCTGGGACAGACCCGCGATCTCACATGCCCGCCAGCGCCGCTCGCCCATGATGAGCTCGTAGTGTCCCGGCATGACCTTGCGGACCACCACGGGCTGCAGCAGGCCGACCACCCTGATCGAGGCCGCGAGCTCCTCGATCATCTCTTCGTCGAAGACCTGCCGGGGCTGCCGCGGGTTCGGTGTGATCGCGCCCACCGGTATCTCTTCGAAATACGCGCCAACATCCTCCTGGGCCTGGCTCTCCGACGCAGCGGGATAGTACTGATCGCGATCCGCGGCCGCGGCCGACGATGCGGTCGGAATCAGCGCCCCGAGTCCCTTGCCCAGTCCGCGCTTCTGCTGCGGCATTGCCTCTCCTCGCTGTCCGCTCGCGCATGGCCCACGCCAGCCCGCAGTGTCCTGCCCGCCGGCCGGCAGCTCCCGTCAGAACAATCCTGCCAGGCGGCTGCCGGGAAGCAGACATCATCGGCCAACGCATCGTTCGCCTCGCGACGGTGGTGCCCTGCCCGACCCTGGTCAGGCCGACGGCGCCTTACGGTGCACCATCTCCCGCGCCGCCTCCAGATACGCCTGTGCCCCGCTCGACCCGGGATCGTAGGTCATCACGGACTGCCCGTAGCTCGGGGCTTCGGACACCCGCACGCTGCGCGGGATGATCGACGACAGCACGATGCCGCCGAAGTGGTCCCTGACCTCATCCGCAACCTGCGTGGCCAGCCGCGTGCGTCCGTCGAACATCGTCAGCAGGATCGTGGAGACCGCCAGGCCCGGGTTGAGGTGACTCTTGACCAGGTCCACCGTGCGCAGCAACTGCTCGAGCCCTTCGAGGGCGTAGTACTCGCACTGGATCGGGATCAGTACCTCCGGCGCCGCCACCAGAGCGTTCACGGTCAGCAGCCCGAGCGACGGGGGGCAGTCGATGAAGATGTAGTCAAAGCCGGAAGAATCGAACCCCGCGAGCGCCCGGATCAGGCGCGATTCCCTGGCCACCAGCGGGACAAGTTCGATCTCCGCTCCGGCCAGGTCAATCGTGGCGGGGGCGCAGTAGAGCTGCGGGATGGCCGCGGCGGGCCGCACGACACCCGACAGCGGCTGCCCGTCAACCAGCACGTTGTAGATGGACGCCGTGCCGGACCGGTGGTCGACATCGAGGGCCGTGGACGCGTTGCCCTGCGGGTCGAGGTCGATGACGAGCACTCGCAGGCCATGCAGGGCCATGCTCGCGGCGAGGTTGACGGCCGTCGTGGTCTTGCCCACGCCGCCCTTCTGGTTCGCGATCGTGATGACCCGGCATGCGCCCGGGCGCGGCCAGGCCGGGCCACCCCGGGCGGCCAGTGCGGCCCGGGCCGCGCGAGCGATCGGGGTATCCGAGCTGATGTCCGCGACGGGCCCGCGCGAGGCGTCGCCGCCGCCCGGGCCGCGCGGGTCCGGTTCCGCGAAATCGGCGACATCCGGTACCTGGCCGGGCAACTGCACGGCGGACGCTGCAGGAGTCCCGGCCTTCGCCTGCACCGGGCTGCGGTGTTTGCCTGTTCCACGTGGAACCGGCGGCGGGGGCCACCCGAGGCCGCGTTCCCCGCCCGCCGCAGCGGCATAGGTCCAATCGTCGCCCTGCGGCGATTCGTCGGGGTTCGCGGCATTGCCGACGGTGCCTGGCGGGCTCGCCGCAGCGCCTTCCTGGTCCGGGTGATCCGGGTGGTCCGGCCATCCCAGGCCACGATCGGCGGCCGTCATCACTTTTGTGCTCCTCCCGACAGTCCGCGGTCAAGCGGCGCCGTGCTGGCCTTCAAGACAACGATGCCTTGCACCAAGGCCGGCCGTCAGCCGGACGACTGTCGGCGGCGGACTGACCTTACCGCGCCCAGCCTCTACTACCGCCGCGTCCTGCACACCGAGCCTGCGGAGCACCGGTCCGGCCTGTACAAGCTCCTCCTCCGCCGCGGCTCCCTTGATCGCCAGAACCAGCCCTCCCGGGCGCACCAGCCCGAGCGCCAGGGCCGCCAGCCGGTGCATCGGAGCGACCGCACGGGCGGTCACCACGTCGGCGGTAAGCTGCCCAGCCATCTCCTCGGCCCGCCCGCGGCGGACCACCGCATTGCCAAGGCCCAGTTCCCGCACGCACTCCTCGAGGAAGGCCGCCCGCCGGGCCAGCGGCTCGAGCAGCACGACCTCCGAATCGGGGAGCAGCATCGCCAGAACGACGCCGGGCAGCCCGGCCCCGGAGCCAAGGTCGATCAGCGAACTCGCGGGCGGGACCAGTTCAGCGACAGCGGCACAGTTGATCAGGTGCCGGTCCCACAGCCGGGCCGTCTCCCTGGGCCCGATGACCCCTCGCTCCACACCGGGCCCGGCCAGCATCTCGGCATACCGTTCGGCGGTGCCAAGTGCCGAACCGAACACCGCCTCGGCCTCAGCAGGCGGCAGCGGTGCCCGCCGTGCCCGGGATGTCCCGGCCGAGCCGGGCCGCCGGACTGGCTCAGTTCCCAGGAAGAACAACCACCCGACGGTCAGGTTCCTCGCCCTCTGACTCGCTGCGCAGCCCTGCGGCGGCGACCGCGTCGTGCACGATCTTCCGCTCGAACGGGTTCATCGCCCACAGCTTCTTAGGAACGCCGGTGCGAATGACCTCGGCGGCGGCGTCCCGGCCGGTCTCGGCCAGCTCGGTGCGCCTGCGCATCCGGTAACCGCCGACATCGATCATGATCTTGGTACGCAGGCCGGTCTGCCGGTGCACCGCGAGCCGGGTCAGCTCCTGCAGTGCCTCGAGTACCTCGCCCCTGGACCCGACCAGCTCGTCGAGGGTCGCGCCGACGACTGAGACGACGGCGCGGTCGCCCTCCACGTCCATGTCGATGTCCCCGTCCAGGTCGGCGACGTCGAGCAGGCCTTCGATGTAGTCGGCGGCTATCTCGCCTTCGAGCTCCAGGTCTCCGACCTCCGTGAGCCCGGGGGCATCCGACCCGACGTCCAGCCCGAGGCCGCCGTCGTCGCCATCGGGAGGCTCGTCCGCGCCGATGTCAGCCTCGGCCGCCGCATCCGGCTCATCCAGCTCATCGGGCTCGTCCAGCCCGTCCAGCTCAGCCAGCGGCTGCGCTGGCTCGGCCTGATCTGCGGCGGACACCTGCGGCTCGGTGATCGCGCTTTCCCCTTGGCTCACGACCGGGGCCTCCTACGTTCGGGGTTGATCTCTCCTGACAGCAGCCACGCCGACTCGCTGCGGCAGCGCCTCACCGCTTGCCAGAGCGCTTGCTGCGGGATTGCCGTTGGCGTTGCTGCCTGACGAGCTTAACCTCGGGAGCCGCTGGCTCGGGCTCGGGTTCGGCACGCTTCCCAAGCCTGCGCAGCACCCCGCCTGCACCCCCGCTGCCGCCGTTCGCGGAGGGCTGCGCGCCACCGCGCGCGGTCCCGCCGGTCCCGGAGGTCTTTGCGGCCGATCCGGCCGCCGCAGAGCCAGCGGGCTTGCGGCTCTTGCCGGGCTGAGCGCCGTTCGAACTCTGCCGGTCCGCGGCGGGCTTTGCCGAGCCGTTCGACTGGGCGGCCTTCGACCCGTCCGGCGGGGCCGGGACCGGGGCCGCGGGCAAGGGCTTGGCCGGGCGCTTCGGCCGCGTCGTCACCACCGGGGCGACGGCCGGGCTCGTGGCCGCTCCGGCTGCCCCTGCCGCGGCTGGCTTCGGGAACCTGCGGAAGAGCACCCACTGCTGCATGAGGGTCCAGCAGTTGGTCGTCACCCAGTACAGAACCAGCCCAAACGGCCAGTACAGGCCAGACAGGGCGAAAAACGGCATGATGTACATCATGTACTTCTGCGACTGGCCCATCGGGTTGTCCGGGGTCGCCGCCGGCATCATGCCTTTCTTCTGGCTCTGGCGCACGGTCAGGAACGTGGTGGTCATGCTGATCAGCACCGCCAGCAGGATGACCGCCTTGGCCTCCAGCGGGACATGCAGCGTGCCCGTGAACAGGAACTTGTCTGCGATGGTCGCGCCGAGGATCTTGGCGTGCTGAGCGCTCTCCACCATCTGCAGCGTCAGCCCGTACTTGACCGGGTCGCCAGGCTTCCACTCAGCGATCGACTTCAGCACGCTGTACAGGGCAAAGAACATCGGCAGCTGCAGCACGACGGGGAGGCACCCCATCAGCGGGTTGACCCCCGCCTGCTGGTAGAGCTTCATCGTCTCTTGCTGCAGCGTCTGCTTGTCGTTCTTGTACTTCTTGCGCAGTGCCTGCATCTCTGGCGCCAGCGCGCTCATCGCCCGTGTGGTGTGCATCTGCTTGACGAACAGCGGGACCATGATCAGCCGCATCAGGACCACGAGGATCACGATCGAGAGCGCCCAGGTCCACCCGCTGGTCGGACCGAAAATGGGGTCCAGGAAGTAGTAGATCTGCTTGAGCACCCACGCGACGGCTTCATAAACCGGGTTAAGCGGATTCCCCACCGGCTAGCTCCCTTGAGATCTGGACGGGCACTTGCGCCCCTCGGGTGTCCGTCCCGGCGCGGGCACGGGGTCGAGCCCCCCGGCGTGGAATGGGTGGCAGCGGCTCAGCCTACGGGCAGCCAGCCAGGAACCGCGCAGGGCACCGTGCACCTGCACCGCCTCCAGCGCATACGCGCTGCATGACGGGTAGAAGCGGCACCGGGGTGCGAGCAGCGGGCTGATGAGGTTCCGGTATCCGGTCAGCAGCAGCATGAGGAGCCGCGCGGCGGCCGATGGCCGCTCCTTCGGCTCCTGCTGTGCTATGTCAGTTACGGCTGTGCTCGTCACGGACGCTGCGTCCCACCCTGCCGCCGAAGCAAAGCGCGGATTACCAGGTCGAGTTCGGCGGCGAGATCCGCCTGGCGTGCGGTAGCGGCCCGGGGATTGGCACGCACCACCAACAGGCTACCTTCAGGAAGCGACCCGAGATACCCGCGGGCCAGATGACGCAGCCTGCGCCGGACCCTGTTGCGCACGACAGCGCCTCCCACGGCCTTACTCACCACGAACCCGATCCGGGCAGGCTCGTCCTGATCTGGTCGGCACAGCAGATGCCCGGAGACCAGCGGCCGCCCCGCGCGGCGCCCGCCGCGCAGGGTCCGCGAGAACTCCGAGCGCCTCCGCATCCGTGCGGCTGCGGGAAGCACCGGCGATCACCGTCGGGCCGGCAGGCCTGCATCGGCGGCAGGCCCGCGCGGCTCAGACACTGACCCGCGCGCGCCCCTTACGGCGCCGTGCGGACAGGACCGCGCGCCCAGCCCGGGTCCGCATGCGCAGCCGGAACCCATGCGTCTTCGCGCGGCGGCGGTTGTTCGGCTGGAACGTACGCTTGCTCACTGGGACTCCAGGTGGACAGAAGATTTGGTGCGGCCACCGGGTCAGCCAAGCGGGCTGCGCACATGCGAAGGCCCGCCCTGGCGGTAGCCGGACCAATGAACGGTACGCGGACCGGGTGCCGCTGGTCAAACCGGCGATCGGCACCATCACCCCGTTGCCGCCCGGCCCCGTCACTCACGAAGCGACCGCGCCGGCACCCTCCGCAACACTTCCCGTTTGCCAAACGAGCACGGAAGCCGGGCCCTAGGCTGTGGACAGCGATCCAGGGCGAGGGGATCCGGGATCGGGAGACCGCCGAACCTTCATAATCCCTGGCGGTCAATGGGGAGGCTGCTGCACCAACGTGCAACGTGCACAACCTGTGGATAAACCTGTTGATCATATGTGGGGGCGCGAGGTGGACGGCCAATGAGTGAAACAGACCTCGCGGAAGTCTGGGCCCGGTCGCTTGCCGAGCTCGCCGGGATGCAGATCGAGCCCGCCCACCGAGCCTGGCTGCAGCTCACCAGACCGCTCGGCCTGGTCGAGAACACCGCGCTGATCGCCACTCCCAACGAGTTCGTGAAGGAGCAGCTGGAGACCCGGCTGCGGGCCCTGATCACGAACACCCTGTCCCGGGAACTCGGCCGCAGCATCCAGCTCGCGGTGACCGTCGATCCCACCGCGGCCGACCCGGGCGCCCGCCCGCCCGGGCTGCCCGGTGTTCCCGACCTGGACGACTTGCGCGCCGGGCTGGACGACGAATCCGCCGATGCGGCCACCGGCCCGCTGCAGCGGATAACCGACGATGCCCGGCCGCCGGCCGCCGAGTTCCGTCCTGGCGCCGGTCAGTTCGGTCCAGCCAGTGGCGAGTACCCCGTGATTGGCGGCCGCGCCGACCTGCTCGGGCCCGATCGCAGCGGCCCGCCGGGGCTCGGCCGCGGCGATGGCATCTCAGCCGACGACATGCAGCCGGACAGTCCCGGTCTCGACGGGCAGTTGCACGGTCCGGCCGGATTCCGGCCGGGCGCGCCCGTGGGCGCGGCCCGCCCGGTCCAGGCCCGGCTGAACCCCAAGTACACCTTTGAGACGTTCGTCATCGGCTCGAGCAACAGGTTCGCCCACGCGGCCGCGGTCGCCGTGGCCGAGGCGCCGGCCAAGGCGTACAACCCGCTGTTCATCTATGGCGACTCGGGGCTCGGCAAGACCCACCTGCTGCATGCCATCGGGCACTACGCCCAGAGCCTGTATCAGGGCGTCAAGGTCCGGTACGTGAGCTCGGAGGAGTTCACGAACGACTTCATCAACATGATCAGGGACGGCAAGCAGGACGGGTTCCGGCGCCGGTACCGCGATGTCGACGTGCTGCTGGTGGACGACATCCAGTTCCTGGAGAACAAGGAAGGGACCCAGGAGGAGTTCTTCCACACGTTCAACACGCTGCACAACGCCAGCAAGCAGATCGTGATCTCCAGCGACCGCGCGCCCAAGCGGCTGGTCACCCTGGAGGACCGGCTGCGCAGCCGGTTCGAGTGGGGGCTGCTCACCGACGTGCAGCCGCCCGAGCTGGAGACCAGGATCGCGATCCTGCGCAAGAAGGCCGTCCAGGACCGGCTCAACGCGCCGCCCGACGCGCTCGAGTACATCGCTAGCCGGATCTCGACCAACATCCGCGAGCTTGAGGGCGCGCTGATCCGGGTCACCGCGTTCGCCAGCCTGAACCGGCAGTCGGTCGACCTGCAGCTCGCCGAGTTCGTGCTCAAGGACCTGATCCCCGAGGCACA
>Ga0208725_1000041_pt1 | contig 25905 bp, 29 predicted proteins | sample MicForSoSWNH13_O_FD_188004 | JGI IMG/M metagenome (GOLD analysis project Ga0208725, IMG submission 188004) | Forest soil microbial communities from Harvard Forest Long Term Ecological Research site in Petersham, Massachusetts, USA - MetaG HF011... | ecosystem: Environmental > Terrestrial > Soil... | reverse complement strand
ACCCGCTACCTGCTGCGCAAGGCGCAGGAGCGGGCCCACATCCTGAGCGCGCTGATCAAGGCGATCGACCGGATCGACGACGTCATCGCGCTGATCAGGGGCAGCGAGTCCGCCGCTGCGGCCCAGCAGGGCCTGATGGACCTGCTCGAGATCGACGAGATCCAGGCCAGGGCGATTCTGGACATGCAGCTGCGCAGGCTGGCCGCTCTGGAGCGGCAGCAGCTGATCGACGAGTACGAATCGCTGATGGCGGAGATCGCCGACTACGAGGCGATCCTGGCCTCGCCGGAGCGGCAGCGGCAGATCATCGGCACCGAGCTCGGCGAGATCGTGGCGAAGTACGGCGACAACCGGCGCACCGAGATCATCGCCTACGACGGCGACGTGTCCGTGGCGGACCTCATCGCCGAGGAAGACGTGGTCGTCACGATCACCCGCGGTGGCTACGCCAAGCGCACCAAGAGTGACCTGTACCGGGCGCAGCGCCGGGGCGGCAAGGGGGTGCGCGGGGCACAGCTCCGCGTCGACGACATCGTCGAGCATTTCTTCGTCACCTCGACTCATAACTGGATCTTGTTCTTCACCAACAAGGGACGGGTGTACCGGGCGAAGGCGTACGAGCTGCCCGAGGCGGGTCGCGACGCACGCGGCCAGCACGTGGCCAACCTGCTCGCGTTCCAGCCAGACGAGAGAATCGCAGAGGTGCTGGCGCTCTCCGACTACACGGTCGCCCCCTACCTGGTTCTCGCCACGTCGTCCGGGCTGGTCAAGAAGTCGCACCTGACGGACTTCGACTCGCCCAGGTCCGGCGGCATCATCGCGATCAACCTGCGCGAAGGCGACGAGGTGATCGCAGCCAGGCTGGTGTCGGCGGACGACGACCTGCTGCTGGTCAGCAACCACGCCCAGGCGATCAGGTTCCACGCCACCGACGAAGCGCTGCGCCCGATGGGCCGGGCGACCTCGGGCGTGATCGGCATGCGGTTTGGTGAGGGCGACCGGCTACTGGGTATGCACGTGGTGCAGGAAGGCGCGGACGTGCTCGTGGCCACCGGCGGCGGATATGCCAAGCGCACGCCGTCGGACCAGTACCCGGTACAGGGGCGCGGCGGCCGAGGGGTGCTTACGGCCAGGATCGTGGAGGCCCGCGGTGAGCTCGTCGGCGCGCTGATGGTCCGGCCGGAAGATGAGGTCTTCGCGATCACGTCGGCCGGCGGGGTGATCAGGACGGCTGCGGCCGAGATCAAGCAGTCCGGCCGACAGACGATGGGAGTCCGGCTAGTCAACCTGGCTTCTGGGCAGAGCCTGGTGGCCATCGCGCGCAACGAGGAGTCACTCGACGGCAACGGTGCCGAGGCAGCGGAGGACGGTGACGTAACTGGTACCGGGGGTGACCAGGAGTGACGCAAGATCACGGAGATGGCGATTCGGCGCAGGGCGAGCGAATACCTGCAGGCCTTCAGGCGCAACGTCAAGGGGAGTTCCAGCGTCACATAGATGTTGCCGGGGACACCGACAGCCAAGCCGAACGGGACGCAGAACGGCCATATGGGGATAACCTCATGGGAGGCAACGTTCCGGAGGAGGACGGGGTGGACCACCGCGTAGAGCCAAAGCTGTGGCTCACCGGCGGATCGGACGAGGGTTCTTCAGGGGGACCCGAGCCCGTGCCGTCGGCCGCAGCTGACCCGCCAGGCGACGCCAACTCGCTGCCGGACCTGCCGTTGCCCGCTAGCTCAAACGGCACGGTCGGCCAGGACATCCCGTACCCGGGCGAGGACATCCCCTTTACCGGGCAGCAGATAGCGTTCGACCCCACTGCCACGTCAGCTGAGCCCGCCGAGCGCGGCAACTCGTTCGGTTCTTCCACCGCACCGGACCCGTACGGCCCGGCCGGTCCGGAGAGCTATGGGCCTGACGGGTTCAGGATTCCGCCGTATCAGGCGCAGGTTCCGGCGTCGCAGGCTGCTGGCCCCCTGCCGGCTCAGGCGCCGCCGTACCCGTCCCAGGTGCCGCCAGCGCCATCCGCAGGGATGGCGGCCAAGGTCGCCGCGCCGTTCGCGGCCCTGACCAGGACCAAGACCAAGAAGCCGCCCCGCTCGCCTCGGCCAGCGCCGCCCCCGCCAGGTCCGGCGGCAGTGAAGGAGCGGGTCGCCGCGGCAACCAGGACCGGCAACGTGCCCAGGGGGACCCCGACGCGCCGGGCCCAGCTGGTGCTGGCCAGGATCGAGCCCTGGTCGGTCATGAAGTTCAGCTTCATGGTGTCTCTTGTCGGCTGGGTCATCCTGTTCGTCGCCGTAGCGGCCCTGTACTACGTCCTGAACAAGCTCGGCGTGTTCCACTCGATCCAGTCGACGATCACGGACGTGACTTCGAGCAAGGGAGCCGCCGGGGCCGACGCCAACGGCCAGTGGTTCTCCGCTTCGCGGATTCTCGGCTACACGATGCTGGTTGGGGCCGTGAACGTGGTCCTGATCACAGCCCTCGCGACCGTCGGTGCCGTGGTGTACAACCTGGTCACGTACCTGGCCGGCGGCATCGAAGTGACGCTGAAGGAGACCGACTAAGCACCGAGCCCGAGCTTGCGGTAACCTAGCCCGGCGTGCCCGTCATCTACCGTTGATCCGGGTGCCAGCCAGGGCGTGTAGCTCAGTCGGTTAGAGCGCTTCCCTGATAAGGAAGAGGTCCCAGGTTCAAGTCCTGGCACGCCCACCCCACAACATCCCACACACGGCCTCCAGGCCATCCACAACGCCCTCATCGCGGCGGTGATCGGGAGGCAGGCGCAGGCGTCGGCGTTCATCCTGCCGAGTTGAACAGCTTCCAGCGCCCCTCAGAGATTACCTCGACGCTGCCGCCGGTCACTTTGATGGCGGTTTGAGCGTCGATGGCGTATGCCGGGCCCTTTATCTCAGCGGCCCACCGTTCCGCCTCGGCCACGGTTCTGTCCGGGCTGTCGAGGTGCGGGAAGATGGAAAAATTGACAACTCCCAGCATGCTGTCATCACCGGTGGGCGGCTTCCAGTGAACGAACCTCTCACCGATGCGGGGGGTCAGCACCATGCTCCCGGCACTGAGCCCGACGTAGACCGTGTCGCGCAGCGACGGGAGGAGGCCGGCCAGTCCGGACTCCCGCATCCAGTGGCACAAATACAGCGCGTCGCCGCCGTTCACCAGCAGAACGTCCGCCTCCCGGACCCAGGAGACCCAGCGGTCCTTGTCGATGCTGGGAAGGGCGGTCAACTCCAGCGCGCCTACCGACTTCCACCCCAGCTCGGTCATGGGTTCAGAGGACCGCCCGCTGATGAAACGCCATGGCAGGACCGGATCCCCGTAAGGCCCCCCGTAACCTGCGGTGGGGATGCAAAGGGCGCTGGCCTCGGCGATCGGTTTGCCCAGGAGGTCGACCAGCGCCGCCAGCATGCTTGCATTCCTGACACCAGAATCGGTGAGGAGAAGCTTCATGGCGGCACCGTATCAAGGTCAGGTTGACACCGAATCGGTGATCCAGCATGACCGGGGGACTGGTGAGGGACGGCTGGCGCGTCCGTGAAGTCGTGCCAGGACCCCGGGGATTCACCCGGGCAGTGATCGTATTCCGCCGTCCGCTGCGGTCAAGCAGCGGCTAACCGCATGATCCTTTGGCCCGTCCCCTCCACACGAGCACACCCCGCTCGCATGGAGACCTCTGCCAGTCCAAAGCATCAAGCAGCCGCAACTCGACCTCCACTCCCGGCTCCACAACCTCGGCACCTATCGGGTGAAGGCCCCCAGCCGGTCCTGCGCCCGTTGTTTAGAGCAAGCCCTGCCGGGCAGCGATCGAGGTAGCCAGCCAGGATTGAAGGCGATCGAAATGTGGTGGCTAGACGACATCGTCATCCCAGCCTTTCTGATCTTTGGGGTCTACTGCTTCCTGGTGCTTGTCGGCTTCAGAACGCGGATGCTGACGCGCAAGACCACCCGCACCGCCGAAAGCATGTACGACAGCTACGCGGACTCTCCCAGCAAGCAGCGAAAGTACGCCATAGAGCACGGCGGCACGTGGAAGGACGACGGGGAGCAGCAAGACGCCCTGACCAAGCGCTTGGCGCCGCCACCAAAGGCGGCAAGGCCGCGGCCGTGAGCTCGGACGTCCCAGATCCGTGCCAGAACGAGGGCGGCGCAGAAACGCTTTATAGCAGCTCGCCAGGCAGCAGGCCGTAGAGCACACTGTCGCGGCGGGCTCCCTTGAACGGCACGTAGGAACGAAGAAGGCCCTCGCGGGAAAACCCGCAGCGCTCGGCGACATGCTGTGACGCCTTATTGTCGGGACCGCAAGTCAGCTCCAGCCGGGCCAGTGCCAGCTCGGCGAATGCCCACCGGGCGAGCAGGCGGACCGCGTGTGTCGCGGCACCCCGGCCGCGGGCCTGGGGGGCGAGCCAGTACCCGACCGCCGCACGGCCAAGATCCAGGCGAACCTCATCCAGGGAGACGCAGCCGAGCAGCATGTCCGGGTCGTGTGGTTCGGCCAGTGCGAAGTTCAGCCCCTCGCCACGCAAGCGGGCCCGTTCCTGCTCAGCGAGGTAGTCGCGCGCATCTGTCTCGTTGTACTGAGTACTGCGCCATGAGAACCGCTGCATCACCGGATCACTGAACGCCAGCACTATGTCCGGCACGTCGGCCTCGCGCCAAGGACGCAGCAGCACTACATCGCCAGCCAGGGGCGGTACCGGGAACCGAAGCTCGGTCATTGAGACATGACACCATAGCCGTACCACCCAGCGGCGGCAGAGCTGAGAGGGGTGAGGTATGAGAGTGCCGGTCACCGTTTCCCAGTTGGCAATCGCGCCGGTCAAGGGCATGCGGATGCACGGCACCAGCGAGCTCCGGCTTGGGCAGCACGGGGTAATAGGCGATCGTGAGTTCCTGGTCATCGGGGACGACGGCGAGCTGCTGCTGACCGGGCGGACGCCGGCGCTGGTGCAAATCGAGCCCGCTTGGGACCGAGCGCGAGGCGTCCTGGCGTTGCGCTTCCCGGACGGAAACGTCGTCCAGGACGCACCTGAGCCCGGGGCCTCCGCGGCCACCAGGATGTATGACGGGCGGGAGATACCTGGGTGGATCATCCCCGGACCGCTCAGCGCCGCGCTGTCCAGCTACCTCGGCCGGGACGTGCACCTGTTCAAACGGGAGCCGGAGCACATCGGTCACGATGACCAGCCCGTGACGCTGATGTCCGAAGCATCGCTAAAGGCGCTCGCCCCGGAATTGAACGGCGCTGCTCCCGACCCGCGCCGATTCCGCATGACCATCACGATGACCGGCACTGACGCGTGGGCCGAACACGGCTGGGGCGGGCAGAAGGTCTCCATCGGCGAGACCATCTTGCGCGTCATAGCTCCGGTGCCGCGCTGTGTCGTAACTACCCGGAACCCAGACTCAGGCGCCACTGATGCGCGGATTCTGCATGCGCTGGCCCGGTTGCGTGGCAAGAACGACATCACCTTCGGTGCCTGGTGTGACGTCATTCGCCCCGGGCGCATTCACATCGGTGATCTTGTAATAGGGCCCACCGCGCACGAGGCGTCGCCGACCGCCGAGCTGTTATGAAACGGTCAGCTCTTGGAGTGGGACGTGGCGGGAGCAGGTTCTAGCGGCGGCGGCGCCGGAACATGAGCGTGGCGACGATGATGACAGCGACGATGATGATGATGAAGAACATAGCTCTGGCTCCCTTTAATGACTCCTGGGTGCTGGCCGCCAGGCGACGCCTGGATCCCTGGTGTCTGCTTCAAAACTATATCGGAATCCAGTAACTAGCAATTTATTTCTGGAGTTCGTGGTATATTTCCGGGCGCCGAAGATCGTTAGCTGCCGCCTGATAACTCGCGGGGTGACCGGCCTCTATGGTGGCGGCATGGCCTCGTGGTGGCACCGCGACGTGATCGCGGCAGGCAAGCTGCCCCTGATGCTGTGCTTTCTGGCTTTCGTCGTCACGTTTGTGACAACCAGGACGATCACGCGCATGATTCGCGACGGCCGCGGCCCGTTCCGGAATCAGGTCACGGGAAGCGGGACGCACATTCATCACTCTGTCCCCGGCATCATCCTGTTGATCATCGGAGCATTCACGGCGGTCGGCGGCCCTGGCTCGCTCGGCTGGCGCTCGTTCTCCGCGGTGGCGGTTGGCATCGGCACGTCGCTCGTCCTGGATGAGTTCGCGCTGATCCTGCATCTGCAGGACGTCTACTGGAGCGGCGAGGGCCAGCTTTCGGTCGAGGCGGTGAGCCTGACGGCCGCCTGCCTCGGGCTGGCTCTCGTCGGGTTCAGCCCATTCGGCGTGAAAGACGTCGACCCCGTCGAGATGTCACTGCGCCTGACCGCGACCGGGATCCTCATCGCCGACGGCGTGCTCTCCTTCATCTGCGTACTGAAAGGCAAGTACCGGATGGCGCTGTTCGGGCTCTTCCTGCCACTTGTCGGGGCGATCGGCGCTCTGCGCCTCGCGCGCCCGTCATCGATCTGGGCACGACATCGCTACCGGGGCAGGCGCCTGGAGCGGGCGACGCGACGCGCCGCCGATTTCGATCAGCACTGGGCCCCGCTCCAGATCGACTGGGAAGACTTCGTCGGCGGGAAACCGTCCCAGCCCAACCCGCCGGCCAGCGACGACGTCCACCGCTGAGCCCGGGCCGGGATGCCTTGGCCCATCCGGCCTGAACGGCCGCACGGCCGCTTGGCTGGCGGCGGCTGTTCTCGCCGCTGCCGACCCCATATTGCGGGCCGCTTTCAGCCATAGGTAGATTTCCGGTGCGGCAGTACCTGCGAGGCGACTGGCCGGTCCGGCCTGGAGGCTGCGTCTGATGTCATCGGCGGCGATTACGGGAGAGGCGTCATCCGCGCCCCGGGAGGTTGACCTCTCGGTCCGTGGTATGACGTGCGCCGCCTGCGCTGCCCGGGTTCAGAAGAAGCTCAATGAGATCGGCAGCGTCTCGGCCACCGTGAACTTTGCGACCGAGAGGGCCACGGTCACCGCACCGGCGTCGGTTCCGGTGCAGGCACTAATCGAGGCGGTCGAGCGGGCAGGCTACGGCGCCGACGTGCTCGACCGTCGGCCGGGCAGCGATGTCGCGGCCGGTGCGGCGGTAGGCGGAGGGCCGGATGCGGACCGGGTGACCTACCTGCGCCACCGGCTGATTCTTGCGCTGATTTTCTTCATTCCGCTCAGCGATCTGTCGGTGCTGCTGTCGCTGTTTCCTTCGTACCGGTTCCCGGGCTGGCAGTGGACCCTGGTGGCGCTTGCAGCGCCGGTGGTGATCTGGGCGGCCTGGCCCTTCCACCAGGCCGCGCTGCGCAACGCCCGGCACGGCTCGGTCTCGATGGACACGCTGGTATCGCTGGGCATCACCGCGGCGTGCGGCTGGTCGGTGTATGCGATGTTCGTGCTGGACCGCGGCCAGGCCCGGATCAGCGCCTGGCATCTGCTGCTGCACGCCTCCGGTGGTGGCATCTACCTGGAGGTCGCCGCCTCGGTTACCACGTTCCTGCTGGCCGGACGGCTGTACGAGGCCAAAGCACGGCGGGATGCCGGGGACGCCATGCGCGAGCTGGCCGCGGCGGGCGCGCGAGACGCGTGCGTGCTGTCTGCCGACGGCACCGAGCGCCGGGTTCCGGCCGCCGACCTGGCAGTCGGCCAGAGTTTCGTGGTACGCCCGGGAGAGCGGATCGCCGCCGACGGCGAGGTGGAGTTCGGCCAGTCAGCGGTGGACCGCAGCATGATGACCGGGGAATCGACGCCGGCCGAGGCCGCCGAGGGCGAGCTCGTCACCGCGGGCACGGTGGTGGTGAGCGGACGGCTCGTGGTGCGCGCGGTCAAGGTGGGCAGCGACACCCAGCTCGCGCACCTGGTCGGCCTGGTGGAGCAGGCACAGTCCCAGAAGGCAGCGATCCAGCGGCTTGCCGACCGGATCTGCACCGTATTCGTTCCCGCCGTCCTGGCGGCTTCGGGGCTGACGCTCGCCGGGTGGCTGCTGGCGGGCGGTACGGCGGAGTCGTCGTTCAGTGCGGCCCTGGCGGTCTTGATCATCGCATGCCCGTGCTCGCTGGGGCTGGCTACCCCGGCGGCCCTGATGGTGGCCTGCGGGCGGGGCGCGCAGCTGGGGATCTTCATCAAGCGGTACGAGGCGCTGGAGGCCTCCCGCGCAGTGGACACCGTGGTGCTGGACAAGACCGGAACAGTCACCACCGGGGCGATGGCGGTGACCGGCGTGCTGGCGGCCGGGGTCAGCCGGGAGGTGCTGCTCCGGCACGTCGGGTCGGTGGAGCAGGCGTCGGAGCACCCGGTGGCCGCGGCCATCAGCCAGACGGCGCTCAAGGAACTGGGGTCGCTGCCGCAAGCAGCCGGGTTCGCAGCCATGCCCGGCCTGGGGGCCCGTGGGTCCGTGGACGGCAGTGAGGTGGTCGTCGGCCGCGAGGGTCTGCTCCGCCAGGCGGGCATGACCGTCCCGGCATCCGTGGCCGATCAATGCCGCCGCTGGGAACGGGCCGGGTGCACGACGGTGCTGGCTGGGTGGGACGGCCAGGTCCGCGGGGCGATGGCGGTCGCCGACACGGTCAAGCCGTCCGCCGCTGCGGCCGTCGCCGAGCTGCGGCGGCTGGGCCTGCGGACCGTGCTGCTGACCGGGGACAGCCAGGCCACCGCCGAGGCGGTAGCCGCCGCGGTCGGCACCGACGCAGTGATTGCTGCCGCACTGCCTGACCGCAAGGTTGCCGTGATCGCTGGCCTGCAGGCAGCGGGCCACCGGGTGGCCATGGTTGGCGATGGGGTCAACGACGGGCCTGCCCTTGCATCCGCCGATCTCGGGCTTGCCCTGGGCACCGGAACCGACGTGGCGATCACCGCGGCGGACCTGATCTTGCTGCGGGACGACCTCGGCGCGGTGCCCGACGCGATCGCCCTCGCCCGCAGCACGCTGGCCACGATCCGGGGCAACCTTACGTGGGCGTTCGGCTACAACATCGCGGCGATCCCGCTCGCCGCCGCAGGGTTCCTCAACCCGCTGATCGCTGGCGCCGCGATGGCTGCCTCGTCGGCGTTTGTCGTGGGCAACAGCGTGCGGCTGCGCAGGTTCAGGGCGCCGACCTCGGCCCATCCTGCGCCGGCCGTTCGCCGGTGACCGTCAATATCCGGGCCGGAGCCCTTTACGGACATGCAGGGAACAGCCGGGCACTTCTATCCGGCCCCGGAGGACGAGCAGCAGCTTTCGGCGGAGCCATCACAACGCCTCTGGCATCATCGATGAGGTGACAAGCAGCGGCCTTGAAAGCCTCGCGCGAACCGCTTACGAAGCTCACCGCGGCGCGCACCCCGACTCTCTTCCAGCGTGGGAGGACACCAGCGAACTGGAGCAGCAAGCCTGGAGGGCAGCTGTTTCCGCTGTTGCGGGCCAGACCGGAGTCACCCTCACCGATGCTGCTCCCATCCCGACCCAGACGCTCCACATCCAGGCCGGAGATCAGAGCCACACGTTCCAGGCCGACTTCATCGCGGGCCGCCAAGGCGCGCTGGCCATCAGCGACGAGTTCGCCTCGAACCAGCATGCCCGGTTCCAGATCGCTCACGGACTCTGGTACGTCAAGGATCTCGGCTCAACCAACGGAACCTGGCTCAATGGCCGCCGGATCCACGCGGCCCAGCGGGTGAAGAAAGGCGACAAGATCAAGATCGGTCACACGGTCGTGATCGTGATGTCGGCCTGAACGTGCCGCTGCGCGGTTGAGTGGTGCGCGGGCGTAAGACTGGCGGTGGCTGCCGCCGCCCGACTGTGCCGCGTCGGGGCCCCCGTCCGTTCGCGCGGCCGGCAGCCACCATTGCCAAGCCTGCCCGGACGGAAGGCCTCTGTCGTCATGCTGGGGAGCTAATCTGCGTCATTCCAGCGAGGTAGTGCGAGCGCGGTACCCGGCATGGCTGGCCCCGCCAGCACGGGGGAGCTGGCGGGGCCGAAGGGGGGAGCCATGCCGCAGCCGCATCTGCCGGGATCCGGGGGGTGTCCCGGCACAATGCCTCAGCTGGGCAATTTACGCAACGATAGCGTCAGCGAGGGGCCAGCACCTACGGATCATACGGAATGCTAACGGCACTCGGCAGACTCGCCGCAGCTAGAGGGGTGGCATGCCTCAGCGAGGCCGCAAGCGCGCATCTAGCGGGAACCCTCACCGTAGCCACCTGGGTGCTGGTAGCCGTGACCTGGATGAGGGTGCCAGCCGCCTCCGCCGCCCCATGGCCCTCTCTGCGGCCAGGCAGGCGGCCACGGCCAGCGCGGGGCCCCGGGCGTCCACGTCGGCCAGGGCTTCGGTGCTGGCGCCGGGGCCGGCTTGGGCGCCGGAGCCGGCTTGGGCGCAGGGGCCGGAGCCGGCTCGGGCCTGGCCACCGGCTTCGGTGCTGCCGAACGCGCCGGGGCCGGCGCGTTCGTGGGCGCCGGAGCATGCGACGGGGCCGCGGGCGATGGCAGGGCGGCAGAACTCGGGCGCGGAGTCCCCATGGCAGCGGTGGATGTCTCCGCAACCGAGCGCAGGACCGCACAGGTAACAAGGCCGCAGTAGACGGATTGCGCGCGGGCCCGCACTCCCGGCTGCTGCTGCAGCAGTGCCACCCCGGCGCTGCCGACGAGTACCAGGCCAGCGACCGCCCAGGTCACCGGGTGCCTTCCGTGGCTGGCCAGCCAGGAAGGCCGCCGATCGCCGGTGAATGGCGCTTCGGGCTCCGATGGTGGCTCAGCAGAATCGCTCGATTGCCCCGTTGACATCAATCCCCTCCCCAGGCCCCAGAGACTATCAAATTCAACATAGCAATGGTGATCATTATGTTGATGTCATAACACGGGAAATTATGACGGCGAGTGTCCGGCCAGCTACCGCAGGAACCGTAGGTGACGAGTCCGCCGCATGAGTACCGCGCCAGAACCACCGCCGGCCAGCGCCGCCGCGACCGCGACCGCCATATGCCGCACACGGCAGATCAGTAGGTTAATGGTCGTGTTGTCCGGATCGGCATTTTCCCTCGACCCCCGAAATATATGAAAGTCAAATGCAGTAGCCCGGCCCGGCGCGAGGTCATCTCACCCGAGCTGACCGGCGCCGGCTTGCAGCTCGCAGCGGGCGCCGGACCGGCGAAGACGAACGCCGACGCCTGCGCCCAGGCAGGCATTTCGCGGCCCGCACCGGGTGTCAATGGGCCTGATCTGCGGCTCAATGCTGCCAGCAGGAACGCCGGCCGCCCGCGAGCCCCATAAGAGAACCCTTAATCCGATGTCGCCGCGGCTGGCGGCGAGGAATTAGAGTCGAGGTCAGGACAACAGCAACCGGCCGGAAGGTACCCGCAGATGGATGATGCCAGGGAAGTGCTTCGCGAGGTATGGAGCGCCCAGGGACAGACCAGCGCGGATCTCGATGAGGACTGCGGCGACACCAAGGCCTGCAAGAAGATGGCGGATGTCGGTTTTGACGGGCTGGCGGGCGAGGATGGCGACCTGCACGCCGCGTGGCGGGAGAAGCTGCAGCGCGAGGGCAAGCTGAACCAGAGGGCCGGCAGCATCCGCGACCTGGTGCTCGGCTCGGCAGACGTCCGCTGATTTGCCCGCGGGCCGCCAACCCACCGCCCCGTGCCTTCTGCCTTCCCACTTCATACAGGCCGACGGCTAGGAGAGCGCTGCATGGAGCGTCCTGAGACCGTCGGCCAGCTCACCGAGACCCTGCGCCAGGGAAGGTATCTCGCCGACCGGGGGCTGTCCACGGCGCTGTTCGTCGCGCTCAGCCTGCACCGCCCGATCCTGCTCGAGGGCGAGGTCGGGGTGGGCAAGACCGAGGTCGCCAAGGTGCTCGCCGACGTGCTGGGCCGCAAGCTGATCCGGCTGCAGTGCTACGAGGGCATCGATACCAACCAGGCGCTCTATGAATGGGACTACGCCCGCCAGATGCTGCACATCCGGGCGCTGTCCGAGCAGCAGGTCACCGACGACGCGGCAGTCGACAAGCTGTTCGGCCCCAAGTTCCTGCTGGAGCGGCCGCTGCTCGAGGCAGTCAGGGCCGGCGACCAGGCGGTACTGCTGATCGACGAGGTGGACCGCGCCGACGACGAGTTCGAGGCCTTCCTGCTCGAGCTGCTCTCCGACTTTCAGATTACGATCCCGGAGATTGGCACCATCCGGGCTGAGACCCCGCCGCTCGCCATCCTCACCTCCAACCGCACCCGCGAGCTGCACGACGCGCTGAAACGGCGCTGCCTGTACCACTGGATCGGGTACCCGTCCGCCGAGCGCGAGGTGGAGATCGTCCTGGTACGCCAGCCCGGGGTGTCCGAGGTGCTGACCCGCAAGGTGGTCGCGGCGGTCAATCGGCTGCGCGAGCTCGACCTGGCCAAGCCGCCCGGGGTCGCCGAGACCATCGACTGGGTGCAGACCCTGGACTTCCTCGGCGCCACCGACCTGGACCAGGCGAATGCCGAGGACACGCTCGGTGCCGTGGTGAAGGAACGCGACGACCTCGATCTGGTGCGCGACAACCTGGCAGAGATCACGTCCGGTGGCTGAGCCCCCCGGCGCAGCGTACCGGGCCCCAATCGTCAGCACGCTGGTCGGCTTCTCCCGCGAGCTGCGTACGGCCGGGCTGAACGTCGGCTCCGGCGACATCCTGGCCTTCTGCTCCGCGATGGGCTCGCTGGACCCTTCCGACCTGGGCGATCTGTACTGGGCGGGCCGCACCACGCTGGTCACCAGGCGGGAGAGCATCCCGGTATACGACGAGGTGTTCCGCAGGTACTTCCTCGGCGGCGCCGACCCGGTCCGGGAGATGCTGACCCTCAAGGCCCAGGCGACGGCCGAAGCCCAGGCCGTGCTCGAGGTCCCGGCCACCGACCCTCCCGCGGCCGGGCGCGAGGACGAGCAGGCGACGCTCGGTCTGATGGCGTCCGACGCTGAGGCGCTCCGGCACAAGTCGTTCACGGCCTGCACCCCCGAGGAGCTCGCCGCACTGCGACGGATCATGGCCAGGATCCGGCTGACGCCGCCGAAACGGCGCACCAGGCGTACCAGGAAGGCGCCGTCGGGGCGTTCGCCTGACCTGCGCCGCACGGTGCGGGAATCGCTGCGCATGCACGGCGAGCCCGCCGAGCTGTACTGGCGGCGGCGCAGAGTCCGGCTGCGGCCGCTGATCCTGATCCTGGACGTCTCCGGCTCGATGGCCGATTACTCGCGCAACCTGCTGCAGTTTGCCTACTCGGCGAAACGCGCGGCCGACCGGGTCGAGGTGTTCTGTTTCGGCACCAGGCTCACCCGGGTGACCAAGGCCCTCGACCGCCGGCGCCCGGACGACGCGCTTGAGCTTGCCGCTCAGACCGTGTTCGACTGGGAGGGCGGGACCAGGATCGGCGCCTCGCTGGACGCGTTCGTCAGGGAATGGGGCCGGCGCGGCCTGTGCCGCGGCGGGATCGTGGTGATCTGCTCCGACGGCCTCGACCGCGGCGACCCCGAGGTCCTGGCCCGGGCCATGGAACGGCTCGCCAGGCTCAGTCACCGGGTGGTATGGATGAACCCGCACAAGGGCGATAACCAGAACTTCCGGCCGAGCACGCTTGGCATGATGGTCGCCGCGCCGCACGTCGACGTGATCCTGTCGGGGCATGATCTGAGCAGCCTGGAAGAGTTTGCGACGCTGCTGCCGAAGCTGAGTTAGGAGCCGCCGATGAGATGGAGCGTTGGCATAGAGGCCGAAGCCGACCGGGTGCTGTCCCGCGAGGAGGTCGTCGAGCTCGCTGACGCGGTCGCGGCCAACGACGGCATCGCCACCGGCATCGGCAGCAACAGGTACGGGGCCCAGCTCGTGGTGGACGCGCCAAGCCGGGACGAGGCGATCGAGAAGGCGACGGCGGAGTTCGAGCGGGCCGCAGCCACGGCGGGCCTCCCTCCGGCCCCGGTGGTGCGGGCCGAAGCGATCAGCGAGGAAGAAGACGACCTGCGATGATTCGCCTCGGATCGCTGGCCGGCTACCCGTTCGAGGGGCCCCGCCTGCTCGGCGGCTGGACGCCCCCGCAGGCGGCGGCGGTCTATGCGATCCTGTGCAAGCCGGAACCCGATGCCAAGCCGGAAGAGTACGCGGTCATCTACGTCGGCCACAGCGAGGACCTTTCCGCCGAGCGCTTCCCGTTCCAGCATGCCCGCGCGGCATCCTGGGTGCGCCGCGCCGGATCGAAGTGGAAGGTCTACATCTGCACCTACGAGGTGCCCGGCGGCACCCGGCCGCACCGCGAGCAGATCACCCGCGAGCTCACCGCGATCTACCGCCCGAGCTGCAACGACCAGCAGTACGACCAGTCCTGGAAGGACGAGTGGATCGGCGAGTCTTCCGCCCCCACCACCGAACCGGTGTCGCGGCGAGGCCCGGACCAGGCCTAAGACTGCCGTTGCGGATAGTCCCGCCCGGCCCGAACCGGGGCATGGATGTACCAAACGGCCATGTTCTGAGCGGCCGAAAGGTACATCGATGACGCGGTGGGACCGGCGTGGCCGGCTCAGGGTTGGGGGGTGAAGCCGACCGCGTCGTGCAGACGGGAGCGGCGGGTGCCGGAAGCTGGCCGGGCGGGCTCGGGTTCGGCGGGCGACTCGGGCCGCGGCGTCACATCGGTCACGATCTCTTCGGCCATGCCGTACAGCAGCGGCAGCGCCCCGGCGACCACGCCGCCAACCTCGTTGATGTGTCCCACGCCGGGCCCGATGAGCTTGGCGTGGCCCACGATCGTCTGCACGGTCTCCGCGCAGTCCTCGAGGTTCCCGGCGACGCGGGTGAGCAGCGTGCCGACCCAGTACAGGTAGACGGCCAGGCCCGCGACCAGCAGGACGACGTCGATGATGGTGAAAACGACGAGCCCGGTCAAGACTTCACCTTCCCTAGTACGCGACCGAGGAACAGGTGGTGCTGCAGGCCCTCGGCGAGGACCAACTCGACGCCGTCGGCGACCTGCGGGATCAGCGCGGCGTCCGCGGTGTTGGCCGCCGCGGCCTTGAGCGTGTCGCGCACCGTGACGACCCGGCGGTCGATGATCTTGACGAGCACGACCAGGATCGTCAGCAGGGCGGCCACGGCGACCACCACGACCAGGCCGACGATGTTCGCGACCAGCCAGTCGGTGTGCTCGGACGAGGACATGGCCAGGGTGTGCATGGTCAACCTCCCAGCCGGGCGCGGCCGCGCTGCAGCCCGCCGATGATGGTCACGGCATAGTCGATGGTCGTGCGCAGCGCGCCGAGTGGCGCGGTGTTGTGCACGGCCTTCTCCAGCTCATAGTTGATCTTCGGTGCCTCGTTGCCGATCGAGCGGGCCAGCAGCAGGATCGGTACCACCAGGGCCACCACGACCAGCACGATCACGATGCCGATGACCCAGCCCACTATCCAGCCGGTGCTCATGTCAGACCCCTTCGCAGAAGTCGCGGACCGGCTTGAGGCTCGCGTTGACGGAGGTCAGCCTGTCGGGGACGGTGCTGGTCAGCTGCGCGACGGCCTGCACTCCTCCGGTGGTCGCGACGAGCGTCGCGCGAATGGCCCGCAGGTGGAAGATCACCCGCAGCAGGCCGACCGCGGTGATCGCGATGATCAGCGCGGAGACGATCAGGGTGAACCAGGCGGCAGCCGGCATGACCGTGCCCCTTTCAGCCGAGAAGCTTGGCGACGGAGCCCGCGTACCGGACCGCGCCGACGGAGACTTCGTGGATGGTGGCGTCGGTTGTGGCCAGCGCCTCGGGCACGCCGTCGAGCTCACCGATCAGCGCGACGCCGCCAGACAGGATCGCGTCGGTGGCTCCCCGGATCCGCTCGAGTGCGGCAAGCACCCGGTTGAGCAGGAAGATCACCACGGGCAGGATCACCACCAGCAGGATGACGTTGCCGATCCACCACAAGACCATGGCTCGCTCTCCTCTTCCAACTGATCAGTTCGCGGGCTGGTACGGCATGAAGAACCTGCGGAATACCCGGGTCAGCGCCATCAGTGCGGCGCGCAGGCCCAGGGTGAAGCCACCTGCTGGCGTGACGGCCGCGGCGGCGATCTGCTCCGGCGACTCGCCCCGTTCTATCCGTTCAATGCGATCTTGCATATTCGCGGAGAAGTCGCGCATCAGCACGGCCGTGACATCGGAGATCATGCCCCGGCCGTACTGCGCCGCCGCACCGGAGAGCTGCAGGTCCTGGGCGACGGCAACCTTGGTGCCGCGGCCGACCTGGGTCAGCGTCGCGGTGATGACCATGCTTGCCTGGCCCCGGCCCTTCTCCTCGGCTCCGGCCGCGTTCACTACCAGGCGCTTGGCCGCCTCGTCCCGCTCGGTGATCTCGGCGGTGCCACCGAACTGCAGCCGGACCGGGCCCATCCGGACGGCGACCCGGCCCTTGAACTTGTCATCGCCGAGGTCCTCGGTCAGCTCGGCACCCGGCAGGCAGGCGGCGACCTGGGGGATGCTGTCGAAGAACTGCCAGACCTTGTCGACCGGCTCGGCGACCTCGAACTCGTTCTTGATCAGCATCGGGTCTCTCTCTTCAGGTGGGCGGCGGGGTCGTTCTGGAACGCCCGTCGGCAGCCGGCCGAGCAGAAGTAATAGGTGACGCCGTCATGCTGCAGCGGCCGGCCGGACGCGTCCGCCGTCACGGTCATCCCGCACACCGGGTCGACGGCCTCCACGGCGGGCTTGGCCGCCTGCCGTGGCAGCGCGCCGGACGCGCGGAGCTGCACCAGTTCGGCGAGGATCGCGACGGCGATCTCCTCGTGCGTGGTCCGCCCCAGGTCCAGGCCGGCCGGCACGCGGACCTTGTCCAGCCGGTCCCTGGGCACGCCGCGCTCGGCCAGGTAGCCGAGCAGCGTGGCTCCGCGGCGCTGCGAGCCCACCAGGCCCAGGTAAGCGGGTCCGGCGGCGACCGCCTGCTCCACCGCCTCCTCGTCGTAGTGGCCCTGGGTGGCCACCACCACCATTGAGCGCTCATCGGCGTCGGCCGAGGTGAAGTCGGGACCGTCGATCAGCACGGTGCGCCAGCCGAGTGCGCGGGCGAGGTCGGCGAGCGTGTGCGCCATCGGCGAGCGGCCGACGACCACGAGGTGCGGCGCGGGCAGCACGGGCTCGATGTAGACCTCGAGCGCGCCTTCGCTCTGGCACGCGATCGGCACCACGGTCATGCCCTCCGGCACGGCCGCGCCAAACTGTTCCGGGGTGCCGAGCAGCAGCAGGCGGGCCTCTCCGTCCGCGATCACCCGCTGTGCCTCGCGGATCACCACCGGCTCCGCGCAGGCCCCGCCGATCCAGCCGTGCAACTCGCCGCCCTCGGTGATGATCGCGCGGGAGCCCTGCTGGCCGGATGAGGGGCCCTGGCGCCAGACCACGGTTGCCAGCGCAAACGCTTCACCGCGTTTGGTCAGCTCCCCGGCCTGGGCCAGGACACCCCACCCTTCCATCTGTCCCCCCGGGTCAGTCATCCGACCGGACCGGCGGCGCACCGGAGACGTCACGGCGGTACGTGATGGCCTCCCATACCCGGTCCGGCAGGAGTGGCATGTCGATGTTGCGGACCCCCGTGCCGGTCAGCGCGTCGATCACCGCGTTGACGAACGCCGCCGGGCCGCCGACCGCGGCGCACTCGCCGATGCCCTTGGCGCCGATGGGGTGGTGCGGGCACGGGGTGACCACCTCGCTGTGCAGCTCAAAGCCTGGCGTCTCCCAGGCGGTCGGCAGCAGGTAGTCCATGTAGTTGGAGCCGATGCAGTTGCCCTCCGCGTCGAAAGTGATGAACTGCATGTTGGCCATGGCGTAGGCCTCGGTCAGCCCGCCCATGATCTGGCCTTCGACGATCATGGGGTTGATCCGGATCCCGCAGTCGTCGACCGCCACCGTGGTCAGCACATCCCACACGCCCGTGGCTGGATCGACCTCGACCGTGACGATGTAGACGGCGAATGGCCAGGTCAGGTTCGGCGGATCGTAGTAGGCGGTGTTCTCAAGCCCGGGCTCCATGCCGTCCGGCATGTTGCTGTACGCGGCCATCGCGCACTCCTGGATGGTCACCCCGCGGTCCGGTGCGCTGCGCACGTAGAACCGGCCGAGCTCCCACTCGACGTCCTCCTCGGACACCTCGAGCAGGTGCGCGGCCAGCTTGCGAGCCTTGGCGCGGATTTTGCGCGAAACCATCGCGACCGCCGCCCCGGCCACCGGCGTGGACCGCGACGCGTACGTGCCCATGCCGAACGGCGCGGTGTCGGTGTCGCCCTCCTCGACGACGATGTCCTCGGCCGGGATGCCGAGCTCGTGGGCGACGATCTGCGCCCAGGTCGTCTCGTGCCCCTGGCCCTGGCCCCGCGCGCCGGTCCGCACGATCGCCTTGCCGGTCATGTGCACCTTGAGCTCGGCCGAGTCGAACATCTTGATGCCGAGGATGTCGTACTCGCGGCTGTTGCCCGCGCCCAGCGGCTCGGTCATGGTGGAGATACCCAGGCCGAGCAGCCGGCCCCGGGCCCTCGCCTCCTCCTGCCGCTTGCGGAAGTCCTCGTAGCCGACCGCCTTCAGGCCGACGTCGAGGCACTTGGCGTACTGGCCGGAGTCGGTCAGGAAGCCGAGCGGGGTGCGGTGCGGGAAGTCCTCGTCCTTGACGAAGTTCATCCGCCGGAACTCGGCCTGGTCCATGCCCAGGTCGTCGGCGGCGGCCTGGACCATCCGCTCCTGGAAGAACATCGCCTCGGTGACCCGGAACGAGCACCGGTAGGCGACCCCGCCCGGGGCCTTGTTGGTGTAGATGCCGCGGGCCATCAGGTGCGCGACCGGGATGTCGTAGGCGGCGAAGGCCGAGTGAATCAGGCCGAGCTTGAACTTGCTGGGCTGGGCGTCGGAGAAGAACGCGCCGTGGTCGGCGTCGCAGCCCATCCGGACCCCGAGGATCTTGCCGTCCCGCCGCAGCGCCATCTCTCCGTCGAGGTACACGTCCCTGGCGAACCCGGTGGAGATCAGGTTGCCGGTCTTGTCCTCGATCCACTTCACCGGGCGCTCGAGCAGGATGGAAGCGAGGATCGAGCAGACGTACCCGGGGTAGACCGGCACCTTGTTGCCGAACCCGCCGCCGATGTCCGGCGAGATGATCCGGATCATCTGCTCGGGCAGCTCGGCGACCAGCGCGACCGCGGCGCGGATAATGTGCGGCGCCTGCGTGGTCATGTAAACGGTGAGCTTCGAGGTGGCGCGGTTGAAGTCTGCGATCGACCCGCAGCACTCGATCGGGCTGGGGTGCGAGCGCGGGTAGTGCAGCTGCAGCCTGGAGATGACGTCGGCCTGCTCGAACGCCCGGTCGGTGCCGGCCGCGTCACCGACTTCCCAGTGGTAGATGACGTTGCCGGCCTGGTTCTCCTTGTCGTCGCGGATCACCGGCGCACCGTCGGCGACGGCCTGCGTGGGGTTGACGATGACCGGCAGCGGCTCGTAGTCGACGTCGATGGCCTCGCAGGCGTCCTTGGCGATGTACGGGTCGTCGGCGATGACGCAGGCCACTTCCTGGCCCTGGAACCGCACCTTGTCGGTGGCCAGGACCGCCTGGGTGTCGTAGGACAGGGTTGGCATCCAGGCCAGGTTCCGGGTCGCCATCATGTCGCCGGTCAGCACCAGGTGGACGCCGGGTATGTCCCAGGCTTTGCTGGCGTCGATCGACTTGATCCGGGCGTGCGCCAGCGGGCTGCGCAGGATCTCCATGTGCAGCATGCCGGGCAGCGTGATGTCGTCGGTGTAGTTGCCCTTGCCGCGGATGAAGCGGTCGTCCTCGACGCGCTTCCTGCTGGCGCCCAGCCCGCCGATCTTGATTTCGTCCAGCGCTTGCGTCACTGCTGTCTCCCGTGTCGATCGGCTCAGTCAGCCCGCGGACTCGGCGCGGAGCTTGGCGGCGGCCCACAGCACCGACTTGACGATGTTCTGGTAGCCGGTGCAGCGGCAGAGGTTGCCGGACAGGGCCCAGCGCACGTCTTCCTCGGTCGGGTCCGGGTTCTCGTCGAGCAGGGCCTTGGCGGCCATCATCATGCCCGGCGTGCAGAACCCGCACTGCAGCCCGTGCTCCTCCTTGAAGCCCTCCTGCAGCGGGTGCAGCCCCCCACCCGCCTCCCCTGCCCCCTTCATGGCGAGGCCCTCGACCGTCGTGATCTCCCGCCCGTCGACCTGAACGGCCAGCATTGTGCAGGACTTCACCGGCCTGCCCCCGCCCGCCTCCCCTGGCCCCTTCACGAGCACCGTGCATGCGCCGCAGTTGGTGGTGTCGCAGCCCATGTGCGTGCCGGTCAGCCCGATACCGCGGCGGATGAGATGACTTAGCAGCAGCCGCGGCTCCACTTCGGCGATCATCTTCTTGCCGTTGATGCTGAACCGGATCCGGCGGACCGGTACTGCAGCTCCCTCGGCCTCGTCGCCGAGGTCCTCGTATACGACAGTCATCGTCAGGCTGCCTTTCTCTCCGCCGGCTCGACGCGGTCCAGGATGCGCGTGACGAACGTGCGCACCATGTGCCGCTTGTACTCGGCGCTGCCGCGGTGATCGCTCCTGGGCCGTGCCGCCTCGGCCGCGAGGTCGGCGGCCCGGCCGATGCTCTCGGCGGTCAATGGCCCGCCGACCAGCGCGTCGGCGGCCGCCCTGGCGTCGATCGTAGATCCGCCGACCCCGGTCAGCGCGATCCCCGCACGGGTCACGGTCACGCCCGAGGTCTCCACGGCGACCGCCACCCCGACGGTCGCGAAGTCGCCTACCCGGCGCTCGAGCTTGAGATAGCCGCCCGCCCGCACTCCCTTGGCCGCCGGGATCACGGCCTCGACGGCGATCTCGTCCGGCTCGAGCACGTTCTGGAACGGGCCGGTGACGAAGTCGGCGATCGGGATCGCCCGCCTGCCGCCCGGCCCGCTGGCCACGATCGAGCCGCCCAGCGCCATCACCACGGATGCCCAGTCGCCCTGCGGGTCCGCGTGACAAAGCGAGCCCACCAGCGTTCCGCGGTTCCTGACGATCGGGTCGGCGATCAGCGGCGCAGCGGCGGCCATGGTCGGCTGGGAGCCCTTGAGCAGTTCCGAGCGCTCGAGGTCGGCGTGCCGGCAGAGGGCACCGACGTGCAGCGTGCCGTCCGGGTCGGCCCGGTGGTAGTCGAGGCCGGGGACGTTGTTGATGTCCACGATCAGGTCCGGCGAGGCGAAGCGCAGCTTCATCAGCGGGACCAGGCTCTGGCCGCCGGCCAGCACCTTCGCGTAGTCCCCGCCGTTGTGCAGCAGGCCGATCGCCTCATCGAGCGAACGCGGTGCCTCATAGCGGAACCGAGACGGATACATAGAACCCTCCAGGGGAACCGCTGGTCAGCGCGGACCGCGCGGATCGGGCGGGCCGGATTCGGGGCGCTGCTGTGGTTGCTGGAGAAGAGAGTCGTCCGCAGCAGCCTGCTCTGCTTGCCCAGGAGACTCCCCGGGAGCCGCGCGGACAGACTCGGGGTCTGGCACGGCGACCGGCATCGACTCGTAGTCGGGGTCCGGCCGCGGTTCCTGGTGCGGCGGCCACGGACCAGCCACGGGCTGCCCGGCGATCTTGAGGTAGTCGATCAGTTCGGGCCAGGCCCACACCGTCGGGCTCTTGCCGGTCTTCGGCGCGTTCTCGATGAGCTCGTACAGCCGTGGGTTGCCCCGGCTGTGCCCGTCGGACTCTATCCGCATACGCGCTCCTGCCCGGTTTTGCGTAAATATCCCTTATTTCTGGTTGCGAACTAAGCCTATGATTCCCCGCGTGGGATTGCACCGCAAGCCTCGAATAAGGGGTTGCTTAAGGGCGGCCACCCGCAGGTGTCGGGGCTGTTAGCTCCAGATCGTGACATAGACGGGCGGCCGGAACCGGGACGGCGGGATCCCGGTGGCGGGCGAGCGCATCAGGTGCATCGCCTCCGGGGTGGTCAGGAAGCGGCGCAGGGCGCTGGCGACGGCACTGCGGCTCTGCCGCTCGAGCAGTGTGGCGTGCCAGGTGCCCGCGACCGGGGTGCCCGGCACCTCAGCCAGGGACAGCTCGCCCCGGCGCAGCTGCTGCGTGACCAGGTGCTCGACGGCTGGCGCCACGCCAGCACCGTCGGCCGCAGCCGCCCAGGCGGCGGTCTGGTTGGGGAAGACACCGATCCGGCTTTCCGGAATCCGCAGCGCGGCCAGCAGCCGGCCGGTGTCACTGTCCGGATCGGTCCCGGCCGGGTCGACCAGCCACCGCCACTGCCGGGCGTTGCCCTTCAGCCGGGATTCGCCGGCCGTGACCACGACAAGGCGGTACCGGAAGATCGGCTCGCTCACCACCGGCAGGGCCGGGTCGGGGGTCACGGCCTGGCCGATCGCGACGTCCGCCAGCCTGTTGGCGACCAGCACCGCCATCTCGTTGGTCACCGCCACCCCGGCCGAGACCTCGACGACGCCGGAGAACCGCCGGGTGAACGCCTCCATCAGCGGGCTGACCACGAACTCGGCGAGCGTGGACGTGGCGACCACCCGCAGCTGTTCCGGAGCGCCCTGGGCGGCGCGGACCGCGGCGTGTGCCTCGGCGCCGAGCACGACGATCTGCGACGCGGTGGACAGCAGCCGGGAGCCCCCGGCGGTCAGGGTCATGCCCGTTGGCCCGCGGCTGACCAGCTGGTCGCCCAGGTGCAGCCGCAGCGCCGACAGCGCCTGCGACACGGCCGATTCGCTGACGCCGAGCGCGTTCGCGGCGGCGGTCACCGAGCCGAGCCTGGCCACCAGTACGAATGCGTTGAGCTGGGTCAGGGTCATGACATTCCCAGTATCACGCAGCGCCGGGCCTGGTCGGGCGGTGTGGGACGGCAGGGTTCTGCGTGTCGCGAGTGACAGCCGCACGGCCGCCACACCCTGAGCCGTTTTCGGGCGCTGCCGCGAACGGACCGTAAACTCATGACGCGTGCCATGGCACGAGGGAGGGTCCATGCAGGTTCCGGCGTACGTCGAGTACGAGAAGGCAACCAGCGTGGAGCATGCCCTCGCGTTGCTCGCCAGGTTCGGTCCGGAAGCCCGCATCCTGGCCGGCGGGCACAGCCTGATCCCGATGATGAAGCTGCGGCTGGTGCAGCCGGAGACGCTGATCGACATCAACGGGCTCGGCGAGCTCTCCTACATCGGGGTGACCGGCGGCGAACTGCGGATCGGCGCGCTGACCAGGCACGCGCAGCTGCTTGACTCGGTGATCGCCGGGCAGCACTTCGCGATCCTGCACGACGCTGAGCGGGTCATCGCCGACCCGGTCGTGCGCAACTGGGGCACGATCGGGGGGTCGCTGTGCCAGGCCGACCCGTCCGAGGACCTGTCCGCGACGTTCGCGGCACTGAAGGCCAGCATGATCATCCGCGGTCCGGACGGCAGCAGGACCGTGTCGGCGCGGGAATTCCACACCGGGCCTTACGAAACCGTCGTGGCCCCGGGAGAGCTGCTGACCGAGATCAGCATCGCGATCAGGCCCGGCTGCGGCAGTGCCTACGAGAAGGTGGGCCGCCGGGTGGGTGACTGGCCCATCGCCGCGGCCGCCGCCGTGGTCTGGCTGGACGGGGAGACGATCGCCGAAGCCGGCCTCGGCCTCACCGCGGTCGGCGTCCGGCATTTTGCCGCGGCCGAGGCAGAGGACTTCCTGAGCGGCGCCCCGGCCGCCGAGGAGACCTTCGCCGAGGCGGGCAGGATCGCCGCCGAGCACTGCAACCCGGTCTCGGACCAGCGCGGCCCCGCCGACTACAAGCGGCACCTGGCCGGCGAGCTCACCGTGCGGGCACTGCGCCGCGCGGTGCGCCGCGCCAAGACCCCAAACGGGCGCGGTACGGCTAACCGTCCTTTTCATGATCCGGGTAACTGAGGTGGGTTATTTGCTCTTTATCCGCCCAGATCGTGGGACAACGCCATCCGGAGGCGAGCGGAAAATACCGTGCAGATAACCGTGAATGTCAACGGCACCGACTACGCGCGCGAGGTCGAGGCCCGGTTGCTGCTGATCCACTTCCTGCGCGACGACCTCGGCCTCACCGGCTCGCACTGGGGCTGTGACACGTCAAACTGCGGAGCCTGCGTGGTGTGGCTGGACGACACCCCGGTGAAGTCCTGCACCGTGCTGGCGGCCATGGCGGACGGGCACCGGGTGCGGACCGTCGAGGACCTGGCCGTGAAGGGGGCAACTGAAGGGGGAACGGGGAGGGGGGGCCAGCTCGATCCGGTCCAGCAGGGCTTTGCCGAATGCCACGGGCTGCAGTGCGGCTTCTGCACGCCCGGCATGATGATGACCTCCCGGTGGCTGCTCGACCACAACCCGGATCCCTCGGCCGAGGAGATCCGCGAGGCGCTGTCCGGGCAGATCTGCCGGTGCACCGGCTACGAGAACATCGTGCGGTCGGTGCTCTGGGCGAGCAAGCACGCCCGCGCCAGTGCCGCCACGGGGGAGGCGGACGAATGACCGGGCCGGAGAACACGGCATACGGGCCGGTCAAGCGCAAGGAGGACGCGCGTTTCATCCGCGGCCAGGGCAACTTCACCGACGACATCCAGCTTCCCGGCATGCTGCACGGAGCGATCCTGCGCAGTCCGCTGGCGCACGCCAGGATCGTCTCGATCGACACCCTGGCCGCCGAGGCGCATCCCAGGGTCAAGGCCGTCATCACCGGCGAGACGCTCGAGGAACGCAGGCTCGCCTGGATGCCGACCCTGTCCCAGGACGTGCAGGCGGTGCTGGCCACCGACAAGGTGCGGTTCCAGGGACAGGAGATCGCGTTCGTCATCGCCGAGGACAGGTACTCGGCGCGCGACGCGCTCGAGCTCATCAACGTCGAGTACGAGCAGCTGCCCCCGGTGATCGACGCCTCCAGAGCGCTCGATCCCGGGGCCCCGGTGATCCGGGACGACCTCGCGGGCAAGCAGGACAACCACATCTTCGACTGGGAGGCGGGGGACGAGGCGGCCACCGACGCGGCGTTCGCCAGCGCCGACGTCATCGTCGCCCAGGACATGCTCTACCCGCGGTCGCACCCGGCGCCGCTGGAGACCTGCGGCGCTGTCGCCGAGTTCAGCGAGGTGACCGGCCAGCTCACGGTGTGGACCACGAGCCAGGCCCCGCACGCGCACCGGACCCTCTACGCGCTGATACTCGGCCTGCCCGAGCACAAGATCCGGATCATCTCGCCGGACATCGGCGGCGGGTTCGGCAACAAGGTGCCGATCTACCCGGGGTACCTGTGCGCGGTCGTCGGCTCCATGATCACCGGCAAGCCGGTCAAGTGGGTCGAGGACCGTTCTGAGAACCTGATGTCCACGACGTTCGCGCGTGACTACCACATGCACGGCGAGATCGCCGCGACCTCCGACGGCACGATCCTCGGCCTGCGCGCGCGGGTGCTCGCCGACCACGGCGCGTTCAACGGCAGCGCGCAGCCATCGAAGTTCCCGGCCGGGTTCTTCCACATCTTCACCGGCTCCTATGACCTGCGGGCCGCGCACTGTGAGGTCACCGGCGTGTACACGAACAAGGCGCCCGGCGGGGTCGCCTACTCATGCTCGTTCCGGATCACCGAGGCGGTGTACCTGGTCGAGCGGATGGTCGACCTCCTCGCACTCGAGCTCGGCATGGACCCCGCCGAGCTGCGGATGAAGAACCTGCTGCGGCCCGAGCAGTTCCCCTATACCTGCCCGACCGGATGGGAGTACGACTCGGGCAACTACCCGCGGGCGCTGCAGGTCGCCATGGACATCGCCGACTACCCGGAGCTGCGCCGCGAGCAAGCAGAGAAGCGGGACCGCGGCGAGTACATGGGCATCGGGATCAGCTTCTTCACCGAGGGCGTCGGCGCCGGCCCGCGCAAGCACATGGACATCCTCGGGCTC
>Ga0208725_1000040_pt1 | contig 26123 bp, 25 predicted proteins | sample MicForSoSWNH13_O_FD_188004 | JGI IMG/M metagenome (GOLD analysis project Ga0208725, IMG submission 188004) | Forest soil microbial communities from Harvard Forest Long Term Ecological Research site in Petersham, Massachusetts, USA - MetaG HF011... | ecosystem: Environmental > Terrestrial > Soil... | reverse complement strand
CTGATCGGCGAGGTCTACACGCCGACCAGCGCGGCGCTGGAGACCCTCGTGGTCCTGGCCGCCCAGGCCGCGCTGATCATCTGGTCCACCAGGATCACCACGCGGGTCAACAACACCGCGGTCGCGACCGAGGTGATCGGGATCCTGGGGCTGACCGTGCTGCTGATCATCGTCGCCGCGATACGCGGCCTCGGCCACTGGTCGAACCTGACCTCCACCGGGGTGGTGCCGTCGGCTGGCTACTACAACTGGCTGGGGCCGTTCATGCTGGCCACGCTGCTCGGTGCGTACACGATCGTCGGGTTCGAGTCCGCCAGCAACCTGGCCGAGGAGACGCAGGAGCCGCACCGGACGATCCCCCGGGCGATGATCCGCGCCGTGCTGCTGTCCGGGGCGGTCGGCATGGTGTTCCTGATCGCGCTCAGCTACGCCACCAGCTCGGTCAAGGCCGCGAGCGCGAGCAGCGCGCCAGTCGCGTTCATCGTCAATGACGTGCTCGGCGGCGTGGTGCAGAAGATCTTCCTGATCTTCGTCTGCGTCTCGATCTTCGCCTGCGGCATGGTGATCATGGTGACGAACAGCCGGATGATCTGGTCCATGGCCAGGGACAAGCGGCTGCCCGGGCACCAGCTCTGGAGCCAGGTGCCCCGGGCGACCGGGGGGCCAACCTGGGCGACGCTCCTGGCTGCGGTCCTCGGCGCGCTGATCACGCTGATACTGCGGACGAACACCACAGCCCTGGAAACCCTGTTCACCGCGTCCACGATCATGCCGGCCCTGCTGTACGCGTCCACGGTCCTGCTGTACGTGTTCGTCGGCCGCCGACGGCGCGGAGCCGAGGACCGCTTCTCGCTCGGCCGCTGGGAGATGCCGGTCATCGTCGGCGCGCTGATCTGGCTGGCCTACGAGCTGATCATCCTGATCGCCCCGGCCGAGTTCCGTCATGCGCAGTACTACGTGCTCGGCGCCCTGGGCCTGGGCCTGGTGTTCTACATCGTGCAGTGGATCACCGAGCCGAACGCGATGCGGACCGAGCCGGGCGAGCACGGCGCGGAGCTGCGCTGAGCCCGTGCGCATCCTCGCGATCGACCAGGGCACCTCGGCGACCAAGGCGGTGCTCGTCGGCCCGGGACGGGAGGTCCTCGGCAGCGCCGAGGTGCCGGTCCGGGTACGCGCGGTGGGCAGCGACGGCGTGGAGGCGGACCCCGAGGAGCTGTACGCCTCGGTGGTCGCGGCCGGCCAGCAGGCGCTCGCCGCGGCGCGGACCGGCGCGGACGCCGTCGCGCTGGCCAACCAGGGCGAGACCGTGCTCGCCTGGGACCGGCGGACCGGCCGCCCGCTGACCCCGGCGATCGTCTGGCAGGACCGGCGGTCCGCCGGGGTGTGCCAGCGCCTGGCCGGATCCGCGGAGCGGCTGACCGAGATCACCGGGCTGCCGCTGGACCCCTACTTCGCGGCGCCGAAGATGACCTGGCTCCGGGAGACCCTCGACCCGGGCGGCGTGATCACCACGACCGACACCTGGCTGCTGGCCCGCCTCGGCGCGGACTACGTCACCGACGCAGCGACTGCCTCGCGGACGCTGCTGCTCGACCTGGACACGACCGAGTGGTCAGCGGAGGCATGCGCCGCCTTCGGCGTTGACGCAGGCGCGCTGCCGCGCGTCGCCGACTGCGCCGGGGTCGCGGGCGAGACCGCTGCGTTCGGCCGCCCGGTGCCGGTCGCCGGCTTGGCGGTCGACCAGCAGGCCGCGCTGCTCGCCGAGCGCTGCTTCGACGCCGGACAGGCCAAGTGCACCTACGGAACCGGTGCGTTCCTGCTGGCCACCACGGGGGCCAAGGCAGTCCGCTCCAGGGGCGGACTCTCCTGTTCGGTTGCCTGGCGACTGGCCGGAACGCCCAGCTACTGCCTGGACGGGCAGGTCTACACGGCCGGTGCCGCGATCCGCTGGCTCGGCGACGTCGGCCTGCTGGCCGACGCGGCGGAACTCGACGCGGCAGGCGGCTCGGTGCCGGACAGCGGCGGCGTACTCTTCGTACCCGCGCTGGCCGGGCTCGGCGCGCCGCAGTGGCGGCCGGACGCCCGCGGGGCGTTCCTAGGGCTCGGCCTCGGCACCACCAGGGCGCACCTGATCCGCGCAGTGATCGACGGGCTCGCGGCGTCGGTCGCGCTGCTGGCCGCAACCGTCGCCGCCGACCTCGGCGGCCCGCTCACCGCGCTGCGGGTGGACGGCGGGCTGACCCGATCGCGGACGCTGCTGCAGGCCCAGGCGGACCTGCTGCAGCTGCCGGTGGAGGTTTACGAGGTGCCGGACGCGACCGCGCTCGGGGTCGCCGCGCTGGCCCGGCTGGGTACCGGGGATGCGTCCAGCGTGACCGAGGCGGTCGGCCCGGCGGAAGCCCAGACCATTATCGAGCCGCGAATCGGCGCGGCCGAGGCGGCCGAGCGGCTGGCGGCGTTCGGCGCCGGGCTGCAGGCGGTCCTGGCGGCGTCGCGGTGACCGCCGGCCCGGACCCCGAGCCCGCCGACGTCGTTGTGATCGGGGCCGGGGTGGTCGGCGCTGCCATCGCCCGCGAGCTGTCGCAGTACCAGCTCACCGTGGTCCTGGCCGATGCGGCGAACGACGTCGGCACCGGGACCACCAAGGCGAACACGGCGATCCTGCACACCGGGTTCGACGCGGTGCCCGGCAGCCTGGAAAGCCGCCTGCTGCGCCGCGGCAGCGGACTGCTCACGGACTATGCCCGCCGGGCCGGGATCCCGGTCGAGCGCACCGGCGCGCTGCTGGTGGCCTGGACCGACGAGCAGGAGCGCGCGCTGCCCTCGATCATCGAGCGGGCCAGGCTGAACTCCTACGACGCGGTCCGCCACATCCCCGTGGCCGAGCTCTACCAGCGGGAGCCACAGCTGGGACCGGGGGCGCTGGCCGCCCTGGAGATTCCGGACGAGAGCGTGATCTGCCCGTGGACCACGCCGCTGGCCTACGCCACCGAGGCGGTGCGGGCCGGGGTGCGGCTGATGCTCGGCACCCCGGTCACCGGCGCGCAGGCCTGGGGTGGGCCGGGCGGGGCGCACGAGGGTCATCTGCTGTCGACGACCCGCGGGCCGCTGCGCGCCCGGTGGGTGGTCAACGCGGCCGGCCTGCACAGCGACCGGGTCGACGCGATGCTCGGCGGCGACGGCGGCTTTACGATCCGCCCCCGCCGCGGCGAGCTCATCGTGTTCGACAAGCTGGCGCGGCCGCTGATCGGCTCGATCCTGCTGCCGGTGCCGACCGCGCAGAGCAAGGGCGTGCTGGTGGCTCCGACCGTTTACGGCAACGTCCTGCTCGGGCCCACGGCGCAGGACGTCGACGACCGTGGCGACACCGCGACGACCGCGGAGGGGCTGGCATCGCTGACCGCTGCCGGCCGGCGAATCCTCCCCCGGCTGGTCGACGAGGAGGTCACCGCGACCTACGCGGGCCTGCGCGCCGCCACCGAGCACCGGGACTACCAGATCCGGGTGGACGCCACCCGCCGCTACGCTTGCGCGGCCGGCATCAGGTCGACCGGGCTGTCGGCGTCGCTCGGCATCGCCGAACACGTCGCCGGGCTGATGTGCGACGCCGGCCTGCCGCTGCGCCCGCGCAACGGCTCGGTGGCCCCGCCGGTCATGCCCTACATCGGCCAGGCCGGAACCCGGCCTTATCAGAACGCGGGGATGATCGCCGCCGACCCCGACTACGGCCGGATCGTCTGCCACTGCGAGCGGGTCACCCGGGGCGAGATCAGGGACGCGCTCGCGAGCACCGTGCCGCCCGCCGACCTGGACGGGTTGCGGCGCCGGACCCGGGTGCAGAACGGCCGGTGCCAGGGGTTCTACTGCGCCGCCACGGTGGCCGCGCTGATGGCCGAGTCGCCCGCGGGCGGCCCGGCCTCGGCCGCCGGACAGCAGGTCACGGCGGGCCACCGGAGATGAACGTCGACGTGCTGATCGTGGGGGCCGGCCCGGCCGGCCTCGCCGCAGCGGTCGAGCTGCGGCGGCTCGCCGCCGGGCAGGTGCTCGTGGCAGACCGGGAGCAGCAGCCTGGCGGTGTCCCACGGCACAGCGCGCATACCGGCTATGGCATGCGCGACCTGCACCGCGTGCTGACCGGGCCGGCCTACGCCCGGCACTACGCCGCCGCGGCCGCCGGGGTGGGTGCCGAAATCCGGGCCAGCACCACGGTGACCGGCTGGGACGGGGCCGGTTGCGCGACACTGACCAGCGCCAGCGGGGTCGAGACCGTGTCGGCCCGGGCCGTGCTGCTGGCCACCGGCTGCCGGGAACGGCCGCGGCCGGCCCGGCTGGTTCCGGGTGACCGCCCGGCCGGCGTGATGACCACCGGTGAGCTCCAGCAGCGGGTGTTTCTGCACGGCGAGCGGCTGCCCGGCCGGGCGCTCGTCGTCGGCGCCGAGCACGTGAGCTTCTCGGCGATGGTGACGCTGGAGCACGCGGGCGCCGACGTGGTGGCGCTGGTCACCGGCCTGCCGCGGCAGCAGAGCTACGCCGCGTTCGCGCTGGCCGCGCTGGCGCGCTGGCGGGTCCCGGTGTGGACGTCGACCGCGCTGCGCTGGGTGGACGGCCGGGAACGGCTGACCGCGGTGGACGTGGCCGACACGCGCACCGGCGCGGTCCGCCGGGTCGAGTGCGACACGCTGGTGTTCACCGCGGACTGGATTCCCGACCATGAACTGGCGCGGACCGCCGGGATCGAGATCGACCCGGGCACCCTCGGCCCGGCGGTGGACACCAGCCTGGAGACGTCGGCCCGTAACGTGTTCGCCGCGGGCAACCTGGTGCACGCCGCGGAGACCGCGGACGTCGCCGCTCTCGGCGGGGTTCACGCCGCCCAGCACATCGCCGCCGCGCTGCGCGGCGGCGATCCCGCGGCCTCGCCGTGGGCGAAGGACCCATCGCAGGCCAGCGGACCAGCGGCGCACCGGGTGACCGTTACCGTCGAGCCGCCGCTGGCCTGGATCTCGCCGAACGCCATCCGGTTCGCGGCCTCAGCGGACGCCGCGCCGGTCGCCCCGCCCCGCGGCCGCTTCCTGCTGCGCAGCCAGGTGTTCCGGCGGCGGGCCGGGCTCGAGGTGCGCCAGGGCCCCCGCGTTCTGGCCAGGCAGAGCACGCGACTGATCCCCGGGCGGCCGGTGCACCTGGGCGCGGGCTGGCTGGCCGCGGTCCGGCCGTCCGACGGCCCGGTGCTCGTCAGGCTGGCGGACGGCCGAGCCTGACTCGCTATTCGGACGGCAATGCCCGCGCCCGCAGCGTCTTGGTCACCACGTCGCGGCCCTCGATCACCACCCTGGCCAGGCCAGGATCCCGCCGCTGCGCGGCGAGGAACGCATCGATCTGCGCCAGCAGCGCGGGCGAGGCCGCGGTGTAGGGAAACAGGACCTTGCCGAGGTAGACCCTGATCACGTCGGTGCGTGACGACCAGATGGCCGGCAGCGCCGCAAAATACCTATCCGCATAGGGCCCGAGCAGCCGGGCGTGCTCGGGCTGGCCGAAGCCGCGCGCAACCTGGCCGATGCCATCGGCGCCGAGCTCGTCCGACTCGGCCAGCAGCCGCCAGGCCTCGGCCTTGTGCGCGTCGTCGGGAATCGCGGCCCGGCATGCCAGCGCGAGGCGACGGCCCTCATCGGTGCCATCGCGGTCAAGCTCGGCGTCGATCTCGGCGTCGCCGGCCCGCCCGGTCGCGGCCAGCCGCTGCAGCAGCGCCCAGCGCAGTTCGGCGTCCACCGCCAGTCCGTCGCTCGCCGCGCTGCCGTCCAGCAGCCCGGCGAGCGTGTCCAGCTGTTCCGCCGTTACCGCGGTCCAGCTCAGCAGCTGCGCCCAGGCCAGCTGCCGGTCGCTGCCCGGCTTGGCCGCGCGCAGCAGCCGGCCGGCGGCGCGGGCCAGCTCGTTCTGGCATTCCGCCAGCCAGGCCGGGTCCGGCATCTGGGTCATCAGCTGCCTGGTCCGGTCGAGCAGCGACTGCAGCACAGAAGCCGACGTCTCGCCGCCCATGCTGGCGGTGAGCATCCGCACGAGCCTGCGGGCCGGCAACTGCCCTTGCAGCGCCATGTCGAGGACTGCGCTCCAGCACACGGCCCGGGCCAGCGAGTCGGCGATCGCGCCGATCGAGGCGGTCAGCGTGGCCATCGACCGGTCGTCGAACCGGATGATCGCGTAGTCAAGGTCGCCATCGTTGAGCAGGACCAGGTCGGGCTGCGCAAGCCCGGCTAGCTCGGGCACGTCGGTACGGGCGCCAGCGATGTCGACTTCGACCTGGTGCGTGCGCCGCAGCGCGCCTTCGGCCCAGGTGTACAGCCCGATCGCGAGGTGGTGCGGCCGGAGCACCGGCCGGTCGGCAGGTGCCTCCTGCAGCACGGCGAACTCGGTGAACGCTCCGCCCGCGTCGACCGCGAAGGCCGGCCGCAAGGTGTTGACACCGGACGTCTCCAGCCACGCCAGCGACCAGCCCGCCAGGCTGCGGCCCGAGCTGGCCTCGAGCGCGGCCAGCAGGTCGGCGAGGGTGGCGTTGCCCCAGCGGTGCGCGGCGAAGTAGCTGCCGAGCCCGGCGAAGAACTGGTCCCGGCCCAGGTAGGCGGCCAGCTGACGGATGACAGCGGCGCCCTTGGCATAGCTGATCGCGTCGAAGTTCGAGATTGCCTCGGTCAGCGTGTCCGCCGTGGCCGCGACCGGATGCGTCGACGGCTGCTGGTCCTGCAGGTAACCCCAGACCTTGCGGCCAGCGCAGAATGTCGTCCAGGCATCGGCAAACCGCGTCGCCTCCGCACTCGCCAGGAGGCTGCTGACCGTGGCGAACGACTCGTTCAGCCAGATGTCGTCCCACCATGCTGGTGAGACCACCTCGCCGAACCACTGGTGCGCCATCTCGTGCAGGATGACCATGGCCCTGGTCTCGTACTCGGCTTCGGTGACCTTGGACCGGAACAGGAGCCTTTCCGAGACGGCGATGCACCCGGGGCTCGAGTTCGCCAGGGCCGGCAGCTCGGGCACGAACACCTGGTCGTACCTGGCGAACGGGAAGGCGGTGCGCAGCAGCGCCGGATAGTAGTCAAGGCCTGTCCTGGCGATGCCGAGCATGTCATCGGGTTCGAGGGATCCGGCTAGCGACGCGCGGCAGGCGAGCCCGATCGGGATCTGCTGGCCGGCGGGCGTGACATGCGTCTGCTCGGTCAGGTAGTACTCGCCCGCGATCAGCGCGACGTGGAAGGTGCACAGCGGCGCAGTGGCGGGGAAATGCCAGGTGGCAGCCGCGACCGGGCCGCTCGCCGGCTGTTCGGGCTGGGAAGCCGGCTGATTCGACAGCACGGTCCAGTGCGGGGGCGCGGTGACGTGCAGGGCGACGGGCGCCTTCAGGTCCTGCTGGTCGAAACAGGCGAACATCCGCCGCGCGTCGGCCGGGTAGAGATTGGTGTACAGGTAGATCTTGCCGTCGGCTGAGTCCACCGCGCGATGCAGGCCCGATCCCTGGCGGCTGTAACCACAGTCGGCGACGACGCGCAGCTCGTTGGCCTGCCGCAGCTCGGTCAGCGCGATCCGGCCATCGTGGCAGGCCTGCGCGGGATCCACGGGAACGCCGTTCAGGGTGATCTCGAGCACCTCGCCGGCGATCAGGTCGGCATAGCTCGCGCTCCCCGGCTCGGCGCAGCCGAACGCGATCACCGACGTCGACCGGAATGCCTGCCCGCCGCGGGTCAGGTCAATCGCGATGTCGTAGGAGCCGACGCGCAGCAGCCGGGCCCGCTCGTCGCAGTCGGTCCTGGTGATCTCCGGCATGACCCGCCTCCTCAGCCCGTGATGCTGTCAGTCCCCGGCGGCTGGCCGAAGCACTTCTGGCGATAAAGCGCGATCAGGTCCAGGTGGCGCGGGCATGTCTCGCTACCCTCGACCCAACAGGGCCAGGCAGGCCCGCACGTCAGGCAGGGGGCCCGGATGCCGGACCAGCAGGCGACGGAGCTCGGCGGACCGGCCGGCGGCGGCGTACCGATCGACCGGGAGCGCCTGGCCCGGCTGATCGACCGGGAGCGAAGGACCTACGCCGGGCGCCATCCCGCCTCGCGGGCGGCGTTCGCCGCCGGCGCGAACCTCCTCGGCGGCGTGCCGATGACCTGGATGCGGATGTGGCCCGGCGGCTTCCCGCTCTACCTGGCCAGCGCGCGCGGTGCCCGGCTGACCGACATCGACGGTCATGAGCTGATCGACTTCTGCCTCGGTGACACCGGCGCGATGGCCGGGCACTCCCCCGCGGCCGTGCAGACGGCCGTGGCCCGGCAGTTCGCCGGGGTGGGCGGGGCGACCACGATGCTGCCGACCCGGGACGCAGAGTGGGTGGCGGCCGAGCTGGCGCGGCGGTTCGGGCCGACGTACTGGAGCTTCACGCTCACTGCTACCGACGCCAACCGGTGGGCGATCCGGCTGGCCCGGCAGATCACCCGGCGGCCGAAGATCCTCGTGTTCTCGTACTGCTACCACGGCAGCGTGGACGAGACGTTCATCGTGGCCGGGCCGGACGGGCCGCAGTCCCGGGCGGGCAACGTCGGCGCGCCAGTTGATCCCCGTGAGACCACGCGGGTGGCTGAGTTCAACGATCTGGCCGGCCTGGAGCGCGAGCTCGCCGCGGGCGATGTGGCCGTGGTTCTGATGGAGCCCGCGCTGACCAACATCGGGATCGTGCTGCCCGAGCCCGGATACCTGAACGCGGTCCGCGAGCTGACCCGCAGCAGCGGCACCTTGCTGATCAACGACGAGACGCACACGTTCAGCGCGGGCCCCGGCGGTTGCACCCGCGCCTGGAACCTGGACCCGGACATCGTCACCATCGGCAAGTCGATCGCGGGCGGGATCCCGGCCGGTGCCTTCGGCCTGTCCGCCGACCTTGCCGACCGGATCCTGCACGACGAGACGGCCGACCTCGAGGACACCGGCGGCATAGGCGGGACGCTGGCGGGCAACGCGCTGTCGGTGGCCGCCATGCGGGCCGCGCTTGAGCAGGTGCTCACCGAAGCCGCGTTCGCCGCGATGATCGCGCTGGCGGACCGGTACACGGCCGGGGTGCGGGGCGTCATCGAGACCCGCGCCCTGCCCTGGAACATCGTGCAGCTCGGTGCCCGCGCGGAGTACCGGTTCTGCCCGCAGCCGCCGCGCACCGGCGGTGAGTCGGACGCCGCCGCCGACCCGCAGCTCGACGAGTACCTGCACCTCTACACCGTCAACCGCGGGGTGCTGCTGACGCCGTTCCACAACATGGCCCTGATGTGCCCGGCCACCACCGAGGCCGACGTGGACACGCACACCCGGGTTTTCGCGGCAGCGGCCGGCGAGCTGCTGGCCTGAGCGGGCGCGGGCGTTAACCGGTGTCGGACCGACATCAACACGATGTATCTTGTTTTCAGCGCTGACCGCCGGAGGAGCTGATGACGCCAGGGCAGGACCCGGGCCCGCCTCCGGATCACGTCACGGCAGAGACCTACCTGCGGCTGCGCGCCGAAGCCGAGCTGCGCCGCGTCGAGGCCCTTCCCCGCCCTGATCCGCTCGCCGCGATTGGGATCCCTGCGCCGCTGCGCGGTGCAGTCCGGCTGGGGCTGCCGCTCGGCCAGCGCGCCATCACCGCCTTGGAGCCGCTGGCCGGGAACGCCGCACAGACCCTTCAGCCACTGGCCGAGAGCGCCGCCCGCACCGCACGGCCACTCGCCGATGACGCGGCCCGCACGCTGCAGCCGCTGGCCAACGCTGCGGTCCAGGCCCTTCAGCCGCTCACGAATCGGCTGGCCGGTGCGGTGCTGCCCGCAGCAGAGCAGATGGCGCGCAGGCTGAACCCCTGGTCTGGCGCGCGGCCGGCCCGCCGGGTCAGCTCCGCCCGGCAGGTCGAGCTGGTCGGCGGCGGCGGGACTGACATGGGAGCCGACATCGAGGCGGCGGGACGGCTGCGGCCGAGGCCCTCGATCACCGTCGTGCTCACCGATGGGTTCACGCCCTGGCCGGACAGGCCGCCGCGGGGCATGCGGGTGGTCGTCGGCCTGCTCGGCGACGACGCGCCGGACGCCCCGGACTGGGCCAGGACGGTCCGGGTGCCCGCGAGCTGATGGCCGGTCGTCCGCTGCGCGTGATCGGCGGGCTGGCCGGGCTCGCCGGGCCGGCCGTGTTCACCGCCGCGTGGGCGATCGAGTCGCTGCTGCAGACCGGGCACGGCGCCACCGAAGTGCAGATCAGCGGGCTGGCCGCGCCCGACGCCCGGGACCCGTGGATCATGATCACCGGCTTTGTGGTGCTCGGCGGGTGCTCGGCCGTGTTCGGCACGGCCCTGCACCGCGAGCTCGGCGGCTCCGGGCGGGCGGGGGGCGGTCCGCGGCTGATCCAGGCGGCCGGCCTGCTCACCGTGGCCGCCGGGCTGCTGCGCCGCGACCGGATGCTGCTGACCGCCCCGGCGCACGAGTCCTGGCACAACCACGCGCACGACGTGGTGAGCGCCGTGATCTACGTCGCGCTGGTTGCCGCCCCGCTGCTGCTGGCCCGCAGGTTCCGCGGCGACCCGCGATGGAGCTCGCTGCGCTGGCCGCTGGTGGCCGCCAGCCTGACGACCGCCGCCGTGCTCGTGGTGTTCTTCACCGGGGCGTTCCCGTCCTCGGCGGGCCTGCTGCAGCGGATCGGCGTCACGGTGCCGCTCGCGGCCGTGTGCGCGGTGGCGGTGCGGCTGCTCGCGGGGGCCCGGCCGTTCCGCGCGGGGGGCGGTGACCGGTTATCGTGACGGCATGCCCGATCGCAAGGAGATTATCGAGGTCAGCGGGCGCAGCGTTGGGGTCAGCAACCCGGGAAAGGTCTACTTCCCGCAGACCGGTCACACCAAGATGGACCTGGTCCGGTACTACCTGAGCGTGGCCGGCGGCGCGCTGCGCGGCGTGGCCGGCCGCCCGATGGTGCTGAAGCGGTACGTCAACGGGGCGGAGGGCGACGCGTTCTTCCAGAAGCGGGCCCCGGCCTCGCGGCCGGACTGGATCGAGACGGTCGTGCTGAGCTTCCCGTCCGGGCGGACCGCCGAGGAGGTGGTCGTCACCGACGCCGCCGGGCTGGCCTGGGTAGTGAACCTGGGCTGCATCGACCTCAACCCGCACCCGGTTCGCGCCAGCGACCTTGACCATCCCGATGAGCTGCGGGTCGACCTTGATCCGGTACCGGGAGTGGACTGGGCGCAGATCGTCCGGGTGGCGCTGGTCGCCAGGGAGGTGCTCACGGACTTCGGGCTGACCGGCTGGCCGAAGACCTCGGGATCGCGCGGGATGCACGTCTACGCCAGGATCGAGCCCCGCTGGACGTTCGGCGAGGTGCGCCGCGCCGCGGTCGCGCTGGCACGGGAGATCGAGCGCCGTGCGCCGCAGGACGCCACCTCCAAGTGGTGGAAGGAGGAGCGGCACGGCGTGTTCGTCGACTACAACCAGAACGCTAAGGACCGTACCGTCGCGTCGGCCTACTCGGTCAGGCCCACGCCCGACGCCCGCGTTTCGGCCCCGCTGGCCTGGGACGAGGTACCGGACTGCCGGCTCGAGGACTTCACCATCGACACCGTCCCCGGGCGGTACGCGCGGCTTGGTGATCTCGCCGAGGGCATGGACGCCGCCGCTGGCTCGCTTGCGCCGCTGCTCGAGCTCGCGGCGAGGGACGAGGCGGCCGGGCTGCCCGACGCCCCATGGCCGCCGCATTTCGTGAAGCAGGCTGACGAGGAACCACGGGTGCAGCCGTCGAAACGGCGCGCGCCGGGGACGCCCGCGCCGACCGGGCGCCGCCGCTCCTCCATGCCGCTGATCGAGGTGGCCCGCGCGGCCACCAAGGACGAGGCCATGGCCGGCCTGGACCGGTGGAAACAGCGGCACCCCGAGGCCTGGGCCCGGCTGGAGCCGGCCGACGTGCTCGTGGACGCGATGCGCGGGCGCTCCTCGGTATGGACCCGGATCCGGCTCAACCTGCGCAACGTGCCCGAGGCGGATCGGCCGCCGCAGGAGCCGCTCGAGGTGGACTACGACCCGTGGGCCGGCCGCGGCTCCTGACCCCGGAGCCGGTCAGGAGCGGGCGAGCTTCAGCAGGAACTCGAGCACGCCGTGGTTCTGGGTGGTCACGAACCCGGTGAAGCTCGGATTCGGGATGTCCCACCGGGAGAACAGGACCGGGATCGATCCCGACACCTCGATCTCGCCCGGCGTGCGCTCGGCCGACAGCGGGAACGTCACCGGGCGGGTCTGCCCGTGCAGGGTGAGGCTGGCCGTTGCCGTGTAGGTCTTGACCACGCCGGCCGCGGGCAGCGCGCCCAGCGCGATCGGCCTGGTGAGCGTCAGCGTCCCGGTCGGGTAGGCGGCCGTGTCCATGATCCGGCCCCGGAACTGCACGTCGCGCTCGCTCTCGTTGCTCTTGATCGTGGCCATCTGCACGGTGAAGCCGGCCGCGGTCACGGTCGTGCCGCTGATCGTGACGTCACCGGTGATCGTGCTGGTGCGGCCGACCGCGGTCTGGCTCTGGCCGACCAGGACCTCCTTGACCCGGTAGCCGACGACCGAGCCGGTCGTGATCTTCCAGGTTCCGCTCACCGACGAGGCGGCCGAGTCTCCGGGGGACGCCGGGGAACTCGACCCGGACGCCGGCTTCAGGGTCAGCGGCGCGGGCGCCGGCCCTGAGATGACATGGATGTAGAGGAAGGCGCCGCCCACGGCGAGTATGACGACCGCCGCCGCGGCGCCGGCCAGCCACCACACCAACCGGTGCGGCCGACTCCGCTTGCGCCTCCTGGTCCCTGGCATGCCGTCACCTCTCAGCCGTGACCTACCGTTCCGGAGACTCCGCTAGACCTGCGGCAGAACCTCGGCGGCGAGCAGCTCAAGGTGATCCAGGTCGTTCAGGTCGAGCACCTGCAGGTAGAAGTGTTCGGCGCCGATCTCCGCGAACTTCCCGATCATCTCGACAATCTCACCGGGCGTGCCCACGAGGCCCTCGCCGTCGCGCCTGCCGACCGCCGCCGCCCGCCGGTCGACCTCGGCCTTGGACCGGCCGCAGCACACCATATGGGCGGCCGAGTAGATCATCGAGCTCTCGTGCCGCCCGGCGGCCGCGCAGGCGTCCCGTACCCGGCCATACGCGGCGCCGGTGTCCTCCAGGCTGCCGAAGGGGACGTTGTACTCGTCGGCGAACCTCGCGGCCAGCCGTGGTGCCCGGCGCTTGCCCGCCCCGCCGATGATCAGCGGGGGCCTGGGCCGCTGCACCGGCTTGGGCAGCGCGGGCGAGCCGGTCACGGTGAAGTGCGTGCCCTTGAACGAGAACGTGCCGCCGTCCGGCACGTCCCACAGGCCGGTGATGATCTCGAGCTGCTCCTCGAACCGGTCGAAGCGCTCGCCCAGGGCCGGGAACGGGATGCCGTAGGCCGTGTGCTCGGCCTCATACCAGCCGGCGCCCAGGCCGAGTTCCACCCGGCCGCCGCTCATCTGGTCCACCTGCGCCACGGTGATCGCGAGCGGCCCGGGAAGACGGAACGTCGCCGGGCTGACCAGGGTGCCCAGCCGGATCCGGGAGGTCTCGCGGGCCAGCGCGGCCAGCGTCGCCCAGGCGTCGGTCGGCCCTGGCAGGCCGCTGACGTCGCCCATACTCAGGTAGTGATCCGACCGGAAGAAGGCGTCGAAGCCGAGGTCCTCGGCGGCCCTTGCCACCCGGAGCAGGGTGCCGTACGAGGCGCCCTGCTGTGGCTCGGTGAAGATTCGCAGCTTCATGGGTCCCATGTTGGCGTATTTGACCGGCCGCCGCCGGGTTTGCCAGGACGGCTGGCTCCCCGGAGACGAGGCACCGCAGCGCCAACGCCGGGCCTGACCGGGTGGCGGCCTTGACACCCAGGTATCGGTTAGGGAATTCTAACGGTTAGTGGATACTAACCGAGATGCTGACCGGTGGGCTGCGCTGGCTGACGGCACGCGCCTCGCGATTGTGGCGGCCCTGGCCGAGGGGCCGCAGGCGGTGGGCCAGCTGGCGGCCGGGCTGCCGGTGAGCCGCTCGGCGGTGTCTCAGCATCTGAAGATCCTGAAGGACGCCGGGCTGGTGGAGGACGTGGCCGCCGGGACGCGCCGGATCTACCGGCTCAACCCGGTGGCGCTGGCGGCACTGCGGGATCAGCTCGACACATATTGGCAGCGGGCGCTGGCCAGGTACGCGGAGGCCGCGCAAGCGCCAGCCGAGGAGGAGGAGTAGCGATGTCCCAGCCCGAGGCCGCGACCGTCCGCAAGCAGATCGTGGTGGACGCGCCGATCGAGCGTGCTTTCACGGTCTTCACTGACCGGTTCGGGGACTTCAAGCCGCCTGAGCACAACCTGCTCGGGACGCCGATCGCCGCGACAGTGTTCGAGCCGCGGGTCGGCGGCGGCATCGTGGACCGGGCCACGGACGGCAGCGAGTGCCGGTGGGCGCGGATCCTGGCCTACGACCCGCCCGACCGGGTGGTGTTCAGCTGGGACATCAGCCCGCGGTGGAGCATCGAGACCGACCCGGCCCAGACCAGCGAGGTCGAGGTGCGGTTCTACGCCGAGTCGCCGTCCCGCACCCGGGTGGAGCTGGAGCACCGGCACATCGACCGGCATGGCCCCGGGTGGGAAGCGGTCACGGACGGCATCGACGGGGCCGAAGGCTGGCCGCTGTACCTGGACCGCTACGCCGCGCTCCTGAAAGAGGGCAGCTGACTGGCTGGCGTGAGGGACAGCGTTGACGGCTGGCTCAGGTCGCCTGCTTGCGTTCCTGTAGCCAGGTGACCAGGTTCTGTCGCTGGGTGCCGAGTTCCGCGGCAACCTCGGCGGGTGTCTGGCCGCTGTAGCCCGGCGTTCCGGTGAGGTCGGCTCCGCCGGCGAGGAGGCGCTCGGCGGTGCGGCGCTGGCCGCCGTGGCAAGCCTGCCAGAAGGCCTCGGTGATCTCGCGCGATCGAGGTCGTCACCAGGCTCGGGAAGGACTAGCCAGAACGCTCAGTCCGGCGCCAGCGTGGCCACGCACTCCACGTGGTGCGTCATCGGGAACGCGTCGAACGCCCGCAGCGCGTCGAGGCGCCATCCGGACGCGGTGAACAGGGCGAGGTCGCGGGCCAGGGTCGCCGGATCGCAGGACACGTACGCGATCCGGCGGATCCTGCCCGTCGGCGCCGACAGCAGGTCGATCAGCGCACGGGCCAGCCCGGTTCTCGGCGGGTCGAGCACGGCCAGCGAGGCGCCGGACAGCCCGTTCCGCTGCAGCACCGCCGCCGCATCGCCCCGGTGCACCCGCGCCCACGGCGTGTCCCGCAGGTTGTGCCTGGCGTCGCGCACCGCGGCGGCGTCGGACTCAACACCGATCACCACTCCGGACGGGCCGACGGCACCGGCCAGCACCCCGGCGAACAGCCCGGCCCCGCAGTACAGGTCGAGCGCGGTCTCGCCCGGCCGCGGGTTCAGCGCGCCCAGCACCGCGGCAGCGAGCGTGTCCGCCGCCTGCGGATGGACCTGCCAGAAACCGCTCGCGCTGACCCGCCAGTCCCGGTCCGCGGCTCGCTGCCGCAGGTAGCCGGTGCCGCGGGCGACCCTGCGGCCGGACATCACGGTGTCCGCGTCGATCGGAGCCCCCGGCACCTGGCGGTCGGTGATCACCGCACGCTGGCCGGAGCCCGGTGCGGCGGCGACCTCAACCCAGGCCGCACCCGGCCAGGTCCGCCGGGTCGCCGCGGCGGCGATGACCAGCGGATGCGCGATCGGGCAGTCGCCAATCTCCATGACGTCGTGCGACCGGTGCCTGCGCAGGCCCGCCGTGCCGCCCGGTCCGACGGCGTACTTCACCCGGGTCCGCCAGCCCAGGCCGGTCTCGTCGCCGGGCATCGGCTCGACGCTGACATCCCGGTCGATGCCGGCGATCCGCCGTAGCTGCTGCCGGACCACGGCGGCCTTCAGCAAGCGCTGGGCCGGCAGCCTGGCGTGCTGCCAGTCGCACCCGCCGCAGCCGCCCGGCCGCGCGTGCGGGCACGGCGGCTGCACCCGGTCGGCCGAGGCATCAAGGATCTCCGTGGCGTCGGCCCTGGCCAGCCTCGATGTGGTCTGGGTGATGACCGCCCTGACCCGCTCGCCGGGCAGCGCGTGCCGGACGAAGATCACCGGTCCGGAGGCCGGCCTGGCCACGCACCAGCCGCCGTGCACGGCCTCGCCGACGGTCAGCTCGAGCAGGTCGCCCGCTTGCGGCAGATCCGGCGCGGATAGGGTCACAGCACCCATGCTCCCGCGGCGTCGTGGTGGGCAGCAGGCTGGGGTATTGCCTGGGCTAGCACCACTGCGTGCCAGGTAATACCGTGATCGGGCACCGTTAATGCGGGAAGGAACACCGTGCACATCGTGATCATGGGATGCGGGCGGGTCGGTTCGAGGATCGCTCACACCTTGGAGGACCTGGAGCACTCGGTCGCCGTGATCGATCAGGACCCGGATGCGTTCCGCAAGCTGTCGGCCGGCTTCAAGGGCAAGAAGATCACCGGAATCGGTTTTGACCGTGATGTCCTGATTGAGGCCGGGATCGAGCAGGCCGACGCGTTCGCTGCGGTCAGCAGCGGCGACAACTCGAACGTGATCGCAGCACGGGTGGCCAGGGAGTCATTCGGCGTCGGGCGGGTGGTGGCCCGGATCTACGACCCCCGCCGGGCCGAGGTGTACCAGCGGCTCGGCATCCCGACCGTGGCCACCGTGCAGTGGACCGCCGACCAGATGCTGCGCAGGCTGCTGCCCGAGGGTGCGCAGCCGCTCTGGCGCGATCCGACCGGCGCGATCGTGCTCGCCGAGGTGGCCTACTCCGACCACTGGCTCGGGGAGAAGGCAACGACTCTGGAAGAGGCGGCGCGGAGCAAGATCGCGTTCATTTCCCGGCTCGGCGAGGCCATGCTCCCAGGCCCCGGCACCGTGCTGCAGGAGGGCGATGTGCTGCACGTGCTGGCCGACGAACAGGACCTGGACAGGATCGCCACCGCGTTCGCCAAGCCGGCCCCGCCGGGGAAGGGAAGCCACTGATGCGAGTCGCCATCGCCGGCGCGGGCTCTGTCGGCCGGTCCATCGCCTTGGAACTGCTCGGCAACGGCCATGAGGTCCTGCTCATCGACAGGGATCCGCGGAAAATCAAGGTCTACAACGTCCCGAACGCCGAGTGGCTGCTCGCCGACGCGTGCGAGATCTCCTCGCTGGAGGACGCTTCGCTCGAGCGCTGCAACGTCGTGATCGCCGCAACCGGGGACGACAAGGTCAATCTCGTCGTGTCGCTGCTGGCCAAGACCGAGTACGGGGTGCCGCGGGTGGTGGCCCGGATCAACCACCCGAACAACGAATGGCTGTTCAACGAGTCATGGGGGGTCGACGTCGCGGTGTCGACGCCCCGGCTGCTCTCGGCCCTGGTCGAGGAGGCGGTCAGCGTCGGCGACCTGGTCCGGCTGATGACCTTCCGGCAGAGCGAGGCCAGCCTGGTCGAGCTGACCATGCCCGCCGACGCACCCTTGGCGGGCCGCCGGATCGGCGCGATCGAGTGGCCGAGCGATACCGCGCTCGTCGCCATCTTGCGCGACGGCCGCGTGATCGTCCCCAACAGCGATGATCCCCTGGAGGCCGGGGACGAGCTGCTGTTCGTGACCAGCGAGGACGTTGAGGAGGAGCTGGGCGCTCTGCTGGCGGGCCGGTGAGGCGGGCCGAGCAGGCCGTTACCTGGTCTCGGTGATCTCCGGGCCGCGCTCGAACGGGTTCGTCGGGTAGCCGGGGCCCTGCTCCTTGCCGAGTTCTTCCTCGAGCGCCTGCTGCGCGTCCTGCGGCAGCCGGATCTCCAGCAGGTCCCCCGGCGGGGCCGGATGGTCGCCGCGCATCACGACGACATCGGCGAACAGTTCCTCGAGCGGCGCGGCGAGCTCCGGGCGGCGGGCCGCCGGGCCCCTGATCATGCCGCGCAGGAACCAGCGGGGGCCGTCGATGCCGAGGAAGCGGACCGGCTCCAGCTGCCCGCGGCGGCCCTCTCCACCCGGATGCAGCCGCGCGTGCAGCTCGACACCGAACGGGCCCTGCGCCTCCTTGCTGTCGCCGCCCGCCTTCGCCACCTCGTCGGCGAACTCCTGGCGCACCTCGTCCCACAGCCCGCTGGTCTTTGGCGCGGCAAAGGCCATCAGCTCGATCGAGCTGTCGCCGCGCCGGACCGTGATCCACACGCCCATGCCCTCGGCGACCTTGACCTCAATCTCGATGCCGTCGTACATGGGCACGAGCAGGCTGCCGAAATCTATCCGCTCACGCTCCGGGTAGCTGCCTGCTCCGTCCCACGGCCCGGATTCCTGATCCCATCGCCCGCCGGGACCGCTGGCCGCCGCCGCGCCGCCATCCTCGTCCTCGTCCTCATCGGGCTCGTCCAGCTCGTCTGGGTCGCCATACAGCTCCGGATCATCCTGGGCAGTGCCAGGGTCATATCCGGGCTCCGCGTCCGCACGGCGGCGCCGTCGGAACACCTGCACGCTCCTAACTTCCTTGCGGAAACTCGTCTTAACCGGCTGACGTGGCCGCCGCGGCGTGTCCTCCCGTCGAACCGAACCCGCCCTCGCCTCTTGCCGACCCCGGCAGCCGCTCGACCTCGTGGAACACCGGGCGCTCCACGCGCTGCACGACGAGCTGGGCGATCCTGTCCCCGCGCTGGAGCCGCACCGCGTTCTCGGAATCCGTATTCATCAGGATGACCCTGATCTCGCCACGGTACCCGGCGTCCACGGTTCCTGGCGCATTCACGATCGTGACGCCATGCCGTGCGGCGAGGCCGGAACGGGGGTGGACGAATGCGGCGTAGCCATCGGGCAGGGCTATGGCAATGCCGGTGGGCACGACGGCACGCTGCCCGGGCGCGAGTTCCACATCGGCGGCCGCGTACAGATCGGCGCCCGCATCGCCGGGGTGGGCTCGCTCCGGCGGCGGGAGCCCGTGGTCGAGCCGCTGAATGAGGACCCGGACGCCGTCGGGTTCGGAGTTCGTGCCTGCCGCCTCTTTCACGCAGGTGACCTTACCGCCGGCCAGGCAGGTTCGCGCATCACGTCGATGTCTCCCGGCGCCGCGCCTTGCGCGGCTACGGCCCGCCGGTCCCCGCGCCGGTGCCCGGGGGCCCCGCGCGGGGCGGAGCTCCCCGCAGGTACGGCCACGCGTAGGAGATCGCGGCTGCGGCAGGGACCGCGACGATCGCCCCGGCGATTCCGGCGACGATCCCCCCGACGGCCAGGACCAGGATGATCGCGAGCGGGTGCAGCCGCACGATCCGCCCCACGACGAGCGGCTGCAGCAGATGGCTCTCGATCTGGTTCTCCAGCAGGAAGACGCCGAGCAGGATCACGGCCGCAATCCAGCCCTTGGTGCCGAGGGTCACCAGGATGGCGAGCGCCCCGGCCACGAGAATCCCGACCAGCGGCACATAGGCGGCAACGAACACCAGGATGATCAGCGGCACGAGCAGCGGGACGCCCAGCAGCCACAGCGCGAGACCGATGAACACGGCATGGATCGCGGCGACCGCCGTGGTGCCGCGCACGTAGTTCACCAGCGCGGCCCACGCGGCCGCTCCCGCATTGTCCGCTCGCTGCCTGGCCTCCGGCCGCAGCCCCTTGATCAGCCAGGTCCAGATCCGCTCACCGTCCTTGAGCAGGAAGAACGTAATGAAGATCATCAAGACCAGGCCGGTCAGGACCTCGAGAACGATCTTTCCCCCGGTGACCACGGTGCCGGCGATAAGGGACTTGTGCTGGGAGAGGAAATGCACCGAGTCGTTGTAGTACTGCTGCAGCCGGGCGCTGTTGAGGTGGAAGGGCGAGCCGGCGAGCGAGGCCTGCACCGCATGGGTGGTGTGCTTCACCTCGGTCTGCAGCAGCGGGTAGTCGGCGGATACCCGGTTCGCGGCCAGGATCGTGATCCCCGCGAGGACCACGATGGCGGCCAGGACCGTGCACCACGTCGCGGCGAGTGAGGGCATGCCGGCCCGGCGCAGCCGGGCGGTCAGCGGCTGCAGCAGCGCGGTCAGCAGCAGAGCCGCGATACACGGCAAGACCACCAGGCTGAGCGCGCTTGCTACCCGGAACGCCACGTAGATCAGCAGGCCGATCACGAGCAGGCGCCACGACCAGGCAGCGGCCCGCTGCAGTGCTCCCGGCACCGGCGGCTCCAGCGGGAGCCGGCCATTCGCCGCTGTCCGCGGCCTGCCCGGGCCCCCGTTCGCCGGCTCGCCCGTTTCGCCGGGATGCCCGGCCGGCAGCTCGCCTGGGGCGGCGCTGCCGGTATCGGCGGCGTCCGGGCGTCCTTCGACCGCGGTGGCCGCCCGGACGCCCGGGGACGGGTCCGCCTCGCTGCCCCGGTTCCCGCGCCATGCCCACCACCCGCTCATAACATCCATGTAACCAACTACGGTGGGGTAATGCGCAGTTACACCGAACGGCTTCGCGTGCCCGCCGCGTACTGGTGGCTCGGCGAGCTGACGGCGGCCACCTTTGCCAGCTTCGTATGGGCGGGGTTCAGCCTGCTCGTGGCCCTCGCGTCCTACGTCGTATTTTGCGGCGGATGCGCCGCGGTGCTGCTGCTCTGGGGCCGTACCACCATCGAGGTGTCCAGCGGCGAGCTGCGCGCGGGCACCGCCACCTTGCCGCTGGCCATCGCCGGTGAGGTGGTCCCGCTCGACGAGACGCAAGCCCAGGCGCTGCGCGGTCCCCGCGCGGATCCGAGGGCCTTCATGCTGATCAGGCCGTATCTGAAGCTCGCCGTGTACATCGAGGTCATCGGGGAACACCAGGATCGGCCCTACTGGCTGATCGGCTCCAGGCGGCCGGCCGAACTTGCCGCCGCCATCGAGCGATCGCGGCCGCAGGCCCGCGCCGGCGGCACCCCCGTGGGATGATCAGCAGACTGTCGGGAGGAAGGTCCTTGGATGGCGGATAAGCGGGGCAGCGGCGGCAACAAGCTGGTCAGCGGAGTGATCGGCTTTGCCGCGGCCTTCGGTGCTCGGAAGATACTCATGTTCGCCTGGAAGCAGGTCACCGGAAAGGAGCCACCCGAGCATCCCGAAGATCCCCAGGTCGCCCTCGGTGAGGCGCTCACCTGGGGAATCCTGCTTGGGGTGGGGGTCCAGGTTGCCCGGATGCTGGCACTGCGCGCGGCCGCCAAGCGGGTCTCCGGGCCCGAGGACCCGGCAGAGTAGAGCTGGATCCCCGGCCTTGGATCCGCCTGGTCCGCCGGTTTCCCTAGTCTTAGTGGCGTGACAGCGAAAGATCGTTCCCGGCTCCTGTTCAAGGTCAGGTATGCGGTCCAGAATCCCGACCGTATTGCGGGCTACGCCCGCCGCCGCGGCCGCGACACGTGGCTCAGGCTGCAGTCACGCGATCATCTCAGCTACTACCGAGCGGTCATGGCCTCGGACGCCGCCCGCAGCCACGAGGGCGCCGTGGGCAGCAAGACCCACGACTCGTGGATCAAGATCGGCCAGATGCAGTTTGACTACCTGACCGGCCACGGCCTCAAGCCCGGCGACCGGATGCTCGAGATCGGCTGCGGCAACCTGCGCGCCGGGCACCTTTTCATCGGTTACCTGGACGCCGGGAACTACTACGGCATCGACATCTCGCCCGACATCCTGCTGGCCGCGACCGACACCGTCGCGGAGTACCGGCTGCAGGCCAAGCTGCCGCACCTCACCCTGGTCCGGGACATGAGCCTGGGGTTCCTTCCCGACGGCCTCTTCAGCGTGGTGCACGCGCACAGTGTGTTCTCGCACTCCCCCATCGGGGTCATCGACGAGTGCTTGCGCACCGTGCGGCGGGTGATGGCCCCCGACGGCTTCTTCGACTTCACCTTCGACCGGACCGAGGGCCCCGAGCATCACGTGCTGCACGAGGACTTCTACTACCGGACCGAGACCCTGATCGCGCTGGCCGCCAAGCACGGCCTGCGGGCCAGGTTCATGGATGACTGGGAGTCGCTGCCGCACGAGCAGTCCAAGCTGCGCGTGACCCGCGGGGTCTGAGCAGGCGAACGTTCGGCGAACTTCGGGCCTTCTGGCTAGCTTCGGCCCTATCCTTCCCGCGCCTGGCGGGGCCAGGATGGGAACTGGCTCAAGTGATCGGCTCGGGGAGGTGGGCGAATGACCGAGCGGAGGGTGCTTGGCATTGTCCTGGCGGGCGGTGAGGGAAAGCGGTTGGCGCCGCTCACCGCGGACCGCGCCAAGCCCGCGGTGCCGTTCGGCGGCCTCTACCGGCTGGTGGACTTTGCGCTGTCGAACCTGGTCAACTCCGGCATCCGGCGGATCTGCGTGCTGACCCAGTACAAGAGCCACAGCCTGGACCGCCACGTCACGACGACCTGGCGGCTGAGCAGCCTGCTCGGCAACTACGTGACGCCGGTGCCCGCGCAGCAGCGGCTCGGCCCGCACTGGTACACCGGGTCCGCCGACGCGATCTACCAGTCCCTGAACCTCATCTACGACGATCAGCCGGACATCGTGATCGTGTTCGGGGCCGATCACGTGTTCCGGATGGACCCGATGCAGATGATCGATCAGCACGTGGCGTCGGGAACTGGCGTCACCGTTGCGGCCCTTCCCGTGCCGCGGGAGGAAGCGACGGCGTTCGGTGTCATCGAGACCGCCAAGGACGGGCGCACGATCGAGGCTTTCCTGGAGAAGCCGGCCGAGCCGCCGGCCCGGCCGGGCCACCCTGACGAGGCCTTCGCCTCGATGGGCAACTACGTCTTCACCAGTGACGTGCTCGTCGACGCGCTGCGCAAGGATGCCGAGGACAGCGACAGCCGGCACGACATGGGCCGGGACATCATCCCCATGCTGATGCGGCAGCGGCTGGCCGAGGTCTATGACTTCCTGGACAACGACGTGCCGGGCGCTTCCCCGCGCGATGCCGGGTACTGGCGCGACGTGGGGACTCTCGATTCCTACTTCGAGGCGCACATGGACCTGTGCGCGGTGCAGCCGGTCTTCAACCTGTACAACGACAAGTGGCCGATCCTGACTCACGTGCCGTCGCAGCCGCCCGCCAAGTTCGTGCACGACAATGGCGACCGGGTCGGCCGCGCGATCAACAGCATCGTGAGCAACGGCGTCGTCGTCTCCGGCGGGCTGGTCAGCAAGTCGGTGCTCTCGCCCGGGGTCCGGGTCAACAGCTGGTCCCGGGTGGAGCGGGCGGTGCTGCTGCACAACACCCAGGTCGGCCGTCATGCCGTGGTCCAGGACGCGATCCTGGACAAGAACGTGATCGTCCCCGAAGGGGCTGAGGTCGGCGTGGACAAGGAGCGCGACCGGGCCCGCGGGTTCACCGTGTCGCCGGGCGGCATCACCGTGGTAGGCAAAGGCCAGATGGTGCCGCTGTGACCGCCGGCCTCCCCGGCAGGCTCCGCGTGGCGCTGCTGACCAGGGAGTACCCGCCGGAGGTGTACGGCGGAGCCGGCGTGCATGTGGAGTACCTCGCCCGCGGGCTGGCCAGCCTGGTGGACCTCACCGTGCACTGCCAGGGCGCGGACCGGCCGGGGGCGGTCGCGCACCGCCCTTGGGACCACCTCGCCGGGGCGAACCAGGCGCTGCAGACGATCTCAACGGACCTGTCGATGACGGCCGCGGTCCCCACTGCCGACCTGGTCCACTCGCACACCTGGTACGCGAACCTGGCCGGCCATCTGGCCGCGCTGCTCTACGGGATCCCGCACGTGGTCACCGTGCACTCGCTGGAGCCGCTGCGGCCCTGGAAGGCCGAACAGCTCGGCGGCGGCTACGCGCTGTCCTCCTGGTGCGAACGGACGGCCGTGGAGGCCGCGGACGCGGTCATCGCGGTCTCCGACGGCATGCGGCACGACCTGCTCACCGCGTACCCCGCGGTGCCCGTCGAGCGGGTCCGCGTGATCCGCAACGGCATCGACACCGTCGAGTACTCGCCCGATCCGGCGACCGACGTGCTGGACCGGTACGGGGTCGACCCGGCGCGGCCCACGGTCATCTTTGTCGGCCGGGTCACCAGGCAGAAGGGGCTCCCGGTGCTGCTGCGGGCCGGCGCCAACCTCGACCCGGCGGCGCAGCTCGTGATCTGCGCGGGCCAGGCGGACACCGCCGAGCTCGAAGCCGAGGTCAGCGAGCTCGCCGGGCAGCTGCGCGCGAGCAGGTCCGGCGTGATCTGGATATCCGGGATGCTGGCCAAGCGCGAGGTGATCCAGCTGCTCACGCACGCAACCGTGTTCGCCTGCCCGTCCCTGTACGAGCCGCTCGGCATCGTGAACCTGGAGGCCATGGCGTGCGGCACCGCTGTCGTCGGGTCCCGGGTCGGGGGCATACCCGAAGTAGTGGCGGACGGGAAGACGGGCCTGCTGGTCCCCCCTGGCGGTCCGGCCGCGCTCGCTGACGCCATCAACGTGCTGCTCGCCGACGAGCCGCTGGCCGCGGAAATGGGCAGGCTGGGCCGCGCCAGGGCCGAGGCCGAGTTCGGCTGGGCCAGCATCGCCGCGCAGACGGCCGCGCTCTACAGCGAGCTCGCCGGGGTCCCTCTTCCCGGCTGAAGAGGGTCACGGCCGGAGTAGCTAAACGGTGGGGGCCGTTCGGCGTGCCGTGGGTATAAGCACGCGTGGGGCCGTAGCAGTCATCGGCTTCGGGGCACCCTTCCGGAGGGGCATCCGGCCCCAGCATGTCTCTGCGCATTGCCTGGGTACGGCACGGGCCTCTTATTAATCAAATTGTTCCCATCCGGGTATAGAAGATCAATCACAGGGGGAACAGGGGGAATGATGATTCCAGCGGAAGGCAGACCGGGGCGCCCGCGCGAGGACGCGATCACTAGGTACGCAAGGCAGACACGCAATGCCGCGGTCGCGCTCGCCGTCCTGGCATGTGCGGCAGCGCTTATTACCCTGATAGCTGCGGTGCTTGCGGTGTCGGCGATTAACAAGGTGGGCAAGAACCTTCAGGACGGCGTCGGCAATATCAGCGGCGCCAGCCATTGCCTAAGCCAGGGCGGCACCAATCCGAGCTGCTAGGAAACGATGAAACCGGTGCGGCACTAATGTGACCTCGCTGCCGCGCTGAGTTGGTTCCTCGCTGGCCTGCGTCCTGCCTGTGCCGCAGTTTGTTATACCTCGCGCAAAATCCCCGGCTGGCCGGCCCTTGCCCTGCGCGCGGGCCGGCCCCCGGCAAATATGACCCGCCGAAGACCACTCTGCGGCGGCCGCTTGAGTTAAGATATATCGCAAATCTCGGCGGCGGGCGTGGCGGGGAAGCCGGCGCAGGCGCGGCGAGGAAGCTCCAGGCAGCGGCGGTATGCCGCGGGAGGTGCGATGTGAGCCCGGAAGAGATCCCGATGCGGCCGGACGGCGAGCCCGGGCCCGGCCGGACTGCGGCAATCCGGGCGTCCGACCAGGACCGGGATGCCGTCGTGCAGCGGCTGCAGCAGGCTTTCGCGGAACGGCGGCTGGATGACGACGAGTTCGACGAGCGGATGCGCGCCGCGCTCACCGCGCGGACCAGCGCCGACCTCGACACCCTCACCGGCGACCTGCCGGCCGCCGAGCCGCGGAGCAGCGCCACGCCGGCGATCGCGGGCACCACGCCGGGCCGGTGGGCGATGGCGTACAAGAACTCGATCCGCCGCGGTGGCCGGTGGCGCGTCCCCGAGCGTTTCACCTCCGTCGTTTACAAGGGCGGAGGCTGGCTCGACCTGCGCGCTGCCGAGCTGACCGCGCCCGTCACCACGGTGGTGGCGGTCGCGTACAAGTCGCGGATCGACATCCTGGTCCCGCCTGGCGTCCGGGTCGAGATGGACGGCTTCGGCGTGAGCAAGGGCTGGTCGGCGGAAGAGGAGACGGAGATCCGGCTGCCGCACGACGCGCCGACCGTGCATGTCAGGGGCATCGCCTACAAGGGCACGATCGAGGCCAGGACCAAGCCAAGGGAGCGCTGACGCGCCTCTCCCGGTCGCCCGCCGGTGCCTGGGCCGGCTAATGCCCGGTCAGGTCACCGAGCCGGCGGCGGCGCCGGTGATCCGGTCGCCCCACCGGGCGATCTCGCCTTCCAGGTCGAGCGGCGCGATCATCTCG
>Ga0208725_1000039_pt1 | contig 26599 bp, 29 predicted proteins | sample MicForSoSWNH13_O_FD_188004 | JGI IMG/M metagenome (GOLD analysis project Ga0208725, IMG submission 188004) | Forest soil microbial communities from Harvard Forest Long Term Ecological Research site in Petersham, Massachusetts, USA - MetaG HF011... | ecosystem: Environmental > Terrestrial > Soil... | reverse complement strand
GAGGTGGATGTGGGTTCCGCGGAGGCGGGGCTGACGGTGCTGCTGGAGGCGTGTGAGCGGGCGGTGGAGGAGCTGGGGTCGGCGGTTCCTCCGGCGCAGATGCGGGCGTTGCTGATTATCGGGGGGTCGGGGGGCCTGAATTTGAGTCGGCTGGCGGGGGCGCTGGGGGCGTCGGCGTCGGCGGCGAGCAGGTTGTGTGACCGGATGCAGGCGGCGGGGTTGCTGACGCGGGACCGGGCGGCGGGGAGCCGGCGGGAGATTGTGCTTGTTCCGACGGAGTCGGGGCGGCGGCTGGCGGAGTGGGTGCGGGGGCGCCGGCGGGCGGCGCTGGGTGAGGTGCTGGCGGCGATGACGCCGGATGGGCGGGAGGCGCTGGCGCACGGGCTGGCGGAGCTGGCCGGCGCCGAAGGTTTCTGACCCGCCCGGCCAGTTCTGCCACCCGCTGGCCGGCGTCTTCGCGAAGGCGGGCTATCCAGTCTGGCTGAAGGTGCGGCGGTAAGCCTGCGGCGTGGTCCCGTACCTGCGCGCGAAGTGCCGGCGCAGCATCAGCGGGGTCAGGCCGCACTCGACGGCGATCTGCTCGATTCCGTCGCCGGTCTGCTCGAGCAGTTCCTGGGCGCGATTGAGCCGCTGGCCGATTAGCCACTGATGCGGCGTGATCCCGGCGCGGGCCGCGAACTGGCGAGCGAAGTTTCTCGGCGACATTAGTGCGCGCGCAGCGAGGTCGTCCACGCTGATCGGCTCGCGCAGGTGCTGCAGCGTCCACTGCTGCAGGGTGGCCAGGTTCGCCGGATCCTCCGTCTCCTCGACGATCACGGGGACGTACTGCGCCTGGCCGCCGTCGCGGTGGGGCGGCACCACCATGCGGCGCGCGACCGCGTTCGCCACGGCTGCCCCGTGCTCCAGGCGGAGCAGGTGCAGGCAGGCGTCGATGCCGGCCGCCGTGCCCGCGCTGGTGATCACCGGGCCGTCGGCGACGTAAAGCACGTCCGGATCCACGTGGACCGCGGGATAGCGGCGGGCGAGCTCGTCGGCCCACTTCCAGTGGGTGGTGGCCCGGCGGCCGTCAAGCAGCCCGGCAGCGGCAAGCACGAACGCTCCGGTGCACTGGCTGAGCACGCGCCCGCCGCGTTCCGTGATCGCCCGCAGGGCCTCAAGCACCGACGCGGGCGGTAGCACGTCGGTCTGGTCCCAGCAGACGACGATGCCCAGGTCTGCCGCGCTGAGCCGGTCGAGGCCGGCCTCGACGACGATTGGCAGGCCGACATCGGTGCGGATCAGGGCCGGCACGGCGGCGGTCACCGCGTAGTCGAAGCTGGGCAGGCCCTCCGCGCTCCGGTCGCAGCCGAAGATCTCCGCGGTCACGCCGAGTCCGAACGTGGACACCCCCTCGTAGGCCAGGACGGCCACCGACGAGATCATCCAGCCAGTATGGCAGGAAAGTACCTAGGAATGTCAATCCTGCCACTCGTCGTTCGCCGTCGGGCCGGCAACGGTGGAGACATGGGAGGAAACGGCGCCGCAGTCCTGCCGAGTGCGGTAACCGGACGGAGAAAGGTGGCCCGGGGCAGCCGGTCCGCCTTCGCCGCCCTGCTCGTGGTCTGGGTGGTCTGGGGCTCGACCTTCGTCGCCATCCGGGTCGGAGTCGAGAGCATCCCGCCCCTGGCCATGGCGTCGCTGCGGTACCTGGCCGCGGGCGCGATCCTGTTTCCGATCGCCGCTCGCGGCGGCGGGCCGCGGCTGCGTGCGGCCGACCGCCCGGGCCTCGCTCAGTGGCTGGGCATGGCGGTGGTCGGGACCATGCTGCTTGCCTTTGGCAACGGCGCGGCCTGTTACGCCGAACAGACCCTGCCGGCCGGCTTCACCGCGCTGCTCATCGGAACCGTCCCGATCTGGATGATCGTCGCGGACCGGGTGATCAACGGCCGCGCCATCCCGCCGCTCGGCTGGCTCGCCCTTGGCATCGGGGTGGTGGGAGTCGCGATCCTGGCCCGGCCCCAGGGGCATGAGTCGCTGCTCCCCGTGCTGGTCGTCCTGGCCGGCAGCCTCAGCTGGGGCACCGGCTCGGTGCTGGCCGGGCGGCTCCCGGCGCCGGCTCGTCCGCTGCTCGGCAGCGCCATGGAGATGCTGGCCGGCGGCCTGGTGCTGGCCGGGCTCGCGGCCGCGACCGGTGAGCTAGGCCACCTCGACCCGGGCCACATCAGCGGACGCTCGTGGCTCGCCCTGCTGTACCTGATCGGCCCTGGCTCACTGCTCGCGATGACCTGCTACGTGATCGCGCTGCGCAGCCTGCCGACGGCGACCGTGTCCACCTACGCGTACGTGAACCCGGTGGTCGCGGTCGCCCTCGGCGCGCTGCTCCTTGGCGAGCGCCTCACGCTCGTCACCATAATCGGCGGCGCGGTGGTACTCGTCTCGGTAGTGCTGCTGCTGACCAGCCGGTCCCGCCAGGCCGCGTGACGCCCGGCGGGCCGCTGACTACAGTGCGGCGATCTGGTCCAGCAGGGCGCGGTAACTCCGCAGGGCGTTGCGCAGTCCCTCGGTGTCCACGCCGTCGCGGTCCCAGTCGCCGCGCAGCCCGGATTCCCGCTCCTTGGCGGTGGCCACGACCGTGGCGATCACCTCGGTCACCAAATCGGCGGCGCTGGTGACCGAGCCTCGGGGATCGTCGACGAACGTGGACTGAATGGCCGCCCAGCGCTCGTGCAGCTGCACCGGGTCGCCAGCCATCGGCGGACCCTCCGGCGCCTCGCCGTTCACCGGCATCCCGGGGCGGGCTGCCCCGGAATCGCTGGCCGCGACGGCCGCGTGCTTCGGGCTCCCGGGGCCGGCAGCGGGCTCCGCCACGGCTGCCGCTGCGGCAGCGGGCTCCACCACAGTGTCTTCTGCGGGAACTGGGTCCACCACGGTGTCTTCCGCGGGAACTGGGTCCACGACCCTGGCTTCTGCGGGAACTGGGTCCACCACGGTGTCCTCTGCGGTAACCGGCTCCACCACGATGGCCTCGGTGGCGACGGCACCGGGATCGGTATCGTCATCTGTCTCGTCCGGCTCGTCCAAGTCCTCAGCGATGATGACCGCGTCCGCGTCGATGGCCTCGTCCTCGTCCTCGTCGTCCTCGTCGGCGTCATTCTCATCGACGAGGTCAGTCCGGTCCTCCGGCTCGGCCTCGTCGTGTACCGGCTCCCAGGGCGCCCCGGAGTCGGTTATCGTCGCGTGGACCTCCCGGGCCTCAGCATCATTACTCATGGTCCCTCTTTCTCCGGCCGGCGTACTGGCGCCGGACTGGCCGACGCGATGGCGCCGGACTGGTGGCTGCAAAGCCGCTGTTCCACTACCGGGGAGCGACCGGGCTAAACCAGCCCGTACCGGGGTCAGCGCTGCGCGTCGCGGCTGTCGGCGGCCGAATCCTCGGCGGCCGGACCCCGCTGGCCGGGCGCCTGGCCATCCGGGTGCTCGTGATCGTCCGCCGGGGGCTGATGGCCGTGCTGGCCTTTCGGTGACAGCTCGGACAGGGCCCGGCGCATCGACTGCAGGCCAGCGCCCTTCGGCACCTTCAGGCTGACGTACGCGAGGGCCCCGGTCGGGATCGGCAGCCAGAAGTTCACCAGCCGCCAGGCGAGCACGCCGAGGGTCGCGACGCTGCGGGTCAGCCCGAAGCCGATCAGCAGCACCGGCGTGATGGTGTCGATGATTCCCAGCCCGCCCGGCGTGACGGGAATCGCGCCGATCACGTTCGCGATCCCGTACGCGGCGAACAGCCCAACCGGGTTCGCGTGTCCGCCGAACGCGGCGATGAAGCACCACAGCGACGCCGCGTCGAGCAGCCAGTTCAGCGAGGCCCAGGTGAGCGACCAGATGAGCACGGGCCTGTTGGTGCCAAGGCTGCGGATCGACGCCGAGGCCTGCAGCGCGATCTGCTCCAGCCGGTCGCCGCCGACGCCGGGGATGCGCTCGCCGATGGCCCGCAGGATCCGTGCGGCCCGCTTCTCGCCGCGGGTGATGCCGAGGATCAGGATGGCCATCCCGGCCAAGATCACCGCCCCGATGATCGCGACCGTCGCGTAGACCGGCCGGAAGCCGGACAGCGGGATCGATATCACCAGCGCGATCCAGAGCAGGACGTTGAGCACCAGCGTGGAGCCCATGCCCTTGGTCGCCATCATCACGCCGACGTCCGTGCCGTCCACGCCCTCCGCGGTGAACAGCTGGTACCCGATTCCGGCGCTGCCGAGCGTTCCGGCCGGGATGACGTGCGCAATCGCCGCTGCGGACAGGTCGATGCGGAACAGCCGGGACAGCCCGGGCCGGCCCTCGGCCGGCAGCAGCACCTGGTTCAGCAGCGCGTAACAGAACAGGGAGAGGCCCTCGAGGATCAGCCCCGCGATCATCCACCACACGTTCAGCCTGCCGAGCAGGTACAGGTCCTTGCTCGCGCCGACGAGCTCGGGGATGACCAGGTACTCGACGATCAGGGCCAGGATGAGCAGGATCGCCAGCCGGCGCAGCGGGCGCCGGGCGGTGCGCAGCCGGCTTCGCCATCCCTTCGATGGCTTCGTGTTCTGGTCTGCCTGCTCGGCCTGCTTGGTCAACTCGTGTCCAGCCGCCGGAACACTACTTCCTGCAGGAACAGACGGATCGCGGCCGCGGCTGGGATGGCCACCAGGGCTCCGACGATGCCGAGCAGCGTGCCGCCGATCAGCACGGCCACCAGCGACACCACCGCGGGCACCTGAACGGTCCTGCCCATCACCCTGGGGACGATGAAGTAGTCCTCGGCCAGCTTGTAGGCCACGTAGAAGCCGAGCGTGGCGACCGCGACCGGCAGCGAGACGGTCAGCGCGACCAGGGAGACGACCGCGCCGCCGACGTACGCGCCGATGACCGGGATCAGGTCGAACAAGGCAACGGTGAGAGCCAGCAGGAGCGGGTACGGCACGCCAAAGATCAGCAGCCAGACATACGTGCCAATTCCCGCGATGACGGAGGTCAGAAAGTTCCCCAGGACATAACCGCCCACCTTGGTGAAGATCTCGTCTCCAATCAGTATGACGCGGGTCCGCCGCGAGTGCGGGGCCAGACGGTAGGCGAAGAGCCTGATCTTCGGCATGCTGAACAGGAAATATATGACCATGACGGTGATCAGGACCAGAGAGGTGGCCGTGCTCAGCACAAGCTTCCCGGCGCCGAGCACCCCGCCAACCAGCGCGCTGCCCTTGCTCGACAGCAGGGTGGAGACCCGCGGCTGGATGTGATATTTCGCGTTGAGCTTGCCCAGTTCCGAATTGTGGTCCTTCAGCGAGTGCGCATACTGCGGCAGGTGATCGGCCAGCGCGGTCGCCTGAGCGACCATCGGCGGGATCGCCGCGGCCACGAAGCCGCCCAGCACTGCGAACGCGGCAAGCAGGATCGTCAGGACGGCGGCCCAGCGGGGGAAGCGGTGCCGCTCCAGCCAGGTGACGGCCGGATCTAGCCCGGCCGCGATGAACAGCGCCAGCCCGATCAGGATCAGCACCGACCGGGCCGTGATCGTGAGCTCGACGAGCGCGTAGGTGACGGCGACACCCGCGGTGGCGGCCATGCCGATGAAGAACGGCGAACGCCGGTTGACCGGCCGCCCCAGCTCACCGAGCCCGCCGGTCTCCTCGGCGATCCCGGCGGCCTCGGCGACGGCCTCCTCTACCCGGTCGGCGGACTGTTCCTCCTCATCGAGGCCGTCCTTGGCCTGCTGCTCCTCGTTGTCCTCGGCGGCGCCGGACAGCGAGGAAAGGGCGGCATGCGGCTGGCCCTGGTCGACCGGCATCGAAGGCTCCTGGTGCGGCTGGATAACGCTGGATGCCCCGGCTGTTTCCTGGCCGGCGCTAGGCCATACCGGCTGCCCGACATCGGGCTTCTCACACATCAGTGCTGCCAGGGCCACGGTCACCTCGGGGACGCCAGTCTGGTTTGCGGCGTCGCGTAACGGGCAGTTGGCGGCAGATCCTTCTGGAGGCACAATGACCACGCGGTTAGCACGGGGCAGAAGCCGGCGCGCCAGGTACGCGGGCCGGCGGGCGGCCAGGAGCCGTTACCTGGGACTGCTGGGCCGCGCCGGGTTCGCCGCCCGCGGCGTGCTTTACGTGATCATCGGCTGCCTCGCGGTGGGGATCGCGTTCGGCCATTCGCGCGACCAGGCGGACTCCGCCGGTGCGGTGCGCCTGGTCGCCGCGACACCCGTCGGCCTGATCGCGCTGTGGCTGCTGGTGGCCGGTTTCATCGGGCTGGCCATCTGGCGGCTGGCCGAGGCCGCGTACGGCGGGCCGGGTCCCGGTGAGCAGAAGCGCAGTTCGCGCCTTGCCGCTCTGGGCAAGGCCGTCGTGTACGGGGTCCTCGCGTTCACGATCGTGAAGTACGCGATCGGTGCCGGCTCGCCGAAATCGAGCAACCAGCAGTCGACCGACCTCACCGCGTCGGTGCTGCACTATCCCGGCGGGCAGGTCGTGGTGGTCGCGGCGGGCTTCGCCTTCGTCGTGTGCGGTGCCTACATGGCCTACTCATCGTGGCGCCGGGACTTCCGCAAGGAGCTCAATCTGGCCGGCGCCGGCCCTCGGACCCGTCGCATCGTGATGCGCCTCGGCCAGGTCGGCGGCATCGCGCGCGGCGTGGTGTTCGCTGCCGTCGGTGCGTTCCTCATCGTCGCCGGCGCCAGGGCCCAGCCGGGCCAGGCCAAGGGCATCGACGCCACGCTGCGCGCGTTCGCGCAGACCCCGCTCGGCCCGTGGCTGCTCCTCGTGGTCGCCATCGGCCTGGTCACGTTCGGCCTCTACTCCTGCTGCGAAGCCCGCTGGCGCAAGGTGTCCTAACCCAGCACCCCAGCACCAAGCTGCGCCTAGTCTCCCGCGCGGTTCGCGTTGGGGGCCTGCAGCCATTCAGCCAGGAGCGCGGCCTGGCTGTGGGCGGCATCTTTGGTGGCGGTCAGCAGGGTAATCGTCCCGTGGCTTGCCGCCTCGGCCAGCCGGGCCAGCGCCTCGGCGCGGGCCGGCTCGCGCAGTTCGTCGGCGTACCGGCGCCGGAATTCGGCAAACCGAGCGGGTTCGTGGCCGTACCAGCGCCGCAAACCGTCCGACGGGGCCACGTCCTTGACCCACTCATCGATCCGCGCGTTCTTCTTTGACAGCCCGCGCGGCCAGAGCCGGTCGACCAGCAGGCGTTGCCCGTCGTTCGCGGAAGGCTGGTCATAGATGCGCCGCACCCGCACATCCATGCTGATCATTCCCCCTCGTCCCGCATGGCAACATGTCGCTCTACGATATTGCCCGAAGAATGAAGGCCTATGCTGCCGCCAAGGCGGTGCAATGGCAATAACGAACGGTGAGGCCGTGCGTCAGCTGAGTCGCGAGGACTACGAGAATCTGCTGGCGTTCCGCTCGAGCCTGCGCCGTTTCCTGCACTGGAGCGAGACCCAGGCGCGAGCGGCCGGCCTGACCCCGGCCCAGCACCAGCTGATGCTGGCGGTGAAGGGTCACCCCGGGGCGCGGGGCCCGGCCATCGGCGACCTGGCCGGCTACCTGATGCTCCGGCACCACAGCACCGTGGAACTGGTCGACCGGGCCGAGGCTGCCGGCCTTGTGGAGCGGTGGGGCGACGACGACGACGGCCGGGTAACCCGGGTCAGGCTCACCGACGAGGGCGAGGCGCGGCTCGGCTTGCTGGCCCAGGCGCATCTCGACGAGTTGCGCGACCTCGCGCCGGTCCTTGACGCGGTCGTCGCCCAGTGGACCAGCCCGGTCAGCCGCTGACCCGGTCCGGGACGGAGCATGACCGGCCCGGGCGCTATGCGTTCCGGGAACTCACCCGATCCGCGGCGGAACCGCAGATGACAGCCCGGCCGTCGCGAGGGCGGTCTCGATCAGCGCATCGGTGAGCGTGACCCGTCTCACCCGCCGGTCGGCAAGCGCCAGCGCGGCCATCGATGCGGCATGGGTGATGTCAACCGCCGCGCCGATCCCCAGCGACTCCGCGCTCGGCCCGCTTCCGGCGGTCACCGCGGCCTGGACCAGGTGGCGGGCGCCCAGCAGCCTGGCCACGTTCCGGGTGCGGTGGCCCGCCGGGTTACCCGTGCACAGCCGGATCGTCGGCCCCGGAAGCAGCAGGAGGGCCGCGCCGTAGCCGACCCTGACTACCTGCAGGACCCGCGCGGTGGAGCTGGTCACCGCCGTCCCCTGCGCCAGGCGCGCTGGCCGGCCACGACCCCGGTGGCGACTGCGGCGCCGGCGGCGAGCCCGGCAAGCCCGGCCGTGTGCTCGTCCAGCCACACCTGCGCGCTGCGGCTGTGCGATCTGGAGTCGAAGATCCCGTGCGCTCCGTGGTCCTTGCCGCCCTGGCCGTCCAGGGCCTCGTAGAGGTTATCCGGCCGGTCGTCGTCGACCTTCTCGCTGGTCTGCTGGGAGTCAAACCCCGTGCGTGCCAGGTAGCGGTCGAGCAGCGCCGGCACGAACTTGTTGGCGAAGATCGTGGCCGCCGTGGATGCGCCGACCCAGTACTGCCGGCGCCGGGGATGATCGGCGGCGAACAGCACGCCGCGGGCCACGACTTCCGGCTGGTAGATCGGGGGAACCGGCTGCGGGTGGCGGGGCAGCCGGGATCGCACCCAGGAGAACTGCGGCGTGTTCACCGCCGGCATCTGCGCGACCGTGATGTGCACCCCCGAGTGCTCGTGCAGCAGCTCGCAGCGCAGCGAGGAAGTGAACCCGTTGATCGCGTGCTTGGCGCCGCAGTAGGCCGACTGCAGCGGGATGCTCCGTGCGCCGAGAGCTGAGCCCACCTGCACGATGGTGCCGTACCCGCGCGGCCGCATCCGGGCCAGGGCCACCATGGTCCCGTGCACGAAGCCGAGGTAGCTGACTTCGGTGACCCGCAGAAACTCGTCTGGCGTGATCTCGGCGAACGGCGAGAACACCGACGTGAACGCGACGTTGATCCATACGTCGATCGGGCCGAAGAACTCCTCCGCCTGCCGGGCGGCGTCCTGCACCTGCGCGTAGTCGGACACATCGGCCGGGATCGCGAGCGCCTTGCCGCCGGCCTCCTCGACATCCCTGACCGCGCCGTCGAGGCCGGCCCGGCCGCGCGCAATCAGGCCGACGTTGGCACCCCGCTCGCCGAACAGGCGCGCGGTCGCCCGGCCGATGCCGGCGCTGGCCCCGGTGATCACCACTGTCTGGGTCATGGTTTTACTCCATCCTTCGTTGGTTCGTGCCTGGTCACAGGTTGTGCCAGGGCGCCGCGAGCCGGGCGGCGCATTCGAGGACCATCGCGTGCACGAACCCCTGCGGCAGATTGCCCCTGAGCTGGCGCTCGGCGACGTCGTACTCCTCGGCGTAAAGACCTGGCGACCCGCACGCGGCCCGGTTGCGCTCGAACCAGCGGGCCGCTTCGACTTCCTGGCCCTGCTGGTGCAGCGCGAGCGTCACGACGAAGCCGCACAGCAGGAACGCGCCCTCGGCCTCGCCAAGCGGCCGCTCGTCGTGGCGGAACCGGTAGGCGTAGCCGTCCTGGGTCAGCTCGGCCAGATAGGCGCGCAGGGTCTCGGCGGCGCGGGGATCGTCGGCGGGCACGGCTCCGCGGATCGCGGGCATCAGCAACGCGGCATCCAGGCCGGGGTCGCCGGGGGAGCGCTGCCAGCGCCCGGTCGGATGCATCGCGTGCTCGGCCGTGTCGGCGACGATGCTGTCGGCGAGCGCGGACCACTCCGAGGCCTGCGGCTCGGTGGTGCAGTGCCTGGCCGCGCGCCGCAGCCCGGCGGCGCAGATCAGCCGGGAGTGCGTCCACGCCTGGTTGTCGATCTCCCATATCCCGGCGTCCGGCTCCTGCCAGCGCCGCGCGATCGCGTCGGCGGCGATCTCGGCCGCCTTCGTGCTGCCGGAATCCAGCCGGTCGCGGGAGCCCGCGGCCGCGAGCAGGAGCAGCGACTCGCCGAGCGCGTCGAGCTGGAACTGCTTGTTCACCCAGTTGCCGACCAGGTCATAGCCGCCGGGGTAGCCGGGCAGGTCAAGGTCGCGCTGGTCCGGCACCCGGCCCCCGTCGGCCGTGTAGGCGGGGACCAGCTTCGGGCCGTCCTCATGCAGCCGGGCGGAGATGAACGCCACCGCGTCGTCGAGCAGCGAGAACGCACCCGCTGCCGCGGCGGCCCTGCCCGCGTATACCTGGTCGCGGATCCAGGCGTACCGGTAGTCGTAGTTCCGGCCCTGCTCCGCTCGCTCGGGCAGGCTGGTGGTGGCCGCGGCGACCATCCCGCCGCCGGAACTGGTCAGTCCGCGCAGCACCACCTGCGCCTGCCGGGCGTCGCGCGGCGCGACGACATCGTCCAGCGGCGGCACGGCTTCGGCCCACCGGTCCTCGGTGGCGCGCCAGAGCTCGTCGGGTTCGCCAGGCACGTCGCGCAGCGGGTCGGCAGACACCTCGAGGAGGAGGTCTCGACTCTGCCCGGCGGGCACCGTGAGGTTCATGGCCAGCACGGAAGCCCCGCCTGCGCGGCGGACCCTTGCCCCGGAAACCTCGCCGGACCACCGCACGTGCAGGTCGCCGGCGCGGCCGGTCCAGGCGCCGTGGTCATCGCGTTTGACCGACCGCAGCCCGTGCTTGCCGAATCCGGCCCGCAGGTCCAGGACCACCTCGACCTCGGCCGGGCAGTCCCGCGCGATGATCCGCCGGAGCAGCACGATCCGGTCGCGGTCGCCGGGAAACGCGAGCGCGTCGCGGCATTCGGTGAGGCCGCTGACGGTGATCCAGCGACTGCGCCAGATCAGGGTGCCTTCTTCGTAGTAGCCGCCCCACACGAACGTGTGCGCCGGCGTGACCGCGTACACGCCTTCGCCGCCGATGAGCGTGGAGAACACTGCGTCGCAGTCCCAGCGCGGTGCGCACAGCCACACGATGTCGCCACGCGGGCTGACCACCGCACCCCGCTCTCCGTCGGCGATCAGCGCATAGTCACGCAGCACGTGCGGGTGAATATTGGGCATCCACCGCCGCTACCCCGCGCGCGCCAGTCCATGCGGCGCCGGCGGGGCGGGTGCCGCGGCCATGTTTGCATCCGCGCACGCGGGTGAGCTGATAATGGGTGGATAGGCCCCCAGGGGCGGAACGCTAGCCGGAATCAGGCAGGTGACACCCATGACGGAGCCGATCATGCCCCGGAATGGAGAAACCCCGCCGCGGCCCAAGGTCGACGCTGGGCAGCTGTGGCCGGGCGGCGTGGCCACGGCCGTCGTGGCGGCGCTTGTGGCACTCGTCGGCATCTTGCTGTGCCGGTGGCTGTTCAACATCCCGCTTCTTTCCCCCCGCCAGGACGGGGCGTACGGTGACGCACACACCACCGGTTACGTGCTCGCAGCCGCGGTCGCCGCGCTGCTCGCGACCGGCCTCCTCTATTTGCTGCTGCTCAGCACGCCGCGGCCAATGCTGTTCTTCACCTGGATCGTCGCCCTCGCGACCATCGTCGTGGTGCTGTTCCCGTTCAGCACTAGCGCACCGCTATCCCAGAAGGTGGCGACCGCGGCCGTCGATCTCGTGATCGGGTTCGCGATCGGCTCGCTGCTTAATGGCGTGGGGGCCCGTTCGATCAGGCGCCGGACCGGCGCCGGCGGCGGGTACGCGGCGACCGGGCCGGGCAACGGCCTTCCCGGTCCCGGTCAGGGTGGCTACCCCGGGCGCGAGTATCCCGGGCGCCCGTACTAAGAACTCTCATCCGCGGTCCAGCGGAAGATGCCCCTGGCCATCGTGGAGGTCGCCGCGTCGGCCCTGGCCGCGAAGACCCGCCGGCGGATCTCGGCGATCGCGTGATCGTCCGGGGCGGCCAGCCAGGCGAGCTCGGCAAGGTGGCCGGCCAGCCGCTGTGCCGTGTCGTCGGCTTGACCGTCGCCGGCGTCCTGGCCGTCGGCCGCGGCCAGCGCCAGTGCCAGCGCCCGGTCGGCGAGCACGCCGGGGCCGCCGGCGAGGTCGGCCAGCTCGGCCGCCAGCGCCCGCTCGGGCGCGGGCTTGAGCGTGGCCGGATTCCCGTCCCACCAGCCGCCATAGAGCCGCCAGATGTTGCGGACGATGAACTCGGGCTCGTCATACACCGGCCTTAGATATGGCCTGGCTTCCAGGCCGACGGGCGGCCGCACCGAGTGGATCGCGTCGTCCAGGCGGCCGCCGCGGTTCATCACCTCGAGGGTCTGATCGACGAGCGCCTCAAGAAATTCGGCGGTGTCGCCGAGGGCTTGCCGGATCCGGTCGGCGCCGACGACGGGCAGCCCGTGCCCTGGCAGCAGGTACTCGGCCCCCAGCCCGGCCATCCGCCGCAGCGCGCCGGCCCATTCCCTCGGGTAGCGCTGCACCTTCTGCGGGTTGCCCGCGTTCGGCGACGCCCAGATGAACAGGTCACCGCAGCACAGCACCTTCCGGCCGGCCAGCCAGGTGACGGTGTGATCGTCGGTCTCGCCCTTCTCGTGCCGCAGCCGGAACGCGGCACCGCCGACGTCTAGCCGCAGCTCGCCCGAGTAGGTGCTATCCGGGTACCGGTACTCGGTCGGCCAGCGCAGTCCCCTGGCGCCGAACTGCCGCTGGTTGATCACTTCGTTGTAGCCGGTCGTCAGCAGGTACCTGTCGAAGCGCCGGGGCAGCGCCTCGTGTGCGACCACGACCGGGGCCGGCCAGCCGCGCTCGGCCGACTCCGCCTCCCAGACCGGCATACCGGAGGTGTGGTCAATGTGCCCGTGCGAGTACACCGCCGTGTTCAGCCGCTGGCCGCTCCACCGCCGCAGTTCGTCATGGACCGCCGCGGCCACGAACGAACTCCCGGTGTCCACCAGGACCAGGCCGTCCTCGGTCGCGAACGCTGACACATTGCCGAACGAGGGCAGGAACGCGACGCCGTCGCGGACCTCGGCCAGCCCCCGGCGGTGGGCCACCGGGTGATACTCGCTGCTGGTGATCTCGCCGCGCCATAGCCGGTCCGCCAGCTCAAGAATGTCGTCGGGCATGCGGGCACCTCTCGTCGCCGCGTCACCGTCCGGTGACCCCGTCAATGCTCTCGCGCAGATGGGCCGATCGGCCGGTCATCGCCGGTGAGTGGCCCGTCGGCCGGGCTGGGGGTGGGAACTGTCAGGCCATCCCCGAAGCTTGCCACGAGTCCGGCATAGCCGAGACCGCCGCCGGGGGTGGCGCGGCCCCGGCGGCGGTCTCGGCTTGGGAGGGTCTGGTTTGGGAGGGTCTGTAGGTCGGTGGCGGCAGGTTAGCGGCGCGCGCGCCAGCCGGCTCCGAGGCCGGCCAGGTGCAGCGCGACGCAGATCAGCCCGAGGATCACCAGGCTGGCCGGAGCGAACACTGCGTCGGTGGACGTGGAGGTCACCCGGATGATGAACGCGATGGCGAAAATGATCACCGCAAGAATGGCGAGCATTTCTTGTTCCTCCTGATTAGGTCACGGTCCCTGGCGTCACTGACTGGGCTGCGGCAAGTCACAGTTGATCTTGGGGTTCACGCCAAAGTAGTTCAGCGGGCCGGCCAGGATGGTCACGGCTATCGTCCCTGCTTTGGCACAGTTGGCATTTGAACTGCTGTAGTAATGACGCTGGCCTCCGGCAATGGCGCCGATAACAAGCCAGATAACGAGCAGTAGTGTTCCGATACGCATGAGCTACCACCTGTCAAAGCGGTAAACGCCACGGGCTTCTCGGGCGTTCTTCGTGGCCCAATAGCTACCAGGGAAAAAGATTCCTAAACACGCCCGTTGTCATTCTCGAGCAGCTCCCGAAGCCGGCTCCGGCCGCGATGCAGGCGGGACATCACCGTGCCGATTGGGCAGCGCATGATCTCGGCTATTTCCCGGTAGCCGAATCCCTCCACGTCGGCCAGGTAAACCGCCATGCGGAAGTCATTGGGAAGCTGCTGCAGCGCGTCGGTCACGTCGGGGTCCGGTATGCGGTCAAAGGCGAGTTCCTCCGCGGAGCGGGCGGCCGCCGCGGCCTCCGCGGAACGCGAATGGGCGCGTTCCAGCTGCCAGTCCTCGAGGCCGGCGGTGGTCAGCGCGGGCTCGCGCTGCCGTTTCCGGTAGCTGCTGATGAATGTGTTCGTGAGGATCCGGTTCAGCCACGCCCTGAGATTGGTTCCCTCCTTGAACTGGTGGAACGAGGCAAAGGCCCGGGCATACGTCTCCTGGACCAGATCCTCGGCGTCGCTGTGATTCCGGGTCATGCGGGACGCTTTTGCGTGCAGCTGCCTCATGTAGCCCAGCGCCTCGGCGAACTGCGCATCGGCGCCGCAGCCACGCGGTGGCCGCACCGTGATTCCGGGCTGGTGTGTGATCATTCCTGGATGTATTCCTCCACGACCTCGGCCGCCTGCGGAGCGGCCGGGTCGCCGGGTTCCGCGGCCAGATCCTCGGCCGGCAGGTTGGGATCGGGGTCGGGGATGGGGGCGGTCTCGTCGCTGGGCTCCGGCTCGACCGTTTCCTCGGCCGTGAGGTCTCCCGGCTGGTGGCCGTTGCTGTCGGCCAGGTCGGGGTCGGCAGTGGGGTTCAGCATGACGTACGAGGGGTAACGCTTCTCGTCGACGTGGCCGACGACTGGGCCACCCGTGCCCCGCCGCAGAACGGTCCTACGGCGCAGCCAGCCCTGGCTCGGCTTGCGCAGGAACAGCCCCGCCACCCCGGTGGCCATGATGACCACGCCGGCGATCTGCAGGTTCAGGAAGCTCGGATGGGCCGTCACAGCGAACGTGAAGATGGCTCCTACGGCAATTAAAGCCAGGCTGGTCGCGGTTCTCATCTGTCGGTCCTCCTGTGTGGGGGTTCAGCCCTTTCCCTCGGCGCTTTCTTCTACCTGGCCAGGGCATTCTCAAACGCGGCCGTTTCCGCGCCGGCCTGCCGGGTACCTGCACGGGGTTGCACGGAGGTGACCGCGATGGGACCGGAGGGACCCAGGGAGCCACAGGACCAGGATGCGCGGGATCCCAGGGATGAGTCGCAAGCTCAGCGGGACGACCGGAACCTTGCCGAACTGCTCCAGGAACTCCGGATTTCCGGCCTGGGCGTTCAGGTCCTGTTCGGCTTCCTGCTCTCGCTCCCGTTCACGGCCAGGTTTGCCAGGCTCAGCCAGGGCCAGCGCGACCTCTACCTGGCCAGCCTGGTGCTGTCCGCGGTGGCCACGGCGCTGCTGCTGGGCCCGGTCGCCTACCACCGGCTGGTGTTCCGGCGCCGCAAGAAGGAACCGCTGGTGCGGGCGGCCAGCGCGATGGCGACACTCGGCCTGGCCACCGTGGGCCTGGCCATCTCGGCCGCGGTCCTGCTGGCAGCCAGCACCGTTGCCACGGGCCTGCCGGCCTGGCTCATCACCGTCTTCATCGCAGTGCTGTTCGCCGGCCTGTGGTTCGTGTTCCCGCTCACCCAGCGTGACAAGCGATAACCCCAGCGCTCAAAAGAGGACCACCCGCATCCCGAGTCATAGCGGCAAGCTGGGGTAGCGGAGTTCCTATGACTACCGAGATCCGAGAGACAGAGCGGAAGTACGAGGCGCCGTCGGGCACCTTGCTGCCGGACCTAGACGACCTGCCTGGGGTCGCCACCGAGTCCGGCCCGGAAGAGCAGCGGCTGGAGGCGCGATATTACGACACCGAGGACCTGCGCCTGATCCGCAGCGGCGTTACGCTGCGCCGCCGCCAGGGTGGCAGCGATCCCGGGTGGCACCTGAAGCTGCCAGCGGGCGGCGACTCGCGCCGCGAGATCCAGTTGCCCCTGGCCCGGGCCGCCCGGCAGGTACCCAAGGAACTGGGCAGGCTGGTCCGTGCGTTCAGCCGCGGCGAGGAGCTGGCGCCGGTCGCCGAGATCAGCACCGTCCGCCAGCGCCTGGTGCTGCTGGACGAGGCCGGAGACTCGCTGGCCGAGGTGGTGGACGATCACGTCTCAGCGAACACGATGGGCGAACAGACCGCGCTGTCGCAGTGGCGCGAGGTAGAGGTCGAGCTCACGGGGGGTGGCCGGGGCCTGCTCGCGGCCGCCGACAAGCGGCTGCGGCGCAGCGGGCTGCGCCCCGCCGGGCGCCAGGCCAAGCTGGAGCGGGCGCTGGCTGGCCGGCTTCCGTCGCCTAACGGCAGCCGCAGCCGGTCGGGTCCGCTCTCGACGGCGGCGGACGTGGTCCTGGCCTATGCCGGGACCCAGGTGGCGGCGATCATGGCGTTCGATCCGCTGGTGCGCCGCGACGCGCCGGACGCGGTGCACCAGATGCGGGTGGCCACGCGGCGGCTGCGCAGCACGCTGAAGTCCTTCGGCCGGGTGCTGCGGGCAGAAGACTGTGCCCAGCTCGGGGATGAGCTGAAGTGGCTCGGCGGCGTGCTCGGCACCGCACGCGATGCGGAGGTCATGGCCGGGCACGTGCAGGCCAGCCTGGACGAGCTGCCCCCGGAACTGCTCATGGGCCCGGTGCAGGCACGGATCCGGGTCCACTTCGCGCCGGTCGAGGCCGAGGCCCGCGCCGCGGTGCTCGAGGCCCTGGACGGCGACCGTTACCTGGCCCTGCTTGACAGCCTGGACGCGCTGCTTATCGATCCGCCGCTGACGCCCGAGGCGGCCAACCCCGCGGGCGAGGTTCTGCCTGCCGAGGTCCGGCACACGCGGCGCCGCCTGAACAAACGCATGCGCCGTGCCCGGCACGCGCCGGCCGGGCCGGGCCGGGATACGGCCCTGCACGAGGCGCGCAAGGCCGCCAAGCATGCCAGGTACGCCGCCGAGGCCGTCAGCCCCGCGTTCGGCAAGCAGGCCAGGCGCTTCGCCAAGCGTGTCAAGAAGGTCCAGTCGGTGCTCGGTGACCACCACGACGGTGTGGTCACCCGCGCCACGATCAGGGAGCTCGGCGTGCAGGCTCACCTGGTCGGCGAGAACGCCTTCACCTTCGGGATCCTCTACGAACAGGACGCCTGCCACGCAGAAGACCTTGACGCCGAGGCGCGCCGGGCCTGGAGGCGGGCCGCCAAGCATAAGTACGGCGCGTGGCTGTACTAGTGCCTCCGGGCTAGAGGCTCCAGAGCGCCTCGGTTGGGGACAGGCGCGCGGCGCGGATCGCGGGCAGCAGGCCGGCGAGGGCGCCGATGAGGATGGCGGCGGCGAGGCCGCCAGCCCAGGCGTCGGTGGGGATGACGGTGGCCCAGCCCTTGCCGTGGGCGTAGATCGCCGTGGCGGCGGCGCCGGTGATGATCCCGGCGATGCCGCCGATCAGGGCCAGCGCGATGGCCTCGGTCAGGAACTGGATGCGGATGTGGCCGCGGGTAGCGCCCAGGGCGCGGCGCAGCCCGATTTCGGAGCGGCGTTCCAGGACGGAGATGACCATGATGTTGGCCACGCCGATGGCGCCGACGAGGAGGGCGACCGCGCCCAGGCCGAGGAACAGGGTGTTGAATGCGCTTTTGGCGTCGGCCTGGGCGACCAGGGCGTTGGAGGGCTGGGAGACGTCGACGCCGCCCGGGTTCTCCGGGTTGGCCTGGTTGCCAAGCAGGTTGTACACGGCGTTGACCTGGGCGTCGGTGGCTTTGACGTAGATCGTGGTGGGGTTGCCGTCGAAGCTGAGGTAGTTCTGCGCGAACGGGAACCCGACCAGCACCGAGGAATCGACGTCGGGGGACAGTACGTCGGGATTGAGAATCCCGGCAACGTAGAGCCACATGCCGCCGTTCCCGTTCGCGCCGGTCCCGGTGACCCAGACTCGCTCGCCGGGGAACACCTTGTCGATGCCGAGCAACTGGGCGGCGGCGGCGCCGAGTACGCAGACCGGTTCGCGCGCGGTGGCGGCGTTGAGGAAGTCGCCTTGCGCCACGCTGGTCCCTGAGGTGGCAGGCAGGCCAAGGGTTGCGGCATTCACGGTCAGCGCGTTGGTGTTCACTGACGGGATCAGCGGGGAGCGGTAGACGTTCACGTTGGTCGACCCGGTGCTCTGCACCTGGTACACGCCCGGCAGCCTGGCGATCATCGCGGGCGCCGCGATCGGCAGCTCCGCGGTGCCGGTGAAGGTCTGCCCGGGCTGCACCGTGAGCAGATTGGTGCCCAGCGCGGCGATTTCCGCGTTCAGCCCGGCCGCCGAGGATGACGAGAGGCCAAGCACGGCCACGATCGCGGCGACTCCGATCGCGATGCCAAGGGCGGACAGCGCTGCGCGCAGTTTGCGGGTGCGCAGGCCCACGACGGCCAACCGGGCCAGGTCGGTGAGCCGCAGCCTGGCGGGCCGGCCAGGTGCACGCGCTCCGGACATGGTCACGGTCATCGGGGTCCTCCCTCTGGCCGGCCGGGCGAGCCCGCCATCCGCTCGCCGGTTGCATCCGGCCAGGCGGCGACGGCTTCGGGTGCGGTGTCGGAGACGATGCGACCGTCCAGCATGCGGACCTGGCGGCGCATCCGCCCGGCGACCTGCTGGTCGTGCGTCACGACCACGATCGTGGTCCCGGCCGTCTGGTTGAGCTGCCCGAGCAGGTCCAAGATGGCCGCGCCGGTGGCCTGGTCCAGGTTGCCGGTGGGCTCATCGGCCAGCACGATCGCCGGTTCGCCGGCGATCGCCCGGGCGATCGCCACCCGCTGCCGCTCACCGCCGGACAGCTGGGTGGGCTTCGCGCCCAGCTTGTGCCCCAGGCCTACCCGCTGCAGCGCTTCGGCGGCCTGGTCACGGCGCTGCGCCAGGCCCACCCCGGCATACAGGAGCCCGTCGGCCACATTGTCCAGCACCGATTGGTGCTCGGCCAGGAAGAACTGCTGGAACACGAACCCGATGCTGGCGGCGCGCAGCCCGGCCAGCTGCCGGTCGCCAAGCATGCTGACATCCAGGCCCGTGACCCGCACGGTCCCGGCGGTGGGCAGGTCCAGGGTGCCGGCCAAGTGCAGCAGCGTGGTCTTGCCCGACCCCGACGGTCCGAGCACCGCGACCAGTTCCCCGGCCGCCACCGACAGGCTCACCCCCCTCAGCGCGGGCACTGGCGGCTTGCCCGGATAGATCTTGGTCACCGTCACCAGTTCCAGGACGGCTTCCGGCGCGCCGGCGACGGCCGGGTGCGGCGCTGCGGCGGGCCGGGCTGTGGTTGCGTGGCTGCTCATATGCCGGGCACCACCACGCGCTGGCCGGGGGTGAGGTCCCCGGTGACCTGAACCGTGCCGGCGGCGTCGTCGAACAGGCCCGGGGTCACCTTCACCAGGTGATGGCCGCCCGGGCTGGTCACCTCCACGGCGTAGGACCCGCCGGGGCGGGCGAGCAGCGCGTCCACCGGGACGATCAGCACGTCGCTCACGCTGCCGGTGGTGATCGTCACCTCGACCGGGACCTGGTTCAGGCTCCCGGCCACCTTCGGGTCAGTCAGCGACACCACCACCGTGATCGTCGCTGCGGTTGAGCCGTTGCCCGAGCTGTTTGACGAGGATGAGGACGACGACGATGGGGCCGAAGCGGACGAAGATGAGGAGATCGCGGAGCTGACCGAGGAGATCACTCCGGGGGTGACCGATCCGTCCGGCAGGGTGATGGAGACCTTGTTGCCGACGGCGACTTCCGCCTGCAGGGAGGCGTCCAGGTCGATCGTGACCGCCGGGGTCAGCGAGCTGGCGGTCAGCACCGTGGCCCCAGACGCCGCCGCGGCCCCGGGCACGGTGCCGGTGCCCAGGCCGGTGACCTGGATCGCACCCGGCAGGAAGACCGCCTCGCCCAGCGGCAGCGTCCCGGTCACGCTCAGGCCCAGGTGGGTTTGCAGCAGTTCCAGCGCGTATGCGGTCTCGCTGCTGAAGTAGTCCCAGCCCGAGCGGGGGCCCAGCGCCGACGCGGTGGCGTAGCCGAGCTTGACCAGGTCGGCGTTCAGCTCGGTCACATCCGCGCCGGTCATCCCCTCGGACAGATCCCGGTAGGCCGGCACGTTCCCGTACAGCAGCACCACCGGGGTGCCGGAGACCTGATAGATCTGCTGGCCCTGGCGGATCGTCTGCCCGGCCGACGGCAGCCAGGTGAACGTGCTCGCCCCCGGACCTGACGAGGCCGAGCCGCCCGAGCCCGACGATCCGGGCACCACCACCGTGTACGAACCGGCGTCACCGAGCGTCCCATTCTCCTGCGTCTGCTCGGTCAATGAACCCCGCGTCACCGGCTGGGTGCTGGTGGCGTACCCGTTGCTGCTGACCGCCGGCTTGGGGGAGTTGAACACCCCGGCCGCGGCGGCGCCGCCCAGCGCGGCCGCGACCACAACGACCACCGCCAGGACCAGGACCCAGCCGCGCCGCCGCCGGTACCCGGCCGCCGCCAGCCCGGCCGCCGCGTGCCCGCCGCGCGGGGCAGGCAGCGCCTGGCCGGGAGGCTGCTGCGCCCCGCCAGCCCCCGCCTGCTCTCCCGCGGCAGGCTCGCCGGCCTGCTCACGTGCATCGGTACTGCTCATGGCCTGTCACCCTTCATAGGCCGGCCGGGTCCGGCCGGCTCGCTCGTTGTCAACCGCCAGGTGGCACGGACGCGCCGCAGGTCTTCGCCGCGGCCTGGAACTGCGGCGATTTCGTATCGACCCCCGTCGGCACCCAGATGCCGCTGACGTTCGGATTCGGATCTGGCCAGTTCGGGTACCCGTGCGACCGCATGCACTCCGCGGCTTTGAGCGCGTTGAGAAACTCCTGATGGGTCTCGGTGCCCTGCGCGTTCCCGAACGGCAGCAGGTGCCGGCACGCCTGCAGCGCCGACTGGAACTGCGCGTCGGAATCGGCCTCCGCGAACCACCCGCGGAAACCCAGCACAAATTCGCCTGGCGGCGGCGCGCTCGGCGGGGCCGCCATATGGGTGAAATAGAAGTTGGGTACGCCGTGGCTGCGCACGCACGACGCGTACGAGTCCAGAACCACTGCCAGGTTCTGACCAGAGCTCGGGCCCGATCCCGACGAGCGCTGGCCGCCGCCACCGCAGGCGGCCGCCAGCAGCCCGGTAACGACCATGGCAGCGATCACCGCCGCCGTCCGCCACGGCCTGGCGCCGACCGGGTGGTGGCCGCCGTTGTCGTTCATTTTTGTCGTCCTTGATCTCGGGCTTGAAGGTCGCTGCCGCACCATGCTTCTCTGCCGGCGTCAGACCGCCGCGCGGGTTGCGTGTGAGTTCGGTGTGAAGGGCGCCTGGCCGCCCTGCCGCCGCACGACGCGTTGGTTCCTCTATCACGGCGCGTGTGGCAAAAGACATGCCTCCTCCGCCGCCTGGAGCTGCGGCGAAGGATTCTTGATGTTGACCCCGCGAGGCGGCAGGAAGCCGACGTCGTCGGCATTGACGATCGGGTCCGGCCAGCCGGGATATCCGTGAGCGCGCATGCACCGGGTCACGGTCATCAGCCTGCTGTCGGCCGCCGCGAGCTGCGCCTCGGTGAACGGGAGCTGCGAAGGAGCCTCCTTGGCGCAGGCGTTCAGGACCGCGTTCCAGGACGGGCCGTGTTCCTGGGCCAGGACGTGCGCGGTGATCGGGTACCGGTACCCGCCGCCCCCCTGGCTGGACGGGTCGGGCCAGAAGGGCGCGCCGTGGGTGCGCATGCATCGCGAGTACGCCACGTACCGCTGGTAGGTCCCCGATGACGTGGACGCCGCAACGTCCGCCGAACCTCGACTGCCGGCGCCGCAGGCCGCGGCGAGCAGGGTGATCCCAGCCAGGACGCTGATCGCGATGGCGCGGTCAGAGGCTCGCATTGCAGGCCTCCGTCGCGGACTGGAACTGCGGCGAGCTGGTATCGATGCTGGTGGGCAGTGGCGGCTCGACGACCTGGCCGCTCTGTTCGCTGGGATCGGGATAGTCCGGGAACCCGCGGGCGCGCATGCACTCGGCCGCCTTGACCGCGCTGCGCAACTGCGCCGAGGTCGCCGTCGGATTGCTGCCATGCCGGCCGAGAATGTGGTTGCAGGCCTTCAGCGCGGCCTGCACCACGGGCGACGGGCTGATGGGCGTGGAAACCCACCCATCCCCAAGCCACAGCCCGGGCCCGTTGTAGTCGGCGGCGGACGTGACTTTGATGCGGGAGATGTAGAAGCCCGGCACCCCTTGATCGCGCACGCACAGGGCGAACGCATCCACCTGCTGGGCGGTGCGTCCCCCAGTGCTGGCACTGGGCGCGGCCGCAGGCCGGCCGCCTGCGCAGGCCGCCGCGAGCAAGGCGATCCCTGCCAGCATGCTGATCGCTGTGGCGCGGTCATGAAGGCGCATTGCAGGCCTCCGTTGCGGACTGGAACTGTGGCGAGCTGGTCTCGATGCTGGCGGGCAGCACAGGCCGCCTGGCGCCGGGCCGGCCAGCGCCGCAGGCCGCTGCCAGCAGGGCGCCAGCGTTGTCGTTCATCACGTGTTCTCCTCCTGCCGGCGGCGTCTGGTGCGCTGCCGGTGCTATCCGCAGACAGGTGTACGGGGCAGCGGGTGACAGCACGGTCACAGAGGCTGTGACCTGGCTGTCACTTACGGCCTGGCATCCTGGCGGCAGGGCTGACCAGGCCGATCGGGTAAGCCCGGGCTGGGAGAGGGCATGAGAGTGCTGGTGGTTGAAGATCACAAACGACTCGCCGAGACGGTAGCGGCAGGGCTGCGCGACGAGGGCATGGCCGTCGACGTGGTGTTCGACGGGCAGGACGCGCTCGACCACGTGGCGCTGACCCGCTACGACGTGCTCGTGCTGGACCGGGACTTGCCCGGCCTGCATGGCGACGAGGTGTGCAAGGCACTAGCCGCCGACCGGTGCCCAACCCGGGTGCTGATGCTTACGGCAGCGAGCACGGTCGCCGACCGCGTCGACGGCCTCGGCCTGGGCGCGGACGACTACCTGCCCAAGCCGTTCGACTTCGCCGAGCTGGTCGCCCGGATCCGGGCGCTGGGCCGGCGCGCCAGCGTCCCGCTGCCGCCGACACTCAGCCACGGTGACCTGTCCATCGACCCGGCCCGGCGCGTCGCGTTCCGGGCCGGGCGCCGACTGGCGCTGACCCTGAAGGAATTCGCGGTGCTGGAGTGCCTGCTCGCCGCGCAGGGCGCCCTGGTCTCCGCCGAGGACCTGCTGGAGCGGGTGTGGGACGAGAACGCCGACCTGTTCACGACCACGGTCAAGACCACGATCGGGCGGCTGCGGGCCAAGCTCGGCGAGCCGCCGCTCATCCAGACCGTGCGCGAGGGCGGCTACCGGATCGGCGAGGCACGATGACCAGTCTGGCGAGCCGGATCGCGGCTCCGGCTTCCCGGCCCTGGCTGCCCAGGCGAACCGCGCGGCTGCGGCTCACCCTGCTCTACGGCAGCCTGTTCACCGTGTGCGGGGCTGGCCTGCTCGGCTTCACGTTCTGGCTGTTTTACCACGCCACGGCGGGCGAGCAGATCCTGCCGAAGCCGGTGGGTACGGGCAAGCGGATTGTCATGCAGGGGCTGCCGCCCGCCGCGTGCCGTCACCTGCCTCCCCCCGCCATGGAGAACTGCGTGGAGCGCCTTGGACAACAGCAGGCGCACGCGTTCGACCTGCACGTGCTGCTGGTCCAGTCCGGCATCGCGCTGGCCGTGATGGCCGCGCTCGCGTTCGGGCTGGGCTGGCTGGTGGCCGGGCGGGTGCTGCGGCCGCTGCGCGCCATCACCGCGACCGCGCAGCGGATCTCCGCAACCAGCCTGCACGAGCGCCTGGGCATGACCGGGTCCGACGACGAGTTCAAGGAGCTCGCCGACACCCTCGACGGGCTGTTCGCCCGCCTGGAGGCCTCGTTCACCGCGCAGCGGAACTTCGTGGCCAGCGCCGCCCACGAGCTGCGCACCCCGCTCACCCTGGACAAGACGCTGCTGCAGGTAGCACTGCGAAACCGGCGCAGCACCGCCGAGCAGTGGCGCGCCACCGGCGCGGAGTTGCTGGAGTCCAGCCAGCAGCAGGAACGCGTCCTGGAGGCGCTGCTCACGCTCGCGACCAGCGAGGCCGGGCTGAGCCGGCACGAGCCCGCCGACCTGGCCAAGGTGGCCGCGGCCTGCCTGGGGTCGGTCAGCGCCGAGGCCGAGCGCCGCGGACTGCGCGTGGCAACCTCGCTCAGCCCGGCGCCACTGCTCGGCGACCCGGATCTGATTACCCGCCTGGTCGCCAATCTGCTGGACAACGCCATGCGGCACAACGTTCCCGGCGGCACCGTCCAGGTCCGGACCACGCGGCGGGACGGCCAGGCGGTGCTGTCGGTGGCCAACAGCGGGCCGGTGATCCCGCCCGGCGAGGTCGGCCGGCTGCTGCAGCCGTTCCAGCGGCTGGCCACCAGCCGGAGCAGTGACGGTGACGGACACGGGCTGGGCCTGCCGATCGTCCGGGCGGTCGCCACCGCGCACGGCGCCACCCTCACCACCCGGGCCCGGGCCGAAGGGGGCTTGCAGGTCCAGGTCTGTTTCCCGGCCGTCGGCGCACCGGCCGCCCGGCAGGAGGCGCACACCGCCGCTGCCTCAGCCCGTTTGTCGGCCGCTGCCGGACCCTGGCGGGGGTGATGGGGCGACGAACCCGGGCGCGAAGTCCGGAGGGATGGGGCCGCCGACCCGCTTTCCCGAGCAGGCATCGTACGCCGCCTCGTAAGACGGCGTGTTGGGGTTGATCTGGCCGGCCTGAAGGGCCGACTGCACCGGCGCCCAGTTGATGCCGGAATCTTGCGTTGATCCCGCCGGGTCGGGGAAGTTCCCGATCCCGTGAGCGCGCATGCAGCGGGCGGCCTTTACGGCGTTCCTCAGGTTCTGCTGCTGCATGTCTTGCAGCTCCGTCACGCTCAGCCCGGTGCCTTCGTTCGGCAGCAGCGAATTACAGTCCCCGAAGGCGTTGCGTGCCTGGGGATCGTCCTGGGTGATCGACTCGATCTGAGAATTATTGAAGTTTCCCTGCCCGTCGGGGGCGGGAAACTGGGGCACGCCGTGCGAGCGCATGCACTTGGCGTAGGCGAGCGACTGGCTGTACGTCCCGCCGAGGAACGTGTCGGCTCCCGCCGTGCTCCCGCCGCACGCCGCCGCCAGCAGGGCGATCCCCGCCACGGCGAGGATGCCCGCCCGGCGCGGCCATGTTCGTCGCCGCGGGCCGCGGCGGTCGCAGGAGCCGGCTTTCATCGCGTGTTCTGCTCCCGTCGATGGCGCCTCGCACACTCTCAACACCCCCATCGCCGCTAGCTCTCGCCGCAGGCTCGCAGCGCGGCCTCGAACTGCGGGGAGCTTGTGTCAATGCTGGAGGGCAGCGGCTGCACTTCGACGCCGCCGTTCGGGTCGCGCTGGGGATCGGGGTAATCAGGGAAGCCGTGCGCCCGCATGCACGCAGCGGACTTCACCATGCTGTCGAGCTGCCGCTGGGTTATGGGCTTGGGTCCGCCGCCGGGGAGCAGGTGCTTGCACGAGTGCATCGCGGAAGCGAACTGCGCCGTCTGCGGGTCGATGCCGACGACCTGATACCCCATGAAACTCAGAACCGTAGCTGAGGGGTTGGCGGCGCTATCTGGATGGGCGAAGTAGAAGTCTGGCTCTCCGTGGCTGCGCATGCACTGTGCGAAGAGGTCCATTTGCTGGACGCCGCTGGGTCCGGGGGCCGCCGGACCCGACGGATGTGATCCGCCGCCGCTGCACGCCGCAGCGAGGGCGACCGCTGCCAGGACCGCGGTGAGCACGACCGCGCGCCGCTGCCGGCCGCTCCGGCGGCGATGAACTCCGGGGCTGTCCTGTATCACCTGGTCGTCCTTATCCTTGGGCCGAAGGTCCCGGCGGCACCATGTTCCTGGCCGGACGTCAGATCGCCGCGCGGGTTGCGTGTGAGTTCGGTGTGAGGTGCGGCGAGCGACCGGAGCCGGCCGCGGGCTCACATCAAACTCAAATGCAGATCACACAGGGGACTAGCGGTGAGGTGATCGGATGGCAGCCGGGAGAGGGAGCGTGCTGATGAGTGAGCCGGCGGCCGACCTGCCTGCCGATCACGGCGGGCTGCTGGTCGTTGACGACGAGCCGTTCCTGCGGGACGCGGTCGCCGCGTCGCTGCGGTTCCTCGGCTTCGACGTGACCACCGCCGACAACGGTGCCGAGGCGCTGCGGCTGGCCCGGGACGGCCGGTTCGACCTGCTCGTGCTCGACGTGATGCTGCCCGAGCTGGACGGCTTCGACGTGGTGCGCCGGCTGCGCCGGGACGGCAGCCGGGTGCCGGTGATCTTCCTGACCGCCCGCGACACCCAGGCCGACAAGGTGACCGGGCTCACCATCGGCGGCGACGACTACCTGACCAAGCCGTTCGGGCTGGAGGAGCTCGCGGCCCGGATCCGCAGCGTGCTGCGCCGCACCCGCCCGGACCGCTCAGGAGGGCCGGTGCTCACGTTTGCCGACATCGAGCTGGACCAGGACACCTACCTGGTCCGCCGGTCCGGCGGGGAGATCGAGCTGTCGCCGACCGAGTTCCGGCTGCTGCGCTACCTCATGCTGAATCCTGGGCGGGTGCTCACCAGGGCTCAGCTGCTCGACCATGTGTGGGACTACGACTTCGGCGGGTCGAGCACGGTTGTCGCCACCTACATCGCCTACTTGCGGCGCAAGCTTGCCGCGCACGGCCCGGATGTGATCCACACCCAGCGCGGCGTCGGCTACACCCTCCGGCTGCCCCGCGAGGC
>Ga0208725_1000038_pt1 | contig 26766 bp, 15 predicted proteins | sample MicForSoSWNH13_O_FD_188004 | JGI IMG/M metagenome (GOLD analysis project Ga0208725, IMG submission 188004) | Forest soil microbial communities from Harvard Forest Long Term Ecological Research site in Petersham, Massachusetts, USA - MetaG HF011... | ecosystem: Environmental > Terrestrial > Soil... | reverse complement strand
GCCGCCTGCGCCGGCGCGGAGCCGACCGGCGTGTACCTGGCGGCGGGCTGGCTGGCGCACGCCGGCGGCGAGCTGGAGCCGACCATGATCCCGGTGCATTGTTCGCACGTAGAACAGCAAACCCGCCGGGATCATGGCCGGACGGTCGCGGATCATGGTGCGGCGGCGGGCGAGGCGGCGTTCGCTGACATCGCCGCGGCGGCCGCCGGGTCCGACCCGATCGCCTGGGGAACCGCTCACCTGGTCGAGCGCCTGATCGACGGCGTGATGGACCGCGGGCCGGCTGCGCTGCTGCCAGACGACCCCCCGGCGGAGGCTCGGGCCAACGTGCTGCTGGTGTCCGGGCACGGGCAGGTCGGCCAGTTCGAGACCAGGCGGCAGACGTCGCTGCTCCAGGTGCCGCCCGGGACCGTCGTGCCGGACCTGGCCCGGATGGCGTTCGTCCACGGCAACGGCGATTTCCTTACTTCCGTAGGCACCGCGTTCATCGCAGCGGTCAAGGCCGGCCAGCTGGAGCGGGCTGGTGAGCTGGTCTCGTGGAACATCCAGCTCCCCAGCGGGACGCATCCGCTGGCGGAGAAGACGGTTTCCGGCAGGTCGGCCGGGCTTGGCGCGTACGTGGCTTTCCGGTCGCTGAGCAACCCTGGCGTTTTCTCCGACAAGGACGTTGCGTTCACCGGGCAGGTATCCCCGGACGGCCAGGTCGGTGACGTCGAGAACGCGAACGACAAGATCGAGGCCGCGCACCGCCGCCGGATCCGCCTCGTGGTGTATCCCAGGGGCCAGGCGTGGGTCGATCCGGACGACATCGTCCAGCTCGAAGGGGTGGAAAGGGCCGAGGACGCGCTGATAGCCGCGGCGCAGCAGTTGCGCGGGCTCCGCAGTTACCTGGAGGCGGCGTGCCGTCTGGTCGCGCCGGAGCCGTGGCTGCGGACCTGGCTGCGCAGGCAGGGAAGGCGCGCGGACGAGATGCCGCTGCTGACCGTGACCTGCCGCCATCTGCCTCCCGCCCGGGAGGCCCTGTCCGACCAAGCCGCGCGGAAAGAGCCTGAGGTCCCGCCGTGCCCAGCGCACCAGCTTGCCAGCATGTATCCCGGCTACTCGTTCACGGTCAGCGCGGACGCTGGCGGCGGGAACACCATGGCGGCGAAGCGCATGGTCGCCCTGGCCGCCCGGCGGGCACTCGACGGGCTGCGCGCTCTCGGCAGCGAGGACCGGTTTCCCGGGTTGACCCTTCCGCTCTACGTCCCTCTCGGCGTGCTGCCGACGACCTGGGATGGCGTCGTCCAGGCCAGCGTCGCGGCGCTGCCGGCGCTGGCCGAGCCCGGCTTGGAGGTGGCGGTGGCGCTGGCGAACGCGCTCCGGGCCGACAACCCCCGGCCGTGGCGGGCCCTTGTGGTCGTGGACGGCACCGACCGGACCCACCGCAGCGGCAGCAGCGCCGTTGCCGACAGGGAGCGGGACTTCGTCGCCCTGGTGACGAGCAGCCCGCACCAGAGCCACCCGGGGTGGCGGCCCAGCCGGCCAGCGCAGGTCGTGCTGTGCGGCAGGCACGGGAGCCCCGCTCATCACAGGGCCGCCGAGGCGCTGCGCCGCGAGCGGCCGGACGCCGTCGCGACCATGGGGCTCGACCCGCTGACCGGTGCCGAAATCGACCGCTACGTCGCCGGCCTGTCGGCGGCGAGGATTTCACTCACCGGCAAGGCGCGTGACCTCGCCACGAATCCGCTGCTGCTGACCCTGAGCGTGATCGCCGGCCGGCCGCACGCAGGAGACGGCGACTCGACCGACCTGCTCGACCGCGTTATCGACGTCCTGCTGGGCGCCGAGGCGGATCAGCGCAGGTACCTGGCGGAGATCGCGTTCCGGGCGGCGGTGGCGAAACGCCAGCCGGTGGGCGAGTTCACCCTCGCCGACATCGCCAGCCGGGGATCCGAGATGACCGTGGAGCTGGCTCTCGCCGACAACGACACCGAGCGGGCGATGGCGATCGCGCTCGATCGCCACGAGCGGCAGGCGTTCCAGAGCGCGGAAGAGGAGACACACCTGCTCACGGCGTCCGGAGCGGGCTGGCGGTTCTTCCACGACCGGGCCTTCGCCTTCCTGGTCGCCGACCGAGTCGCGCGCCATGCCGCCGAAGACCCCGGATCCGGCGACGAGCTTTTCGGCGAGCTCGGCTGTCACCTCGGCGACGCGCTGTGGACCGACGTTATCGAGGCGACCGGCCGCCTTCTCGAGCTGCGCAGCCGAGCGCTCTCCGAGCGGGCGTGACGGCTCATCTCGCGCGGCCCGGTCACCCTTCGGCCCTCCAAAGGCCATGAGGCGCGTGTTACTGGTGGTTCCTGATCGCGCTAAATGGATTTCAGTTTCGTCCTGGTAATGGCGTTCCGGAAGCGATGCCAGATTGGTCCAGAAGCAATGCCAATCAGCCCGGCAGCTAATCATCAGAAACAACCGCAACTCGGTGCGCATCTGCCACGGATCAGCCTCCCGCCGGAACCTGACCGCGCGGAGCCTAGCAGGTCAGAACGGCTTTAACCCGAGGAGAGGCATTTACATAATGGGCGAGATCGGCCGTCGCTAGGCTCCCCACAGTGCCAGGCGCTCCGAAGGTTGTCGGCCCCCCGTACAGCCTTCCCAGTGAGCGCGCCCCCGCTCGGAGAGGAGTCCATTGGGCCGCCACAGTAAACCGTCACGTATCCGGCTTCCCCACGGAGCGTCGCTCGCCGCCGCACCCACGCTGGCCAGCGTGGTCGCGGCTTTTTTCATGGCACAGCAGATCCCTGCCAGCGCAGCGGTCGCGGAGGCAGGTCCCACTCACTCTGCCTCCCTTGATGCTGTCTACACCCCGGATGCCTCGTCGGCATCCAGCGCCGCCGCCCTCTCCTCGTCTCAGCTGCTGGCGGCGACCAGAACCGTGCTGATGTCCGACATGCGGCAGGCTTGGCAAGCGGCATGGCAGGAGAAGCATGAGAAGGCGAGCACCAGCCTGCCGCTCTGGTACACGGTCCAGCCCGGCGACTCACTGTCCTCGATCGCCCAGCGCTTCTACCATGACTCGGCGGCATGGCCGGTGCTGTACTGGCACAATCACGGCCACATCCAGTGGGCCGACGACATAACGGCCGGGCAGGTGCTGCGTATCCCGGCCGAGCCCGCCGAGATACCGAGCGCCCCCTCGCAACTCCAGCCTGCCGTGCTCACTGTCGCCACGAACCCCGCGCCGAGGCACGCGAGCACGGCCCCGGTCGTGGCACAGTCCGCGCCGACGCAGCAAGCCCCTGACCCGGCTCCGGTATCGACAACGAGTACCAGCGGTTCCCTGGGCGTCATCCCGGGCGGCGCGTTCGGCCAGTGCGTGGTCGAGCGCGAGTCCGGCGGTAACCCGCAGGTCATGAACTCCAGCGGCCACTACGGCCTGTTCCAGTTCAGCTTCTCCACCTGGGTGGGGTATGGCGGCAACCCGAACGACTTCGGCCATGCCAGCGTGGCCGAGCAGGAGCAGGTGTTCGCCACCGCCCTGGCTTCCCCCGGCGGCGAGAACAACTGGGCTCCCTACGACGGCTGCTGACCGCCTGGCACCGACCGGCCGCCGGGCCCCGAGCGCACCGCCGGGGCCCGGCGGTTCCTATTTGGCCTCGGTGGCCAGCCGCTCGATCACGCTTGCCAGGAACCCCCAGGCCTTGTCATCCTCGGGGGTTCCGGCGTGCGGGCGGCGGAACCGCCCGACGTCGACGGCGATGTCGGCGATGTCCCAGCGGAGCCGGTACGCCTCGACAAGGTCCGGCATCGGGGTGACACCGGTCGCGCTGGCGTAGGCGTCAAGGATGGTCCCGTCGCCGGGGTCAATCAGCCACAGGTCCCGCTCCGGCGGGGCCACCAGGGCGGTGTCCCAGTCGATCAGCACCCAGCCGTCGGCCGTCAGCATCGTGTTACCGGGATGAGGCTCGCCATGGGTGAGGACCGCCCGGCCAGCCCGCGACCCCGCACGTGACACGAGACCGTCGTACCGGGCGAGCAGCTGCCGGATCGGCGCCGCGTTGTGCCGGACCAGTAGGGACGTCCGCAGCGCGTAGGGCCCGGCGCCGGCGACGTCGCTCGCGGGGTCGAAGGCTGCCTCCAGCGCATCCCGGTGCGGCACGGCGAAGTCATCGGCCGGCGCCTGCCGGCTTACCGCCGCGGGTGCCGTGTGCACGGCGGCCACGAGACGGAGCACGCTGAGGCGGTGCTCGGGCGAGGAGAACTCCCCCCAGTCAAAGCTCCGCCCGTCGAGGAATGGGTAGAGCGCGACCCCGAACCTGTCGTTCACCCGGACCAGTGGCTCGCCGTCGCCGGCGCGGACCGGCGCCACCACGAAAGCTGCGCCGCTGGCGCGCAGATCCGTGGCGGCAGCCAGCGAGGCGCGCAGCCGCCCGAACGCCGCACCCAGCGGCTCCTGCTCCGCCATCCGCTTGTGCTCAAGCTCGTCAGCGGTGACGAACCACCGGGACCCCGCCGCGTCCGTCACCGCCCAGTGATGGCTGCCCCAGCCGACGGGCCGGTACTCGGCCGTCACGACGCTCATGCCCCACCAGCGCCCGAGCGCCGCAGCGAGCGCGGCCTCGGGCAGGCCATCGGGCGGCGTCAGCATGGGGCCACGGTACGGACCGGCCGGCACCCGCGGCCATCCAATAACCGACGCCCGGCCCTCGGGGGACGAAGACCGGGCGGCGCCCGCCGGCCGGCATCGACGGGTGACGGTCCGGGCCGTCGCCGGCCCGGCTCGGCGTCCAGGCGCCGGCGCTGTACTGGCACGTGCGCGGCAAGCGGAAATTGCTCGACGAGATGGCCACCGAGATCTGGCGCCAGGTCTCCGCCGAGGTCGCCGCGCTGCCGGCCGGCTGGCCCTGGGACCGGGTCATGGCCGAGTTCGCCGCGATCACCCGCCGAGCCCTGCTCGCGCACCGTGACGGCGCGAAGGTGTTCAGCGGCACCTATCTCACCGACGCCGGGGTGCTCGAAGCTCAGGAAGACCGGTTCGCGCAGATGATCTGGGAGGGCTTCACCGTCGCCGCCGCCACGCGGGCCTACTCCCTGCTCTACAGCTTCACGATCGGCTTCTGCGTCGAGGAGCAAGCGGCCGCTCAGGCTCCGGCGATCGGCGACGACCGGTTTTCCGCGGCCCGCCGGGCCGAGCGGCTCGACGAGCGCACCCATCCGGTCATCGCCGCTGGCGGGCCGCAGATCTTCGGCGATCCGGACGCCCGGTTCGCCGACCTGCTCGCCCTGATCATCGATCCGGACGCCCGGTTGAGCCATCGATGAACCTTTAGGCCGCATCTACCGCATCTACCGCGCCCATCGGTACATCGATGACGGCGCCGAGGCCGCTCCTAGCTGGGTTTCCGTGAGAATTGCTGCCAGCGAGCGCGGAACGAGTTATGGTGCGGTGATTCGCCCTGACTGACAGGAACGCACCGTGCCGCCCCTCTGGTCCGGTGCGCAGGCAGAGGCGAAGGCTGTCCCCCTCGACCCCGCCGCTACCCCCCCGTGCAGGCGGGGTCAGCCATTTTGTGGTGCTGGCCGCTGGCGAAACTAGGCATAGTGGAGCTATGACGGTCACAGCGAGCATCTCCGACTTCGACCTCGCCGCAAAATACCGGGTCACCGACGGCAGCGTGCTCATCACCGGCGTCCAGGCCCTAGCCCGCGTCCTGCTCGATCAGATCCGCGCCGACCGCCAGCGGGGCCTGCGCACCGCCGCGTTCGTGAGCGGCTATCCCGGTTCGCCGCTGGGCGGGTTCGACCAGATCCTTGAACGCAACGCCGCCCTGCTGGCCGAGCATGACGTTCGCTGGGTCCCGGGAGTGAACGAGGACCTGGCGGCCACCGCGGTGTGGGGGAGCCAGCAGGACAATCTGGCGCCGCTGAGCAACCACGACGGGGTCATCGGCATGTGGTACGGCAAGGCGCCGGGCGTGGACCGCAGCGGCGATGCGTTCCGGCACGCGAACCTGCACGGCGTCGGCACGAACGGCGGCGTGGTCTGCGCGGTCGGCGACGACCCGCAATCCAAGTCGTCCACGCTGCCGAGCGCGAGCGAGGTCGCCCTTTACGACGCCGGAATGCCGATCCTGGTGCCCGGCAACACGCAGGAGGTGCTCGACCTCGGCAGGCATGCCTACGAGCTGTCCCGGTACAGCGGCTGCTGGACCGGGCTGAAGATCGTCACATCGGTGGCCGACGGGTTCGGCTCGGCCGAGGTGGGTCCCGGCCGGATCACCCCGGTCCTGCCGGAGCTGTCATTCGGCGGGGAGCCGTGGCGGCACGCACAGCGGCCCTCGTTCTTCCTGCCGCACACGATTGAGCTCGAGGCCGAGCTCTACGAGCGCCGCCACGCCGCAGCCCGGGCGTACGCGGCCGCGAACGGGCTCAACGCCGTGGAGGTCGACGCTCCAGCCGCCTGGCTGACCATCCTGTCCGCGGGCCGGACCTACCGCGAGGTGCGCCAGGCGCTCGCCGACCTGGGCCTGGCCAGCGACGCCGCCCTGCGCGACGCCGGGATCCGGCTGATCCGGCTGGGGATGATCTACCCGCTGGAGCCCGGCATCGCCCGGGCTGCTGCCCAGGGTGTCGAGGAGATCTTCGTCGTCGAGGAGAAGCGCTCGTTCGTCGAGCGGTTCCTCCGGGAGTACCTGTATGACCAGGCCGAGCGGCCGCGGGTGGTGGGCAAGCGCGATGAGCGGGACGCGCCGCTGATCCCGGCCGACGGCGAGCTGAACGCCGACCGGCTGCGCCCGCTGCTGGCCCGCCGGCTCGAACGGCGACTAGGCACGAAGCTGGGCGTAACAGGCGGTCGGCCGCAGCTCGCGCTGCTGCCGGTCGCCGCGCCGCGGACGGCTGCGTTCTGCAGCGGCTGCCCGCACAGCCGGTCGACCGTGCCGGGGGCGGGCTCGCCGGTCGGCGGCGGCGTGGGCTGCCATGCGATGGTCATGTGGCTCGACCGCGGCGCCGTGTCCTACAACCAGATGGGCGGCGAGGGCGCGCAGTGGATCGGCCGTGCGCCGTTCACCGACGTGCCGCACTTCGTGCAGAACGTGGGCGACGGGACGTTCTTTCACTCCGGGAGCCTGGCCGTGCGGGCCGCCGTGTCCGCCGGGGTGACGATGACGTTCAAGCTGCTGTACAACGGCGTGGTCGCGATGACCGGCGGCCAGGACCCGGCCGGGCAGCTGGACGTGCCGCACGTGTGCCAGGCCATGGCCGCCGAGGGCGTGGCCCGCATCATCGTGGTGAGCGAGGACCCGTCGCGGTACCGGAGGTCGTCCGGGCTGCCGTCAGGGACCCGCGTCTGGCCTAGGGACCGGCTCGCCGAGGCCGAGCAGGTCCTGGCCGGGATCCCCGGAGTCACCCTGCTCGTCTACGACCAGGCGTGCGCGGCCGAGTTGCGGCGGCTGCGCAAGCGCGGCAAGGCGCCCGAGCGGCCGCAGCGGGTGGTGATCAACGAGGCCGTGTGCGAAGGCTGCGGCGACTGCGGGGCCAAGTCCAACTGCCTGTCCGTGCACCCGGTGGACACCGAGCTTGGCCGCAAGACCCAGATCGACCAGGCGTCCTGCAACACCGACTACGGCTGCCTCGACGGGGACTGCCCGTCATTCGTGACCGTGCAGGCGCCGACCGGGCAGTCCCGCGAGCCGCGCCCGCTGCCGAAGCTGCCGGCGGACGTTCCCGAGCCAGAGCACAAGGCCGAAATCGGCGAGACCGAGGGCTACGGGATCGTGGCGACCGGCATCGGCGGCACCGGCGTGGTGCTGCTCAACCAGGTGCTCGCCACCGCGGCGTTCCTTGACGGGCTGCAGGTCACCGGCCTGGACCAGACCGGGCTGAGCCAGAAGGCCGGGCCGGTCGTGTCGCACCTGCGGCTGTGGCGTGGCGCTTCGCAGGCGTCCAACGCGGTGGGGGAGGAGTCGGCCGACCTGCTGCTGGCGCTGGACCTGCTGGTGGCGGCCGACCCCCGGCACCTGGCCCGGGCTACCGCAGACCGGACGGTCACGGTGGCCTCGACCGCCCTGGTACCGACCGCGGAGATGGTGCGCGGCGCCGCCGGCGCGCCGGACATGGCCGCGCTGCTCGCCGCGGTGCAGGACCGGACCAGGCCCGGCGGGTTCACCTCGCTCGACACGATCACGCTGGCTACGACGCTATTCGGGGACGGCATCGCGGCGAACCTGATCGCGCTGGGGGCTGCGTACCAGGCCGGGGCCGTGCCGCTGCAGGCGTCGTCGATCGCTCGGGCGATCGAGCTGAACGGGGTCGCGGTGGAGCGGAACCTGGCGGCGTTCCAGGCCGGGCGGCTGGCCGTCAGTGATCCCGGCACGTTGCCAGCGCCCCGCCGGGTCGGCGAGCTGCGTGACCGCGCCGGGCAAGGCCTGGCGGCCGCGCGGCACCTGGCGGCGCAGCGCGGGCTCGAGGGCCCGGCCGCCGAGCGGGCCATCGGGCTGGCGGCGGACCTGACCGGGTACCAGAACGTGCGCCTGGCCGGCCGCTACCTCGACTTGGTGGCCGCCGCGGTGCAGGCCGAGACCCGGACCGCCAGCTCGGGCGAGCTGGCCGACGCGGTGGCCTCGGCGTTCTACCACCTGCTCGCGTACAAGGACGAGTACGAGGTGGCCCGGCTGCACCTGCTGCCCGAGTTCGGCCGGGCGCTGGCCGAGGCCGTCCCCGGCGGGCACGGAGTCCGCTACCGGCTGCACCCGCCGCTGCTGCGGTCCCTCGGCATGCGGAAGAAGATCGCGTTCCCGGCCCCGGTGATCCGCCCGGCGTTCCGCGTGCTGCGGGCGATGCGGCACGTGCGGGGCACCCCGGCCGACGTGTTCGGCTACACCACGGTGCGCCGCACCGAGCGGCGGCTGGCGGCCGGGTACGAGGCCGAGGTGCGCGCGGTGCTGGCCGGCCTGTCGCCGGCCAGTCACGCCGCCGCGGTCGAGCTGGCCAGGCTGCCGCTGGCGATCCGCGGATATGAGCACATCAAGCTGGCCACGGTGGAGCGCTACGAAGCCGAGCTCGAGCGGCTGCGGCCGCTCACGCGCTGACCGCTCACCCGCCCTGCGCACCCGCTCGGAGCGGACACCGGCCCGGTGACCAGGCCAGCTCGTTTGCCGTTTGACTTATCCGGATATAGCCTGATTAACAGGTTTTCCGACTGCGACCCTGGGGGTTCCCATGCGGCGTATCAACAGGATGATCTTCGGCGCCTTAGCAAGCGCGGCCATGCTGACCGGCGCCGCGGGCGGGGTGCTCACCGTCTTGAGCGCGGCGGACCCGACGGGTACCGCCGCGGCGACGGCTATCGAGTACGGGGCTCCGAACACGGGGGGCATCTGCAACCCGACGGCGGTCGAGTATGGGGCTCCCAGCACAACGGGCATCTCCAACCCCACGGCCGTCGAGTATGGGGCTCCCAGCACAACAGGCATCTGCAACCCGACGGCGGTCGAGTACTGACGGTCAGGCCTGGCGCACCGGCTATGCGCTGAGCCGGTGCAGGACGGCCTGGTCGGCGAGGGCGATCGCTAGCTGGCCGAGCACCGTCGGGTGGAACGGGGCTGCCGCGTCGAGACCCTGCACGTACGGCTGCGGGGTGCACAGCTGGTGCCCGGCAAAGTCGGGCTGTGGCGAGGCGAACCCGAACTGGGCGGCGCCCTTGGCCAGCACCGTGTTCAGCGTGTTCAGCCGCGACACGAGGGTCTTCAGGTTCGCCGTGCTGAGCCCGGCCTGGCTGAGGCAGCCGGGCTCGGCTCCGAACGGGTCGTAGTACTGGTTGATGATCACTTGCGGGTGGTTGGGCAGCGCGGCCAGCCGGCTCAGCAGGTCGAGGTAGTTCTTGCTGAACTCGGCCAGCTGCTGCTGGAAGTACGCCGTGGTGGCCTTGTCGTCACAGTTCGGTGTCGTCGAGCAGTACTTCACCTCGGCGGCCCAGTTCAGGTCGTCGGCGCCGACGCTGATGATGATGATCGACGCCTTCCCGGCGCGTTCGGCGACGGCGAGCTGCGGCTGGAGCGTCTGCCCGTCGTGCGTCTGCGGCCCCAGCAGGCCGTTGCTGATCGTGGCGCTGTCGCAGGCGAGGTTGAGCACCTTCCAGTCGTTGGCGGCCGACAGGTCGGCAGCATAGGAGTCCGAGCTGCGCCCGCAGTTACGGGCGGTGGCTGAGGAGCCGGGCAGCGGCGTGAGCCCAGCGCCCGCCGCCGTGGAATCCCCCATGACGACGGCCTGGACCTTGGGCAGCTGCGGTCCGGTGGGGTGGATCCGGGGCAGGTGGGTCTCGGTGCCCACGAGGTCGTTGAGCGAGTGCACCCTGCCCAGCAGCGCAGGCGCCGTGTACGCGGTCGACATGATCGCGCCCAGGTTGATGGCCTCGGCCACGGCCAGTCCGGCGATGAGCAGCTTGACGGTGCTGCGGCGCGTGCTGCGCCGCCAGCCCGCCACGGCTCCCACCAGGATCAGCGCCGTCACGCCGGTGACCGCGGTCTCCCAGAAGAAGTAGCGCTTCCACCCGTCGGCGAGCCTGGCGCCGAGGATGCGCTCCGAGGCGACCGGGTGGTTGCCCTCGACGAAGGTGGTCAGCTCGCTGTTGATGGTGATCTGGGACAACTGCAGCCTGGGCCGTACCGGTCCGGCGAACTGCACGTTGGTCGGCAGGCTCTGGCCGAACAGGTCGACCTCGCCTGGACCTGACAGGCTAAGGCTCGGGGTGCTCGCGCCTACCTGGATCATCTGGCCTGCGACGATGACCGTCTGCTGCGGTGTTACCTCGAGCGCGATCGCGATCGCTGCGCCGGCGAGCACGATGAGCAACACGAGTCCGGTCAGCCACCGCCATGCCGGCCGGGCCCATCTGCTCGTAGGCAGCATGCTGTAAATAGTTCCCATCCCTGGGTCCAGGCTAACGACAGCCGCGCCGTGCGCCATACCTCAGAGTGCTTTGAGTTTCCCCGGGTAGCCTGCTGCTGACCCATAACCGGGCTGCCAGCCAGGCCGGCCCATCGTGGGAAACGCGTCGGCTACCAGGTCGGGGACTCGTAGGCATGATTCAGGCGAATGCGGCGTGGGGCTTGGGCCGCCGCCTTACGCTGGGCGAAGACACCCGGCAGGGTCAGCCGAGAAAACAATGGCGGTCATCCCGGGGTCGAACCGGACGGCCCGGCGTCTCCCTGCATCGCCGGTGGCTGCGCGAGAGCGCCAATGGAGGTACGGCCTAGGTGACGCAGCTCCACACACAATCGGCCGACTCCGAAGGGGTCGAGCCGGTCGGCCAGCAGGTCACGTATGCCCCGGTCGAGCAGCGGGGCCCGGCGGGCCCGATCGAACGGGTCATGAGCACGGTGATCCGCAAGCTCGCGTGGAGCAAGCTGTCAAACCCCACGGTCGCGGTCACCGTCTCCGGCGTTGGCCTGTTGCTGGGAATGCTGGTCGGGGCGACCGCCCCGAACACCGAGACGCTGCCGATCAAGCTGGGTCTTTCCCGCTTCTTCCCGTCGCTCGCGAACGACAACGCGATCGCGATGGCGCTGCTCTACACCGGGACCATCCTCGCCTGCCTGGGGCTGGCCGGCATGCTCTGGGCGCACAGCCAAGGCTGGCGCCCGAACCCGCGGCGGCTGCTGCTGGTCAGCGCAGGCGTCGTCGCGGTAATGGTCAGCCTCACCCCGGTTGGCTCGTCGGACGTCGCGAGCTACGCGGCGTACGGCCGCATCTCTGTGCTCGGCGGGAACCCGTACACCACCAACCCCGCGGCCTGGCTCGGGGCTCACTCGCCATACACCCAGGCCGTCGGCTACGTGTGGAGGGGGCAGTCCTCCGTCTACGGGCCCATCGCCACCGTGATGCAGGCGTTCGCGGCGTGGCTCGGCGGCCCGAGTGTGGGCAACACGGTCTGGCTGTTGATGATCTTCAACGGCGCGGCGTTCATCGGCCTCGGCTACCTGCTGCTCAAGACCTCCGACGATCCGGTCCGGGCAACGCTCTTCTGGGTGGCTAACCCGGTCCTGCTGCTCGCGCTGGTGGCCGGAGGGCAGATCGACACGTTCGTGGCGGTGGCCGCGATCTGCTCGATCCAGGTGGCGCGGCGGTTCTCCGGCATGTGGGGCGACATTCTGGTCGGCGTGCTGATCGGCCTCGGCTGCGGGATAAAGGTCAACGCGGTGCTGATCGGCCTCGGCCTCGCCTGGCCGCTGCTGCGGCGGCGCGAGTGGACGCGCACCGCTCGGATGGCAGCCGCGGCGCTAGCCACCGTGGCATTCGAGTACAGCTTCGCCGGGCTGAACGCGCTCAAGCCGGTCGTCGGCGGCACGAGGTGGGTCATCATGCCCTCGCCGTGGCGGCTGTTCCAGATGGCGGCCGAGGCGCTGGGCATGCCTCAGGCGACGACGTCGATCGTGATCAGCTGCCTGTGGCCGCTGGCCATGCTCGTCGTCGCCTGGGTCATCTACAAGCGGATCTCCTCGGATCAGCCGCGTGAGATCGTTGCGCCGTTCGCCCTGGCTTTCGCCTGGGTGCTGGTCGCACCGTGGGTCTTCGCCTGGTACACCGCGCTGGCCTGGGCCACGCTGACCCTGGTGCCCCGCAACCGGATGACCCGGTGGCTGACGATCGTCACGGTCTTCCTTGCCCTCTGGCTGTCCGGGGGCGGACAGTCCGCACCGGGGCGGTTATGAGCCAGGTGAAGCAGGCAGGGCTGGACGACCGGGTCGGTCAGCCCCTGCCAGGACAGGCGGCACGATGGCACGCGGCGGGGGCCGCGCTGCGGCGGCACTGGCTGGCGGCCGCGCTGCTGGCCGCCGGGACGGTGCTGCGGGTGCTGGTGCTGCTCGCCTACCGCCCCGCGCTGTTCTTCGTCGATTCGGTGCGGTACTTGTACAACGCCGAGGGCATGGACCCGGTGGGCTACAAGGGGCCGCTGCGCGCGATCCTGTTCGTGGCAAACTTCGACACGGTCGCGGGCGTGCAGCACCTGCTCGGCCTTGGCATGGCCGTGCTTATCTATCTGCTGCTGCTGCGCCGCGGTGTGTCCCGCTGGCTGGCCGCGCTGGCCATCGCGCCGCTCCTGCTGGACGCCTATCAGCTGCAGATCGAGCAGATGGTTATGCCGGACGTCTGGTTCGAGGCACTGATCGTGGCCGGCCTGGCGATCCTGCTGTGGCAGCCGGGACCCGGCTGGCGGCGGGTCGTGATCGGCGGCATCGTGCTGGGCACCTCAGCAACGTTTGCCCAGGTTGGCGAAGCGCTGCTGCTGCCCGCGGTGATTTACCTGCTCGCGGCCGGCGGCGGCTGGCGGCAGGCGATCGGCAAGGCGGCCGCCGTCTGCGGGGCTTTCGCCCTGCCCATCCTGGTCTACTGCACCGTCTCCTTCCTGCTCAGCGGGGCCTTCTTCCTGTCGCACTCGGGCATCACGTCTTTCTACGGGCGGACGGCCGCGGCCGTCGACTGCGCCACCATCAAGCTGCCGCCCGCCGAGCGGGGAATGTGCCCAACCAAGGCCCAGCAGGCCATGGGCCCCGACTGGCTCGAGTACGGCAACGGTTCCCCGGTCCGGCCCTACTACGCCGACCTGCCGCGCGGCGAGGTTGACAGCCTGATCTCCAATTTCAACCACCGGGTGCTGGCACAGCAGCCGCTGCGGCTGGCGGGCGCTTACGCCAGGGACGTGGTGAAGCCGTTCGCGCTGACCCGCAACACCATGCAGGGCGACACGCCCATCACCCGCTGGCAGTTCCAGACGAAGTACACGTACTACCCGCCGTGGACCTCGGAGGCCGTGGTCAAGACCGCGACCGCCCGGTTCGGCGGCGGAGCGCCGGCGGTCTGGGCTCCCGTCGCCGCGTTCCTGCGGTCGTACCAGCTCGACGGCGGGTACACGCCGGGCCCGCTGCTCGCCCTGGTCACGCTGGCTGGGCTGGCCGGCTCGGCCGCTGCGCTGCGCAGGCGGCTGGATCCCGGGACCCGCCAGCTCGCCCTCGCCTGCCTGCTGTGCTTCCTCTCCGGTGCGTGCGTGATCTTGGTCTCGGACGTGTTCGAGTTCTCCTGGCGCTATCAGCTGCCAGCACTGGTCACGCTGGTGCCGGCCGGCGTGCTCGGGATCAGCGTCATCGCCCGGTTGGTGCGGGCCCGGCGGGCCATCGCCTGAAAGGCCGTTACCTCTCGGCGGGCCGTTTTGCAATCCTGGCCCGGGTTACTCATCTTTCACCCTTTTCTCACTAGAACGTTATTTTTCGTCAGCTTAAATTTTGCTCTGCGGACTACGTTCGTCCGTTGGGGTCGACCCCGCCCAGGTTGACGATCTGGAGGTCCTGCATGGCAATAGAGGTGAGCCGGCGTCAGTTGCTGGCGTCGGCGGGGGGCATGGTGCTCGCGTCCTTTGCCCTCCCGTCCAATCTGCGAAAGGCCGTCGAGAACGTGCCAGCGTCACTGCTTGGCAAACGGTCGACCCAGCCCATCCCTGAGATCAAGCACGTCGTGGTGCTGATGCAGGAGAACCGATCCTTCGACCATTACTTCGGCGCCATGCCCGGCGTGCGCGGCTTCAGTGACCCCCAGGCGATCCCGGGCGTCTTCAAGCAGCCGGACCCGGACAATCCTGACGGGTACCTGTACCCGTTCCATGCCGACACGCACAGCACCAGCGCCCAGGCGCTGCCCTCGACCAGCCACAGCTGGCTGCCGCAGCACGACTCCTGGGACAACGGGAAGATGGACGGCTTCGTGACCGCGCGGCTCAACACGGCGATCGACTCGTATGACGGGAAGGCCGCGCAGTACTCCATGGCGTACTTCACCCGCAACGACGTCCCGTTCCAATGGGCTCTAGCGGACGCGTTCACGATCTGCGACGGCTACCACTGCTCGGTGCTGGGGCCGACCTGGCCCAACCGGCTCTACCTTATGACCGGCCAGGTCGACCCCGCGGGCACCAACGGCGGGCCCGCCTACGGCAACTACGTGCCCCCCGAGGGCCTCTCGTGGCAGACCTACCCGGAGCTGCTGACGGCGGCCGGCGTGTCCTGGAAGGTGTACCAGGAGATCGACAACTACGGCTTCAACGTGCTGGAGTACTTCGACAACTACCAGAACGCGTCGACCTCGTCACCGCTGTACCAGAACGCGATGAGGTTCTATCAGGCCGGCCAGTTCGAGTACGACGCCATCAATGACCGGCTGCCGACGGTGTCGTACATCCTGCCGACCTCTTACCAGTCTGAACATCCCGACTTCATGCCGGCGGCGGGCGCCGACTTCGTGAAGAGCAAGCTCGACGCGATCGCGGCCAATCCGGACGTCTGGGCCAAGACGCTCTTCATCCTCATCTACGACGAGAACGACGGGTACTTCGATCACGTTCTCCCGCCGACCGCCCCGGCTGGCACGCCCGGCGAGTACATCACCTCGTCCGCGTCGGCCGAGAAGTCCGCGCCAGGCCCCATCGGCCTGGGTTTCCGTGTGCCCTGCATCCTCATCTCGCCGTGGACGGTGGGCGGTTTTGTCTGCCACGACACGTTCGACCACACGTCGGTCACCCGGCTGCTCGAGCTGGTGACCGGCGTAGCCAACCCCAACATCACCGCCTGGCGGCGCAGGACGGTCGGCGACTTCACGACGGCGCTCGGGGCGTTCCCCGGGCGGTTCCCGCGGCTGCCGGACACGAAGCAGCAGCTCGAGCTCGCCGAACAGGAAGTGCTCCAGTTCCAGCTACCGCCCTACCCGGGAGCGAACCAGACCCCGCCCGTCCAGCCGCCTGGGTCCAAACCCGTGCGGAACGCAGCAACCGCATCGGCCGTAGTGGGGGTGTGACCAATGGCACCACGCGAATCATCGAGTTCCCGTCCGGGCTGGGCTAGCCGGCGCGTGATCATCGCGGGGGCGGCGGCCGTCGCGCTCGCAGCCGCCGGTACGGCTACCACGCTCGCCGCTCATCACCCGGCCGGTGACAGCCATGCCGGTTCCACCAAGGCCCGGCTGGCCGCATCCAGCTGTACCGGGCCGGCCGGGGCCGCGTACGTGGCGCTTCCCGGTTACCAGGCCTTCGACGCCGTCGACACCGCCAACTGCAAACTCATCCAGCAGTACAACGTGGATGACACGGAAGTGCCCGGTACCGGTACTGAAGACACCAACTACGGCTCCAGCGAGGAAGGCGTGGCGATGTACGGCAACACGCTGTACTTCGCCGACACCGGCAGCGACAGCGTCGCGGTGATCGACGCAGCCGACCTCAACGTGGACAACTACGCAAATCCCGCCGAGACAATCATCAACGTGGGCATCAACCCCCAGAGTCTGGCCGTGACCCCCGACGGCAGCCAGGTGTGGGTGGCCGACACCGGCCCGCAGACCGGCGAACCATCGCTGGGCGGGATCAGCGTGATCTCGGCGTCCAGTGACACGGTGACGTCCACACTCAGGCTGCCGAGTGATCCCAGGGAGATCGCGTTCTCGCCGTCCGGCGCCACCGCGTACGTGACAACGGGCGACGGCTTGCTGGTCATCAGCACCGCGACGGACAGGGTGACCGCCGTGATCCCCGGCCTCGGCAACCCCGAGGATGTCGCGGTCTCACCGGACGGCAAGACGGTCTACGTGACCAACACCGTCCAGGGTCTGGTGGACGTCATCAGCGCCGCGACGAACAGGGTCACGGGCACGATCAAGGTCGGCCAGCTGCCGTGGCAGCTGGTGGTCTCGTCCGACGGCAGCACGATCTACGTTGCCGACGGCGACTCCAACGCGATCTCGGTCATCAGCACGAAGTCCGACACCGTCACGGACACGATTTCCGACGCTGGCGACCCCGTCAGTGTGGCCCTGACGCCCGACGGCTCGGAGCTGTGGGTGGGCGGGCTCACCTCGGGGATCATCACCGTGTTCGACACGGCCAACGACAGTGTCGTCGGCACCTTCAACGTCGGCTACGGCGGCGAGGCTAACGCGGGCGACGGCGAGGAGCCGACCGGCATCGTTCTCACCGCTACCCCGACCCCCGGCGGCTAACAACGCATCAAATCAAGGCAAGCGCGGCCGGATGACACCGGCCGCGCTTGTTTGTCTGGTGGCCAGAACGGCCGCCTGGCCTCCGGCCATCGCAGCGGCTCCGGGGTTGAACGGAACGACCGCGGAAGTCGGCCCAGGCCGTCTCCGGCTTCCCCTGGGCGGGATCGCCTAGATGGTTCTCTTGGGAGGTTTCTTTGCTCTTTCGTAAGTTTGGCCGGAGCTGTCTAATAGCAAGAAGCGTGACGCAAGACCGGAGGGATATGCAGGGTACCGGCAGGACGCAGCGTGAGCGCTGAACCGGCAGCGCTGGCAGATACCGCCATGCCAACGGCCAGCGCCGGCGGCGGCGGAGCTATCCCGCGGCGCGCGCGGACTTGCCGCCGGATCTGCCTCGCGCTGGTCATAGCTGCCGGGCTCACCCTGGCTGCGGTTGGCCTCATCGCGACCCCGCTCGACCAGGACCTGGACACCGCGGCAGCCGGTGCGCAGTCGCTGGATCCCGCGCTGCAGACCCAGGCGGTGGCATTCACAGGGACGCCTGCCGTGGGAGCCCTCTTCACCACAATCAGCGGCGGGGGCCTCGGGGGGCACTTCTGCAGCGCGAGTGTGGTGGACAGCCCGGCTCGGGATCTGGTTATCACTGCAGCGCACTGCGTGAGCGGAGGCAGCCCGATCGCGTTCGTCCCGGGGTATGACAACGGCCGGATGCCCTACGGCATCTGGCGGGTGACCCGGGTCATCATGGACCAGAGCTGGGTCTCCTCGGCAAATCCCAATGCCGACGTGGCCTTTCTCGTCGTCACCGGCCAGCGCGGAGCGAGGATCCAGGACGTCACCGGAGGTGAGCAGCTCGGCATCGGCCAGGCGGCCGGCCAGTACGTAAACGTGGTCGGGTACCCGGAAGGCACGAACGTCCCGATCAGGTGCAACAACCTCGCGCGTGGGTTCAACCCTAACCAGCTCGAGTTCGACTGCGGCGGGTACACGGACGGCACAAGCGGCGGCCCGATGCTCGAGGACATCAACCCCACGACCGGGCTGGGCATGGTAATCGGCGTGATCGGCGGCTATGAGCAGGGCGGAGATACGGCGAGCGTGTCGTATGCGGCTCGATTCGGCCTGCTTGTCGCCGATCTCTACAAGACCGCGATCGGGCAGTAACCGCCGCGCTGATCACTGACCGTTACGGATAATACGGGCGATTTCCGATCACGATTTCACGGCCGGTGAACCTGAGCCCCCCGCGAAGCGTCAGTCATTAAGCCGACCGCAGCCCCTCAGGCAAGGACAGCCACCATGGCCCACACCAACGAAGCGCCCGAGTCCCGGACGCTGTTGCTCCGCCGGATAGCCCAGCTGGAGGACGACCTCGCCGAAACGCGTGGCTGCATTGTCAGGTTGGCCAGCGTGATCGAGACCCTGCTCATCGACGGGCCGCAGCCTATGCTCGAGGAGCCGGACATCCGCGATGCCGCTGACTGGCTCGCTCCGGTAATTCCCCTTGAGGCAGGCAGGACGCGGCGAGATGACGCCGCGTCCGGGCAGGAGCGTGCAAGCCGCCGGTTACCGCCGGCGCGCCGGACGAGATCGACCCGTTATGACCCCTTGGTCTTGTAGGTCCGCCGGAACTGCTCGTCGGTGACGGGCCACCGCTGCCCTCGGTGCCCTTCCACCACCCAGTCCCCGGCCTGAGCGATGGCTTGGCCCTCCATGGTCCGCAGGATCAGTTGCTCGGTCACCTGCCAGGCGCGATAGGTGCCCGTGCGGCGCCACCGGTCGCCGCCGAGCGGCTCGTGGCTGGTCCGGAAGTCCGGGTCGCGGACGGTGCGCTCATCGTTGGCTTCGTCGATCACGCGCCAGTCGCCCGGGCCGCCGGTGAGCTCGTCACCGGACCGCCGGGTCCACCGCCGGCGTGCCTGCAGCTGCCTGGCCTGCACGACACCGACCCGCTCGAACGGCGCTGCCTCCGGCGGGCCGCCTTCGGGCACGATCGGCATGAAGCCGACGCTCTCCAGCTGCGCCAGCTGCGACCGCAGGTACTCAACGTTGGATGCGCGGTACTCAGCCGGAAGATCGTGCCAGGGAACAACCCGGGCGTTCATCCGGGCGATGCCCGCTGGGGTGCCATTGCTGGCAGGCGTCCACCCGGCCGCGAGCCGCCGCCGGTACCAGCGGTCGTGCTCGGCGCGGGCGACCTCTTCGAGATCATGGTCGCTCAGCTCGATGAAGCTGCCCGACGGGACGGCGCGGCGCGGCACCCACCGGCGCCCGCGGGCCACGACCGCGGTCATGACCGAGCGGAGCTGAAGGATGTTGTCCTGGCGGATGAAGTGGTCGAGATCGGACCAGGGCCGGCTGGTGTGCGTCTTCGGGTCGCCGGGTACCGGCGGGCGCCTGAGCCGGTGGCATTCGTGCCAGTGCCTGGCCACTCGCGTCCAGGTGTCCTCGAGTGTCTCGCCGTCCACCAGGAGGGTCCGCTGGAAGGGGTGCAGCAGGTCGAAGATCGCGCCATGGCTCCCCGCTCCGTCAGATGTGAGCACGAACACCGGGACGCCCGGGTGCAGCCGGGCCACCCGCCCTGCCTCGTGAATGCCGTCCTCGGACAGGGCGTCGGCGATGACCACGGCGGTTTCGGCCGCCTCGTCGGGCACCATGGCGTCCAGGGTAGCCAGGAGCTGCTCTTTCCACGGCTGCGGCTGCGCAGTCACCTGCGGCGGTGCCCCGTCGGTGCAGTGGGCGGATGTGGCCAGATATTCGCGGCGCAGGTCTTCGGCGCGCCGGTCCATCAGCAGCACGCACTCGAGCGGATGCGGGGCCAGCGCGTGCGGGACGGCCCCATCGGCCCCATCGGCCCCATCAGCCGCACGGGTCTCGGCCGGGTCGACCGCCTCCGGGTAGGCGGCGTGGCCGGCGGCTGCGGCCTCGATGAGCCCGCGGCGTTCCCAGGAGCGGCGGGCCAGCTCAAGCAGGATGGCCAGCGCTAAGGCGCTGTCCCCGCAGAGCAGCAACCGCCGGGCGCGGATCCGGAAGATCTCGTTGACCAGTGCGGACGCGGTGACTTCTTGCGCGCTCAGGGCATCCTCGAACCACTGGCTCGAGGTGCCGCAGCGCCAGCCGCGCCAGTGATTCGCGTGCCGCGGGTCATCGATCCGTGCGATCAGGTGCGGCTGCCGCTCTGGATGGGGCTGGTAGCGACGCAGGATCTGGTGCGCGGCAGCCAGGACCGCCTCGTTCTCCTGCACGTCCTGGCGCAGCGCGTACAGGTAACTCAGCGCGCAGCCATGCCAGCCGGCCAGGACCGGCTGCAGCACCCGTTCGGACGCCGGATCCCCGATCATGATCCGTGCGCCGGTGGCCCGGGCTTCGTCCAGCAGTGGGTGGGCGATGTCCGGCTCGATGACGATGATCCGGTTCGGCCGCCTGGTCATGGCCAGCTGCTGCAGCACGGGCATGGTCATCGCATCAAGCCCGGTGAACACCGTCGCGTCGCTGACCGCCCGCGCCCGCAGCCGGCTCACCGGCTTGCGCCACAGCACCGCGGCCGCGGCGAGCGCGCCGACCAGGGTCGCCCCAACGCAGACGACTTCGCCGAGCTGCAGGGCCAGCGGCGGGTTCCCTGGGCACGAGCCGGGCTGACCGTAGACCGAGGGCGCGTTGCCCAGATAGAGGCCCAGCAGCCAGGCAACCACGGCGGTCTTGGTCTGCCCGCCGCGGCAGGGGATGAGCGACGCGGTGCTCAGCACACCGCCGATCACCACCATCGACACGATCGCCGCCATCGTGACCAGGGCCGGCTGCAGCCGCCGCGGCCACCAGTAAACGAGCCATGCGAGCAGCCATACCGCGATGACGACCAGCAGCGTCCGGTCGCTGTCCGGCTGGAGCCAGACGCGCCACCACACCGGGCTGGCATAGGGCCACTTCGGGTCGTGCGCGCTGACCCAGGCCCCCCAGACCAGGTACCCGGTCACGGCCGCGCCGAGCGCCGCCGGCAGCACCCATGCGGCCCGGCGGTTCACCTCGACCCTGCCGAGCCGAATCGCCATCACCGCGCCCTATCTACGCGCCTGTCCACCCCCGCCCGGACTCGGCCGTACTCGCGCAAGGCACACCGGACCTGCAGGTGAGGGTCGTTCTACGACCGACACTGCCATGCGGCAAGTCCTTCGTCCAGACAAACGGACCTGGCCCGGGGCCCGCATTGGACGCCGAGACCGCGTCGTGATCCAGGAGTGGCCGACAAGTTGCGATCGGGAACCGGCCGACTGATCGCGTAACGCGCTGCCACGCAGTACACTCCCCTTGCACCCAGGCCGTTGGGGCTACGACCCATAGCTCGGGAGGGCAGCCATCCCGGCGCACCACATTCACCCGGCCGTGGTGGTGAATTTTTTTCAGGTCCGGGTATTGACTGTGGTTATCTAGCAGTCACAGGTGGTGCGAAGCGGTACAAATTTATTCAGCCCACCAGCTAGTTGACCAAACCCGCGGCCGAATGGACAGGTAGCCATGAGATCCACCGATGAGGCTTCAAGAGTTGCGTCGGCAGTGCTCGATCTCCGTCAGGTGCCGCTGGCAGAAATGCTAACGCCCGTGACTCTCGATAAAGCGCTGCAGCGCGTTATCCCGGACACGCTTACCGCTCCGGTGCCTGTAGCAGCATTCAGTTCCGCTATCTGAGCCCCCATTAGAGTCTGAAAGCTCGGCATGGGCACGCCGCTTTTTCCGCTGAGCCAGTTCGTGCTAAAGGTGCACAGCAGGTGCGATTTAGCATGTGATCATTGTTACGTCTACGAGAGCGCTGACCAGACTTGGCGCGGTCGTCCCCTGGCCATCTCCGATGAAGTTATTTCGCAGACGGCGCAGCGCATCGCGGAGCATGCGAAATCGCATCGGCTGGACACCGTGCAAGTCGTTCTTCATGGCGGCGAGCCGCTGCTGGCCGGCCGGGCACGGCTGCGGCGCGTTGTCACGGCGCTTGAATCTGCCTTGCACGGCGTCTGCGGCCTTGATCTGCGGATTCACACCAACGGCGTCCTGCTTGATGAAGAGTTCTGCGAGTTCTTCGCCGAGCATGGCGTGCGCGTCGGCATCTCGATTGACGGTGACCGTGGCGCCAATGACCGGCATCGCAGGTACGCCGATGGGCGCAGCAGCTACGACAAGGTCGTCCGGGCCATTGGGCTGCTACGCACCACCCGGTTCCGCCACCTGTACTCCGGGCTGCTGTGCACGATCGACATCGCCAATGATCCGGTCGTGGTTTACGAGTCGCTCGCGGCGCTGGATCCGCCCCAGATCGACTTCCTGCTGCCGCACGCCACCTGGGATGACCCGCCACCCGCCCGGACGCACGAGGCGGATGAACGGTACGCCGACTGGCTGATCGCCATCTTCGACCGCTGGCTGGCCGCGGGCCGTCCGGTCGGGATCCGGACGTTCGACTCGATCATCTCGACCCTGGCCGGCGGGGAGAGCCTCACCGAGGCACTGGGCCTGCGCCCGGCGGTCCTGGCGGTGATCGAGACCGACGGCAGCTACGAGCAGGTCGACTCTCTCAAGACGGCGTTCGATGGCGCTCCGGCCACGGGGCTGAATGTCTTCGGCCACTCGCTCGACGTCGTGGGGCAACATCCCGGCATCACCTCCCGGCAGCAGGGGGTGGCCGGGCTGTGCCAGACCTGCCAGGAATGCCCGGTCCTCACCAGTTGCGGCGGCGGCCTTTACACCCACCGCTACCGGGCTGCCACTGGCTTCGCTAACCCGTCGGTGTACTGCGCCGACCTGCTCAAGCTGATTACTCACATCAGCGACCGCCTGCCGCAGATGACCGCAAGCCGGCCCGAACCCCCGACGCACGTGATGAGCGGCGACACGTTCCGCGCGCTGGCCGGCGGCTTCGGCGACGCGGCCGCCGTTACGCAGCTCATCGAAGCCCAGCGAAGCGTGCGCCGCGCCCTGCTCGGGGCCGTTTACCAGGCAGCTAGCACAGCGCCTGGGACCTCGGACGCGGCCCGGGCAGCACTGCGCGCCGCGTGGGCGGTGCTGACCACCATCGACAGAGAACGGCCGGAAGCCCTCGACGCCGTGCTTGCCCACCCGTACGTCCGGGTCTGGGCCGTGCGCTGCCTTGAGCAGCTGAAACCGGCCTCCGATCGCCGTGCCACCGGGAGCCACACGTCACGCGAACCAGGACTCGCAGCCGATCTTGGGCACCTGCGTGCGATCGCCGCCGTGGCGGCCATACGGGCAGCGGTCAAGGCCGACGTCACCGTCCCGCTCGTCGACGCCGCGATTCACTTCCCGACGCTGGGCCGGCTGGCCGTCAGCCGGGACGCAACCACGCAGCACGGGGGCGCCGAGCCCGAGGTGGCGTCCGTTGTCGTCGCGGACGGCACGGTCACCATCCGGGTCGGAGAAAGTCATTGGGAGATGGCTGTCGCAGGGCTGCTCGCCGGCCGGCCCCACGCTGCGACGATCGCCGCGGCAGGCCGGTCGGCCGACTGGCAGCCGGTCCGCGTGCTGCGGGCGGCCGGCATCAGTGTCGCCATGGAGGACACCGATCCCTACCGCGACTGCCATCAGTGGCCCGCGACGGCACGGCTGACCGACGACGAGTTCGCCGAGTGGCAGCGGTCTTTCGAGGAAGCCTGGGGCGAAATTTCGCAGCACCATCCCGTCTATGCCCCGGCTCTGGCCACGGGCCTGAGCGTGCTGATGCCCTTGGCCCCAGGCCCGGAGGGCAAGGACGTAAGCGCGACCGCGCGGCATGCCTTCGGCGCGGTCGCGGCGGCCTTGCCCGCGGACCCGGTGACGCTCGCTCTGCTGCTTGTTCACGAGTTCCAGCACGTCAAGCTCGGCGCCGTGCTCGACCTCTACGACCTCTACGACCCCGCCGACGACCGCCTGTTCCACGCGCCGTGGCGGGATGACCCGCGGCCGCTCGAAGGGCTGCTGCAGGGCACATACGCGCATCTCGCGGTGACCGGCTTCTGGCGCGCCCGCCAGGAAGTGACGGCCGGCGCGGCAGCGGGGGCAGCCGCGCAGCGATTCGCCTACTGGCGGGCGCACACCCGCGACGCGATCGAGACCCTGGCGAATTCCGGCTCGCTGACGCCGCTGGGCATGCAGTTCGTCAGCGAGATGCGGCAGTCGCCCTGCCTCTAGGGACGCAGCGCTCCCGCAGGCTCAGCCTGGGACCGGCCGTCCTGGCCACCTGCCAAAGTCTGGCATATCATCTTTACCAGCGAGTGCTTCGAGGGGATTAATGGCGTCTGGTGAGGTTGTGGCAGGCCCCGCCAAGATGGCCGATGGGGGGAAGGCGCTGATGGTTTCGGGCCGCGAAGAAAGGCCCTATTTTTTCCTCAGCTACGCTCGGACCCCTAAACGCGACCCGACAGATAGGGAAGACCCAGACCGCTGGGTGTACAAACTGTACAGAGATCTGTGTGCGGTCATATTACAACTGACGGAAATTGGCCCCGACGAAGCCGGTTTCATGGACCGGGAAAACAGGCTCGGCGCGGAGTGGTCTCCCGATCTGGTGAATGCGCTCCAGAGGTGCCGGGTCTTCGTTCCGCTCTACTCGCGGCGTTACTTCGAAAGTAACTACTGCGGTAAGGAATGGTTTGCTTTTGCGCGCCGCGAGATTACGAATAGGGCACGGGGGGACCAGCCTGCCAGCGCCATTGTCCCGGCGCTATGGACGAGGATGGACCGAAGCCAGATTCCACGCGTCGCACAGGCTGTTCAGTTCGACGATGCAACCCTTGGCGAGCGGTATTGCGCCGAAGGTTTCTACGGGATCATGAAGCTGCAGAATTACCGCTCGGATTATCAGCGGGCTGTGCACAAGCTCGCCCAGCGCATCGTCGATATCGCTGATGCGACGGTTGCTCATGATGGTGAGGACAGTGCAGCTGACGAGCGCAGGGCGCCGGACTTCGAATCGCTGCCGAGCGCCTTCGGGCCCGAGAGCGCGACGCGGACTGCGGACGGCCAGCTGCAGATCTCGGTGCTGGCGCACGACGTCTCCACGCTCCCGCCCGGCCGGGTCAGCGACTATTACGGTCAGACACCGCATACCTGGAGTCCGTATCAGCCTGACTACCCTCAGCCCGTTGCCGACTACGCGGCGAACCTTGCCACGAAGTGCCTGGACTGCAAGCCCACTGTGGAGTGCTTCGGGCGGGCCGAGGCGGGAGGTGGCGGCAACGGGCACGTGCTGCCGCCGAGCCTGTGCCTCGTGGACGCGTGGGTGACCCTGTCGGACGCACACCGCGAACAGCTCAGCCGCCTGAACGAGATCGAGGAGTCCTGGGTCAGCGTGCTCATCCCCTGGAACAGCAGGGACCAGGGGATGAACACCGCCGAGCGCGATCTTCGCCGGAATCTATACGAACAGCTTGGCCGCAAGCTCGACAGCGTTCCGAGGCGTTGCGCAATGGCGGCAAACGGGATCCCCACCCTCGAGGACTTTGGCGAGGTCCTGCCCGAGATGACCATGACCATGCTGAAGAGGTTCCGCAAAGGTGCTCCGGCTCATCCGCCAGTCGGACCCGTCATCGAGCGGCCGCGGCTGAGGCAAGCCGACCCGCAGGATTTCGGAGATTCCAATGAGTGAGTCCAGCCAGGGCCAGGTCATAACCTTCTACTCCTATAAGGGTGGAACCGGCCGCACGATGACGCTGGCCAACGTAGCCTGGATTCTCGCCAGCAATGGCAATCGGGTCCTTGCCGTTGACTGGGATCTGGAATCCCCTGGCCTGCATAAGTTCTTTCATCCCTTCCTGGATGAGTCTATCGTCAGCGCCACACCAGGCGTCATAGAGATCATTAACGATTACGCGTCGGCCGCTGTGAGCCCTGCGCCGCGTGACGAGGACTGGCACATGAAATATGCCCGCGTCGACCGGGATGCCGTTTCCCTTGAGTGGACCTTCCCCGAGGGCGGCAAGCTGGACTTTCTTTCTGCGGGGCGGCAGAACCGCGACTACTCTGCGGCAGTCTCTTCCCTTGACTGGGACAACTTTTATGACCGGCTCGGGGGTGGAAGGTTCTTCCGGGCGATGCGGGAAAACATGAAGCAGAACTACGACTATGTGCTGATAGACAGCCGAACCGGCCTCTCCGATGTGGCGGATATCTGCACGATCGAGTTGCCCGATGTCCTGGTTGTTTGCTTTACGCTCAGCGACCAGAGCATCGAGGGAGCCGCCAACGTCGCACGCCAGATAAGCCGCAGGTACCGGGACCGGAATATCCGGGTTCTGCCCGTGCCAATGCGGATCGAGGACGGGGAGAAGGAAAAGCTAGATGTCGGGCGTGCGCTGGCCCGGTCGAGGTTCGAGGGCTTCCCGGCTGGGCTGACCCAGGAAGGCTCCGCGTTGTACTGGGCGTCGGTCGAGGTGCCGTATAAGCCGTTCTACGCATTCGAGGAGACCCTGGCGACGTTCGGTGACGACCCCGGGTCACCAGCCTCGCTGCTTGCCTCATTCGAGCGCATTACCGACTCGATCACCGGCGGTCAGATCGTGGCCATGAAGCCGATCCCTGATGACCTCCGGCTGCACTACAAGGAAGCCTTCACTCGCCGCCAGTCCACGGCGCTGACGCCGGTCTATGTGAGCTACGCCCCAGAGGACCGCATGTGGGCCGACTGGATCGAGGCGGTGCTGACCCGGGCGAACTTCCGCGTCATCCCGCGGAGCACGGTGACCTCAGTCACCGCGGACGGCGATATCCGCA
>Ga0208725_1000037_pt1 | contig 27113 bp, 23 predicted proteins | sample MicForSoSWNH13_O_FD_188004 | JGI IMG/M metagenome (GOLD analysis project Ga0208725, IMG submission 188004) | Forest soil microbial communities from Harvard Forest Long Term Ecological Research site in Petersham, Massachusetts, USA - MetaG HF011... | ecosystem: Environmental > Terrestrial > Soil... | reverse complement strand
ACCCCGCAGGCGCTGGTGTTCTCCGTCATCCAGCCGGTGATCTTCGTGCTGCTGTTCCGGTACGCGTTCGGCGGCGCGATCCACGTGCCCGGCACGAACTACGTGGACTTCCTGATGCCCGGCATCTTCGCGCAGACGGTCGCCTTCGGCGCCGTCGGCACCGCGGTTGGGCTGTCCGGTGACCTGCGCACCGGCATCCTGGTCCGGTTCCGCACCCTGCCGATGGCCCGGATCGCCGTGCTCGGCGGCCGGACCGTCGCCGACCTGGCCCGGAACCTGCTTGTGGTCACGGTCATGATCGGCGTCGGCTTCGCCGCCGGATTCCGCAGCCCGCACGGTGCGGGCGCCCTGCTGGCCGCGCTCGGCCTGGTGATCGCGTTCGGATACGCGATCTCCTGGGGCTTCGCGTCCCTGGGCCTGCGGGTCAGCGACCCCGAAGCGGCCCAGGCGGCAGCGGTGCCGGTGCTCTTCCTGCTCGTCTTCACCTCCGCCGCCTTCGTGCCTTCCACCGCGATGCCCGGCTGGCTGCAGGCGTTCGGCACCCATCAGCCCGTCGACGCCCTGGTCAACGCCGAACGGGCGCTGATCCTCGGCGGGCCGGCAGCACATGACGTACTCATCTCGCTGGCGTGGAGCGGCGGCATGCTAGTCGTATTCGCCCTCCTTGCCGCCCGCACCTACGCCCGCATGGGCCGCTAACCGAGAGGAGCCTTCCATGGCCGTCGAACTGAACCACACCATCGTCCCCGCGCACGACCCGCAAGCGTCCGCGCAGTTCCTCGCCGACATCCTCGGCCTGGCCGTCGACCCGCCGCTGGCGCACTTCACCCCTGTGACGCTGGCCAACGGGGTCAGCCTGGACTTCGATCACTACGACCACGTCGACGAGCATCACTACGCGTTCCAGCTGAGCGATGAGGAATTCGAGGCCGCCTTCGGCCGGATCAGGGACCGGGGCATCACGTACTACGCCGACCCCGGCTGCCGCCAGCCCGGCCAGGTCTACGCCAACGCGAACGGCCGCCGCGGCACCTATTTCCGTGACCCTAACGGCCACCTCATGGAGATCCTCACCCCAGTGCCCGTCTAACCATGCTCAGCAGAAGGAGCCCGTTCATGGCAGTCAACCAAGCCGCGATGCGGCGGCGCGCCCGGATCATGCGGGCGGTAAATGTGCCCATGCGGGCAGCGCTCAGCCTGCCGTTCGCGACGCCGCTGAACGCGAACCTGATGCTCATCTTCTACTCCGGCCGCAAGAGCGGAAAGGCCTACCGGCAGCCGGTCAGCTACGTGCGCGACGGCGACGTGCTGCTCACCCCCGGTGGCGGCCGCTGGACGCTCAACCTGGCCGGCGGGCAGCCGGTCCGGATCCGGTTGCGCGGCCGAGTTGAGACCGCCCGGCCGGAACTGGTCACCGATCCCGCCGAGGTGGAGCGGCTGCTCGGCGTGATCGGCGCAAAGAACCCGCAAGCCACCAGGTTCATCCCGATCCCGCGCCGCCCCGACGGGCGTCTCGATCCCGACGCCCTCGACGCCGCGCTGCGGCACGGGTTCTGCATCGTGCGCTGGCACCGAACCCAGAAGGAGTGACGTGGCGGTCTCGATGCGGGCAACGCGGCCGACGACATGCGGCGAATGACTACACGTGGCGCATCCACAAGTTGGTTTCGGCGTAGGTCCCGCGGTCTTGCTCGCGGTCGATGGTGACCAGGTCCAGCGCATCCGGCACAACGTACTGGCCGGTTTCGGGGAAGGCCATGGCCGCCCAGGCAGCGTCAGCCGATCCGGTCGAGGTACACGCGGCCGCTCGCCGGGAACACGATGACGGCCGGATACGGACCGAGCAGCAGGCCCAGGTGAGTGCTCTGCGGGTAGGTGACGGCATCGGTGATCGCGCCGGTGGCGAGGTTGTAGCGGCCGACGCAGCCCTTGCCCGAGCAGCCCCGCCCGTCGGGAGAACTCAGGTCCATGGGCCCGGCGAGGGTGCCGACGGCGTGGTTGCTGCCGGCGATTCCCGGTGCGTTCGTCTGCGGGCCGGCCAGCGTCGTCGCGTCGTAGGTCTGCGACGTCGAGTCCAGGCCCTGCCCGGCGTCGTGGATCACGAAGAGCTGGTTGCCGATGACGCTGATCGCCTGGATCGCTGAAGGACCGGAGAGCTGCTGGCTGACGGTCTGGTTGGTCGATGACTCCAGCCGTGTCCCGTTCGGGTTGACCCGGACGATGGTCGCGCCGCCGGATTCCACGTAGTACAGCCCGAGCGGCCCGGCAGCCACGTTCACGACGTTCGCCGCGTCGGTGCCAACCGTGGTTACGGTGCCTGAGCCGGGGCTGATCTCGACAACCTGCCCGGGCCCGGCCAGGCTGCCGAGAACGGCCCACAGCTTGCCGGCTGCCGCGGCCATCAGGCGGACCGGCGCCGCGAGCGTCACGGTCCGGGCGATCGACCCGGTCGCCCGCGCGTACTCGATGATCTGCTTGCCGCAGGCCGCATAGAGATAGGTCTCGTCGGCAGCCAGCGCCGCTACCGGGATCGGCGGATGCTCCGCGACCTGAACCGGCCCGTCGCCGTCGACGACATAGACCGCCGTGTTCGCGGAAGCCACCGCAGACCCGTTCGACTGAGGGCCAAAGGCAGCGAACACGCTGCCGTCCGGCGCCTCGGCGGCGACCACGATCGCGAAGGCGCTGCTCTGGACCGGGAACGCATCGCGCAGCCGCACGCGCAGCTGGCCGGACGTCGACGGCGCCGGCGGCGCAGCCAGATTCACCGCGGTCGGGCTGGAATTCGGACTCGCGGACGCAGAAGGCTTCGCGCTTGCCGGGCTGGTAGTACTGGCCGTCGTGCCCGACCCCTGGCCGCCGGTCGAGCAGCCGACAACAAGCAACGCCGCGGCACTGACCAGGGCCGCGGCAAGCAGTGGACGCACCGCGCCATAGTAGGTGAACCAGTGCGCCAATGGCATCTATATCCGCACGGCTATCGGGAACGGGCCGCCATCAATGGGTGGCAAGCTCACCTCAGCCAGTCGTGGCCCAGAAGCTCAGGTAGCTGCGGTGCAGCCACTCGTCTGCCCAGCGGCGGTCGGGCTGGTCAGGAATGGCTGGGCTGTCGCGCAACTCGATGAGCCGTGCCTCGGCGGCCGTGACCGCTTCGACGACCTCAGCAAGCGGCTGTTCCCCACGGCGGATCGAGCGCAGGTACTCGCGGTCCGGTTCCGGGACGGGCAGCGTGATTCGCCCAGTGCTGAGCAGTTCAACCCCCTGCAGCCCGAGCCTCAGTGCATGCATGGCGTACTTGGTGTCGTAACCGTGCACGGCCACCAGTTCCGGGCGGTTGGTGTGCGCGCCCGTCTGCCCGGTCATCGCGGCCTTCTGCCCCTGCAGGTAGCCGAGGAACCGGTCGGCCGCAAGCCGCGACACGAAGCGGTGGGCGTTGCTGACCAGCTCCGCCCCGGTGTCGTTGCGGAACACGACCTCCTCGTCGGGCACGAACAGCAACAGCAGCACCGTCGGGTTGCCGGCCAGGGCCAGCCGGGCCCACTTGCGCGCGGAGTAGATGATGACATCCAGGTCCCCGGCACCCGAGCGGTTCGCCAGGCCGCCGGGCTTGTCCCATGCCGTGTGCCGCTCATACTGCTCGAACTCCACCGACGTCCCCAGGCCCCGGATGCCGTTAGGGACGCGGGCCAGGCCGGTGACGAACTGCGGGGGCTCCAGGCACAAGCCCAGCTCGTCCCGGTCGTCCTGCCCGGTGATCGAGGTGCCGTGCACCCCGGAGCCGACCTGGACCCGGAGGATCATGCCATCTTCGGCGATCTTGCGGGCCTCTTCCGAGGCGTGCGGATGCACGAAGCCAGCAGGCAGCGTGGTGGACCCGGCGATCGGCCCGCACGGACGGGTGAACACGTTCCAGTTCTAGCCCGACATTCCACACCACCGCACGCCATTTTGCCTGCCCGGGCGGGTTAGGTGTTGTCAGTGACCCGTGCGGACCGGCCCGCAGCCGTCCGGCCGATGTGCTGCGGGCCGAGTGACCAGGCAGCCCAGGCGCAACGGCGCTGGCGGCTGAGTACCGGGTGGAACCAGTCCACGGGAGGAGGCGACGCGTTCAGGAAACTCGTCAATCGGTGCCGGACTCCATTGCGGCGCGGTCGAGCATTTCTTCCTTCTTGCCGTCGGCCTTGCCGCGGGAGGCGATTGCCTCGGCGCCGCCCTCGGGCATAGCGCCAATCAGCGCCTGGTGGTCGCTGCCGACCATGCCGAGCCCGGCGTACTGCTCGAGCTTGGCGCGGGAGTCGGCGATGTCGAGGTTGCGCATGGTCAGCTGGCCGATGCGGTCGACCGGGCCGAACGCGGAATCCTCGATCCGCTCCATGGACAGCTTGTCCGGGTGGTAGCTGAACGCCGGGCCGGACGTGTCCAGAATCGAGTAGTCCTCACCGCGGCGCAGCCGCAGCGCAACCTCGCCGGTGACCACCGCACCCACCCAGCGCTGCAGCGACTCGCGCAGCATCAGCGCCTGGGGGTCCAGCCAGCGGCCCTCGTACAGCAGCCTGCCCAGCCGCCGGCCCTCGTTGTGGTAGCTGGCGAGGGTGTCCTCGTTGTGGATCGCGTTGACCAGCCGCTCGTACGCGGCGTGCAGCAGCGCCATGCCTGGCGCCTCGTAGATGCCGCGGCTCTTGGCCTCGATGACCCGGTTCTCGATCTGGTCGGACATGCCCATTCCGTGCCGGCCGCCGACGGCGTTGGCCTCCAGCACCAGGTCAACGGCTGAGGCGAACTCCTTGCCGTTGATCGTGACCGGGCGGCCCTGCTCGAAGCCGACCGTGACGTCCTCGGCTGCGATCTCGGTGTCTGGGTCCCAGAACCGCACCCCCATGATCGGCTCGACGATCTCGATACCCGTGGTGAGGTGCTCGAGCGCCTTGGCCTCGTGGGTGGCGCCCCAGATGTTCGCGTCGGTGGAGTAGGCCTTCTCGGTGCTGTCCCGGTACGGCAGGCCGTGGGTGAACAGCCACTCCGACATCTCCTTGCGGCCGCCGAGCTCGCCGACGAAATCGGCGTCGAGCCACGGCTTGTAGATCCGCAGCGATGGGTTGGCGAGCAGGCCGTAGCGGTAGAACCGCTCGATGTCGTTGCCCTTGAATGTTGAGCCGTCGCCCCAGATCTGCACGCCGTCCTTGAGCATCGCGCGGACCAGCAGCGTGCCGGTGACGGCCCGGCCGAGCGGAGTTGTATTGAAGTAGGGGCGGCCGCCGGACCTGATGTGGAATGCGCCGCAGGTCAGGGCGGCGAGGCCCTCCTCGACGAGGGCAGTGCGGCAGTCCACCAGCCGGGCGATCTCCGCACCGTAGGCTTCGGCGCGGCCGGGGACCGAGGCGATGTCGGGCTCGTCGTACTGGCCGATGTCGGCGGTGTAGGTGCACGGGACCGCGCCCTTGTCGCGCATCCATGCGACCGCTACGGAGGTGTCGAGGCCGCCGGAGAAGGCGATCCCGACGCGCTCGCCGACAGGCAGGGAGGTGAGGACCTTGGACACCGTGCAAGTATATGCACACCAACGCATGGTCATGCAAAGATTCGCGGGACCGCCGGTTTCCCGGGTGGTGATCGACTCACCCGTTATCGCGTGGCAGGGGCTCCAGCCGCGGGGCGGCTCGCGCGGCCAGTGCCGCAGCGACGTCTGGCGGCACCGGCACGTTCGAGCCCTGGAAGCCGCGGAACGGGCGGAACGACCCGAGCTGGACGTCCTCGAGCAGCTCAGACCTGAGCAGCGGCGGGCAGATGCGGTAGTCGAACCGGATGTCGGTCCGCCAGCGAAAGTGCGCCGGGTCGGATGGCTGAACGGGATGCTCGTACGTCTCGGACACGATCGTCGCGGCGTAGTAGATGCCAGGGTCTTTCGGCCCCACGATCTGCAGCCAGACCCGATCACCGACCGCCATCTGGTCCCGGTAGCGAGGCGTGCCCCACCACACCTCCCGGGAGGCGGACACCGAGACGGCCGGGTCGTGGTACCGGGGGTTGCCCTGGAAGATCCAGTCAGCCATGGCGGCCCGCCTCAGTCCAGGCCCCAGGTCGTCCAGGCTGACGCCGGCCCGTCGGGCGTGATCGCCAGCAGGATCCTGCCATCCTCGGTCAGCGCCCGCAGGTGCTCCTCGTCGCTTGGGACGTCCAGCCCGTGCTTCTCGCGGATGGCGCGGAAGCGGGGCAGCTCTGCGGCGATGTCCTCGCGGATCTCCACGGTGCCCCGGAGCAGCACGGCCCGGAATCCGGTGGGGTCGTCCACCAGGAGCTGCACCCGAGGGTCCCTGCGGAAGATCGCGTACTTCGCCCGGTGCCGGGTGGTCGATACGTAGAACCGCTGACCATCCCAGTAGAACCAGTTGGGGGTCAGGTGCGGGGTGCCGTCCCGGCGAATCCCGGCGACGACGACGTTCCGTGGCTCGGCGAGGAACGCCTCGAGCTTGTCCGTTGATGGCATGGGGTCACGCTACCGAGCGGTGCGCCGATCACACCTGCCCGGAGGTGAGCGCTATCACCTGGCGGACGTTTTTCAGTCGAGGTGGGTCAGCGATCACACGGGGCTTCGGAGCAGGCCATGACGCGGGCCGAAGCCGCCCCACATCAAACGCTTGCACTCACCAGTGGATGCAGGTAAGGCTGCTGGAGTCGTGGCTGCGCGATCCGCAGGAGGCGGTGTGACCGAGAACAGTGCGACCGGCCACGGGTTCGGCATCGTCGGTACCGGCGTGATCGGCGCGGTGCACGCCGAGGCGATCGGAATGGTCCCCGGCGCCCGGCTGGCCGCGGTCACCGACGTGGTGCCCGGGCGCGCCAGGGAACTGGCCGACCGCTACGGCTGCGCGGCAGAGCCGGACCTGGACGCGCTGCTCGCCCGGCCGGATGTCGACGTGGTCTCGGTGTGCGTGCCGAGCGGGCTGCACGCCGAGGTCGGCATGCAGGCGGTGGCGGCCGGCAAGCACCTCGTCATCGAGAAGCCGATCGACGTCACGCTTGACGCGGCGGACCGGCTCATCGGCGCGGCCCGCGCCGCCGGGGTGGTCCTGACGGTGATCTCACAGCACCGGTTCGACACCGGGCTGGACGAGCTGCGCCGCCTGCTCGACAGCGGTGCTCTCGGCGCGCTGGTGCTCGGCGAGACCAGCACGAAGTGGTACCGGACCCAGGGCTATTACGACAGCGCGCCGTGGCGCGGCACCTGGGCCATGGACGGCGGGTCGCTGATGAACCAGGGCGTCCACTACGTCGACCTGCTCCGCTGGTGCATGGGGCCCGTGACCGAGGTGACGGCCGTCTGCGCGACCCTGGCGCACCAAGTCGAGGTGGAAGACACCGCGCTCGCGATCGTGCGGTTCGCGTCCGGGGCGCTGGGGACGATCGTGTCCAGCACAGCGGTCTATCCCGGCTTCTCCCAGCGTCTTGAGATCACCGGAACCGAGGGCACGGTGGTCGTTGAGGACGGCAGGATCGTCAGCCGGGCACTCCGGGCCGGGCCGCCGGGGCCGGGCGAGCCCGGCGGGCCAGCGGATCACGTCACGGCATCCGCGGAGCCCGCGGCCGCCGACGCGGCGGCGCATCCAGGGGGCATCGACCCGGCTAGCCACGCCGCGCAGATCGCGGACCTGCTCCGGGCCATCGACCAGGGGCGGCAGCCGTCGGTCACCGGCCAGAGCGCCCGCGACACGCTGGAGATCGTCTGCGCGGTTTATCAATCGGCGCGCGACGGCCGGACCGTCGTCATCCCGGCATGACATTCATCCTCAGCGGGTTCGCTGACGAGATATCGCAGGACCTGGGCGAGCAGCTTGCGGTGCTCGCGGCCGAGGGCATCACGCACCTCGAGCTGCGCAGCGTGTGGTCGGCCAACGTCGCCGACCTCGACGACGCCGGGGTCGCCCGGTTCCGCCGGGAACTGGACGGCGCGGGGGTGCGGGTCTCCGCGATCGGCTCCCCGGTCGGCAAGATCGCAGTCGACGCGCCGCTCGGTCCCGAGCTGGAGCGCCTGCGCCGTGTCGCCGACATCGCCGAAAGCCTCGGCACCGCGATCGTCCGCGTGTTCTCGTTCTTCATCCCGAAGGGCGAGCCGCCAGAACGCTACCGGGAGCAGGTCATCGACCGGATGAGAGCCCTGGCGGCCATTGCCGAGCAGCGTGGGCTGGTCCTGGCGCACGAGAACGAGAAGGAGATCTACGGCGACCTCCCGGAACGCTGCGCCGGTCTCATCGAGGCCGTGAGCTCGCCGGCCCTGAGGGCAACCTTCGACGCGGCGAACTTCGTGCAGTGCGGGGTCCGCCCTCACGACGAGGCCTACCGGCTGCTCCGCCCCTACCTGGTCTACCTGCAGATAAAGGACGCACTGGCGGTGACCGGCGAGGTCGTGCCGGCCGGGCAGGGCGACGGGCAGGTCCGTGAGACCCTGGCCGCCCTGCGGGACGACGGCTTCTCGGGATACGTCTCGCTGGAGCCGCATCTGGCCACGGCGGGACGTTTCGGCGGCTTCAGCGGGCCGGACGGGTTCCGCCGTGCCGCCGGCGCGCTCAAGGACCTTCTCGGCGAGCTGTCGATCACTTGGCAGTAGCGGCCCGCGGGCCCTGGCGCGCCTGCCGGGAAGGCCGATTGGCCAGGTCAGATACCGGACGTTAAGCTCGATAGTGGTGATCGCCCGGCCAGCGCTCTGGCCGACGACGATGCTCGCGGCCGCCGGTCATCCGGTTATATATCGGTTTGAACGACATTCAGGGTTCTAGGCCGAAGCCGCCATAGGCTATGACAGCGGGCCGATCCGGGCTCGCGGCCATTGCCGGAAGCCGCCGCCCGGCGGGACTCCCTGTCAAGGCTGGAGCAGTACCCGTGGAGTCATACACGGCCAGGAACGGCGAGAACGGGTTGCCACGTCGGCACGAGCCCGACCTCGCCGACCTTGCCATGTTCATCTTGGACTCCGAGGGCCGGATCACCACCTGGTCAGTGACGGCCACGCGGCTGTTCGGACATCCCGCGGACGCCGTGGCCGGGAAAGACGTCTGCGATGTGCTGCTGACCGGACCCGGCCAGCGCGACCTGGTCAGCCGGGCGATGGCCGAGGTCGCGGCCGGGCGGGTGCACACCGCGACCGTGGCCGGCGGCTCGCTGGGCGAGGGGCGGTTCGCGGTCCGCTGGGAGCCGCTGGACGGGCAGGGCGGCGGCGCGGTGGTGATCGCCCAGCGCGCCTGGCCGCAGCCTGCCCCAAGCTGGCTCCGGGAGGCCGCCACCAGGATCGGCAGCAGCCTGGACATGACGGAGACGGCGGCCGAGGTCGCCGAGGCCGCGGTGCCCGGGTTCGCCGACCTGGTCATCGTCTACGCGGCCGAGCGGCTGCTGGCCGCGGGCGAGCTCACCCCGGACCGGGCGGCGCACGGTGCGGCGGTGCGCAGGCTGAGCGGCCGCAAGGCCGGACAGCCGGCCGGCGCCTCTACTTCGCTGTCGCTCCCCAGCGAGGTCCTGGTCCTCGGCCCGGACACCCCAGGCGCCCGGGCAATGGCGACCGGGGCCCCGATCCTGTTCGACCGCCTCGACGGGGAGACCGCGGACCGGCTGTCCCGCCACCCCGGTGCCCTGGAGATGGCCGTGGGCTACGCCTCCTACATGGCCATGCCGCTGATCGCCCGCGGCGTCATCGTGGGGTGCGCGATCTTCGGCCGGAAGCCGGCCAGCCCCGCATTCAACCAAGGAGACGTCACGCTGGCGGGACAGCTCGCCTCTCAGGCGGCGGTGTGCCTGGACAACGCCCGGCTGTACGAGCGGGAGCGGCGCACCGTGCAGGCCCTGCAGCTGGGCCTGCGGCCTGGCCGGACGCAGGTACCGGACGGCGTGGAGATCGCGCACCGCTACCTGCCGGTGCGGGAGAGCGTCGTGGGCGGTGACTGGCATGACATCACCCCGCTGCCGGGCGGCAGGGCGGCGCTGATCGTCGGCGACGCCATGGGCCATGGCCCGGAGGCGGCAGCGGTGATGGTGCAGCTCCGCACCGCGGCGCACACGCTGGCCGACATGGACCTGCCGCCGGAGCAACTGCTGCACAGGCTGGACATGATGGCCGCCGGGATGACCGTCGCCCCGTTCGTCGCCACCAGTGTCTACGCGGTCATCGACCCGCAGGACGCCTCCTGCACGATAGCCCAGGCCGGTCACCAGCCGCCGATTCTGGTGCACCCGGGTGGCGCTACGGAGGTGCTCGACCTGCCCCCCGGACTCCCGCTCGGCATCGGCGAGGGGTGCTTCGAGGCCAGCCGGGTCGGCCTGCCGGCGGGAACCATCCTCGCCCTGTACACCGATGGCCTGGTGGAGAGCCGCCTCCGCCCCCTGGACGTGGGCATGGCCGCGCTGCGCGACGAGCTCAGCCGGGTGCTGGCCGAGCCGCCCGCCTCGCTGGACGATGCGTGCCAGGCGGTCACCCAGATGCTGCGCGAGCACAGCGAGGATGACATGACCCTGGTACTCGCCCGCATTCGCCCCTGACCAGCCGGCGGTCACCAGGATGGCAGCGGCAGGAGGCGGTCAGCCGGGCACCTAGGTCAAGGCTGGCAGGGCCGGGATGGCGTTGGCGCGCACCACGTCGGCGTAGAAGCGCGCGCTCGACTTCGGGATCCGGCGCTGGGTCCCGAAGTCGACGAACACGATCCCGAAGCGCTTCTGGTATCCGTAGCCCCACTCGAAGTTGTCCAGCAAAGACCAGAGGAAGTAGCCGGCCAGGTTCGCGCCGTCCCTGATCGCCCGGGCGGCGGCGTCCAGGTGGGTGTGCAGGTACCTGACCCGCTCCAGGTCGTTGACCTCGCCGTTCGGGTTCACGTAGTCCTCGGCGGCGCAGCCGTTCTCGGTGATGTAGAGCGGCAGGCCCGGGGCGTCCCTGGACAGGCCGACGAGCAGCTCGTACAGTCCCTCGGGGTCGACCAGCCACCCCATCGGCGTCCGCTCAAGCCCGTCCGGTGCGTACTCGACCACCCCAGGCAGGTCCCCGCCGGCCACCATCTTCTCGCCGCGCCGCAGGTCTGCGGAGTCGCCGGCCCGCAAGAACACCGGCGCGTAGTAGTTGACCCCGAGGAAGTCGAGCGGCTGGGCGATGACGTCCAGGTCACCCGGGGCCACGACCGATTCCGGCGGCAGCAGCGCGCTCCTGGCCTGCGCCGGGTACCGCCCGTGCAGCACCGGCTCCAGGTAGAGGCGGTTCAGCTCGGCGTCCCGGATCCGCGACGCCTGCTGCACCGCGTCCGAAACGGGCCCGCCCGCCAGCCGCACCGGATGCAGGTCCAGCGTTATCCCCACCGGTACGGCGCGCGGCGACACCGACCGCAGCGCCTGCGCGGCCAGGCCGTGCCCGAGGAGCTGGTAGTGCGTGGCCGCCGTCGCGGCGCCTGGGTCGCGGACGCCCGGGGCATGCTCACCGGTGCGGTAGCCGTGGCTGGCAACCACCCCCGGCTCGTTCAGCGTGATCCACCGCTCGACCCGGTCGCCGAGCGCCTCGCCGACGACCGCCGCGTAGTCAGCGAACCGCCCGGCGGTGTCCCGGGCCGCCCAGCCACCCTGGTCCTGGAGTTCCTGCGGCAGGTCCCAGTGAAACAGCGTGGCCGCCGCGGCGATGCCACGGCGGCCAAGCTCGTCCAGCAGTGCCTTGTAGTAGTCGAGGCCCTTCTGGTTCACCGCACCCCGGCCGCCAGGGAGGATCCGCGGCCATGAGATCGAGAACCGGTATGCGTTCAGGCCCAATGACGCCATAAGCGCGACGTCCTCGCGGTACCGGTGGTAGGCGTCACAGGCGATGTCGCCGGTGTCCCCGCCGTGCACCTTACCCGGCACCCGGCAGAACGTGTCCCAGACCGACGGGCTCCGGCCGTCCGCGCTCGCCGCCCCCTCGATCTGGTAGGAGGCCGTCGCCGTCCCCCAGGCGAAGCCCTCGGGAAAGGTCAGGGCGCCATTGGCGCTGGCCCGCGCTGTCGTCATCAGTGCCTCCTCGGCGTTATCTCGAGCACTCATATACCGGGATCGGGAGCCTTGACCCTCCCTGGACCGAGGTCTATTGTAAGCGCTTAGATCCACAAATGTAAGCGCTTAGATCGATGTAAGCGCGTATAGCAAACCCCGCCGGATGGGGGACTTCGATGACGCGAAGCGCCAGCTCGCATGGCTGCGGGGTCGCGGCGTGAAGACGCAGCAGCCCGCAGCCGACGACGGCGCCAGCGAGGACCGCGGCACAGCCAGGGAAGACCGCGGCGCAGCCAGCGAGGACCGCGACGCAGCCAGCCCGGTGACGCTGTATGACGTCGCCCGGCTGGCCAAGGTCTCCATCGCCACGGTGTCGCGGGTCGTGCACGGCCAGGACCTGGTCCGCGACTCCACCCGCGCACGCGTGCTCCAGGTCATCGAACAGCTGGGCTACGTGCCGGACGGTGCCGCGCAGAGCCTGTCCCGCCGCCGCAAGGACGTGATTGGCCTGGTCTGCGTCGAGACCAGGGCAAAGAAGCAGTACGACGTGGAGAGCATGGCGCTGCTGTTCTACGACGAGGTTCTGCGCGGCGTCGAGTCGCTCATCCGCGCCGAGCACCGGGCGCTGCTGATCACCTACGTCCAGGACACAGCCCCGGACCTGCCGCGGCTGCTGTCCCTGTCCGGCAAGGTCGACGGGATGCTCTTCGGGGAAGGCGTCGTTCCGTCGTCCTTCATGGCACGCCTGGCCAAGCGGCTGCCTGTCGTGATCATCGCGGGCAGCCCGGACGAGCGGGCCGCCGACGTGGTGACCGCGGACAACCGCTCGGGTTCGGTCGCGCTCGTCACCCACCTCGTCGAGGACCACGGACGGCGCAGGCTCTACCAGGTCAAGGGCCCTCCGACCGCCCCCGACGCCGAGGAACGCAGCCTCGCGCTCGCCCAGGTGCTCGAAAAGCATCCGGACTGCCAGCTCGTCGGCACGTTCCAGGGTTCGTTCGGCGTGCAGAGCGGCGAGGAGGCCGGCGAGAGGCTGCTCGCCATGCCCGCCGACGCCAGGCCGGACGCTGTGGTCTGCGCGAACGACCAGTCGGCGATAGGCGTGCTGCAGGCCTTCGCCAGGAGCGGCGTGCGTGTGCCCGAGGAGGTGGCCGTGGTCGGCTTCGACGACATCTTCCCCGGCAGCCTGTTCAAGCCTGCGCTCACCACCGTCCATCAGCCGATGCGCCTGCTCGGAGAGCGGGCCTGTGCCCGGCTGCTTGACCGCATCGCCGATCCCAGCTTGGCGCCGTCCATCGAGCTGCTGCCGACCGAGCTGGTAATCCGCTCGAGCTGCGGCTGCCCGCCCGGCACTGAGATCCGCCGCCCGCTCGGGGGCCCGGCCACGCAACCCGACGCCACACGCCGCGCCGCGAGCTAGGGAGCCGACGTGAAGTTCATCCTGCGCCGCCTCGCGTTCTACCTCGTCGCGGCCTGGGTGGCGCTGACCCTCAACTTCTTCATCCCGCGCGCGATGCCGGGCAACGCCGTAGAGGCGATCATGTCGAAGTTCCCGAACCTGCAGCCCTCGGCCTACCGGGCGCTGGAGGCGATGCTCGGCGTCGGCCACCCCGGCTCGCTGTGGCACCAGTACTGGTCGTACCTCGACGACGTGGTCCACCTCAACTTCGGCACCGACGTGATCGAGTACCCGGCCCAGGTGTCGACGCTGCTCGCGCAGACGATCCCGTGGACCCTCACCCTGGTCGGCATGGCCACGGTGATCGCGTTCTTCGTCGGCACCGGCCTCGGCATCGTGGCCGGCTGGCGGCACGGCGGCTGGCTCGAACGGGGCCTGCCGGGCCTGATGTTCCTGCAGGCGATGCCGTACTTCTTCCTGGCGTTAATCCTGATCGAGCTGCTCGCGGTCCGGGGGCACCTGTTCCCCATCGCCCAGGGCTACAGCGAAGGCGTGGTGCCCGGATGGAACTGGGCGTTCATCGGCAGCGCCGTCTACCACTCGCTGCTGCCCGCGCTCACGATCGTGCTCACCTCGGTCGCGGGCTGGATGCTGCAGATGCGGAACGTGATGATCACCACGATCGGCGAGGATTACGTGGTCGCCGCGCAGGCGAAGGGCCTCCCGAATCGCCGGGTGGTATTCACGTACGCCGCCCGGAACGCGCTGCTTCCCCAGCTGCAGGGATTCGGCCTCGCGCTGGGCTTCGTGGTGTCCGGCGCGCTCATCATGGAGATCGTCTTCTCCTACCCGGGCATCGGCCTGCTGCTGCTCAGCGCGGTGAGCTCGAACGACTACCCGCTGATGCAGGCGATCTTCCTGGTGATCACGTTCGCGGTCCTGATCGCCAACTTGATCGTCGACCTGCTCCTGGTGGCCTTCGATCCCCGGGTCCGGGCGCGGGCGGCAGTGTGATGACCTTCAACCGCCGCGCTCCGGCCCAGGAGGCAGCCCGATGACCGTCGAGCCGCCGGTCGTGCTGGGCGGCGAGACGCCCGAGCTGGCCATCGAGACCCGCCGCCCCGGACAGTGGCGCCGCCTGCCGCTGAAGGCCAAGGCCGGCGCGGTCCTGCTCGGATTCTTCGTGCTGGCCGGGATCATCGGGCCGGAGGTCAGCTCGTACGACCCGTCGTACCAGAACCCGGCGCCCAGCCTCTCGCTGCACCCGCCGGACGCGGCGCACCTGCTCGGCACCACCCAGAGCGGCCAGGACGTCCTGTCCCAGCTCCTGATCGGCATCCGGATGACCCTGGAGCTCGCGCTGATCGTCGGCGTGGTGGCCACCGCGCTGGCAGTCATCGTCGGCGTGTCCGCGGCGTTCCTCGGCGGCTGGTGGGACGAGGTGCTGTCGCTGGCCACCAACGTGTTCCTGGTCATCCCGTCGCTGCCGCTGCTGATCCTGCTGCTCGGCTACCTGCCGCAGAAGGGCCAGACGGCCACGATCCTCGTGCTCAGCGTGCTCGGCTGGCCGTGGGGAGCGCGGGTGATCCGCGCCCAGACGATGGCCATCCGCAACCGCGACTTCGTGGCCGCCGCCCGCGAGACGGGCGAGAGCACCTGGCGGATCCTCGCGGTCGAGATCGTGCCGAACGAGATTAGCCTGATCGCGGCGAACTTCGTGAACACCGTGCTGTACGCGATCGGTGCTTCGGTGGCCCTGGCCTTCATCGGCCTGGCCGACCTGTCCAGCTGGAGCCTGGGCACGATGCTCTACTGGGCGCAGAGCCAGCAGGCGCTGCAGCTCGGCGCCTGGTGGTGGTTCATCCCGCCCGGCCTCGCGGTCGCGCTCATGGGCACCGCGCTGGTGCTGCTGAACACCGGCATCGACGAGCTCGGCAACCCGCGGCTGCGCGACGCGACCCATGCGGCCAAGATCGGCGGGCGGCGGCAGCGGCCAGCGGACCCGACACCGGTACTGCACGCGGCCCCGCCCTCCCGCAGCCGGATGGGCAGCTTCGTCCACTCGTTCTCCCGCAGTTCCCTGGTCGACGACAGCGACGGCGCGGCCGGATGGCAGGCCTGGCGGCCGGGAGGGCAGCGATGACCCCCGACGCGCCCGTGCTCGACATCAGGGACTTCTCGGTCGTCTACCGCACTCCCGGCGGCGACGTCCGCGCGGTGAACCAGGTGAACCTGGCGCTGCACGCGGGCGAGGTCGTCGGCCTGGCCGGCGAGAGCGGCTCGGGCAAGTCCACGCTCGCCTACGCGGTGTGCCGCCTGCTCCGGGCCCCCGCGCTGATCACTGGCGGCAGCGTGACCTATCAGGGGCGCCGCGCGGCCGGGCCCACGGATGTGCTCGAGCTCGGCAGCCGCGAGCTGCGGCAGCTGCGCTGGCGCGAGGTCGCAATCGTGTTCCAGAGCGCGATGAACGCGCTCAACCCGGTGCTGAACGTCCGCGACCAGATCACCGACGTCATCCACGCCCACCTGCGGATGTCCAGACGCGAGGCACTCGACAAGGCGGCTTCCCTGCTCGACCTGGTCGGCATCCCGCGCTCGCGGCTGCGCAGCTACCCGCACGAGCTGTCCGGCGGCATGCGCCAGCGGGTGATGATCGCCATGGCGCTCGCCACCGAGCCGGAGGTCGTCATCATGGACGAGCCGACGACCGCGCTCGACGTGGTGGTGCAGCGCGACATCCTGGCCCAGATCGTCGAGCTCAAGGCCGACCTTGGCTTCGCGATCCTGTTCATCACGCACGACCTGTCCCTGCTGCTCGAGCTCGCCGACCGGATCGCGGTGATGTACTCCGGGCAGCTCATGGAGGTCGCCGCGGCGGCCGAGATCCAGCACGAGCCCGCGCACCCCTACACCCGGGGGCTGCTGAACTCGTTCCCCTCCCTGCACGGCGCCCGCCGCGAGCTGGCCGGCATCCCCGGCACCCCGCCGGACCTGCGCCACCCGCCTCCGGGCTGCCCGTTCCTGCCCCGCTGCGGCTATGGCACCGATGCCTGCAAGACCGTGGACATGAGCCTTGAACGTGTCGCGTCGTCGGCGGATCTGGCGCACCTGACGGCCTGTCCCTTCGTCCTGCCGGAAACCCCAGCGCCCGAGCCGCCCGCCACAGGCGCCGAGCAGGAGACGCGGGCATGAACGGCAACGGCGCTGGCGAGCAGGCACGCAGCCGGGACGTGGTGTCCGCCGCAGCTGCTCGTGGGCCACTGGCGATGGAGGCCGTCTCGCTCACCAAGGACTTCCGGCTCGGCCGCGGCCTCGTCCTGCACGCGGTGCGCGACGTCTCGCTCGCGCTCTACCGGGGCGCCGTCGTGGCATTGGTCGGCGAGAGCGGGTCGGGCAAGTCGACGGTCGCCCGGCTGCTCGCCGGGCAGGAGCGGCTCACCTCCGGTGAGATCCGCCTCGACGGCGCGCCGGTCGACCCGTTCACGCGCAGCGCGTTCCGCCGGCACAAGAGCGAGGTCCAGCTCGTCTTCCAGGATCCGTTCTCGTCGCTGAACCCGGTACACACGGTGCGCCACCACCTGGAGCGCCCGGTCCGGCTGCACCAGGGCAGGAGGTCCCGGGCCGAGGTGGGCCGGGAGGTCGCGGCCCTGCTCGAGCAGGTGCGCCTGATCCCGGCCGGCCAGTTCACCGGCAAGTACCCGTACGAACTCTCGGGCGGCCAGCGCCAGCGGGTCTCGTTCGCTCGCGCGCTCGCGGCCAAGCCCAGCGTGCTGCTCGCCGACGAGCCCGTGTCGATGCTGGACGTCTCGATCCGGCTGGAGATGCTGAGCCTGCTCGACGACCTGCGCCAGCGGTTCCAGCTGGCGCTGCTGTACATCACTCACGACATCGCGTCGGCGCGCTATTTCGCCGACGAGGTGCTGGTTATGTACGCCGGGCAGATCGTGGAGCGGGGCCCGGCCGAGGAGCTGACCCAGCACCCGGCGCACCCGTACACACAGCTGCTGGTCGCGTCCGCACCCGATCCCGACAACCTCGGCGGCGGGTTGCACAGCTTCCATCCGGCCGCCGGCCCGCCGCCCGACGGCACAGCCCGGCCGCCCGGCAACGGCGCGGCTCCCGGCGCCGGCACCGCGACGTACCAGCCAGCAGCCGCAAACCTCACGGACCGCGGCTGCCCATTCAGCCCAAGGTGCCCGTTCGCCGACGACCGCTGCCGAGCGGAGGACCCGGCTCTGCTGCCGGTCTCCCCGGTCCGCGCCGCCGCCTGCTGGCACCTTGACATCGCCGCGCCAGAGGTACTGGCCGGAGAAGAAAGAGGTGGGGGATGAGGAAGGACGCCGAATTCGGATTATCGGCTCTCAACAACAGCAGGAGGAAAGCATGGGAAAACTGCTGAGACGCAGAAGCCTGGCGAGCATCGCGGCGGTGGCCGTCGTCTGCGGCGGTGTGGCCGCGTGCTCGTCGAGTTCGGGCACGGGCACCGGCGCGAGCGGCGGCTCCTCGTCGTCCTCGTCGGCGACCCTGACGATGGAGAGCTCGCCGGAAACGACGATCACCCAGGCGTTCAACCCGTTCGTGACGACCGGCCAAGCGTACGGCATGGGCGCGACCGGGCTCATCTACGAGCCGCTGATCCAGTTCGACCTGGCGAACCCGACGGTCTCGTACCCGTGGCTGGCGACGTCCTACACCTGGGCGGACGGCGGCAAGCAGATCACGTTCACCATCCGCCAGGGCGTGAAGTGGAACAACGGCACGCCGTTGACCGCGGCCGACGTCGCCTACACCTTCGACACGATCAAGGCGAATACGTCGATCAACCTGGGCGGCCTGACCCTCTCCTCGGTGTCCAGCTCGGGCAACACGGTCACGCTCACGTTCCCGACGCCGCAGTACACGAACCTGGAGGAGATCGCGGGCACAGCGATCGTGCCCCAGGCCAGCTGGAGCAAGGCGGGCAACCCGGCCACCTATGCCGACGCGAATCCAGTCGGCACCGGCCCGTACATGCTGAGCAGCTTCACCCCGCAGGGCTTCACGCTGAAGAAGAACCCGTATTACTGGCAGCCCTCGAAGGTCAAGGTCTCGAAGGTCTACTTCCCGGTCTACACCTCGAACACGGGGGCGCTGAACGCGCTGTTCTCCGGGCAGATCACCTGGACGGGCAACTACATCCCCGGCCTGCAGACGGAGTTCGTCGACAAGGCCCCCGCCTACCACCACTACTGGGAGGCGGCCGGCGGTGACGAGAGCTTCGAGCCGAACCTGACCAAGTGGCCGACCAACCAGCTGGCCGTCCGGCAGGCGATCAGCCTGGCGGTGGACCGCACGGTGCTCGGCAAGGAGGGCGAGGCCGGCCTGGAGAACCCCGTCGTCAACGCGACCGGCATAACGCTGCCGACCTTCAGTGCCTGGAGCGCGCCGGTGGCCAGCATGACCATCTCCGCCACGGGCAACGCCGCCGCTGCCGAGAAGGTGCTGGAAGCAGCAGGGTTCACCAAGGGCAGCAACGGCTTCTTCCAGAAGGGAGGCAAGACCGTCTCGATTAACATCATCTCCCCGGCGGCCTATACGGACATGTCCGAGGTCGACTCGATCGCCGCCCAGGAGCTGAAGGCGGCCGGCATCGACGCGTCCTTCCAGGGCCTGGCCGTCACCGCATGGAACAACGATGTCGCCGATGGCGACTACCAGATGACCGAGCACTGGTCGAACGGCGGCATCACGCCTTACAACATGTACAACGGCTGGCTCAACAGCACGCTGGCCGCCGGCTCCGCCGCGACGGGCGACTACGAGCGGCTGAACGATCCGGCGATCAACGCGGACCTCGCCACGCTGAGCGGCGCCAACACGGTGGCTCAGCAGACCGCGGATCTCGTGCCGCTCGAGAAGTTCGTCGCCTCCGATCTGCCGGTGATCCCGGTGGAGACCGCGGCGGAGTGGTTCGAGTACAACTCGCAGAATTTCGTCGGCTGGCCCACCCAGTCCAACCCCTACGATTCCGGGCAGCCGTCGGGCACTAACAACGGCCCCGGCTCCGGCACCGACGAAGTGGTCATCCTGCACCTGAGCCCGCGGACCTGACCAGCCGCGGCACCAAGCTCGCCCGCCCCCGGACCCCCCCACCCCCGGGGGCGGGCGACCGCCGCACACCCCAAACCACACCCACCGCGAGGAGGTTCATCAGCGATGCCAGCGATCTCCCACCTTCTTTCCGGAACGCGACGCCATGACCGGCCCGGGCGACCCCGGCGCGGGCCGATCGCCGTCCTGGCCGCACTCATCGTGGTTGCCGCTACGTCGGTTTTAGGCGCCGCGGCCCCGGCGCTCGCCTCACCGGCTGCGTCGCCGGGCCAGCCGGACTTCGGCCCGAACGTGTACATCTTCAGCCCGAGCATGCCGCAGAGCCAGATCCAGGCCACGGTCGACTCGATCGCCAGCCAGCAGGTGGGCAACCAGTTCGGCACGCAGCGCTATGCGCTGCTGTTCGAGCCGGGCACCTATGGGTCAGCCGCCGACCCGCTCATCTTCCAGGTCGGCTACTACACCGCCGTCGCCGGCCTGGGTGCCTTGCCCGGCGACGTCGTGATCAACGGCGCTGTCGACGTCTACAACCAGTGCTCGTCCGGCAGTTGCACCGCGCTGGATAACTTCTGGCGCTCGCTGTCCAACCTGACCATCAACGTCACCGAGCCCAACGTCAGCCCGGTGCCGTGCACAGAGGGGAACGAGTTCTGGGCCACCTCGCAGGCCTCCCCGATGCGCCGGGTCGACATCAACGGGACGCTGACGCTGTTTGACTACTGCACCTCGCCGAGCTACTCAAGCGGCGGGTTCATCGCCGACTCGGTGTTCTCCGGCGGCAGCGTGATCAACGGCAGCCAGCAGCAGTTCGTCGTCAGGAACAGCAACATCGACGACTGGACCAACAGCGTCTGGAACCAGGTCTTCTCCGGCGACATCGGCGCGCCCGAGCAGAGCTTCGGCGTGACGCCGGGAACGCAGTACACGACGCTGGCGGCAAGCCCGGTCACCGAGGAAGAGCCGTTCCTGTACACCGACTCACGCGGCAGCTACCGCGTCTTCGTGCCGGCCGTCCAGCACAATTCGTCCGGACCGTCCTGGGCCAGCGGCACCGAAGCCGGCCGGTCCATCCCGATCTCGACGTTCTTCGTGGCCAGCCCGGGTACGCCCACTCCGGCCATCAACGCTGCGCTGGCCCGGGGCCGCAACCTCATCCTCACGCCCGGCGTCTACGACCTTGACCAGCCCATCGTGGTCAGCCGCCCCGATACCGTGGTCATGGGGCTGGGGTTCGCCACCCTCGTCCCCCAGCACGGCAACGCCGCCATGATCGTCGCCGCGAACACCGGCGTGAAACTGTCCGGCCTCATTGTCGATGCCGGCCCGGTCAACTCGCCGGTGCTGCTCTCGGTCGGCGTCCCCGGGCTCGGCGCTGGCACCGCCGCCGACCCCGACACCATCCAGGACGTCTTCTTCCGGATCGGTGGCGCAGAGACGACGCCCGTATCGGCGACTGTCAGCCTCCTCGACAACGCCGACAACTCGATCATCGATGACGTGTGGGCATGGCGCGCGGACCATGGCAACGACGTCGGGTGGACGCAGAACAAGGGCGACACCGGCCTCGTGGTTACCGGCAACGACGTCACTGCCTACGGCCTGGCCATCGAGCACTACCAGAAGAACGAGGTGATCTGGAGCGGCCAGGGCGGCACCGATATCTTCTTCCAGAACGAGCTGCCCTACGACCCGCCCACCCAGTCGGACTGGATGGAGTCGCCCAGCCAGGACGGCTACCCGGCCTTCCTGGTCACGCCGAACGTCAGGACGTTCCAGGGCTACGGGATGGGCAGCTACGTCGTCTTCATCGACACCACAGCCACGTTGTATAACGCCGAGGCCTTCGAGTCTCCCGACACGCCAGGTGTGCAGTTCCACGACATCTTCGGCGTGTGGATTGCCGGCTCCGGTGGCGACAACTCAATCATCAACGGGACCGGCGGTCCGGTGACATCCACCAACCCAGGGACGGTAGAGCCGGTGGACGTCACGAGCTACCCGTAACGGCCGTCAGCCTGAAGCCGTCACACTGACGGCTCAGCGATGCAGGACGATACAGGAATGCCGCGATGGGCCGCGCGGGCTGACGCGCGGCCCATCGGCCAGGGTGCTGGCGAAGGGAGAATCGATCCAGTGAGCATGCAGCCGAGGATCGCCTTCAGCACGCTGGCGTTCCCGGACGCCAGCCTGGCCACGGCCGTGTCACTGGGGCGCACATGGGGTTATGGCGGCGTGGAACTGCGGCTCATCGACGGCGAGCTGATCGACCCGTCGATGAGCGCCACGGCCCGCACCGCGGTCAAGCGGACCGCCGCCGGGGCCGGCCTGCCGATCATGGCGGTGGACAGCTCGGTCCGCCTCACCGGCGAGGACCCGGGCCCGCAGCTTCGCCAGTTCCTCGAACTGGCCAGCGACTGGGAATCGCCGCTGGTGCGGGTCTTCGGCGGTCCGCTGGCCGCCGAAGACCCGGCCAGAACGGCCCAGCTCCAGGCCGCGGCGCGGGTGCTGGAGGCGAGCGTGCCGGCCGCCGAGCGGCTGGGCGTCGCCGTCGGGGTGGAAACCCACGACGCGTTCTCGGCGTCATCGACGCTGGCCCGCGTGCTGGAGATGGTCGCTTCCCCCTGGGTGGGGGCCGTGTGGGACAGCCACCACCCGCACCGGATGGGCGAAGGGCCCGCCGAGGTCCACGCCAACCTCGCGGGCCGCGTCCTGCTCGCCCAGGTCAAGGACGCCAGGCGCGCCCCGGAACGCGACGACGGCTGGCAGCTAGTCCTGCTCGGAGAGGGTGAGGTGCCGGTGCAAGAGATGGTCGCCCTGCTCGCCCGCGGCGGATACCCGGGGTGGATCTCCGTCGAGTGGGAGAAGCGCTGGCACCCTGAGATCGAGGAGCCGGAGGTGGCACTCCCCCAGCACCGCAGGCTGCTGGACTCCTGGCTCCGCGAGCCTCAGTAGTCGTAGACCCGCGCCACGCTGGCCCGCTTGGTGTCGACCCCGGGTGGCACCCAGCTCAGATCGTCGGTCATCGACGCCGCCCGACGCCGACGAGCGCCCAGGACCTGCTGGGATCGTCGGGCACTTCGGCAGGCGGATCCGGCCGCCAATGCGGGATGTAGACCAGCCCGGGGTCCACAAGGTCGAACCCGTCGAAGAAGCGCAGGATGTCCGCGCGCGGGCGCACGTGGATGTTCGTGGCGACGCTCCGGTTGTATACCTTCTCGGCAGCATGCGCGACCGTGGGCTTGTTCTCATCGGTAAGGTGACCCAGCACCAGGTAGCTGCCGGGCGCCAGCGCGTCCCGCAGCGTGGCGACGATCTGCCATGGGTCCTCGGGATCGTCAATGAAGTGCAGCACCATGTTGAGCAGCAGCCCGGTCGGCTGGGCCAGGTCGATCAGCCCGCGGACCGTATCGTTAGCGAGAATTTCCCGCGGTTCCCGCAGGTCGGCTTCTATGACTGTGGCATCAGAGCGTCCCGTCAGAATGGCCCTGCTGTGGGCGACGGCGACCTGATCGTTATCCGCGTAGACCACTCGAGCGCCAATGCCGGCCCGCTCGGCGATCTCATGCACGTTGCCTTCAGTGGGGATGCCCGAGCCGATGTCCAGGAACTGGCGGATCCCGTTCGCGGCGAGGAACCGGACCGCCCGCCCGAGGAACGCCCTGTTGTCCCGGGCGGCTTCACGAGCAGCCGGAATCACCGCGACGATCGCCCTGGCCAGGTCCTGATCTGCGAGGAAGTTGTGGCTGCCGCCGAGCCAGTAGTCGTAGACCCGCGCCACGTTGGCCCGTTGGGTGTCGACGTCCGGTGGCACCCAGCTCAGATCGTCAGTCATAGGACAGTATCGTCAGTCCTCGGACAGTATCGTCACTGATCAGACAGCTTTGTCCAGTTGGAACACGCATCTTTCAAATTGCACGGTTTTTGATGATACGGCCAATCGGTCAACATATTCTATGGGGGCAGGACAAAAGGTCCACGGCCATTGGACGGTGGCCGCGCCCGGTGGTTCCCTTTGTCGAGGCTGGTGCGGGTAGCAGTGGTGTCGGAGACGGTAAGGAACGTTGATGCCGGGCTGCCGCGACGCCGCGATCCCGACCTGGCTGACCTCGCCGGGTTCACCCTGGACCCGGACGGGCGGATCACGTCCTGGCCGGTGACCGCCACCCGGATGTTCGGGCACCAGGCGCGTGCCGTTGCCGGGAAACACCTATGCGACGTGCTGATGACCGGACCAGGCCAGCGTGATCTGGTGAACCGGGCCCTCGCCGAGGTCACGGCCGGGCGGGTGCACACAGCCACCGTGGCCGGCGGCTCCTTAGGCCCGGGCCGGTTCGCGGTCCGCTGGGAGCCGCTGGACGGGCTTAGCGCAGGCGCGCTGGTGATCGCGCAGCGTGCCTGGCCGCAGCCGACGCCAAGCTGGCTTCGCGATGCGGCAGCCCGCATAGGCAGCAGCCTGGATCTCGTCCAGACCGCGACAGAGGTCGTCGAGGCCGCGGTTCCCGGGTTCGCCGACCTCGCGGTCATCTTCGTTGCCGAGCGCCTGGCCGCCGCGGGCGAGTTTGCATCGTCCGCGGTCGCCCAGGGAGCGGTGGTGCGGCGGCTCGCAGGCCACCATGCACGCCAGGCCGCTGCCGACGCGATAGAAGAACTATGGCGCCCGGGTGAGGTGGTGGTGCTCGGCCCGGACACTCCCGGCTGCCGGGCGATGACCAGCGGAGCCCCGATCCTGTACGACCAGCTCGACAGCGAGAGCGCGCAGCGGCTCACCGGCCATCCGGGCGCCGCCGAGATGTCCGCGGGTTACACCTCTCGCATGGCCATCCCGCTGATCGCGCGGGGAGTCGTGGTGGGCTGCGCGGTCTTCGGGCGGCATCCCGCCAGCCCGCCGTTCAACCAGGGTGACATCGCGCTGGCCGGCGAGCTTGCCTCCCGTGCCGCGGTGTGCCTGGACAACGCCCGGCTGTATGACCGGGAGCGGCGCACCGCGCAGGCTCTGCAGCAGGGCCTGCGGCCCGGCCGGGCCAAGATCCCTGACGGCCTGGAGGTCGCGCGCCACTACCGGCCGGTCGGCGACAACGTTGTCGGCGGGGACTGGCATGACGTCGTGCCGCTGCCGGGCGGCAGGGCGGCGCTGATCGTCGGGGACGCGATGGGCCACGGGCCGGAGGCTGCCGCGGTCATGGTGCAGCTGCGCACGGCCGCGCACACGCTGGCCGACCTGGACCTGCCTGCCGAGCTGATGCTACGCAAGCTGGACGCGATGGCCGCCGGCCTGGCCGGCACGCCGTTCGCTGCCACCTGCGTATATGCGGTCATCGACCCATCGAGCCGCTCCTGCGTGATAGCGCAGGCCGGTCACCAGCCGCCGGTGGTCGTGTTCGCCGATGGCACCACGCAGGTGCTGGAGCTGCCACCCGGCCTCCCGCTCGGCCTGGGTGAGGAGAGCTTCGAGGCCAACCACGTCGACCTGCCGCCGGGAGCTGTCCTCGCCCTGTACACCGACGGGCTGGTCGAAGGCCGCACCCGTACCCTCGACGCCGGCCTGGCCACACTGCGCAGTTCCCTGGTCGCGGCGCTGGCCGACCCGTCCGCCTCGCTGCGCGAGGCCTGCCAGAAAGTCACCGACCTGCCGAAGGAGTACGTCGAGGACGACGTGACCCTGGTACTCGCCCGCATCCGCCCGTGACCGGGCAGGTCAGTCCAGCCGCTGTCCCGCCCAGCCCCGCAACAGTGTGAAGGGACCCACGCTGTTGGAACAGAAACAGCTAGGGACCCTTCACCGTATTGAGGCCGCCGGGACGGGCGCGGTGCGAACCAGGGAGCGGGTTGGGCGGGTGGGTTAGGCGCGAGCGGGGGTCTCGGCCAGGTTGGCGGCGAATGCGTCCAGGGCGAGCTGGATGTTCTCGACCGAGTTCGCGTAGGAGAACCGCATGTAGCCCTCGCCGTACCCGCCGAACGCGGTGCCGGACAGCGCGGCGACCCCGGCGTCCTGCAGCAGCCGCGCCGCCAGCTCACCCGACGATAGCCCGGTGCCGGTGACGTTCGGGAACACGTAAAACGCGCCCTGTGGCTCCAGGCACGTAATGCCGGGAATGGCGTTCAGGCCCGAGACGATCACATCCCGCCGCCGCCGGAACTCCTCGATCATCTGCGAAACCGGCTCCCACGGCCCCTGCAGTGCCGCCAGCGCCGCGTACTGGCTGAACGCCGACGTGCACGACACCGAGTTGATCACCAGCCGGGTCACCGGCTCGACCAGCGCGGGCGGGAACACGCCGAACCCGAGCCGCCAGCCGGTCATCGCCCAGGTCTTGGACCAGCCGTCGAGCAGGATCGTCCGCTCGGCCATGCCGTCCACGTCCAGCACGGACGCGTGCTTCCCGGCGCCGTACCTGATCGCCCAGTACACCTCGTCGGTGAGCACCACAAGGTTGTGCCGCATCGCGATCTCGGCGATCGCCTCGCAGTCCGCCTGGGTCAGCGACGAGCCACATGGGTTGTGCGGCGAGTTGATGATCAGCAGCTTGGACCGCTCGGTGACCAGCCGCTCCAGCTCGTCGGTGTCGATCCGGAACTCGTTACCCTCGCGCAGCGGGATCGGCACCCCGGTCGCGCCAGAAAACGCCGTGATCGACTCGTACATCGGGAAGCTCGGGTCCTGGTACAGCACCTCGTCGCCCGGGCCACACAAAGCCATGATCGTGAAGAACATGATCGGCTTAGCACCCGGCGTCACGATGACCTGGTCCGGCGAGGCCCGCAGCCGCCCGTTGCGTTCAAGGAAGTCGACGACTCCCTCGCGCAGCGGGAGCACGCCCGGCGCCGGCACATAATGCGTCTGCCCTGCCTGAAGGGCCTCCACCGCGGCATCGATGATGTACTGCGCGGTCGGGAAGTCCGGCTCGCCGATCTCCAGATGGATGACCTTCCTCCCGGCGGCCTCCATGGCCTTGGCCCGGGCCAGCACCTCGAACGCGGACTCGGTGCCGAGCATGGACATGCGATCTGCCAGGACGAAGTCGGTCATGGCCCCGATCATACGGCCGTGCATAATCAGCGGTAAGAGCGGAAGTTCATCGTAAGAGCGGAAGTTCCACATAGTGACCGGGTCGGCGCCGAACCTTGCGCCCCGGCCGGCGACACGCCAGCCTAAGGTCCGTGGGCCGCCGCAGGTGAAGGGGGATGCAGTGACGTCCGACCGGTCAACGTCGATCGCTCGGTCCGGCAGCGAACTCGACGCCCGGCGGTTGTTCGCCGCGGCCGAGCCGGACTTCGCCCGCTACGAGATCGTCAAGGACCTCGTCGATGAGTGCATCGACCTGGCGCTGAACTACCGGCAGAGCGGGCACCCGGGCGGGTCCCGGTCGAAGGTGCACATGATGCTGGCGCTGCTGCTGTCCGGCGCGATGCGCTGGGACGTGCTGCGCCCGTGGCGGCGGTTCGGCGACCGGTTCGTGCTGTCCGCCGGGCACACGGTGCCGCTGGTCTACGCGACGCTCGCGGTGCTCAACGAGGCGATGCGGGCCAGGCACCGGGCCACCGGGGAGCCTGAGTTCGCGTTCCCCGACGACGGCCGCTGGGCGCTGACCTGGGAATGGCTGCTGAAGCTGCGCCGCCGCGGCGGCCTGCCCGGGCACGCGGA
>Ga0208725_1000036_pt1 | contig 27759 bp, 20 predicted proteins | sample MicForSoSWNH13_O_FD_188004 | JGI IMG/M metagenome (GOLD analysis project Ga0208725, IMG submission 188004) | Forest soil microbial communities from Harvard Forest Long Term Ecological Research site in Petersham, Massachusetts, USA - MetaG HF011... | ecosystem: Environmental > Terrestrial > Soil... | reverse complement strand
TGGTTCCCGATGGCCGTGCACCTGCTCGAGGGGCTGTTCTTCGGGCAGCGCAGGACGCAGGACGCGATCGGCCAGCGGGAGCGGCTGCTCGCCCTCGGCTCGCTGTCCGCCGGCCTGACGCATGAGCTCAACAACCCGGCCGCCGCCGCGGTGCGGGCCACGGCGGCGCTGCGGGAGCGGGTCGCCGGGATGCGGCACAAGCTGGGCATGATCGCGGGCGGCAAGTTCACGCCGGAGACCCTGCAGGCCCTGATCCAGCTTCAGGAGCGTGCGGTCGAGCTGGTCGCGAAGGCGCCGGTGCTGACGCCGCTGGAGGCATCGGACCGCGAGGACGCGATCACCGACTGGTTTGACGACCATGATGTCGCGGGCGGCTGGGACCTGGCCCCGGTCTTTGTCCAGGCCGGTCTCGACGTCGCCTGGCTCGACCAGGTCGCGGCGACCGTGGATGGAGTGAAGGTCGACAGCGCGCTGCGCTGGCTCGGCTACGCGGTCGAGACCGAGCTGCTGATGAACGAGATCGAGGACTCCACTACCCGGGTCTCGACCCTGGTCGGTGCGGCCAAGCAGTACTCCCAGCTGGACCGGGCCCCGCACCAGGACGTGAACGTGCACGAGCTCCTGGACAGCACGCTGATGATGCTCGGCGGCAAGATCCCTCCGGGGATCACGGTGGTCAAGGATTACGACACGTCGCTGCCCACGATCCCGGCCTACGCGGCCGAGCTCAACCAGGTGTGGACGAACCTGATCGACAACGCGGTGTCGGCGATGAAGGGGACCGGAACGCTCACCGTGCGCACCAGCTGGGACCAGGACCGGAACCAGGCGGTCATCGAGTTCGGCGACACCGGCCCCGGTGTGCCCGAACAGATCCGGGACCGGATCTTCGAGCCGTTCTTCACCACCAAGCCGGTGGGCGAGGGCACCGGGCTCGGGCTCGACATCTCCTGGCGGATCGTGGTCAACAAGCACCACGGTGATCTGCAGGTGGAGTCGGTTCCCGGTGATACCCGGTTCCGGGTCCGGCTGCCGCTGACCGAGCCGGAGCCTGATATCGGGCCCGAACGCGACGCCGCCCTCCAGCCTGGCTCCGTAACGTCACCAAACATCGAGGAGGCCAGATGACCGAGGTGCCGGGAATCGACCCCGCCGTCACGCCGAGCGGGACCGGCTGCGTGGAGTGCGAGGCGGCCGGCGGGTGGTGGCTGCACCTGCGCCGGTGCGCGCAGTGCGGGCACATCGGGTGCTGTGACACCTCGCCCTCGCAGCACGCGACCGCGCATGCCAAGGCCTCGGGCCATCCGTTCATTCGCAGCTTCGAGCCCGGCGAAGACTGGTTCTGGAGCTACCAGACCGAGGAGACCTACGACGGCCCGGACCTCGCCCCGCCGGAGCACCACCCGCTCGACCAGCCGGTCCCCGGACCCCACGGGCGGGTGCCCCGCGGCTGGCAGCAGATGCTGCACTAGCCGGGCATGAAGCGCCCGGTACGGATCGCCAACTGCTCCGGCTTCTATGGCGACCGGGCGACGGCAGCCCGGGAGATGGTCGAGGGCGGCCCGATCGACGTGCTCACCGGGGACTACCTGGCCGAGCTCACGATGCTGATCTTGTGGAAAGCCAGGCAGAAGGATCCCGACGGCGGCTACGCCCGGACCTTTCTCGGCCAGTTCGAGCAGGTCATCGGCTCCTGCCTGGACCGCGGCATCACGATCGTGGTCAACGCGGGGGGCCTGAACCCCGCCGGGCTCGCGGCCCGGCTGCGGGACATCGCCGCGCGGCTCGGCCTGGCGCCAAAGATCGCCCACGTTGAAGGGGACGACCTGCTCGGCCGGCTCGGCGAGCTCACCGAGACGGGCCAGGCGCTGGCGCACGCCGACACCGGCATGCCGCTGGCCAGGGCGGGCGTCACGCCGGTCACCGCGAACGCCTACCTCGGCGGCTGGGGGATCGCGGCCGCGCTGCGGGCCGGGGCGGACGTCGTGGTCTGCCCGCGGGTCACCGACGCGTCGCTGGTCGTCGGCCCGGCCGCGGCCTGGCACGGCTGGGGCGAACGCGACCTGGACGCGCTCGCCGGGGCCGTGGTGGCCGGGCACGTGATCGAGTGCGGCCCGCAGGCCACCGGCGGCAACTACCCGTTCCCCGATGAGCTGCCCGATCTGCGCTATCCGGGGTTCCCGATCGCCGAGGTCGCCGCCGACGGCAGCAGCGTGATCACCAAGCACCCGGGCACCGGCGGCCTGGTCTCGGTGGGTACGGTCACCGCCCAGCTGCTGTACGAGATCGCCGGTCCCCGGTACGCCAACCCCGACGTGGTCGCGTACTTCGACACGATGCGGCTGGACCCCGAAGGGCCCGACCGGGTGCGGATCAGCGGCACCCGTGGCAGTCCGCCGCCGGCCGACCTCAAGGTTGCGCTGAACTACCTCGGCGGCTACCGCAACACGATGACGATGGTGCTGACCGGCCTGGACATCGAGGAAAAGGCGGCCAGAGCAGAGGCCATGCTGTTCGGCCTGCTCGGCGGCAAGCAGCGGTTCGGCGAGGTCGACGTGCGGCTGATCCGCTCCGACCGGCCGGACGCGGCAACCAACGAGCAGGCCACGGCGCAGTTGCGGATCACGGTGATGGACCCGGACCCGGCCAAGGTCGGCCGGTCGTTCTCCGGCGCCGCGATCGAGCTGGCACTGGCCTCCTACGCCGGGTTTCACACCACGACCCCGCCGACGCCGGAAACCGCGTACGGGGTGTACTGGCCGACGTTCGTGCCTGCCACCGTGGTCGAGCATGTGGTGGTGCTGCCCGACGGCAGCCGCCGCGTGATCCCGCCGCCGGCCGGCCGCGTCGCCGCCCCGGCCGACGTACCGGCACCGGCCCGGGTGCCGGCCGGGCCTGCCGGGCCGACCCGGCGGGCCCCGCTCGGGCTGATCTGCGGGGCACGGTCCGGCGACAAGGGCGGCAACGCGAACGTCGGCCTGTGGGCCAGGCAGCCGGAAGCCTACGGCTGGCTGCGCGACTACCTTGACGTCGCGCGGCTGCGCGAGCTGCTGCCCGAGGCGGCCCGCCTGGAGGTGCGCCGGTACGAGCTGCCGAACCTGCACGCGCTGAACTTCGTCGTGGTCGGCCTGCTTGGCCTCGGCGTGGCCGCCTCGACCCGGCCCGACCCGCAAGCCAAGGGCCTGGGCGAGTACCTGCGATCCCGGTATGCCGACATCCCGGTCCGGCTGCTGCCGCCGGCGTCTACGGTTGCCCCATGAAAGCTCTCGACATCGACGGCGCCTGGCTGTTCACCCCGCAGATCCACGGCGACCGGCGCGGCAGCTTCCTTGAGTGGTTCCGGGATGCCGAATTCACCGCCGATGTGGGGCACCGCATGGATCTGGCCCAGGCCAACTGCTCGGTATCCCGGCGCGGGGTCGTCCGCGGCATTCACTTCTCCGACGTCCCGCCGGGCCAGGCGAAGTACGTCACCTGCGCCAGCGGCGCGATCATCGATGTCGTCGTCGACCTCAGGGTCGGCTCCCCCAGCTTCGGCCGCTGGCAGGCGGTACGGCTCGACGACGAGAGCAGGAACGCGCTCTACATCGGCGAGGGGCTCGGGCACGCGTTCACGGCGCTGAGCGACCAGGCCACGGTGCTGTACCTGTGCTCCACCCCGTACGCGCCATCCCGCGAGCACGGCGTGCACCCGCTGGACCCTGCCATCGGGATCGCCTGGCCTGACGACGTGGCCACGGTGCTGTCCGACAAGGACGCCGCGGCCCCCTCCCTGGCCGAGGCACAGTCGGAGGCCCTGCTCCCGGACTACGCCGCCTGCCAGGCCTACCTGGCCGACCTCCGGGCCCGCGCCGCCACCTGATCGCCCTCCCGCCCCGCCGAACAAGGTGAAGGGTCCCCCGCTGTTGAAACAGCAACAGCAAACTTCCCGCCACCAAGATCATCTACGGCGCAGTGGCGGCAAGCTTTCCGCCATCAAGATCATCCAGAGGTAGGGGCCGGCAAACTTGCCACCCTAGGGTGCGGAGGCGGCGGCGAGCGCGGGAAAGGCCCGCCGCAGCGAGAGCCGCCAGTCGCCGATCGGCTCGAGGCCGGCGGCCGCCCAGGCTTCGTGGCCGAGCACGCTGTAACCGGGCCGCGGCGCCGGGCGGGGGAACGCGCTGGTGGAGACCGCCCGTACCCGCTCCGGGTCGGCGCCGAGCAGCAGGAACACCTCTCGGGCCAGGTCGAACCAGGTCGTCACGCCCGAGCTTGTCGCGTGGTAGATGCCGGCCGGCGCCCCGGAACTGACCAGGGCGATCACCTGGCGCGCGACGTCGGCGGTCCAGGTGGGCTGGCCGCGCTGGTCGGCCACGACGTCCACGCCGGGCCGTTCGCGCTCCAGCCTGATCATCGCGGCGACGAAGTTGGGCCCGTGCGCGCCGTACAGCCAGGCCGTCCGCACCACGTAGCCGGCCTGCGGCAGCAGCCCGCGCACGGCCTGCTCCCCGGCCAGCTTGGTCCGCCCGTAGGCGGTTCGCGGGCCAGGAACGTCGCGCTCCGAGTACGGCTGCGCGGCATCCCCGGCGAACACGTAGTCGGTGGACAGCTGTACCAGGCGGCACCCCGGCGCGGCACTTCCGGCCGCGATCGCGGCCGCCAGGTGGGCCGCCCCGGTTCCGTTGACGGCGAGCGCCTCGTCCTCGTGCGCCTCGGCGTCGTCGACCGCGGTCCAGGCGGCGCAGTTCACCACCACATCCGGCCGCCAGTCGGCGAGCGCGGCGGCGACCACCGCCTCGTCGGTGACGTCGAGTTCTTTGCGGGACAGCCCGATCGCATCCTCACCGCGGTCAGCGAGTGCCGCGAGCAGATCGCGGCCGAGCATCCCGCCGGACCCGGTGACCAGCCACCGGGTCATCGACGTGCCCAATTCGAGGTCATCGCGCGTTCTTGAGGGGTTCCCACCAGGGGCGGTTGCCGGTGTACCAGTCGACGGTGGCCCGCAGGCCCGCACCGAACGGGATCTGCGGCGCGTAGCCCATGCCCCGGAGCACCGAGTCGTCCAGCGAGTACCGGCGGTCGTGGCCCTTCCGGTCCTCGACCGGGGTCACCATGTCCCAGCCGGCCCCGCAGATCTCCAGCAGCGAGCGGGTCAGCTCGATGTTGGTCAGCTCGACGTCGCCGTTGACGTGGTAGACGACGCCCGGCTTGCCCTGCTCGACGACCAGCTGGATACCCCGGCAGTGGTCGTCGACGTGGATCCAGCCGCGGACGTTCTGCCCGTCGCCGTACAGCGGGACCTTCAGCCCGTCCAGCAGGTTCGTGGTGAACAGCGGGATGAGCTTCTCCGGAAACTGGTAAGGGCCGTAGTTGTTGCAGCACCGCGTGATGCTGACGTCGAGCCCATGGGTCCGGGCGTACGCCCTCGCGATGAGATCGCCGCCTGCCTTCGCGGCGGCATACGGTGAGTTCGGCTCGAGCCGCGCGTCCTCCGCCCACGACCCGGTCGCCACGCTGCCGTACACCTCGTCCGTGGACACCTGCACCACCCGCGTGACCCCGGCGTCCAGGCACGCCTGCAGCAGTACCTGGGTCCCCACCACGTTCGTGGTGACGAAGTCCGCAGCGCCCGCTATTGACCGGTCGACGTGCGTCTCCGCCGCGAAGTTGACCACGATGTCATGCCCGGGGACCACGGTCGCGAGCAGCCCGGCGTCACAGATGTCGCCGCGGACGAAGGTCAGCCCGGGGCTATCCGTTACGGGCTCCAGGTTGGCGAGGTTCCCGGCGTAGGTCAGCTTGTCGAAGACGGTGACCTGCGCATCGCCGAAACCGGGATAACCGCCGCCGAGCAGCGTGCGGACGTAGTGCGAGCCAATGAAACCGGCGCCGCCGGTGACGAGGATTCTCACGAACTTATCTGCACCTTGCTGTGGTCTCCGAGAACCAGCCGGTGTGCCTTGGGGACTCTCGGCGCCGGCGTTACCTCCACCTCGTGGCCGATGAGCGACGCCTCTATGCGCCGGACACCCTTGATGGACGCGCCACGCAGCACGATGGAGTACTCGATCTCGCTGTCGGCGATCACGCAGTCACGTTCCACCGAGGTGAACGGCCCGATATACGACTCCGACACTCGCGTCCCGGCCCCGATGACGACCGGCCCCACGATGCGGCACCCGGTGATCTGTGCGCCGCTGCCGATCGCGACCCGGCCGATCAGCTCGGTCGCGGCGTCGACCTCGCCGGCGCAGACCGGTTCCAGCCCTTCCAGCACCATCCGGTTGACCTCGAGCATGTCGGCGACGTTGCCGGTGTCCTTCCAGTACCCCGTGATCGTCGTCGACCGCACCTTCCGGCCGTGGTCGATCAGCCACTGAATGGCCTCGGTGATCTCCAGCTCGCCCCGCCACGAGGGCTCGAGCTTTGCCACCGCCTCGTGCACCGCGGGCGTGAAGATGTAGACGCCGACCAGGGCGAGGTCGCTCTTGGGCTCGCGGGGCTTCTCCTCGAGCCCGACGACCTCGCCGGCGGGGTCAAGCTCGGCCACGCCGAACTGGCGCGGATCCGGCACGCTGGTCAGCATGATCTGGGCGTCGGGGCGGCCGGACCTGAACTCGTCGACCAGCCCGGCGATCCCGCCGACGATGAAGTTGTCCCCGAGGTACATGACGAAGTCGTCGTCGCCGAGGAAGTCGCGAGCGACGAGCACGGCGTGCGCAAGACCCCGCGGCGCGTCCTGCCGCAGGTAGCTCACCTTGAGGCCGAAGGCGCTGCCGTCACCCACCGCTCCGCGGATCGCCGGCTCGGTGTCCCCCACCACGATCCCGACCTCGGTAATGCCTGCATCCCTGATCGCCTCCAGGCCGTAGAACAGCACCGGCTTGTTGGCGACCGGGACCAGCTGCTTGGCCGACGTATGCGTGATCGGGCGCAGCCTGCTCCCCGACCCGCCGGACAGGACCAGGGCCTTCACGGTGCCGCCTCCCGCCCTGGGCGCCGAGCGAGCGCGGCCGCCGCCCCCGCGGTGATCAGGTCGCCCGCGGTCATCAGCACCCGGGACACCAGGGCCACCGCGGTGGCCTGGCCCGCGCCGAGCATCGGGCCGAGCGTCGCGATCAGCAGCAAGTCCCTGATGCCGGCCCCGGCGGGGACGAACACGACGACAAAGCCCGCGCACCACGCGAAAGCGAACCCGCCGACCGAGAGCAGAGCGGCCCGCCCTAGTGGCGCGCCGAGCTTGATCGACAGCAGCCAGATCTGCAGCCCGAAGCAGACCCAGGAGGCGAGCGCCCAGGCCAGCGCGCCGGCGACCGCGCGCCCGGCCAGCGGCTGCTCCAGCGCGGGGCGCCTGGCCAGCCGCAGCAGCCGGTCCAGGATCCGGTTGAGCACCTGCGGGAACAGGCAGACCAGCAGGACCGGAGCGGCCAGGAAGACCCACCGGTAAGACGTTGCTCCCGGGGCGAACGGCAGCGTGACCAGCGCCGCGAGCAGCCCGGCCAGCAGGCAGAACAGCATCGTCAGCACCGAGGCGCTGGCCGAGCGGTGCCGCGGCACCCGGTGCGCCGTACCCAGTTCCATCTGCGCCACGACCGGCCAGATCGAGCCGGGCAGGTACTTGCCGAGCTGGCCGATGAACATGACCCGGGCCGCGGGACGGGCCGCCAGCGGCGAGCCGAGCGCGGCCAGCAGCACCCGCCACACCTGCATGGTCGCGACCAAGGCGAGCAGCACGGCGACCAGGGCGCCGGCGACCGCCAGGAACCCCATGCTGGCCAGCCCGGCCCGTACCTCGGTCCATTGGTCGGCGACCCAGTACCCGCCGAGCGCGATGGCGGCCGCCACGAATCCCCAGCGCACCAGCCTGCTGCCGAACAGCCGGCCGGCCAGCGCCAGCCAGGCGCGGCCGCGGCTCGGCGGTTCGCTGCCCCGGCCAGGGCCGTCGGCCACGGCGGCGTCAGCCGGTGGCGCGACGGGGCGGTCAGACATACGGCACAGCCTAGACGTTCCGCCGTATCCCCGGTCCGGCGATCCCGAACCGCCGGGCCATCCGGGCACACGGACCGGTACGGTACACACATTATGCGCGTTCTCCTGTTCGGCACCTATGACACCTCGACGCACCCGAGGGTCGCCACGATCGCGGAGGGACTTCGGGCGCGCGGGGCGGACGTGGCCGAGTGCAACGCGCCCCTGGGCCTGGACACCGCGGCCAGGGTGGACATGCTGGCCCGGCCCTGGCGGGCGCCCGCTCTGGCGGCCCGGCTCGCTCACCGGTGGACGACGCTGGCCACGACCGCCCGCCGGATGCCGGCTCCGGACGTGGTGGTGGTGGGATATCTCGGTCATTTCGACGTCCACCTGGCGAGGATGCTGTTCCGCCGGGTGCCGGTGGTCCTCGACCATCTTGTCGGGGCCAGCGACACCGCTCGGGACCGGCGGCTGGACGGCGGCCCGCGCCAGTTCCTGCTGCGGATGATCGACTCCGCGGCGCTGCGCGCCGCGGACATCGTCGTGGTGGACACCGACGAGCACCTGGCCGCGCTGCCGCCGCGGCACCGGGCCCGGGCGGTCGTCGTCCCGGTCGGGGCGCCGGCAGCGTGGTACGAGGCTGCGCGGCCGGCCGTCGGCGACCCGACGAGCGCGGACGACCCGACGACTGCCGGCGACCCGACGACCGGCAGCGACCCGACGACCGCCGACAGCCCGCCCGGACCGCTGCGGGTGATCTTCTACGGCCTGTACACCCCGCTGCAGGGCACCCCGGTCATCGGCGCTGCACTGAGCCGGATCGCCGGGGCGCCGATCGAGGTCACCATGGTGGGCGGCGGCCAGGACGCGCCCGCGGCGCGGGCCGCGGCCGGGGCCAACCAGGCGGTCCGGTGGCTGGACTGGGTGCCCGCGGCCGACCTGCCCGCGCTGGTTGCCGGTCATGACGTCTGCCTCGGCATCTTCGGCACCGGGGCCAAGGCGCTGCGGGTGGTGCCGAACAAGGTGTTCCAGGGCGTCGCCGCGGGGTGTGCGATCGTGACCTCCGACACCGCGCCGCAACGGCGCGCCCTGGGCGACGCGGCCGTACTGGTGCCGGCGGGCGATCCCGAAGCGCTGGCCAAGGCGCTGCGGCAGCTGGCCGATGATCGCACAGAGCTGGCCCGGCTGCGCCACAAGGCTCATAGGCTGGCCCGGCAGCGATTCGCGGCCGGGCAGATCGTGGCCCCGCTGACCGATAAGCTCGTCCAGGCTGGCGCCCCGGCCGCGTCACGCGATCTTCATGATGAGGAGTTCGGCATGGTCTCCAGTTCCGCCGCAACGCGGCCGAGGGCGAACGTGGATGTGGTGGCTCCGCTGACGCCGAACGCCTGGCTGCGCTATGACGTGATCACGCACCTGCTGCCGGCCGGGATCACCGACGTGCTGGAGGTCGGCTGCGGACAGGGCTCGCTGGGAGCAAGGCTGGCGCAGCATTACCGCTACCTGGGCGTCGAACCCGACCAGACATCCTGGGCGATCGCCAACCGGCGGGTCAGCGCGACGGGCGGCGGCGAGGTCCGCAATGTAGCGTTCGACGCGCTCGGCGACGAGCGGTTCGACCTGGTATGCGCATTCGAGGTGCTCGAGCACATCGAGGACGACGCGACCACGCTGAAGGAATGGGCGACCCGGCTGCGGCCGGGCGGGTGGCTGCTGCTGTCGGTACCGGCGCACCAGCGTCGATACGCAAGGGCCGACGAGATGGCCGGTCATTTCCGTCGCTACGATCCCGCGGTGATGACCGCCCTGCTGACCCGCTGCGGCTTCACCGATATCCAGATACGCCAGTACGGCTTCCCGCTTGGCTACCTGCTGGAGGCGGCCCGCAACCAGATCGCGCAGCGCCGGCTGGCCGCGTCACCGGGCCAGTCCCTGGCCGAGCGCACCGCCGGGTCCGGCCGGCTGCTTCAGCCGTCTGGCAGCATGATCGGCGCGGTCAACAGATGGGGAACCGCGCCGTTCCGGGTAGTGCAGCGGGCGTTCCCGAATACCGGGACCGGGCTCGTGGTGCTGGCCCGGCTCGCGGCTTAGCGCGCCGGCGGGCGGTAATAGGTTCCGAGCCGGACGAGCCATACGTGCAGGACCAGGGCGCCACCGCGCAGCACCGTTTCGCGCACCAGGGTCGGCCGGAAGTGCCCGAGGTTGCGCAGCGCCGTGGGGAATGACGCCGCCGAGGTGTTGTACAGCAGCAGCTCGGCAGGCCGCCTGGCCCTGAGCATGCCGCGGTCGGCCCTGGTGAGGTCCGGCGGGTTGCTGGGCAGGGTGTTGAAAATGCCGTGGTACATCCCGGCGTACTCGGTGAACGGGCTGGGGCTGCGTTCGGAGATCGGCCACCAGGTGAGGATCTGCTCGCCCCGGTAGGCGGCAGGGCCGGCGAACAGCGGCAGCGCGGTCGCGATCCGGTAGCTGTCAAGGTAGGTCGCCCAGCTGCCGCCCAGCGCAGTGGCGTAGGCGGGGGGAGGGTCGAACACGGTATCGGGCAGCGCCGGGTGAGACGGGACCGGCGCGACGGTGAGCACCAGGCTGGCGCCGGCGAACGCGGCGAGCGCCACCCCGAGACCGGCCGCCGCGGGCAGCGAGCCCCTGAGCCTGGCGCAGCCGCGCGCCGCCACGGCCGCGGCGATCACGGCCACGGCCAGGATGACACCGAGCGGCGCCCAGCCGAACGCCGGCACGTGCGGGTCGGCCTCGTAGCAGAGCGGCACGGCGAGCAGCACCGCGGCGGGCAGCCACCGGGCGACCGGGCGGTCCGACAGCGGGCGGGCCAGTTCGGCAACGGTGATCGCGAACGCGAGGCAGACCCCCGCCCACAGCGTGGAGGAGAAGTAATGCTCCTCCAGGGTCTGCACGGTGCCGAAGAACTGCAGGCCGGCGTAGACCACCAGCTGCGTGGCGACCATCACCCCGACCAGCAGCACCGGCGTGGCCATCGCGCGGCCGCGGCGGACGGTGGCGACTGCGAACCCGCCGAGCACGGCGGGAGGCACCAGCAGGTAGGCCAGGTAGGGCGCCCACCGCCAGTTCGACGAGTGCCACAGGACTTCCTGCGCGGGCTGGGACAGGAAGCGGTAGGCCTGCCAGGTGGTGGCGATGAAGTCGGCGTGGCCGATCAGCACCGCGGAGGCCGCGATCAGCAGGCCGGTGACTGCCGCGGCGACCCCGGCCAGCAGGACCAGGTCACCGGGCAGGCCCACCCGGTCCCGCATCAGCCGGACGGCCAGATAACCGACCATCGTCGCTCCCACCAGGGGGACCGCGACCCCGTGCGACCACACGGCCGCCGTGAGCAGCACCCCGGCGGCGGCCAGCCAGCCGCGGCGCCAGCGCGCCGCGCACGGCATCGCCAGGCACGCCAGGGCGCCGGCGGCGTAGGACACGACAGCGGAATCCGGGTAGTCCGTACCCCACGCGGTCACCAGCACCGGCGAGGAAAGCACCACCAGGACGCCGACCACCCCGGCGGGACGGCCGTAGAGTCGGCGCAGCAGCAGGTAGACGGGGCCCACCGCGATCAGCGCGAGCAGGTAGCGCAGCACGAAGAACCCGGGCACCGCGCCAAAGGCCAGGTAGGCCAGCCTGGCCGGCACCAGGAACCCGACCCTGGCGCCCTCCCGCAGCCGGGCGGTGGAGGCATAAGCAGCCGCATACCGAGTAAACACCTGATGCGGGTCTACGATGTAGATGGTATGCATGGCCGGGTCGGGCAGGTCGCTCGGCGCCATCAGCCGAAGCCGCAGCACCAGCGCCGCCAGCGCCGGGGACAGCGCCAGGCCCAGCACCTCGAGCCAGGCCGCCCAGACGGCCCGCGACCGAGCCGGCCGGCCCTGAGGGCCGGGGCTGCGGACACTGGCATCGGCGGGCCCGGGCTGGTTCGAGACGGTCTTCACGGCGCCCAGTATGTATGGCATCGGGCCCGAGTTCAGCCGGAGGAAATTCCCATCAGGTGTCTATACCGCAGATTTAGTTGCTCTTTACCATAAATTGGGTTTATCCCTTCTATGCTGCCCAGGTGCTGAACGGTCACAGGGTCGCCGTTGTGATGCCCGCCTACAATGCCGAGGCAACGCTGGCGCGCACGCTGTCCGAGTTCGACCGCAACGTGGTCGACGAGGTAGTGCTCGTCGACGACGCCAGCACCGACGAGACGGTCGCGCTGGCCCGCCAGCTCGGCCTCGAGCCGATCAGCCACGAGCGCAACCTCGGCTACGGCGGCAACCAGAAGACCTGTTACCGGCGTGCGCTCGAGCTCGGCGCCGACATCATCGTGATGGTGCACCCGGACTATCAGTACTCGCCGCTGCTCGTCCCCGCGATGGCCTCAATGATCGCCTACGGGGAGTATGACCTGGTGCTCGGCTCGCGCATCCTCGCCCAGAGCCCGGTCGCCCGCGGAATGCCCCGCTACAAGTACGTCGCCAACCGGTTTCTGACCCTGGCCGAGAACATCGTGCTCGGCCAGAAGCTGTCCGAATACCACACCGGCCTGCGCGCGTTCAGCCGCAGCCTGCTCGCCGCCATCCCGTTCGAGCACAATTCCGATGACTTCGTCTTCGACAACCAGATCCTCGTCCAGGCTCTGGCGGCAGGCGCCCGCATCGGTGAGCTGTCCTGCCCGACCCGCTACCAGGCCGACTCGTCATCGATAAACCTGAGGCGCAGCATCCGGTACGGCGTAGGCGTGCTGCGGACGTCCGTCCAGTACCGGCTGCAGCAGCGCCGGCTTCGCCACTACCCCTACCTTGACATCGACCCTGCCCGCGCGCTCGTGCACCTCGATGCGGCCGTCAACACGGCCGCCGACGTGGTCGGTGAAGCGGCCGAAGACGCCGAGCCGGTTAGCCGTGCTCGAGCTGGGAACAGCTGAGCGCCACCCGCCGGTGGTGCACCGATACCGGGGTGATCGGCCGAGTAGCCCGGGCATGCCAGCAGCCCGGCACACAGCACCGCCGGGCTTACCGGCAGAGCGACCGCGGCACCGCGATGATCGTCAGGCCGGTCACGCCCACCGGCTTGGCCGTCAGCCCCTCCTTGAGCAGCGCCGCGCTCCATGCCGCGTTCTCGGTACCGGAGACGTGGGTGCGGATCAGCCAGATCGGGCTGCAGGACCGCTGCCGCGACTGCGCCACCGCCTGCGACAGCGCCGCGGCGACGGCGGTGTCGTTCCGGTTGAACGCCACCACGATGCGCGGCTGATTGGGGAAGTACGCCTCGTAGTCCTGGGCCACATAAGGATCTTTCCGGCGGGCCGGCTGGCCGTGCGTCCAGTAGTAAGCGAATCCCCAGTTGCTGTTCAGGTTCACCAGGATCACGTCGTCGGGCCGGGCGTGGCCGGCTACGTAAAGAGTCTGGGCCTTCTCGTCTTCGGGCGGGATCGAGTGCATGCGCACATACGACGCGTTGTTGAAGGCGAACCCCGTGATGGCCACGACCGACACCACGGCCACGGCTACGGCCGTCCACCGCTTGAGCAACGGCCGCAGCGCCACGGACAACCCGACCACACCGATCGCGGCCACCACAGCCGTGATGGCAAACAGGAACGTGGAGGTCCGCAGGTCGAGGAACGGGTACTTGTGCACGGCCGAGATCGCGAGCATCTCCGGGAACAGCACTGCCAGGGTTATGGCCGTGGCGGGCCTGCCCAGCCAGAACACGGTGATGATCCCGGCGATGAACAGCGGCACCGCGAGCCACGCCGGCCCGAGGCCAAAGATGTTGTGCACCGCGGTGAACGACGAGGTTATGAACTCCAAACAGGCATGCAGGCCCTTGCCAACCGGCAGGTAGTAATAACGGAAATGGGGACTGTAGACAAGCCCCGCAGTGACCGCGCTCGCGTAGAACGCCTTGTAGATCACGACCATGAGGACGGCCGTGACCACTCCGACGCCGACCGCTTCGGCGAGCCGGTGCCAGGCCCGCCGGGCGAGCTCAACCAGGCATATCGCGGCGAACGCACCCGCGCCGATGAAGGCGACGGCGTCGCTAAACAGCATGCCGCCCCAGACCGCGACCGACAGTGCGGCCAGCCGGGGCCGGGACCACTCGCGCTCCAGCCGCGAGGTCAGCGCCAGCGCGAGCAGTGACATGCAGGCGTCCGCGGTGTACTGCTTCAGGTCGTTGCGCACGAGCATCGCGGGGACCAGCAGCGCGCCGATCGCGGCCAGCACCCCGGCGGCGATCGCGGCCTCCCGCTGCTGCCAGCCGAGCTGCCGGGCGAACCAGTACGCGATCACCACGGCCGCGCCGGCGAACGCGAGCGGCATGAGCCGGCCTGACTCGGTTCCCGGCACGCTGATCACACGCAGCAGCGCCGCCCAGCCGATCGGCGTGCTGTCTACGACCGCCCGCAGCTGCGACAACGGGAACTTGGTAGTGACCGCCACCCAGGACTCGTCGTCCCAGAACGACGTGGTGAGCATGTACGGCACGTCGTGGACTACCAGGACGAGCAACCCGAGCAGCAGCGCGAGCAGGTGCTCCAGCGTCAGCCGCCGCCGGATGGCCGCGCCAAGCCTGGCAGGCCAGCCTCTCGAGGCAGACGCAGATTCCGCCTCCGCCGCATCAGGGACGGGCGGGAGCGTGTCCTCTCGGCGCAACTGGTTCCGCCCTCCCTAAGTGCGCGGCCTTCGCGCCGTGCATCACGTATCCCCCCTGGATCGGACGATGAGGTCGGCGAGCAGGGCGAGCGACCCGATGATCAACCCGCTCACGAAGATCAGGACGGTGTTGACCGCGAACAGCAGGGGATGCACGACCATGTCGTAGATCCCCTTGGCGATGCCGAGGCCGATGAGGAACAGCGCAAGCGGCATCAGCACCTTAAGGGGGTTGAAGTACATCACCATCCGCAGCACCTGGAGGATGTAGCGGTAGGCGTCCCTGACGAAGCGGAACTTCGACGTTCCCGACCGCTTCGCGTATTCGATCGGGATATAACGCACGTCGTGCTGGTTGGACAGGAAGGCGATGGTAATCGTCGTGACGCAGGAGAATCCCGGCGGCAGCAGCCTCAGGTAGGGCAGTGAGACCTCGCGCCGGAACGCGCGCAGCCCGGAGTTCAGGTCCGGGATCTGGGAATTGGTCAGCACCTCGGCAAGCTTGCGGATGAACCACTTCGCCGGCACCCGCAGGAACTTGTGGGTGCCTTCCTCGCTGGTCCTCGCTCCCACCACCTGATCCAGCGTCGGATCCTTCTCGAGCATCTGGACGAGCTCGGGGATGCGCTCGTTCGGGTAGGTCATGTCCGCGTCGGTCCACACCACGACCTCGCCGCGGGCCTGCTGGGTGCCGATGCGCCGTACGGTGCCCGCGCCCCCGTTGCGGTGGAAGTGCACGACCTGCAGGTGCGGGAAGCTCGGTGCGGCCTCGTACAGGCGGGCGAGCGTCTCGTCGGTTGACGCGTCGTCGTAGGCGAGGAGCTCGTAGGTGTAGCCGCTGGTATCCATGGCGGCACAGATCCGGGTCACCTCGGCGACGACGTGATCCTGCTCGTTGTAGCAGGGCAGGACGATCGACACGTAGGGGCTGTCCTGCTCGGGCACGGACGGAACGTTCACAGCGGCCGAGGTTACTACCGTTTGCGAAGGTTCTGTACCGAAGCCGTCGAGAGAAACGGTCATGGTGTGGGCTCCGACATCCAGACGTTCACGTCAAATGGCAAGGTATGCAGCGGCGGGGCGGTGAGCGCGTTCATGTCCTGGGTGCTGCGCAGCCTCATCACCTGCCGGATCGGGCCTCCGAATCGGGTCAGGGTCTTCTGCGAGCCGGCCAGGAAGACCGGACGCCGGCCCGCCCGCTCGATTCCGCGCACAACCTGCTCGGTGCTGGCGAAGTTCGCGTGGTCCATCGCCGCCACCGGGACGCCGCACATCCCGCGGACGACCTCGTCGAGCCTGCTGCCCTCGCCGCCGCCGCCGCTGTCGATGAAGACGACCGATGCGTCGCGGGGGATCGCCGCGCACATGGCGTTCACCGCCGGGATCTCGCCGCCGTAGGTGGTCTTGAATGCCAGGCCTACCGCGACGATCCGGATCCCGGCCGGGCCTCCCGACCGGGCCCGCAAACCGAACGTGGTGATCGCCGCGGGCAGTACCAGGATCGCCACGACACAGACGGCGAGGCCCACGCTGAGCGCCCGGGGGATGTGCATCCGCCGGACCCGGTCGAGCAGCCAGTCCGCCGCCCAGACCGCCAGCAGGATGAAGCCGGGCAGCACCGTGGGCACGAGCCGGCGGCTCGCCCACGGGTTGTCGGGGGTGATCGCCGGGTCGTACAGCGTCGTGACGATGGCCCACGCGAAGATCATCAGGGGTAGCGTCCACGTCGGGGCCTGCCCGCGCAGGCATCTGCGGGCGAGCAGGGCGGCGCCAAGGGTACCGAGCGCCACCGCGGGCAGGCCGATGTACCAGAACACCCAGTGCATGCTCAGCTCGTAGTACAGCCGGTCCGGCTGGACCGGCAGGTGATCGGCCCGCTGGTAACTGGCGATGATCGAGTCGAAGAACGCGCCGGAGTTGCGGCGCACCGTCTGGAGGTACGGGCGGATGGTGAAGCCGATCGCGATCACGAAGGCCGCCGCGGCTGCGAGGTTGGGCAGCCACTTTCCGCGCACCTTGGGCAGGCCCTTGTTCCAGAACAAGGCCATCCCCGCCAGCGTGCCGATGATCACGACGCCGGTGATCAGCACCAGCGGCACCAGTGAGCTCTTGATGCTGGACAGGTACGGCCTGCTCAGCACCAGCCCGTCGACGCTGCCGTAGAGCCCGCCGACTATCAGCCCGCCGATCAGCGGCACCGCCTTCCGCGAGCGGCCGACCAGCAGGATGCCGCAGTACGGGATCACCGGCAGGATGTCGCTCGCCCCGTCGATGCGCACCAGCAGCGTCAGGCCGAGGGCCAGGCCGCCAAGCGCCGCGACCACCCTGGCACCGGCCCTGTCCTCGCCGAGCGAGTCGATGACCAGGCAGAGCCCGCCGAGGAACAGGATCTGCGCGACCGGCTCGCTGTAGGTCGAGCGGCTGGTGAACTCCTCGGGCAGGGACAGCGCGAGGATCAGGGCCGCGAGCGGAGCCCACCGCGGCCCGGCGAGCCGGGCGGCCAGGCCACCGAACGTGAGCACGGCGCACGCCCCAAGAACTGGGGCCATGGCCACCGCTGCCGAAACGCCGCCGATCCAGAACCCGCCGGCCAGGATCATCGGCAGGCCGGCCATGAACTGCGGCACGATCGATCCGCCCACCTGGTAGTAGGCGAAGCTGGCGAACGTGAGCCCGTGGTGGGTGCCGCCGAACGCCGCGGCGTCCTGCGGTATCGGCAGTGAGCCGTGCTTGGAGATCCACGTCGCGAACTGGATGTAGGACGCGGGGTCGCGGGTCACGATGATGAACTGGGAGTGGTAGATCAGCTGATCGACGCCGAAGGCGACCGCGATCGCGATCACGGCGGCAACGGTCCACCACGGCGTGCCCGCCCCCCCGGGCGCGGCCGCCGCGCCCGCGCCCGGCCACCTGCCGGGCAGCCAGCGCAGGCCGAGTACCACGAGGACCACCGCCAGCGGCACCGAAAGCACCAGCATCGCCACGGGCGTGAAAACACCGGCGAGCAGCAGCGGCAGGCCGACCAGGAGCCAGGCCATCACCAGCAGCGCGGGCAGCACGGACAGCCGCCCGAGCAGCCGCCCCGCGGCGTCTGGCGGCGCGGCCGCCTGCTCACCGGCGGCGTTGCCTGCCGCCGAACCGGCGGCCGACCTGGCCCTAACGCTCATCGCGGCTTCACCTTAAACGGAACGCTGGCCGCGATCCTCGGCGGGCCGTTCCGGTGCAGCACGACATAGCCGTCCCGCCGGAAGACGACCCGGTAGCCGCTGCGCTCCAGCAACGCGACGCGCTGTTTCTGCTCGCGGACGCTGTGGAACGTGAACTGCAGCATCCGGACGTTAGCCACAACCCAGGGCGCGCCCAGCGGCGGGGTCCCCCCGTCGCCATCCCACAGCAGGACCGTGTCCCTGTCCGACAGCGCCGGGCCGATAGAGTTCGTGGCCGCGACGACGACGCCGCCCGGGACCGTGGCGGCCGCCGCGGCGGCCGCCTTCATGTTCGGGGTCCGCCGGTAGAACGACGGGTGCAGGGCGGGGCCGAAGGCGAACCGAGGGACGAGGAACACCGCGACCGCGCACATCGCGGCTGCGCAGGCAAGCGCGACCGTCCCCGGCGTACGCCTGCCAGCGCGCGGCACGGTGCCCCGGCTGGCGGCCTGGTCATCCGCTGAGGCGTCCGGGGACCCCGGGCCCGCATCGGCGGCCGCCGGCTGCGCTCCGTCGGCCGTGGCTGTCGCCGCGGCGGGCTGTACCGCCTCGGCGGCCGGCTGTTGCGCGCGGTCCGCGCCGAGGTAACGGCGGAGCAGCGGCGACCGGTCCAGCCGGACGGCGCCATCCACGGCCGCGCACGCGAGGATGATCACCAGGTAGGCGTTGTACTGGTAAGACGTAACCCACCAGTTGCCGAACAGGTTCGCCATCATTCGCTCGAGCAGCAGCGGGATTGTGGCGAGCGCGATCGGCGACCGCAGCGGGAGGAAGCAGAACGCGCCGAACAGCCAGAGCATCGTGACGAGCTTGACCCGCGGTGTGATCAGCAGCTTCAGCGAACTGATCGGATGAGTGATCAGGTGCCCAACGGCCTGCTGGGTATTGGCGCCCAGGGCCGTGTACGCCCAGTAGTAGTCCGAGCGCCCGCCGAAGGCCGGGATCAGGACGTACGTCGCGATGACGGTATCAAGGAGGCCCCCGACGATCAGGATGCAGGCCACCAGCAGCTGCCTGCGCACCACGCGGGGCCGCGCCACCGCGAGATAGATGCCGATGCCGGCCACCAGGAAGCCCATGTCCTCCTTGACCAGGAGCAGGGCCGCGAGCGCGATCAGGGCCGTCCGCAGCCGGCCCGCCTGCAGCCGCTCCAGCGCCACGGCAATGAGCACCGGGGCAAACGCCACCTCGTGGAAGTCGAACGCCAAAGCCGAGGCGATCGGCCAGCTCAGCGCGTAGGCGACGGAGACGAGGTATGCGGCCACGACCGCTTTTCGCCCGCCGCTGTCATCCCTCCCGCCACTCCTCCCCCGGCCGCCGCCGAACGCCCGCAGCGTGAACACCCACAGCGGCGGGATCGCGAGCGCGAAAAGCACCGCCTGCGCCACCAGCAGGGTTTGCGGGCCGCTGAAGATCCAGTAAAAGGGAGCCAGCGCCGCGAGGATTGGCGACCAGTGATCGCCCAGCTCGGAGAAGTGCGGGCCGAACCCGTTGTGCAGGCCCTTGATGACCGAGGTTCCCGGCAGGAAGTGCGAGTAGGACCGCACGGCCTCGTCGAAGATCACGAGGTCGTACGACGAGGTCCGGAACGTGTAGAGCTGGGCCAGCGCGAACACGCAGTAGAGGGCGGCCACCAGCGCGGTCAGCACGCCCACCCCGATCAGGTGCGGGGTCCGCCGGCTGCCCGCGCTCTCCGTCGCGTCTGGCTCGGCCGCGAGCTGCCCTGGCTGTCCCGGCTGGCTGGGCTGAGTTGGCGGGGTGCCCTCCGTGGTCGTTCCGGTGCCCATGGCTGCGGAGACTATCCGACCCAACCGCAGCCTGGGCCGGTAAGGTACCGGTTCGTACCCGCAACATGAGACATGGGATTCCTGCGCCTTTCAGGATCGGACGGCGTGGTCATACCCAGCCTGGCCACGCCCAGGCTCACCGGCAGCCGGGGCCGCCAGTCTGTATCACGCCAAGGCCGTGCCGGCCGGCCTGTACGAGAGTTAGTTTCTGCTGACGCAACGCTACCCTCCAGGCCAGCCGCTCCTGGGCCAGAAGGTGGGTGCGGACCACCCAGATCCGGGAGCAGGCGTGCTGCCGGGCCAGGGCCAGGGCCTGTGCCAGCGCCGCGTCAATCGCGGCCAGGTCCCGGTTTCGCGCCACGACGATGTCCGGCTGATCGGGAAAAAACGCCTCGTACCCCTGTGCGACCACATTGTCGGGCCGCCGGGCCGGGTCGCCAGCCGGCCAGTAATAGGCAAACCCCCAGTTGCTGCTGAGGTTCACCAGGATCACGTCACCGCGCGCTTCCTGAGCGACGATGTAGCGGACCTGGTCGCGCACGTCCTCATTCGGGATCGTCCGGCTCCGCACGTAGGGCGCAGCTCCCGCGACGAAGACCACCAGTGCGACGGCGGTAAGCGCGCCGGCGAGCAGGCCATTGAATCGCGGCAAGAGCAGCGAGCAGACCCCGGCTAGCCCGATCGCGGCGACCGCGGCGGTGATAGCGAACAGAAAGGTCGAGGTCCTCAGGTCGAGGAACGGGTACTGGCGCAGCGCCGAGAGGGCGAGCAGTTCCGGCCACAGGACGGCAACCGCGACGGCGGTGGCTGGCCTGCCCAGCCGGAAGATCGTCACCAGCCCAGCGGCGGCGAGCGGGACCGCCAGCCAGGCGGGCCCGAGGCCGAAATATGCCCCCACGGCGTGGAAGCGGGACGTCACGAAATCCAGGTCCGCGTGCAGCCCCTTGGCGGTCGGGACGTAGAAGGCGCTCCAGTAAGCCTTGAGCACCGGGTTATCCGGGCCGACGTCGAACGCCCTGTACACGACGAGCATGAGGACGGCAGTGCACCCGCCCGTGATGACCGTCTCCACCAGACGGCCCCAGGCCCGCCGGCACAGCTGAACTGCGAGAAGTGCGCCGAACGCGGCGGCTCCGACGAATGCGACCGGATCGCTGAACAGCATGCCGCCCCAGACCGCCACCGAGAGGCCGGCCAGCCCTCCGCGCGACCAGTCCCGCTCCAGTCGCGAGGTCAGCGCCAGGACCAGCAACGACAGGCAGGCATCGGAGGTGTACTGCTTCAGGTCGTCACGCACAAGCATCGCCGGGACCAAAAGCACGGCGACCGCCGTCAGCAGACCGGCGCCGACCGAGACCTCCCGCCGCGACCAGCCGATCCCGCGCCCCAGCCAGTAGGCGATCACCACGGCGGCTCCGGCGAACGCGAGCGGCAGCAGCCGGGCGGTCTGCTCGCCGCGCTCGGTGAACAGGCGCAGCAGCACCGACCAGCCGATCGGCGTGCTCGAGGTTGTCGCCCGCAGTTGCGAGAGCGGGAACCTGGTGGTGACGGCGACCCAGGCCTCGTCGGTCCAGAACGGCTGCCGGAGCAGGTATCCCACGTTGTGGACCAGGACGACCAGCAGCCCGAGCGCAAGCACGGCGAGGTGCTCAGCCGTCAGCCGCCGCGTCGCCGCTGGCGCCCTGGCAGCCTTGCCTCGGGATACGGCTGGTGTCGTGGTGGGAGCGGATCCAGCCGCTTCATGATTCGCTTGCATCTGGCTCGGGCCTTTTGCTCGGTCAATATGATCGGCCGGCAACCTGCCGTGCAGCCGGAGAACGAAGCCTATCGAATCAGTCGGTTAAGTAGGCTGTTAGGCCGGCTTCATCCCGAACCTGGTCATCAGCTCTCGTTCCTCATCGGGGGTCGGTGGCTTGTCACGAAGCCACAGGTCGTGCAGTCCAGCGAAGTACGCGTCCATGGCCGGTGCGTGGATGACCAGCAGCCTGGCCTCCCGCCCTCCGGCGTTGCCGAACGTGTGCCCGGTGCCGCGGGGAATCAGGACGAACCCCTCGGGGCCAACGCTCAGATCCTCGCCCTCGACCGTGACCGACACCAGACCGTCGAGGACGAAGTACGCCTCCGAGCAGTTCGTGTGGCGGTGCGGTGGCGGGCGGCGGCCGCCGGGCGGCAGCGTGCGCTCCATGATTGAGAAGTCCCCGCCGTCCTGCTCGGCCACGGCCTTGAAGAACATCACGCTGCCGCGGGCCGTGTAGCGCCGCTCCCCCTCGCCGCGCTGCACGACCCGAGTGCTCACCGGCCCAACGCTACCCCGGAGCGCTCGGCCGCCTTGCCCGCGCAGTCAGCAGGCCGGCGCTGACAACGCCGGCGGCACCGAAGAATGCGATGATCAGCACGAGGCCGTTACGGTACGCATGCAGCGGGTCGCCGGCAGTCACATGGGAGAGAACGGCGACCAGGCTCGCGACGCCCAGCACGGTGCCGACCTGGCGGGCCATGTTGAGGATCCCGCTGCCGGTGCCGAAGCGGGCGGGTGCCAGCGAGGCGGTGCCGACACCGAGCAGCGACGGGATCGTCAGGCCGACCCCGGCACCCCCGAGCAGCTGAGCCGGCAGCAGGTGGGTCAGGTAGGCGGGGTGGACCTGGATCTGGGTGAGCCAGAGCAACTGGGCGCCGGCGTTCACCACGCAGCCGATGACGGCGACCCGGCCAGGGCCGCCCAGCCTGGCCGCCAGCCAGGGCGCGGCCACCCGCGCGAACGGGAGCACCATGAGCGGGCCCGGCCCGATGGCCAGCCCGGCCCGGACGGCGGAGTAGTGCCACACTCCGGTCAGGAACTCGACCGAGTTGAGCACGAATGCGCCGAACGCGGCGTAGTAGAGGATCGAGGCCGCGAACGCGCCGCTGAATGTCCGCGAGCGAAGCAGCCCGAGCTCGATCACCGGGGAGTGGTGCCGGTGTGACCGGACAACCATGGCCGCGCCGCAGGCCAGCGACGCGAGCAGCAAACCCACGAAGCCGGCCGAGCCCCATCCCCAGCCAGGCGCCTTGACCAGCGCCAGCGCGATCAGGGCCACGGCCGCGGCCAGCAGGCCGGCCCCTGCCAGGTCGGGCCGGCCCGTGACGTGGTCGTCTTTGCTCTCCGGCACTACCTTGCCGGCCAGCAGGATGGCGGCAAGGCCGACCGGCAGGTTGATCCAGAACACCCACCGCCAGCTGAACTGCACCAGGCTCCCGCCGATCACCGGCCCGAGCGCGGCGCCCAGGGCGCCGATCGCCGACCAGGTGCCGATGGCCCGGGACCTGGCCTGGGCCGGCACGGTGGCAAGCAGGAGCGACAACGAGGCGGGGACCATCAAGCCCGCCCCGGCCGCCTGGACGACGCGGGCGGCAATCAGTGTGGCCACGCCGGGCGCCAGGCCGCAGAACAAGGAGCCCACGACGAAGGCGGCCAGGCCCGCCACGAAGACCCGGCGGCGGCCGACGCGGTCGGCCCAGCGCCCGGCGGGCACGAGCACCGCGGCGAACACGATCGTGTAGCCGTTGAGGACCCAGGACAGCGAGCTGAGGCTGGTGCCCGCATACTCCCGGCCGATGTAAGGGAAAGCCAGGTTGACGATGAACAGGTCCAGGCTGCTCATGAATACGGCCAGGGACAGGACGCTGACGATCGCTGTCACCCTGCGGGCGCTGGGGACAGTGTCCGGGGCTGCGGTCATCGCGGGGCTGAGGCTCACGAGGCGTCTCCCAGGCCGATAGTGAGTTTGAAATCTGGATGCACACTATCAGGGTGCATCCAGATTTCAAACCGACCCAGTACACTGTGGGCATGACAGCCGTATCCAGCCAGCCGCGGGTGTGCTCCATCGCGCGCACGCTCGACATCGTCGGGGAGAAGTGGGCCCTGCTGGCCGTGCGGGAGGTATTCCTCGGCAACCGCCGGTTCGACGAGATGGTCAGGCGCACCGGCGCCCCTAGGGACACGCTCGCCGCCCGGCTCCGCACCCTCGTCGCCAGCGGGATCCTGGAGCGCAGGCAGTACTCGGAGCACCCGGCTCGGTACGAGTACCGGCTCACCGAGGCCGGCCGCGATCTTTACCCGGTGATCCTCAGCCTGTTGCGCTGGGGCGACAAGCACCTGGCGGGCGAGGCCGGGCCGCCGCTGGTTCTCGAGCACCACTGCGGGCATCGGCTCGTCGCGGAGCTGGTATGCGAGTCGTGCGGGGAACCGGTCGATGCGAGGGACACCAGTCCGGTTCCCGCGAAAGCCTGACGCCTGCCACCGAGCCGCGAATCACTGCGCCGGAGTAGCCTTCTGCCGGGCCACCGGGCCCAGGGACTGGGTGAGGGTGACATGACCGACGATTCCTTCGTGCAGCTCTCCGGCAGCGAGCGAGGGGCGCTGACCGGCGTCGAGCCGGCCGGGGCCATCGACGGGTCGGAACGCATCGAGCTGACCATCGTGACCCGGCGGCGCGCCGAGCTGCCGCTCGACGCCGCTGGCGTGCCGGTCAGGCTGACCAGGGCGGAGCTTGACCGCCGCTACGGAGCCGACCCGGCCGATCTCGGGCTCGTGGCCGACACGCTGTCCGGGCTCGGCCTCGAGGTCACCGGCCAGGACACCGGCTCGCGCCGGATCACCGTGGCGGGCACGGTCTCGGCGCTGGCGGCCACCTTCGGCGCGGAATTGTCCATGGTCACGAGCCCGTTTCCGGGCGGCTCGCAGCGGGTGGCGCACCGGTACCGCCAGGGCACGCTGCGGATACCGGCCGAGCTCGACGGCATCGTGGTCGCCGTGCTGGGCCTGGACAACCGCCCGCAGTCCCGGTTCATGGCCAGGCGCGCCGACCCCGCCGCGGCCGGGATCTCCTACACCCCGCCCCAGGTGGCCGAGATCTACCAGTTCCCGGCCGGCACCGACGGCAGCGGGCAGACGATAGGGATCGTCGAGCTCGGCGGCGGGTACTCAGCCGCCGACCTGGACGCCTACTTCTCCGGGCTGGGCCTTGCCGTCCCCTCGGTGACCGCGCAGGGCGTCGACGGCGCCAGCAACGTGCCGGATCAGGCACCCGACGGCGCGGACGGCGAAGTGCTGCTCGACATCGAGGTGGCCGGCTCGGTGGCACAGGGAGCCGCCCTCGTGGTTTATTTCGCGCCCAACACCGACCAGGGTTTCATCGACGCGGTGACCACCGCGGTCCATGCGACGCCGGCGCCCGCCGCGGTGAGCATCAGCTGGGGCCAGTCGGAGGACTCGTGGACCGCCCAGGCCAGGTCCGCCCTTGACGCGGCGTGTGCCGACGGCGTGGCGCTCGGCGTGACCGTGTGCGTGGCGGCCGGCGACGGCGGCAGCAGCGACGGCGTCACCGGCGGCCAGCCGCACGTTGACTTCCCCGCGTCCAGCCCGAACGCGCTTGCCTGCGGCGGCACCAGCCTGCAGGCCGATCCGTCCACCGGGGTGATCAGCTCGGAGACCGTGTGGAACGACGGTTCGAGCGGTGGCGCAACCGGTGGCGGGGTGAGCGACGAGTTTGCGCTGCCCTCCTGGCAGGCCAACGTCGGCGTGCCGGCGACGGCGGGCGGCAGTTCCGGCCGCGGTGTGCCCGACGTGACGGGGAACGCCGACCCCAGTACCGGCTACCAGGTTCTCGTCGATGGCCAGTCGACGGTGATCGGCGGCACGAGCGCGGTCGCCCCGCTCTGGGCCGCGCTGATCGCCCGGCTGGCGCAGGGGGCGGGCAAGACGTTCGGGCTGATCCAGGAACAGCTGTACGCCGGTGTTGCCTCTGGCGAGGCCGCGCCCGGATTCCAGGACATCACGAGCGGAAACAACGGCGCCTACTCCGCCGGGCCCGGCTGGGATGCGTGCAGCGGCCTGGGCTCACCGGACGGCACCGCGCTGCTGGCAGAGCTGAGCTCCGGGGCGGACGAGGCGGTGGCAGCGCCCTAGCGCGGCGCGCCGAGCGTTGCCGGGGCGCCATAGCGCTGCAGCGCCTCGGGAACCGCGACCGTGCCGCCCTCGTCCTGGAAGTTCTCCATGATCGAGAGCAGTGCGCGCGCCGTAGCGCCGGTGCCGTTGAGCGTGTGCACGAACTCGAGATTGCCGTCACGGCGGAACCTGATATTCAGCCGCCGCGCCTGGTAATCGGTGGTGTTCGAGCAGGAGGTGATCTCGCGGTACCGGCCCTGCGTCGGGAACCAGGCCTCGATGTCGTATTTCTTCGCGGCCGGGGCGCCCAGGTCGCCCACGGAGATGTTCATCACCCGGTAGGGCAGGCCAAGGGCCTGGACGATCTCCTCCTCATACGCGAGCAGCCGCTCGTGGAACTCACCGGACTGCTCGGGGGCGCAGCAGACGTACATCTCCACCTTGTCGAACTGGTGCACCCGGAACATGCCCTTGGTGTCTTTGCCCGCCGCGCCGGCCTCGCGCCGGAAATTCGTGGTGAACCCGGCGTACAGGGCGGGCAGCTGCTCCTCCTCGAGCCGCTCCTCCGCGTGAATCCCGGCGAGCGCGACCTCGGAGGTGCCGGTCAGATAGAGGTCGTCCTTCTCCAGGTGGTAGAGGTTGGACTCCTCTGTGGGCAGGAAGCCGGTCCCGTACATGGCCCGTTCGCCGGCCAGGACCGGCGGCAGCACGAGCAGGAAGCCCTTGTCGGTCAGGGCGTCGATGACGTACCGGTACAGCGCCATCTCGGCCAGCGCCACGTCCCCGATCCGGTAGGCGAACCTGGAACCCGACAGCCGCGCCCCCCTGGCCATGTCGATCCATCCGCGGGACGACCCCAGGTCCAGGGCGTCCTTCGGCTCGAAGCCGAACTTCGGCTGCTCGCCCCAGGTCCGGACCAGTTCGGCGTCATCCTCGTCCATGCCGTCGGCGGCGGTGGGATCGGGCAGGTTCGGGATCTTGGCAAGCAGCTCGTCCCGCTCACGGGCGGCGTGCGCCTGTTCCTCGGTCGCCGCAGCGAACTCGGCGGCGAGCTGCCGCAGCTCGGCCAGCTCGTCGGGTCCTGGCTTGCCCTTCGACGACCTGCGCTGCGCCGCGCGGAGTGTCTCAGCCCGCTCCGTGTGCTCGCGCCATTTGGCGTCGACGGCGAGGAGCGCGTCAAAGTCCTCTGCTGCGCCTCGCCGGGCCAGCGCGGTGCGGTACCGGTCGGGTTCCTGCCGGGCCGCTTTCAGATCGATCACCTTGGCGAGTTTAGCGGGGCGGCCCGGGCAGGGCAGAACGGTTTACGGCCGGCCGGGCGCCGGAGTGGCACCCGATTCGGGCAGGCACGCCTGGTGTTCCCCCGCAGCAGGTTCGGGCCCAGGGCTGCGGGGTCCGCCCGCACGGGTCGCCAGCACCGAGCCGCCAAGAATCAGCGCAAACGAGACCGCCATCGCGGGCGTAAACCGCTCGCCGAGCACGGACACACCGAGAGCAACGGCGACCGCCGGGTTGACGTAGGTGATCACGCTCGCGCGTGCCGGGCCTACCTCGGCGATCAGCCGGAAGAAAATGGGGAACGCGGCGGCGGTGCACACGACCGCCAGGCCCGCCAGTGCGCCGAGCACCCGCCAGGACGGCATTGCGGACGGCCAGGCTAGTGCCGCAAGCGGGGCGTAGACGATCGCGGCGAAGCCAAGGCACACCGCGGTCATCCCCAGCGGAGGCAGATCGCCGAGCCTCCTGCTGGCGATCAGCGGGCCGGTCGCGTAGCACACCGCAACCAGGAGCACCTCGACGATCGACAACGCGTCGCCGCCCGCCGCGGTCGGAGCCGCGAGCAGCGCTACGCCGCAGAGGCCGGCCAGCAGGCCCGCCCACCGGGTCGCGTTCAGGCGGTCGGTGCCACCGGTCAACCTCGCGAGCACGACCACGACGATCGGTACCGACGCCACGAGCAGACCGCTCATCGAGCTGGTGAGCTTTCGCTCGGCCTCGGACAGCAGCAGCCATGGCGCGACGATCTCGACGCACGCGAACGCCAGCAGCCACCGCCAGTGCGGCAGCAGCACGCCGATCTGCTTTCGGCTGATGGCGACGGGCAGCAACAGCGCCGAGCCGACCCCCACCCGGGCAAGCACGAGCACGGGTACCGGCACCCCGCCCACCGCGACCTTTATCAGCAGGTAGGGAATGCCCCAGATGATGCTCATCGCTGCGAACAGCGTCCA
>Ga0208725_1000035_pt1 | contig 27903 bp, 26 predicted proteins | sample MicForSoSWNH13_O_FD_188004 | JGI IMG/M metagenome (GOLD analysis project Ga0208725, IMG submission 188004) | Forest soil microbial communities from Harvard Forest Long Term Ecological Research site in Petersham, Massachusetts, USA - MetaG HF011... | ecosystem: Environmental > Terrestrial > Soil... | reverse complement strand
CTGGTTGCGCGCGTTCTCGAGCAGGTCGCGCCATGAGGTCACGTCCGGGCGGCGGCGGAGCAGCGCACGCCGCTCGCGCTCGGTCATGCCGCCCCACACTCCGAACTCGATCCGGTTGTCGAGTGCGTCAGCGAGGCACTCGGTCCGTACTGGGCAGCCCCGGCAGATCAGCTTGGCCCTATTCTGTGCCGCGCCCTGAACGAAAAGCTCGTCAGGATCAGTTCCCTTGCACGCGGCACGGGCGGTCCAGTCCGTGATCCACATGTGGCCCACTCCTCCTGATCGTCACGCCCATGTTGGGTCGTCACGCCGGATGGCGTCTGGTTACGGTCCGGGGACACGGCGGTATGCCGACCCCGTAGCGATGGTCGCGGAAAAGTAACTTACGGAAAACCGCCACGCAGCGCTAGACCCCGCCGGGCCCATTTCTCAAATAGCTCTCCTGAACTATGCGAACAGACGTGACTAGTCACGGCCATCTTCCCCGCTCCGGTGATCCCCGCTCCGGTGATCAGCCGTTTGGGCCACGCCGAACCTCTTGCGCGGCGACGGCACCTGCCCACCTCCCCCTGCTGCGCCGCCCCGAGCGCGGGATCCAGCTTCCTGGCGCCCGCATGATGACGGCCAGCGTAACCTGTTTGAGTGCTGAACTCAGAGCGCCGCGCCGGCGCCGCAGGCGTCAGCGCGGCAGGCAGGCTGCTGGCCGTCTCCGTCGGTGCCGGGCTGCTGGTAGCTGCCGTGGCGGTACCACTGATCGGCATTGCCGGGGTCGCGACCCGCAATGTGGCGAATGCGTTCAATACGCTCAAGGTGCCCGGGCTTGGGCAGCTGCCCTCGAGGTCAGAGATCCTGACCTCCAACGGCAGGCTGATCGCGTACTACTACCCCAACAACATTTACCGGATCCCGGTCGCCTACAACCAGATCGCGCCGGTGATGCGGAACGCGATCGTCGCGATCGAGGACAACACGTACTTCCAGACCGGTGCGTTCGACCTCCGGGGCACCCTCCGGGCGCTGGCCAACGACGTGAGCGGCCAGGACACCCAGGGCGGCTCCACGATCGCGCAGGAGTACGTGAAGAACGCGCTGATCCTGACCGCGACAACCAAGGCGGAGCAGCAGGCCGCGGCCGCGCAGACGCTCGAGCGGAAGATTCGCGAGCTGCGCATGGCCGCCGAGGTGGAGCACGAGCTGACCAAGCAGCAGCTGCTCGCCGCGTACCTGAACGCCGCATACTTCGAGAACAGCGCGGTCGGCATCCAGGTGGCCGCGGAACGCTACTTCAGCACCAGCGCGGCAGACCTCACCCTGCCGGAGGCGGCGCTGCTGGCCGGCCTTGTGCGCAACCCCTCGCTCTATGACCCGATAACGGATCCGTCGCAGGCCACCGCCCGCCGCAACATCGTGCTCGCCCGCATGGCGCAGGTCGGCTACATAACGCAGAAGACGGCCACGGCCACCGAGAAGATGCCGCTCGGCCTGAACGTCTCGTCCGCGCCGCTGGAGCAGGGATGTGTCAGCCCGTCCGCGGCGAGCGAGGCGTTCTTCTGCGACTACGTGATGTCCGAGATAAAGAACAACAACGCGTACGCCAAGGCCCGTGCGGAGCTGAACTCCACCGGCGGCCTGAAGATCTACACCACACTGAACACGCAGGACCAGAGCGCGGCAAACCGCGCGGTCAACTGGGTGCTCCCAGCGCATAACGGCTTCTACAACCCCAATAACGACGTCGACACCGAGGCCATGATCCAGCCGGGCACCGGCAAGGTCCGGGCGATCGCCGTGGACCGCCCCTACGGCCAGGGTCCCGGGGAGACCACGGTCGACTACGCGGTGCCCACCCAGTACGACGGCGGCACGGGCGTGCAGACCGGCTCGTCGAGCAAGATCTTCACCCTGCTCACCGCGCTCAAGCAGGGCGTTCCGTTCGGGTTCAGCCAGGCGGTGGTGTCCCCGACCACGGTCGCGCCGTATTTCAACTGCAAAGACGAGCAAACCAGCCCGTTCAGCCTGCAGAACGCCGAAGGTCCCGGCAAGGGCACGTTCACGCTCTACAACGGGACCACCCAGTCGATCAACGTGTTCTACGCCCACCTGGAGCAGAAGGTCGGGCTGTGCAACGTGGTCCAGACCGCCGCCAGCCTGGGGCTGACCTGGGCCAACGGCGTATCGCTGCTCAAGCCCGACCCGGCGCTCGGCCAGCCGTACTCCGCCGACAGCATTCCATCGTTCACGCTGGGCTTTGCGCCCGTCGCGCCGCTGAGCATGGCCGCCGCCTACGCGACCGTGGCGTCCAACGGAATCTACTGCACCCCGGTCGCGATCAGCCAGATCCTGAACCCCAGCGGCGAGAGCCTGCCGGTGATGGGCGCGAACTGCCACCGGGTGCTCTCGGCCTCGGTGGCCGAGGCGGCCAACACCATCCTGCAGGGCGTCCTGGTCTCGCCGGGCACGGCGGCGGGCCGCGGGATCAGCGTTCCGGCCGCGGCCAAGACCGGCACCGCGAACAGCGGCTACTACGCCGCGTTCGCCGGCTATACACCACACCTGGTCGGCTACGTCTCGGTGTTCAACCCGATCGACCCCACGACCGGCGGCGCGATGCTCGGCCAGAATTCCTGCTACCGCGAGAACCCCGACTTTGGCGGCGGCCTGGACTGCCCGGGCCAGATGTTCGGCGACAACGCACCCGGAGCAACCTGGCAGATGAGCTTCACCGGCGCCAACCTCGGCAGCCCCGCGTCGTTCACCCAGCTGCCGGCGGACAGCCCGTTCTACTCCATGGGCACCGGCATCAACTCGCCGAAGCCGCCCAAGACCGGTAAGGGCGGCGGTGGGAAGGGCGGCGGTGGCGGCAAGGGCGGCGGAGGCGGCGGAGGCGGCGGAGGTCTTCCGCCGATAGGTCCGCTGGCCGACGTTCCGGTGGGGGCGCTCCGCGGCTAACCCTGGCCCCGGGCGGCTGCAGGGCCGCCACATGGCGCCGTTCAGCTGCCGGGCTGGCCTGCCAGGGCGCGACGGACCTCGGCGGCCACCCGGCCGCCCTCGGCGCGGCCCGCCACACGCGGCGTGACCGCCTTCATCACCTGCCCCATCGCGCTCATGCCGGACGCGCCGGTCTCGCTGATGACGTCGGCGACGACCGAAGCCAGCTCGGCGTCGCTGAGCTGCGCCGGAAGGTACTCGGCCAGAACCTGGTCCTCGGCGCGCTCGGCGGCCGCCTGGTCGGCCCGCCCGGCCGCATCGAACGCCTCGGCCGCCTCCCGGCGCCGCCTGGCCTCCCTGGCGAGCAGCCGGAGCACGTCGTCATCGCTGAGCTGGTGGGCCGCCTTCCCCGACACCTCCTCATTGGTCACCGAGGTAAGGACCATGCGCAGCGTTCTGGTCCGCACTTCGTCGCGTGCCTTCATCGCCGCGGTGAGGTCCGTGCGGAGCCGATCCTTGAGTCCAGCCATGAGGACATCCTGCCCTGTCTGGGCTGGGCGCGCCCGGCACCCGGTGTGCCCACGGCGCGGCCGAGGCGGCCCAAAGGCGCTAGGCATGACACCATGTGTGGATGCGACGACAAGTCCTCATCGGCACCGCAGCGGCCGGCGCCGGCGTTCTCGGCTACGCGTCGGTCATCGAGCGCAACTGGTTTGCGCTGCGCCGCTACGACGTCCCGGTGCTTTCCGCTGGCGCCAGACCGCTGCGGCTTCTGCACATATCCGATATACACCTGACCCCTGGCCGGCACCGGCTGCTCTCTTTCATCAGGTCCCTGGATGCGCTGCAGCCCGACCTGGTGGTCAACACGGGTGACTCGATAGGCCACCCGGACGCCATCGAGCCGCTGTTCGAAGCGCTCGGGCCGCTGCTCGACCGTCCCGGCGTGTTCGTCTACGGCTCCAACGACCTTTACTCACCGAAGCCGAGGAATCCCGCGCGCTACCTGTGGCGTGACAGCTCCCTGCGCGGGCGAGACGAACCCGACCTGCCCTGGCCCGAGCTCGGCGCCGGCATGGAGGCAGCGGGCTGGCTGAACGCGAACAACAGGCGCGGCATGATCAAGGCAGGCGACCTGAACATCGCGGTGGCCGGCGTGCACGACTCGCACATCGACTACGACCGGTACGACGAGATCGCCGGTCCCGCCGACCCAACCGCCGACCTTCGGCTCGGCGTGCTGCATTCGCCCGAGCCATCGGTCATGGACAGGTTCGCCGCGGACGGTTACGACCTCCTGCTGGCCGGCCACACCCATGGCGGCCAGGTCCGCCTGCCCTGGTACGGCACGATCGTGACCAACTGCGGCATCGACCCAGAGCGGGCACTCGGCCTGCACCGGCACCCGGCGGACGCCGACGACCCGAAGCAACCATGGCTGGAGGTGTCCGCAGGCCTCGGCACCTCACCGTGGGCGCCGTTCCGGTTCTTGTGCCGCCCCGAAGCCTCGCTGCTGACCCTGGTCCCCCGGATCAGCTGAACGCGGCACGGCGCAGCGTCCGCTAGACTGCGTTGCGGTCGCCGGGGTGTAGCGCAGCTTGGCAGCGCGCTTCGTTCGGGACGAAGAGGCCGCCGGTTCAAATCCGGCCACCCCGACCAGCTCTCCCAGCTAGACAGCCTGACCGGCGCAGTCCGGTCAGGCTGTTGATCGTTTGACCGTCATTGACGGTGAGATTCGACGTCAGATCCCTGCGTCAGATCCCTGTGGTCGCGCCGGACTGTCGTAGGCCCCCGGCATACTTGCCGGGATTGTCCGGCGAGGCCGCGGCCTGACTAGAGGAGACCCATGGCTGTCCGATACCAGCTAGTCATCAACTGCGTCGGCCACCCCGAGCAGCTGGCCCGCTTCTGGGCCGAGGCCCTGGGCTACGTGCTGGAGCCGCCGCCGGCGGGCTTCGTCACCTGGGACGACTGGCGGCGCGACGTCGGACTGCCCGAGTCCTGGCTGGGCCGGGGCACGGATTGCATCATCGATCCGGATGGCGCCGGACCTCGCATCTGGATCCAGGTCGTGCCCGACCGCAAGACCGTCAGCAACCGCCTCCACCTCGACATCCACGCCAGCGGCGGGCGGGACCTCCCGATCGAGACCCGCAAGAAACGCGTGGACGCCGAGGCCATGCGGCTGTGCGACCTCGGCGCCACGCTGCTCAGCGACCTGAGCGAGGAACTTGAGGAGGGCCTTGACCACTACGCGGTCGCGCTGAGGGACCCCGAGGGCAACGAGTTCGATATCAACTGATTCCCTCGCCAGCTCGCGGTCGCCACCCACGCGCAGCGGCTGCGGCAGGACCAGGCTGACCGTGCAGCGGTCAATAGACCGGCCTGCCCCTGTCAGTCGTGAACGAGACAGAAAGGGTGACCTGCCGGGTCGGCGTAGATCCTCCAGCTGCGCCGGTCATCACCGAGGTCGAGCGGCGTTGCGCCGAGCTTGAGGACTTGCTCCTGGGCTTGGTCGAGATCCTGGACTCCCAGGTCGAGATGGAATTGCTGCGGGCGAGCCGGATCCGGCCATCGCGGTGGCCGGTGGTCCTCCACCCGCTGGAAGCAGAGCACGACGCCAGAGCCGGTGTGGAGGGTCGACCAGTTCTCGTCGAGCGACCATCGGGGATCGGGCTGGTTGATCATGCCGCCAAGGAGCGACTGGTAGAACTGTGCGAGCTCCAGGGCATCGGAGCAGTCCAGCACCACACACTGCAGGTTGGCGATCACGAGCGTTCCTCCCAGGGACGGCTGCCGTCCCGCGCCGCGGAGCTCTGGCCTGACCGCAGCCTGACATGCCCGCCGTCTGAGTGGACCGCGAGTGCCTGCGGTTGCTCCTCCCGCAGACGGTCAAGTGCGGACGATCTCCACCACGTCAGGCATCACCGCTTTCCGGCGAACTCGCCTCGGGGGTGAGCTGGAGGACCTCGAGCAGATCAAGGCCAAGTGCCTCGATCTCGGCCAGGACGCCGTGCAGCCCCGCCCGGTCCAGCATGCCGGTCAAGACCGTCTCTGTGCCCTGCCGCTTCCATGCCATCGCCGGAAAGGCCGAAAGCAACGTGGCACCAAGATGACCCTCGATCCTGATCAGGTACCTGGGCGATGCAGGGTCCATACGGCGATGATCCGGCGCAGGCAGGTGAGTGCGCATCGCCAGGATCCGGTGACAGCCGACGCCAGAGTCCCCTGCTGGTGATCGGCAACGCGCTGCCCTGCACGTAACCTGACTAGATGCAGGCAGCTCCGCGGCTGATTCAGCGCGGCGACCTTCTGTCGTCCCTGGATCGCGCGACGGCAGCGAAGGTAACGATTATCTCCGCGCCTGCCGGCAGCGGGAAGAGCTCGCTGCTGCGGGCCTGGACAGCTGGTCCGGGTCGACCATACCGGCTGGCAGCCGTGCAGGTGCGACGCGATCAGCAGGACTCCCATCAGTTCTGGCTCGCCGTCCTCGGCGCCATCCGGCGGGCCTCGGGGGCATCCGGCGAGGGCGAACAGCTAGCAGCGACACCCGACTTCAATGAAGCGGCCATCGGCGAGAGAGTTCTGTCGGAGCTCACCGGTCATCGCGATCGCACCTTCCTCGTCATCGATGATCTGCACGAGCTGACCTCGCCGGAAGCGCTCATGCAGCTGGCCCGGCTGCTGGGGAAGCTCCCGGAGCATGTGCACGCGATCCTCGCAACCCGGCGTGATTTGCCCCTCCGGTTGCACAAGCTCCGTCTGGCTGGCGAACTGGCAGACATCCGTGCGGCGGACCTGCGTTTTAGTGAGCGGGAGACCCGCGAGTTCCTGGAGGCCTCGGGCATCGCGCTGTCGGAGGCCGGAGTCGCCAAGCTGCACCAGCGCGCGGAAGGCTGGGCTGCTGGCCTGCGGCTGGCGGCGATCTCGCTGGCGAGCAGCCCTGACCCCGAACGATTTGTCGCGGAATTCTCCGGCAGCAACCGGACCGTGGCCGAGTACCTGCTCGCCGAAATGCTGGAATGCCAGCCAGCCGAGGTCCAGCAGGTGCTGCTGCGCACTTCCCTGCTCGACCGGATCAACGGCGAGCTGGCTGATCTGCTAACTGGTCACCCCGGCTCCGAGCGGATCCTGCTTGACCTCGAAGACGCCAACGCGTTCGTCGTGTCGCTCGACCCGGCCCGGACCTGGTTCCGTTATCACCACCTCTTTGCTGACCTGCTCCGGCTTGAGCTGCGCCGCAGGCTGCCCGAAGAACTGCCGGCCCTGCACCGGCTCGCCGCCAGCTGGCTGATCGGGCATGGCGAGATCGTTGACGCCATCGCGCATACGCAGTCCGCCGGCGACTGGTCCGACGCCGCCCGGCTGCTCGCCGACCACTCGTTCGGCCTGATGCTTGACGGCCAGGCGCAGACCATCGAGTCCCTGTTGCGCGCGTTCCCGCCCGGTGCCGTTACCGAGGGCCCGGATATCCCTCTCGCACGTGCAACCAGCGAACTTGCCCGGGGACGCCTGGACGAGGCTGCCGCCCACCTGGCCGTGGCCGAAGCCTCGATCGCTGCAACCCCGCCAGACCGCAAGCACCGCCTCGAAGTGGCGGCCGCGGCACTGAAACTGTCCCTGGCGCGCAAGCGCGGCCGCCACGCGGAGGTAGTCGAGCAGGTCAGGTTCCTTGCCTCGCCAGTAACCGGGCAATCTGACGAGGACATCGCGCTCGACAGCGACCTGCGCGCGGTGGCGCTCATGAATCTCGGAACCGTCGAAGCGTGGTCGCTGGGGAGCCAGGACAGCCAGCGGCACCTGCGAGAGGGTGCCGATCTTGCGCGGAAGATCGGACGTCCCTACCTCGAAGTGGCCTGCCTGGCTGAGCTTGCCTTCGCATCGAAGATCGAGCCCTTTGCAACCACCCGGCGGCGGTGCCTCGAGGCGATAGCGCTCGCCGAGCAGCATGGCTGGGGCACAGAGCCGGTGATCTCGCCGGCGTTGGTCAACCTCGCAGGCGCTCTCATCTGGACGGGTGAATTTGACGAGGGCGAGCGGTGGCTGCGGCGCACCGCCCTTGCCCTGGAGACAGACACCGGGCCCGCCATCAGACTGCTGCTGCATCTGAGTACGGGCACGCTGATGTCCGGCCGCCGCAGGCAGCGCGAGGCGCTTGCGGAATACAGCGCGGCCGAGCAGTTGCAGGCACAGATGGAAGGCTCACATACACTCGCGAGTCAGCTGACCAGCTGGGGGCTGGCTACCCAGGCTCGGCTTGGGCAGCTCGCCGAGGCGCGCGCCTCGCTCGCGGCACTAGATGACAAGCGCGTCGACTCGGGTGAAATCCGCAACGCCCGCGCGGTTATCTGCCTGGCTGAGGGCAACCCGGCCGCCGCTCTCGCAGCGGTCCAGGACGTCCTGACCGGGACAGCTCCTGTCATTGGCTATGTGACCGTCGTCGAGTCAAACCTCCTGGCCGCGCTCGCACACCGCGAACTTGGCGACGAGCGCGCTGCTACCGCGGCCGCCGAGCGCGCACTGGCCCTGGCTGAGCCGGACGGGCTCATCCTGCCGTTCGCAATGACGGACACTCTGAAGCTGCTCGAGGCCATACCGCGGCATGAGACTGCGCACGTGGCCCTGCTAACGGACATCCTCGACGTTATCCGCGGATCATCCCTATCGGCGGGCAGCAATGAGTTTGCACTGGCCGGAATCGAGCAACTCAGTCCGAGCGAGCTGCGGGTGCTGCGATATCTGCCGACAAACCTCTCCCGGCCGGAGATCGCCAGCGAGCTATCCGTCTCGGTGAACACTGTCAACACCCATATCCGCAACATCTACGCGAAGCTCCAGGCTCAGGATCGTTCCTCGGCAGTACAGCGCGCGCGAGATGCGGCTGCTCTCGGCTGGCCTGAACAGCTAATCCGTTAACAGGGGCAGGCGCCCCCCCAGCGATGGCTCCAGATCTCTTGGGAGCCCGCGACGTTCAGGTGCGCGCCGCTGCCAGCCGAGCCGCCGCCTCCGCTGGCCTGGGCGACCACCTTTGTCGGGACGTAGGCACCTCCGAATTCCGCGATCGGCGACCAGTCGGGCTCTGCGGGGAGCGGAGGCAGCGCGAACCCCGCGAACGGGCCCGCCTATCGCAAGCACTCGTCCATGAGCGATGGCCAGCGCCGAGACGAGCGGCTGCGCCCTGTCGAGCGTCGCAATCCGACCGCCATGGATGATCACCTCTGCCGGAGTAGGACTGCTCATGACCGGTCTTCTCGTTCGAAGGGATCGTTCGAGTTCTTCCATTGAGCGCGCGGAGGAATTGGTGCGAGCACCTCCCAGTGCTCTGCGATCTTGGCGTTCGTGATCCGGAAGAGGTCATAGTTCGCCTTGGGCGGGTCTGTTTTAGCATCGACCACCGAAAGAACAAAATTGCCGTCTGCCACATAGAAGCGAGGGGTGAGAACGTGCGAGGTGCCTGGCTTGACATCGAGGCGATACCGCGCTTTCACTCGCTCGATGCCATCGCCGAAGCCTGGCGCATGCTGTGTGTAGTCATCAGCCAGAAACTCGTCGATTCGATCGTAGTGCTGCTGGACAGTTATAGTCTCTCTGTAGGTCTGAATGAAAGCCCGGTTAGCTTCCGTCTTTTCGCGGTCCTCGACGGCCGTCGGACCATCAACTTGCGTATGGCCCGAAAGGTTGCGATCTGACAACTCTGGCTCTTGCCCGCCCCAGTGCTCGACGATCTTGCCATCCTTGAAACGGAACAGGTCCATTGCGATCAACGGACCCGGTGCGTCCTTGAGGCCCTCGTACCTGGAATGGAGCAGAACAGAACCTCCATCCACGAGGGTACGAAATATCGTTATGTCGGCGGCGGGCGAACTGGCTATCTCCGCAGCATAGGACTGCATGCCGGCAAAGCCATCGACAAGATTCGGGTCGTGCTGTATGAACGGCTTGCCGAAATACCGATCGACAGCCGTCGCATCTTTCATCCGAAAGATATCGATCATTGCCTGGCGAGCGTTCGCGCCCAGAGCGTCGGAGGTCGTCACGTTCGCGTGGATCCTTTCGGAGAACCGCGAGGGTGTCGCGGCTGCCGTAGTCCGGTTCGCCAGGTTCGGCGGACATGGTCCGTCGGTCGGAGTCGGACGCAGCATGGTGGATGTGGGTTGAACGGCGGCCAAGGCCGAGGGCTATCCATCCAGCATGGGCCCATGGCGTTCCGGCGTCGTCCAGGAAAGCCACGGTCCTGCATGGATCTCGCGGCGGAGTAGTCCGGTCTGCTTCGGACGGCGAAGGCCAGGCCGCGGGGAGGCCGGTCAGGCCAGCGAGGCATTGCCATTAAGGACCCGATCGAGTACCTCGCAGTCGTTTTGCCGGCCGAGCAGCACCACGGAGCCTCCTTCGAACTGGACATGGCGGCGTGCGGGCAGTATTACGGCGCCCGAGGAGCGGGGTCCGCCTTGGTTGGCGCAGTTTTCAGCTCGCCAGCGGCTTGAGACGGTGTGCCGTTCTGGCCCAGCGGCCCGTTGCGGAGCAGGGCGCCGCTGATGACGGCGCCGCCAGCGAAAATGCCGGCGATCCACCAGAACGCGATGTCGTAGCCGTGAGCCAGCGCCAGCCCGGTCAGGGCCTGCCGGCCGATCAGCCGGGCCGAGGCGAGGTGCGCGGCGAGATAGGAGGTGACCGCGCTGGCGAACAGGGTGTTCAGCAGCGAGGTCCCGACGGAGGCGCCGAGCTGCTGGCCGACCGTGACGGTCGCGGAGGCGACGCCGGCGTCCTGCGGGGCCACCCCGAATGTCCCGGTGCTGATGGACGGCGCGATCACCAGGCCGATGCCGACGGCGGCCAGGATGATCGGGCCGAGCACGCCGGCGGCGTACCCCGTGTGCGGGCCAAGCTGGGCCAGCCAGGTCATCGCGCCCGCGGCCATCAGCATCCCCGGCGCAACCAGCGGTCTGGGACCGACCCTGGGCATCAGCACGATCGTGGCCAGGTTAGAGGTGACAGCGGAGCCGGCGCTGATCGGCAGAAACGCGATGCCGGTGACGAGCGGGGAGTACCCGAGCGTCTGCTGAAGGTAGTAGGTCAGGAAGAAGAATGTGCCGAACAGCCCGGCCCCGGCGATGAGCATCGAGACGTAGGCGCCACCGCGGTCGCGGTCCAGGACCACGCGAGGCGGCAGCAGCGGGTGGGGCGCCCGGCCCTGCCAGGCCGCGAAGGCCGCCCCTAGCACCACACCCGCGGCAAGGAATCCGTAGGTGGAGGGTGTTCGCCAGCCATGCGTGCCCGCGTTGGAGAACCCGTAGACCAGGCAGAACAAGGCGCTGGAAACCAGCAGGACGCCGGGGATGTCCAACCTGGGCCTGACCGGGGATGGCTGGCGTCGCAGCAACAGCGCTCCCCCGGTGAAGGCAACCCCGGCGAAGATCAAGTTCACATACAGCGTCCACCGCCAGGACAGGTACTCGGTCAGCGCGCCGCCCAGCAGCAGGCCCACGGCGCCGCCCGCGACGGCGATCGCCCCGAAGACGCCGAACGCCTTGCCCCGCTCCTTCGGCTCGGTGAACGTGGTGGTCAGCAGCGACAGTGCCGACGGCACGAGCAGCGCGGCGAACGCGCCCTGGCAGGCCCGCGCGGTCACCAGCATCGTGAAGCTGACCGAGGCGCCGCCCACGGCCGAGACACCGGCGAAACCGGCCAGCCCGACCAGGAACGTCACCTTCCGGCCCAGCAGATCAGCCAGCCTGCCGCCGAGCAGCAGCAGGCTGCCGAACGCCAGCGCGTACGCGGTGACCACCCACTGCCGGTCCACCACGGTGAAGTGCAATGCCCGCTGCGCGGATGGCAACGCGATGTTCATCACCGTCAGGTCCAGGATCACCATCAGCTGCGCGATGCCGATGACACCCAAAACGAGCCAGCGCCGTCGGCCCAGGCCGCTGCTCACGGAGGCGGCATCAGACATCAGAGTCACCACTTCTTCCAGTGTTGTCACCGTTGGCCCGCCTCTCCCGAGACCGGCTTGCCGGAATAGAGCCACCCTGATGTACCGCGAGGTGAGCGGGCATCACCTGATCCCTGTGATTGAGTCCGCCCGGCCGGTCGTGACCCCTCACCTGCCTGCCGGAAGGCCTGGGTCTGTCGTGAGAGCCCGGGCCGCTGTGCAGCGGACCCGCGAACTGCGGCTGCTTGGGCCGGCCGCACGCTGAGCCCTGCCGATCACCGGATTCCGGTGATGCCGGGTCACCTGCCCGCCGCCCACCATGGCCGCATGAATCCAGGACTCGCCCGGTACCCGAGGCTGACCGATGAGGTCGGCGTCGCGGCGGCGGAGAAGCCCGGCGTGTCAGCTGAGGGAAGTCACTGAGGTGGCCGGCCGGCTGGCAGGAAAAGTCTGCGTCATCACGGGCACGGGCGGCAGCATCGGACGCGCCACCGCCCTGACGTTCGCCCGCGAGGGCGCGTCGGTCGTCGGCTGCGACGTGACAGTCGGGCAGGCGGCAGCGACCGTCGAGATGGTTCGCGCCGCCGGTGGCGAGATGGTGTCGCTGCATCCGTGTCACCTCGACGATCCGGCCGAGTGCGTAAGACTGGCCGAGCTGGCGGTGAGCGAGTTCGGCCGGATCGACGTCCTGTTCAACCTCGCGGCCCGGTCCCACTTCCACTGGCTCGAGGGCTTCACCGACGAGGACTGGGACGCCGCCCGCCGGGATGAAGTCGACCTGGTGTTCTACCTGACCCGCGCCGTATGGCCGCAACTGAAGGCCAGCCGCGGCGTGGTCGTGAACATGGCTTCCCTGAACGGATCTCTCAGCTTCAAGAACCTCCCGTCGCTGGCCCACACGACGAACAAGGCAGCAATCGCCGGGATGACACGCCAGCTCGCACTGGAAGGAAGCGAGCACGGGATCCGCGTCAACTCGATCTCGCCGGGCGTGATCGAAAGCAACGCGACCCGCGGGCAGCTGGAGGACGACGAGTGGGCCCGCGACATGCTCGGCAGGACCCTGCTGGGCCGCTTCGGCCAGCCAGAGGACGTCGCGAACGTCGCGCTGTTCCTCGCATCCGGCGAGAGCTCCTACGTGACCGGCATCGACCTCGTGGTCGATGGCGGCATGAAGGTCTGGTGACCACTGTGTCCGGCACACCCGACGTCAATCCGCCCGGGGCGCAGCGACGCCGGCGCCGCTCCGGCTTTGGGGCGGCGGCGTTCGCCTTCCTGATCGTCATGGCGGTCGCGACCCTGCCCAGCCCGCTCTATGGCCTCTACCGGACCCGGGATCACCTCTCGGCCCTCACCATCACCGTGGTCTTCGCGATCTTCGCGGCCAGCACGATCGCCATACTGCAACGGGACAGTTCCATCGCCGCGCGTATCGGGCTCCGGGGCACGATGCTCGGTGCCGTCGCAACGATGATGGTGGCAATGGGCGTGCTCGCGGCGTGGAAGGACCTGCCGGGGCTGCTGATCGGGCGGGTGGTCACCGGAGTGGCGGTCGGGCTGGCCGCGGGAACTGCGATCACTTACCTCGTCGAGTTGCGTCTGCGCGCGGATCCGACGGCGTCGCCCGTCCGTGCCAGGACCATCGGCACGTCGGTGACCGTCGGCGCGCTTGGCGTTGGCCCGTTGATCGCCGGCTGCCTCGCACAGTGGGTGCCCCTGCCGCTGACCGTGCCCTACCTTGTGTTCATCGCGCTAGGAGCGATCGCGCTGATCGGATTGTGGACCGCACCGGAGACACGCGCGCCGACAACGGTGAAGAAGTCGGCCGGTCCGCGACGCGAGGTCCGGCTTCCGGTTCCAGCGGCAGCCGCGACCCTTGCGGCCTTTTCCGCGAATGGCCTGTTCGCAGGGCTATCCGGACTCTTCCTCGCCACCACGCTGCACGATCCTTCGCACGCACTGTCCGGCGCCGCGCTCTTCGTTCTTTTTGCCTGCGGAGTGATATCTCAGTTGGCAACGCTCCAGGCATCGCGCGTGCTCGCACTCGGAACGGTTTCCATGCTGGCGGGTCTGACCCTGCTCGTTGTTTCCGTGCGCCTTTCCACGCCAAACCTGGCGATGTTCCTGATCGGGGGTGCGCTGATCGGCGCGGGTTCTGGTGCTGTCTTCAAGGGCACCACGGGGATCGTGCTTGGGGCAAGCCCGGCAGAAAGCCGCGTCGCGATGACGTCGGATCTGCTCATCGCGCTCTACGTAGGACTCTCGGTCCCGGTGATCGGAGCCGGAATCGCGCTGAACCAAGGTGTAAGTGCACCCAACACGGTGCTCGGATTCGCCATCCTCGTCGCGCTAGGGGTTTCCGTCTCGGGTTGGGCGCTGCTGGGACGCCGATCCGCAGGCTCGCGGCATGTTGCACAGCCCGCACCGCCTGCGCCCGCCGCCAGTACTGCCGGGGGAGGCGATGACGCCGATGCCCAGTGACGAGCGGCGCTATCGCCGGGAGCCACTAGTTGGCTGACTAGGCATCTGGCTTCCCGTCTGGGAAGATGCGATCCATCACGTCGGCTCCGTCGAGGAGCACCGGGCGTATCCGGACCATCACCGGAAAGGATGGGCAGCAGTGGCAAAGGAGCTGCAGTTCGCGATCGGGGCCAGGGCAAGCTGCACGGATGGCTCGTGCGGCGAAGTGCGCCGCTTGGTCATCGACCCAGCCGCTGATACGGTCACTCACCTTGTCATCCAGCCTGGGCACCGGAAGGACGCCGGGCGGCTTGTTCCGGTACACCTGGTCGACACTGCGGCCGGCGAAATCAGGCTGCGCTGCACGCGCGCGGAGTTCGACAAGCTTGACCCCGCCGAGGAAAGCGACGTGGTGGAAGGCCCCGGCGGCGGCGGCGGTGGCCTCCTCGGCGACGCCTTGGTACACGAGGGTAACGAGGGCTATGCACCCATGGGCCCCGGCGAACTCGTCGACGTCGGTCCCCAGCCGATACGCCGGAGTGTGATCACCCAAGACGTTGTTCCGGAAGGTGAGATTCAGCTGAGGCACGGTGACCGTGTCCATGCCGTCGATGGCGAGATCGGGCGGGTCCAGGGCTTCCTCGCTGATCCAGACACTGACCAGGTGACCCATGTGCTGCTCCAGGAGGGCCATCTCTGGGGGCGCAAGGAAGTCGCCATCCCGATCAGTTCCGTGACCGGAGTCGAGGACGGAATCCGGCTCAGCATCACCAAGCAGCAGGTGGAGGACCTGCCGCCGGTGGACATCGATCACTCCAGCTAGAGCCGCTGCCCTTGGTCACCGACCGGCCCCGAGGGGCAACACGCCACGTAGACTCCTGGTAGCACACGGTACACAGGGGAGGGCGTTGTGCGAGTCGGGGCTGACTCCACCGTTCGCTCTCTCGTTTCGGAGTCCACGATCTCGTTCGGCACGGGCGAATCGACGCTGCGGCCGATGATGTGGATGTTTCTCGCGATACTGGCGACGTTCCTGGTCACGAGAACTGTGACCAGGCTGATCCGCTCCGGCAGCGGCGGCGGCGCCGGGCTGGGCAACGTGCGGATCGCGGGCACCCACATTCATCACCAGGTTTTCGGCATCTTGATCATCATCGGCACGGGGATCGTCCTGGTGTCCGCAACCCCTCACGGAGCGGCCCTCGACGCCGCCGCTGCCGTCTTTGGCGTGGGCGTCGCCCTGACCGTCGATGAGTTCGCGCTCTGGCTGCACCTCGAGGACGTCTACTGGACCAGCGAGGGACGGAAATCGGTCGACGCGATCTTCTGCGTGCTGGTGGTGACCGGGGCGCTGATCGGCGGAACCAGCTTCCTGTCCGGCCACGTCGGCACCGCGACGTGGTGGGCGTCGGTCGCCTTGCTCGCCATCGACCTCTCGCTGAGCGTGATATGCCTGCTCAAGGGCAAGGTGACGACCGGCGTCATCGGCGTCGTCATCAGCATCGTCGCCCTCGTTGGCGCCGTCAGGCTCGCCAAACCAGGATCCTGGTGGGCAGCACGCCGCTACACCAGCCGACCGCAGCGTGCGGAGCGCGCCGCACACCGTTACGGCCAGCGCTACCAGGCGCGCTGGAACCGGCTTCGGGACCTCGTCGCCGGTGCGCCCTCCGAGGAACGCCCTGGCTAGCGAACGGCTACGACCCCACGCGGGCGCCGAGCTCAGCGAACCCGGTAAAAGGCGGTTGGGTACCACCATGGGCCCCACTGGATCCAGCCGACGATCTGCCCGGGGGCGTGCGCGCCAAAGGTCCAGTTGCCGTGCGCGTACAGCTCCACGTGCCCGGAGCCGTAGAACGCCAGATCGCCCTTCTGCGGGGTGCTGACCCGTACCAGGAGCCGGCTGTCCAGCATCTCGCCGGTGGTACGCGGCAGGTTGATCCCGGCATGCCGGTAAGCCTCCATGACCAGGCCGGAACAGTCGTAGCCACGCGGCCCGGTGCCGCCGTATTCGTAGGCCTTGCCGTACTGGGTCCTGGCCCAGTCGAACGCGCGGAGCCGCGCTGGGAGCACCGATCGCGCCGCGGCGGTGCTCTGAACCGAATGAGCCGGCGCGGCGAGGGCCGGGCCGGCGGTGAACGTGAGGGCGACCACAAAGGTCGCAACGAATAGGGACGAAAGCTTGCGATGGTGGCCGGACACCGGCACCTTCCCCGTAACAGGGTGCGCTCACCGAAAAACGGCGCATGGTGTCAGCCGGGGACAGGGGCGGAACGAGCCGCAGAGCGCCTGACCTAGGTGACGCTAGTGGGCAGCTTAGGTATCTGTCCGGCGAACGGCCGATAAATGGCTCGGCTGGGCCAGGGCTCAGCTCACGCCGATGGGCCGTTACGCCCCGCCCGTGGCGAGGTGTGGTGTGGCTCGGGGCTCGTTTTCGGTGCTTCCACCGGGGCCCCGGAATCGACGTAACGGCCTCCGCGCATGAGCGACGCCAGACCCGCGAGCGCGGCCAGGCCAGCCGCCACTGCGAACACCACCACCAGGCCGTGGTGGAACGGCCCGGCGATCAGGTGCGGGAAGAACGCCCTGCCGGTGAGGACCCGCTGGCTTGCGGCCGGAAGGGAGGACAGCACGCCCATGGACGCCAGCAGGTGCCCGATCGGGTTAACCCCCAGAACGGCGGCGAACAGCGAGGAGACCGGCGGCAGGGTGCCGATCTGATGAGCGACCGCGTGCGGCACGCCCTGGTGCTGCAGGCCGCTGGTCAGCGTCGTCGGCAGGCTGCTGGCCAGCCCGGCGATCATGAGCGAGAAGAACACGCCGATCGACAGCGCGGTGCCGGAGTTCTGGAAGGTCGACCGCATCCCCGATGCGGCGCCGCGGTGCCGGGCGGGAACGCTGCCCATGATCGACGAGGAGTTGGGCGCGGCGAACATCCCGCTCCCGATTCCGTTCGCGGCGATGAGCAGGGCGAAAGCCCAGTACGAGAAGTCGACGGGCAGCAGCATCAGGCCGATGAAGCTGCCGCCGAAAACGGCCATCCCGGCGCTGGCGATGCCGCGGGAGCCGAAGCGATCGGAAAGGATCCCTGAGGTCGGGCCCGCGATGAGGAAGCCGCTGGTCAGCGGCAGCAGGTAGAGGCCGGCCCACAGCGGCGTCTCGCTGTAGGAGTAGCCGTGCAGCGGCAGCCAGATCCCCTGCAGCCAGATGATGAGCATGAACTGCAGCCCGCCCCGGGCTATGGCGGTGAGCAGGCCGGCGATGCTCCCGGCCGTGAACGCCCTGATCCGGAACAGCGGGATGTGGAACATTGGGTCGGCGATCCTGGTCTCGATGACGACAAACACCGCCAGCAGCGCCGAGCCCCCGGCGAGCAGGCCGACGACCGTCGGGTTGGCCCAGCCCATGCTGTCGTGTCCGTAGGGCTGGATGCCGTCGGTGATGCCGATCAGGACTGCGCCGAGGCCGAAGGCGAAGGTGATGTTCCCCCACCAGTCGATGCGGGCCCGGTGCCGCTCACCGTTGTCCCGGAGCTTCCAGTAGGCCCACAGGGTCCCGTAGATTCCGACGGGCACGTTGATCCAGAAAACCGCGCGCCAGTCCCAGGCTGCCAGCAGGCCCCCGGCGACCAGGCCGATGAACTGGCCGGCCAGGCCCGCGATCTGATTGGTCCCCAGCGCGAAGCCCCGCTGATCGGCAGGAAAGGCGTCGGTCAGGATCGCGGCCGAGTTGGCCATGAGCATGGACCCGCCGACGGCCTGGAGCACCCGCCAGCCGATCAGCCACAGTGCGCCACGGCCGCCGTAGTACGGGTCGAACGAGAGCAGCACCGAGGCCACCGTGAAAACGACGAACCCCGCGTTGTAGATCTTGACGCGGCCGTATATGTCGCCGAGACGGCCGAGGCTGACCACGAGCACGGCTTGGACCAGCCGGTACCCCATGATCATCCACAGCAGGTAACTGATGTTGCCGGGCGCCAGCGGATCCAGGTGGATCCCGCGGAAAATCGCTGGCAGCGCGATGATGACGATCGACCCATCGAGGGTGGCCATGAACATGCCGGCGGTTGTGTTCGCCAGCGCCACCCACCGGTAACGATCCTCCGGGCTGCCCGCGGCCGCCGCCATCAGATGCTCTCGGCCAGCCGCTCGAGCAGCGGCGATGCCGCTGCCAGCAACTGGATCTCCGCGGGCGTGAACTCGGCCGAGAGGGCCTTCGCAAACTGCTCGGTGCGCGCGTTTCGCTTGTCCCGGATCAGCTGCAGCCCGGCTTCGGTGACCGACAGCACGGCCCGCCTGCCGTCGCCAGGGTCGGGGCTTCGCTCGATCAGGCCCTTCGCCTCGAGTGCGCCGAGCGTCGCTCCCATCGACTGCGGGCTGATCTGCTCCAGCTTCGCGAGTGCGCTCGCCGTTGCGGGACCGCCACGGTCCAGGCGCGTCAGAGCGGAGCTTTCGGGCAGGGTGAGCTCGCCAACGGCCCGCGTTTGACGCATCCGCCGCAGCAGCAGGCCGATGCTGACCCGGAGCACCCCGGCGACCTCGTTCACATCCGGTCCAGGCATCATATAGGAAGCCTAGACTGATAAGGTGTTCCTTATCAACTCTTTGAGGTTGGCGGCGGGCCGAACCGGAACGCGCGACCGCGCGTCCAAGGCACATGAGGCGCACCACGGGCGGTATCGCCCTGCTGATCGCCGCGGCGGGACTGCCACTGCTCGCGGCGTGCACCGGCCACGGCACCAGTGCAGTCAACGCGGGAACGGTATCCGGCTCGCTGCTGCGGGTCGGCGGCCCGGCACCGGGGTCACCGGTGCCGCTGACCGGGCAGGTCGTGGCAACGAGTTCGGCCGGCACGCGGTTCACCGCCGCGGTCGGCGGCAATGGCCGCTACCGCCTGATGCTGTCGCCCGGCACCTACCAGGTGACCGGCCACAGCCCAATGGTCTACGTGAACGGCGCGCAAATGCTTTGCGCGGCGGCGCGGCCGGTGCACATAACAGCTGGTAAGACCACGTCAGGAGTCGATGTGATCTGCTCCATTTCCTGAGACACGCCGTAACCTCCCGGGAGGGCTCACGTCGCCGGATCGTGCGCGGCGGTGACCGCGTGACTCTCGGGCCGCGGGCCGGGCCTGTTGTCCTGCTTGATGGTGAGGTGCCCCTTGCTCATGACGCCGGCCCGCTGCGCCCGGCGCGCGACGCTCGTGTCGTGAGTGACCAGGACCAGGGTGAGCCCGCGGTCGCGCCACAGCCGCTCCAGCAGGGCGATGATGTCATCGCGGGTGTCCTCGTCGAGGTTGCCGGTCGGCTCGTCGGCCAGCAGCACCGTTGGCTCTTTGACCAGGGCCCGGGCGATCGCGGTGCGCTGCTGCTGGCCGCCCGACATCTCTGAGGGCAGGTGAGCAGCCCGGTCGGCCAGGCCCACCGACTCGAGTGCGGCGGCTATCCGGGCCCGCCGGGCCGCCGCGGTGATACTCAGCGGGATCAGCGCGGCTTCGACGTTCTCGGCGGCCGACAGGGTGGGGATCAGGTTGAAGGTCTGGAAGATGAACCCGATCGATTCCGCCCGCACCCGGGTGAGCTGGGTCTCGCGCAGCGCGCCCAGGTTGATGCCGTCCAGTTCGACGGTGCCTTCGGTGGGCCGGTCGAGCCCGCCGAGCAGGTTCAGCAGCGTGGACTTACCGTGTCCGGTGCGCCCCTGCACGGCCAGCCACTCGCCGTCCTCGATCACCAGGTCCAGGTCCCGGACCGCCGGGACGGTGCGGCGGCCCTTCTGGTAGAGCTTGGTCACGCCGGTCAGCTTGTACACGAGTCTTCTCCCGTTCGTGAAAGGTCTTTGCCGGTTAGGTCAGGCCACCCGGGACAGCGCGTCGGCGGGCCGGAGCTTGGCGATGCGCCAGCTCCCGAACAACCCGGCCACCAGGCCGCCGGCCACGGCCAGGAGCACGGCCAGCAGGATCACGCCCACCGTGATGGACGGGTGCAGCGGCACGGGAATGGTGCGGTCGGGCGAGCCACCGATGGTGCGCGAGACGGGTCCGCCGTTAACCGACTGCGACTGGAAGGTTCCGCCGCCGCCGGCTCCCGGGATCAAGGCGGACAGCTTCGGCGCCACCTTGGAGATGATCGCCGCGCCCGCGAACCCTAGGCCGACGCCGACCACAGCGCCGACGACGCCCATGGCCACCGACTCGCCGAGCACCTGGACGACGATCTGCCGGGTCCGCCAGCCGATCGCCTTCAGCGTGCCGAACTCGCCGACCCGGCGGGCCACCGCCGACATCGTCAGCAGGCTGGCCAGCGCGAACGCGGCGATCAGCACCAGGACCGCCAGCCACTTGCCCAGGTCGTTGGCCAGCTTGGCGGCGCTGGCCACCGACCCGGTCACCTCGCTGGCCAGGCTGGCCGCGGTGGTCACGGTGTCGTGCGGGAGCAGCTTGGTGATCTCGTGCTGTACGGCGGGGATGTCGGCGGCGCTGGTGGCGGTCACGTAGATCGTGTTCACGTCGCCGGTCTCGACGCCGAGAGGGCCGGTCTTGAGCGCCTGGGCCACCTCCAGCGGGATGTAGACGTCGGGCGGACTGGTGGACTGGGGCTGCCGGACGATGCCGATGACCGTGAACTTCACGCTGTCGATGGTGATCGTCGAGCCGACCTTGAGGTTGCCGCTCGTCGCGTAGCCGGAGTCGACGATGGCGACGTCGGCGTCGGATTCGGCGGCCGTGAACGAGTGGCCGGAGGTCAGCGACGCGTTGCTCAGCGGGCCGAGTGCGGCGTGCCCGGTGTCCACGCCGTCCACGCTGAGCGTGTTCGGCGTCGGCGGTGCCGAGCCGCCAGACTGCCCGAAGTTCTTCGGGAACGTGATCGTATTTTCGGTGAGCAAGAGACCACCCGCGGCCGCCAGCACGTCGTGCAGCCTGGCCACGTCGGCCACCTCTGCGGACTTGATCGGCAGGTACTCGGGGACCAGGCTCGAGATGGTCTTGCCCGCCGCGTTCTCGCACTTCCCGTCCTGGCAGATTGTCGCGCCGCTCGGGCTGCCAGAGATTTGCGTGCCGCCTTTCGGCGTCTGCCCGCCCGCGGTTGGTTTCCCGGGCTGCGGGGCCGAGCCGGTCACCGTCACGTCCGTGCCCACTCCGTACAGCGAGCTCAGCACGCTGGCCTCGGCCTTCTTCACCCCGGCCGAGGCCGCACTCACGGTGACGACGAGGCCAATTCCCACGGCCAGGCCCAGGGCGACGAAGATCGCCTGGCGCATTCGGCGGCGCAGCTCGCGCCGCAGGTATGTAACGAAGAACATCTGCTCTCCTATCCGCGATGAAGGATCTGCGCCGCCCGGCCCCCTGGCCGCAGTCCGCGGGCTGGCGCACCGGGCCGGCCTGCAACGGTCGGCCGGTGCAGAACCCGTTCTACGGAGGCGGCGGTTGCGCCGCGGTAACACGGCACCGGCGCCGGGTCCACGCCCGCTGAGGTGTAACCCCGCCGCAACCGGGGGTGAGACACCCTTAGACCCGGCGGGAGCCCGGCTGGGGTTAACGATCACCACGAGGAGGCGAGCACCCGATGTCCCCCGAAACTTCAGGTCCTGTGGAACTGCACGACGCCAGGTCGCCGGCCGATGACGGCTGGCCCGGCGACGGGGCGGACGAGCCAGACCCCGGCTGGCCCGACGACGCTGAGGACGAGCGAGATCCCGACTGGCCCGACGACTGGCCCGACCACGGCGGGGACGGCCCACCGTGGCGCCGGGCAGCGCCTCCCGCGGCCTCCGGCCGGGACGGCCGGCCGGGCGGGCCGGGCGGGCCGGCCCTGCGCCCGCTCGCGCTGGCGATCGTCGCCGTGCTGGCGCTCGGCGCCGGGGCTGGCGTCGCGCTGGTCATCACCAGGGGACTTGACGGCTCATCGTCACCGTCGGCGGCACCGGGCATCCAGCCGTCGGCCGTGGCTCCGGGCGGCAGCAACGGCACCATCCCCGGCGGCAGCGGCGGCGGGGATAATCCCGGCGGCAGCGGCGGCCCGGTCGAGCAGATGTTCGTGACCGGCCGGGTGAGCGCGGTCAGCGCCGCGTCGGTCACCATAGGCGGGCCGGGTCATTCGGTCACGGCCGCGATCACGAGCTCCACACGGATCACCGGCAGTGCGGCCAGCATCGGCGCGGTCAGGGTGGGCGACGAGGTCTCGGCCCAGATAACGCAGAGCAACGGCGGCCAGCTCACGGTCACGGCGATCCAGGATCCGGCGCAGGCGCAGTCCGCCGGCGGCCTGCCGTAACCGCAGGCGAGGCATCATGGACGGGTAGGGAGGAACCTCCGATGCGGGTGCTCGTGATCGAGGACGACTGCGAGCTTGCCGAGGCGCTCGGCGTCGGGCTGCGCCGGGAGCAGCTGGCGGTCGACATCGCCCTCGACGGCCAGACCGGCCTCGAGCAGGCCTTGATGACGGGCTACGACGTCATCGTGCTCGACCGTGACCTGCCCGGCCTGCACGGAGACGACGTGTGCGCCGGGCTGGTCAAGGCGGGCTGCCGCAGCCGGGTGCTGATGCTGACCGCCGCCGGGACGATCGAGGACCGGGTCGACGGCCTCGGCATCGGCGCCGACGACTACCTGCCAAAGCCGTTCGCGTTTGCCGAGCTGGTAGCCAGGATCCGGGCGTTGCTGCGCCGAGCCCAGCCCGGGCTGCCGCCGGTGATGGTCAGCGGCAACCTGGAACTCGACCCGTCCCGGCGGCAGGCCAGCCGGGGCGGCGTCCCGCTCGATCTGGGCCCGAAGGAGTTCGGCGTTCTCGAGCTGCTGCTTTCCGCTCAGGGCCGGGTAGTGTCGGCCGAGGAGATCCTGGAACGGGTGTGGGACGAGATGGCCGACCCGTTCACCTCCGCGGTCAAGGTGACCATGAGCAGGCTGCGCCGCAAGCTGGGCGACCCGCCGGTCATCGAGACCGTGGCCCAGGCCGGATACCGGATCTGAGGATGCCGATGCCAGAAGCAGCCAGGCCAACCCCGAAAACCTGGCGGCTGCGCCTGCTTCGGCACACCGCGGCGCTGCGCCTGCCCCGGCGCACCGTGCGGCTGAAGCTCACCGTGCTCTACGGCGCGCTGTTCCTGGTCTGCGGCATCGCCCTGCTCGCGGTCACCTACTTCCTCGTGGAGCAGCACCTTCCCACGACCTTGACGAGCAAGAACCTGTCCAGCGGTGGACAGACGGCGGTTAGCGGCAACCAGTTCAGCGAGGTCTGCTACACCCAGGCCGAAGGCGCGGGTTTTGGGGCGGCGGCCGGCGGACCGGCTTCTTCGCCGGACGGATGCGCGGCCCTGCTCGGCGAAGTGCGCAGCGATGAGCTTCGCCAGCTGATCACCGATTCGGGAATCGCGCTGGCCATCATGGCGGCCGCCTCCATGGGACTCGGTTGGCTGGTGGCTGGGCGGGTGCTGCAGCCGCTGCGGACGATCACAACGGCGGCGCGGCGCATCTCAGCAAGCAACCTGCATCAGCGTCTCGCCCTCGACGGCCCGGATGACGAACTCACCGAGCTCGGGAAGACGTTCAACGGGCTGCTCGCCCGGCTCGAGCTGTCATTCACGGCCCAGCGGCAGTTCGTCGCCAACGCCTCGCACGAGCTGCGCACGCCGCTTGCGCGGCAGCGCACGCTGGTCGAGGTCGCGCTGCGGGACCCGGACGCCACCGTCGGCTCGCTGCAGCAGGCCATGCAGCGGGTGCTGGCAACGGGCGAGGAGCAGGAACGGCTGATCGAGGCGCTGCTCACGCTGGCGCGCGGCCAGCGCGGGCTCGACCGGCGCGAGCCGCTCGACCTGGCGGCCGTGACCGGCGCGGCGTTGTCGGCCTCCGAGGCCGAGGCGGCCGGCCGCGGGATACGGGTGAACGCCTCGCTCGGCCCCGCCCCGGCCCTCGGCGATCAGCGGCTCGCCGAGCGGCTGGCAGCCAACCTCATGGACAACGCCGTGCGCCACAACGTCTCCGGCGGCTGGGTGAAGGTAGCGACCGGCATCCGGTCGGGCCGCAGCGTCCTTTCGGTGTCCAACACCGGGCCGGTGATACCGCCCGACCAAGTGGAGAGGCTGTTCGAGCCGTTCGGGCGGCTCGAGGCGACCCGGCTCAGCCGCGACGGGCTCGGCCTCGGGCTGTCCATCGTCACCGCGATCGCCGCCGCGCACGACGCGGACCTGCGAGCCCGCCCGCTGCACGGCGGCGGGCTCGAGGTTGAGATCCACTTCCCACAGGTGCCGGACGAACCGCCAGCGCAGCCGACGCCCGCCAGCGAACTGCAGCCGGTACCCGGATAGCCACGGCCGAGGCGGGCCGTACTCCGGCTCGCGCCCTCTCGCCGGTATCTACAGCTCGGGGACGAGCATCTCCGCGATCTGCGCGGCGTTCAGCGCCGCGCCCTTGCGCAGGTTGTCGCCGCAGACAAAGAACTCGATCGCCTCGGGATCGTCCATGTTCTGTCGCACCCGCCCTACCCAGGTCGGGTCCGTTCCGACCACGTCCGCCGGGGTCGGGAACTCGTCGGCCTCCGGGTCGTCGAGGAGCACCACACCCGGTGCATCGCTCAGCACCTGCTGCGCGTCCTGCCTGGTCACCGCGCGACTGAACACGGCGTGCACGGCCACCGAGTGCCCGGTGACGACCGGCACCCGCACGCAGGTCGCCGACACCCTCAGCCGCGGCATCCCGAGGATCTTGCGTGTCTCGTTGCGGAGCTTCAGTTCCTCCGACGACCAGCCCGCATCCCTGAGCGAGCCTGCCCAGGGCACCACGTTGAGCGCCAGCGGGGCAGGGAAGGGCCCGAAGTCCCCGACGGCCCCGCGCAGGTCACCGGCCCGCTGGCCCAGCATCCTGTTGCCCGCCACCTTCTCGAGCTGGGCATACAACGTGTCGGCACCGGCCTGGCCTGCCCCCGAGGCGGCCTGGTAGGACGAGATCACCAGCTCGCGGAGCCCGAACGCACGGTGCAGCGCGCCCGCGGCCACGATCAGGGAGAGCGTGGTGCAGTTAGGCACCGAGATGATCCCCTTGGGCCTGACCGCGGCCTGCCCGGGGTTGACCTCGGGCACCACCAGGGGAACCTCGTCGTCCATGCGGAACGCCCCCGACTTGTCGATGACGACGACCCCCCGGGCGGCCGCCACCGGTGCCCATTGCGCCGACACCTCGTCGGGCACGTCGAACATTGCGAGATCCACGCCGTCGAAGACTTCCGGGGTGAGCGCGGCGACCTCGACCTCCTCGCCGCGGACCCGGAGCCGCTTGCCTGCCGAGCGCGCCGAGGCGACGAGCCTGATCTCGCCCCAGACATCGTCCCTGGTCGATACCACGTCGCGCATCACGGTTCCGACGGCGCCGGTCGCGCCGACGATCGCGAGCGTCGGCCTGCGTCCTGCCTGCTTGCCCGGCACCGGCCTCACCTGCCCGTTCCGCCGTAGACGACCGCTTCGTGCTCGTCAGATCCCAGGTCAAAGGCCCGGTGCGCGGCGGCGACCGCAGCGGCGATGTCGTTCTCGTCGACGACCACCGAGATCCTGATCTCTGACGTCGAGATCATCTCGATGTTCACCCCCGCCTCGGCCAGCGCGCCGAAGAACGTGGCGCTCACCCCCGGATGCGAGCGCATCCCCGCGCCGATCAGCGAGACCTTGCCAATCCTGTCGTCATAGAGCAGCGATTCGAAGCCCACCTCGCTCTGCAGCTGGCCGAGCGAGCCCATCGCCGTGGGGCCGTCCTCGCGTGGCAGCGTGAACGAGATGTCGGTGCGGCCAGTCGCGGCGGCGGAGACGTTCTGGACGATCATGTCGATGTTGATTTCTGCGGCGGCGATGACCCGGAAGATCCTGGCCGCCTCGCCGACCTTGTCCGGCACGCCGACAACCGTGATCTTCGCCTCGCCCCGGTCCTGTGCCACCCCGGAGATGATCGCCTGCTCCATCGTCTCGCCCTCCGCGTCACTGCCGGTGTCCCGGTCGGTGCCGGTCACCCACGTTCCGTCCCTGTTGCTGAACGACGAGCGCACATGAATCGGGATCTCGTACCGCCGCGCGTACTCCACGCAGCGCAGCATCAGGATCTTCGCCCCGCACGCCGCCATCTCCAGCATCTCCTCGTAGCTGATCCGGGGGATGCGGCGGGCATCGGCAACGAGCCTCGGATCGGCGGTGAAGATGCCGTCCACGTCGGTGTAGATCTCGCACACGTCGGCGCCGAGCGCGGCGGCCAGCGCCACGGCGGTCGTGTCCGAGGCGCCCCTGCCGAGCGTGGTGATGTCCTTGGTGTCCTGGGACACGCCCTGGAAGCCGGCCACGATCGGGATAGCGCCCGCGTCGAGCGCGCTGCGGATCCGGCCCGGCGTGACGTCGATGATCCTGGCCTTGCCGTGCGCGGAGTCGGTGATCACGCCCGCCTGCGAGCCGGTGAAGGAGCGCCCCTCTAGGCCCAGGTTGGCGATGGCCATCGCGAGCAGCGCCATCGAGATCCGCTCGCCCGCGGTCAGCAGCATGTCGAGTTCTCGCCCCGGCGGCAGCGGGCTCACCTGGTTGGCCAGGTCACGCAGCTCGTCGGTGGTGTCGCCCATGGCCGAGACCACCACGACCACCGAGTGCCCTGCCTTGCGCGTCGCGACGATGCGCTGGGCCACACGCTTGATCCCGTCTGCGTCGGCAACTGAGGATCCGCCGTATTTCTGCACTACAAGGGCCACGGTCAGGCCGCTCCTCCCGCTCGCCTGATCCAGCTTGTCCCGCCCGGCCAGCCGACTTGAGTGTATCCACCGCGGCGAGGCCCACCGCCGCGGTTTTTCCGCCTTCAGCCCGACTCGGGCTCGTCGCCGACGTCCAGCCTCGAGTGCGCGACCACCGCGTGCAGTGCCCGCAGTGCGGCGCCGCCGTGAGTTCCCCAGTGGTTCACGTACGAGTACTGCCACCACCACAGCGCCTCGGCGGCACGCCCGGCCTCATAGTGCTTGAGCCCGTGGATCAGGTCGGCCGCCACGGTCGCGAGATCGTCGGAGAGCCGGAACTGCGTGGCCTTTGTGTCCTGATAGGGATCGAACAGCTCGGCGTACTCGTCGAAGTCCTGTAGACCGGCCGCGAGCCCGGTCCGCAGCGCGTCGAGGTCCGGGTCGGCGCCCACGTCCGGCTCCCAGTTGCCCGGCAGGATGACGTCCTGGCTCGCCCCCAGCTGCGCTCCGGCCAGCATGATCTGGGCGACTTCGAGCAGCAGCAGCGGTACCGTCTCGCCCTTGCCCTCCCCATTGGCCAGCGCGGTCACGCCGTCCAGGAACTCCTGGGCCTGCCGCGCGATCCCGTCGGCGAGCGGCCGCCAGTCGTCGCCAGGCTCATCAGACATCGAGCAGCCTCCGTCCTTCGAACGCCCTGCCGAGGGTGACCTCGTCGGCATACTCCAGTTCGCCGCCCACCGGCAAGCCGCTGGCGGGCCTGGTGACCCGCAGCCCCATGGGCTTGACCAGCCGGGCCAGATACGCGGCGGTCGCCTCACCCTCGAGATTGGGATCCGTCGCCAGGATCAGCTCGGTGACCGTTCCGTCGGACAACCGGGTCATCAGCTGGGAGATCCGC
>Ga0208725_1000034_pt1 | contig 28001 bp, 22 predicted proteins | sample MicForSoSWNH13_O_FD_188004 | JGI IMG/M metagenome (GOLD analysis project Ga0208725, IMG submission 188004) | Forest soil microbial communities from Harvard Forest Long Term Ecological Research site in Petersham, Massachusetts, USA - MetaG HF011... | ecosystem: Environmental > Terrestrial > Soil... | reverse complement strand
CGGCTCCGGGTCTGGGCCACGATGGCGGCCGTGCGCTCGATGGTGACCGCCAGCTCGCCCAGCGCCCGCACCAGCCGGCCGCGAACCCGCCCGCTGAGCGCCTTCGGCACCGCGCGGCGGCCGTTGCGCAGCACCGCGGCGGCCTCGGCTGCTGCTTTGTCCGCCAGGCCGGCGAGCTCGCCGGTCACCCGGCAGATCGCCCGCGTGGTCTCCTCGCGCGAGATCTTCCGCCAGGCGCGCAGCTTGCTGGCGATCTCGCGGACCCGCCGCGCCGCCGCCCGCCGCCGGTCGGTCATCACGGTGTCCGGGGCGCCCCCCGCCGCCTGCACCCGCCGCGCTGTGCGCACCAGCTTGCCCACCGCCTTGGCCAGCAGCCCCGAGTCCGTCGGGTACGCCACGTTCGCGCAGATCACCGTCGTATCGGCCCGCACCCTCGCGGTGCGCAGGAGCTTGCCCGCGGCGGCTTTGGCCCACAGTGCTTCATTCAGTCCGGCCACCGCCTGCTCACCACATCGGCTGGTCAGCTTCATCAGCGTCGTGGGATGCGGCACCGTGCCATCGAGCGGGATCCGGCAAAACCGCCGCCAGCTGATCGAATCGCTGACCTCGGCGCACAGGCTCTCATAGCCCAGCCGGTGGCGGAACTTCAAGAACATCAGCCGCAAGTAGCACTCCACCGGCGTGGACGGCCGGCCCAGCACCGGATGAAAGAACGGCGCGAACGGCGCGAAGAACACCGGGTCATCCAATAACACATCCACCCGCGCAAGATCTTCAGGCAGCCGCAGTACCTCCGGCGGAAGACGGGACTCCCACAACGACGGCCCATCGCCTATCGTGCGAAACATGATGGCCTCGATCCCTTCCAGCACAAGGGGTCGAGGCCATCATCCCGCCTGACACGCCATGATCAAGGGCCGCTGCCCGGGTTTTTCAGGTCGAAGTAGCTAAGCTCGCTCGGCCACGAACGTTCCGCGTCCTCGGAGCACTACGACGTACCCATTCTCGGTCAGGTCTGCGACCGCGTGCCGAACCGTCAGCCGGGCTACGCCGTACTGCACAGCCAACTCCAGCTCGCCAGGCAGCTTGTCGCCTGGTACCAAGCGACCAGCGTCGATGTCTGCGCGTATGTCCGCCGCTACCTGTGACCAGAGGTGCTCAGGCTTGCGTCGGTCGATACGGTCTCGCCGGTCGTCCAGACTCATAGTGGTCATCTGTATCCCACCGCTGACCAGCACAAACAGCACACTACAGCTTAGGTGTGCCCTAGATGTCCGCAGATGTATTAAGAGGTATGCTGTCGGTGACCAGCTCATCAGCGGAGGAGACGTCGGCCGTGAAGCGAACATAGGGATGACGGAGACAGCGCAAATCCAGATAACCGCCGCAAGCATCGAGAATGAGTTTCCTCACTGGAAAGTATGGATAGGAACTGACCAGCTATTTCATGCGTGCATCCCGTGGGACACCAATATGTATGTGATGGCAAAGACGTTCGCTGGCCTACGCGATGGAATTCTTGGATGCATACGGGTACGCGAATTCGCACTTAATCAACTCAAGAATACTCGCGCCTTACCACCCATGTTCCTGGGTGAGCAGCATGACTTCCGAGTTCAGGAGGCACGCAAGGCTCTAGCGGGAAATTGCTCGGACGTTGCTAAGCTGCGCAACCACGTTCGCCTGCTAGTCCAGCTCGCGGACGATTGGGCGGACACCAAAGTGGATGACGAGCGCACTTGTACCCTCCCATGGGGAGGCATGCATATACGAGCACAAGACATCTCTGTCTTGTGCGAAGCATGCTCAGCTAAACTGACTGAACTTGAATCGTAACTAACTGTTAGCAGTAGGTGACGAAGGCCTCAAAGACCTCACCGGCGATCTTGGTCTAAACGGAGGGCTTAGCTCGTCGTTCCAGGCCTTGATCCAAGCGCGGATGTCGGCTTCGAGCTCGGCGAAGCGCTCGTCGGGTGAAGTGCACGGGCTGAGCAGCTCATCCGCATGAACAAGGTCCGCATCAAGGTCTCCGGTTGCATGCACTCCATGGCCGGCTCGGCGCCGTGAGGCGTGAGCCATTCTCATGAAGGTAGCTTTCCTGGTATGGCCGAGGCTGATGACCTGAGGCAGTTCGAGGTGCAGGCACAGGAAGCACGCGAGTTCGCGCAAGCGACTGAGCGGCGCACTGGCGAGGAGCTGAGTGGCCAGACGATGGCCTTCCGCGGGCGGCTTGCCGACGGTGGAAGGCCATCGGACCTTGTGCCTGAGGCGCTGGCCTGCGTTCGAGAGGCCGCGCAGCGGGCCGTCGGCACGCCTCTTACGGATGCCCAGCTGGCCGGAGGAGCGGCGGTGCACGCTGGCCTGGTTGTCGAGATGAAGGATGGCGAAGGGAAGACCCTGACCGCGGTCCTGGCCGCCTATCTGCATGCCCTGTCTGGTCAGGGCGTGCACGTGGTGACCCTTGACGATCAGCTGGCGCGGCGCGGGGCCGGACAGGCCACCAATGTCCTGAGCTTGCTCGGACTGCGGGTCGGCACGATCGACGCCGGGTCCTCGACAGCCGAGCAGGCGCAAGCCTACGCGGCCGACGTGACCTACGCGGCGTACCGCCATTTCGCCGATGACTACCTGCGCGACAACCTGGCCTGGGCGCTCGACGAGCGCGTGCAGCGAGGCCAGCACGCGGCGGTACTCGACGAAATCGACTCGATCCTGATCGACAAGGCCAGCGAGCTGCTGGGGATGACCGGCCGGGTCGAGCCAGATGTCATCCGATACCGGAAGCTGGCGCAACTGGTCGCACAGCTCCGGGGCGGTCTGCACTACTCGCTCGACGCGGCCACCGGCGTGGTTAACCTGACCGAGCCGGGCGTCGCTGAGGCCGAGGCGGCCCTCAGCCTCAGCGGGCTGCAGCGCCCCGAGCACGCTAGCCTTGCCGGGCTGCTGGCGGATGCCATCCGGGCGCGGGAGTGGTACCGGCAAGGCCAGGACTATGTCGTAATGGACGGCGAGGTCGTGGTGGCCGCAGACCAGCGGAACGGCAGGCTGAGCCGGACCATCCGGTTCGACCGCGGGATTCGCCAGGCCATCGAGGCCTGCGAGGGCCTGCACATCAGCCCCGAAGAACCAGTTCTTGCCCGGGTCAGCGTGGCAGGGTACTTCCGGTCCTATCGCTCCATAGCGGGCCTGACCGCCACCGCGACGGCCTCCGCGGCGGAGTTCGATCAGAATTTCGGGCTTGCCGTCGCGCATGCACCCCTAGGCCTGCCGACGCGCCGCGTAGACCACAGCGACCTGATTTACCGGACGCAGCAGGCGAAACTGCACGACTTGATCCGGAGCGTCAGCCTCCGGCATGACACAGGTCAGCCAGTGGCGATCGGGGCACCCAGCGCCGGGGCGGGCGAGCGGATCAGCCAATGGCTCCGCCAGGCGGGCATCGCCCACACGGTCCTGTCGCAGCGCACAGCGCAGAACGCCGCGGCCATGATGGCAGGCGCGGGCGGCCGGGGCGCCGTCACGGTGATCTGCGGGACGGCCGGACGCGGTTACCCCGTCCGCCTGGGCGGCGATGCCACCGCAGACAGCGTCAACTCGCAGCAGACCAGTCCTCAGGCGGCCCAGGCGGCGGCCGGTTCGAGGCAAGCCACAGGACGCGAGCATGTGCTCAAGGCCGGTGGGCTTGCTGTCCTTGGCAGCGAGCGAAGCCCATCACGGCGCGCGGACGAGTGGCTGCGTGGCCTAGCCGGTCAGCGCGGGGAACCAGGCGAGTCGCGGTTCCTCATTTCCATGGACGACCCGTTCATGAACGGGTTGCACGGTGGCGGACTCCTCGGTGCGCTACGCCGATCCCGCCCGCAAAGCCACGGCGCCCGGGTGACGGGGCTCATGCGGCGCCTGGTTGACGAGCACCTGCAAGGCGCGGAAGCCCAGGCGGCGCAAGCCCGCCACGCCATAGCAGAGTACGAGAAGGTCAGTGATCAACAGTCCGGGCAAACCTACCGAATGCGAAGAGCGATCCTCGAAGCCGGGGATTTGCGCGCGCACACGCGTGCGATGATTGCCGCGGTCATCGAGGCGAGCGTGGCCGCCAACCCAGACCCACTCCCCCTGCGGGATTCGCTGGCGGCCCTGTACCCGATCAGCCTCACCGCTGCTGAACTGACGCCGGCATGCGACGAGCCGACAGCGGCCGCGCAGGTGACAGCGAGGGTGAAGGCCGACGCGCTGACCGCCTACGAACACCGCGAGCGGGAACTCAGCCCGGCAGTGCTGCGCGAGCTTGAGCGCAAGCTGATGCTGGGCGTGATCGATCGCGAGTGGCGCGAACACATCTCAGATCTGGACAGACTCCGTGAACAAGGGAATGCAGGCAGTTACCGACACGATGATCCGCTGGGCGACTATCGCCATTCGGCGGCGCAGAGGTACAGCGACTTCTTGCGCCGGGTCAGCCAGCAGACCGTCAGCAACCTTTACTTCCTGGAGATATCGCTGTAACACCTCAATCTCGGCCCTACAGCGACCTATCTAGTTACCTTGAATCGAAGAGCCATGATGTCAGCTCAGGTTAGCTAGCTAGCGCACCGATTCCTGAAGCGCGCCTTCAGGGCACAAGCACTACAGAGGTTCAAAGGCCAGGGTATGAGGTCTACGGCGGTTCGGGTCTGAGGTGAGTCCGGTTTAGGCGACGAAGCTGCTGATCAGGGCCGACCGGTACTGGATGCTCTTTTGCCGGCTCCGGATGATGACGGCCCGGATCCCAAGACCGGCGAATGTTCGTGTCAGCGCACCGGCGGGGGCCGCGGCAGCCGCGGCCCCCGGTTATGGCGACGCGGCTAGCTGAAGACGCCGCTCCGGCGGACCAGGGTGACGCTATCCATCACCGTGGGGCTGGCGATGCTGGTGATCCCGTTGCTGTTCTGGGTCGGGTCGATGGCCCGGACCAGGACGCTGGTCTCGCCGCCGGGGAACCGCGGAGCCTCGACGTCCAGGACGATGAAGCTCCAGTTGGCGTGGCGGTAGGCGGAGTAGTCGGTGACCGGGTCCGTGATGTCCTCGGCGGTGCCGGTGCCGCCATCGGCGGTGTCGGTGCCGGTCCACTCCCAGACCAGCGGCGGGCCGGACGCGTTGGCCGGGTCCCCGCCGCCGGTGGCCCCGTACCAGCCGGTGTACAGGCCCTGGCCGCCGCCGCCCGCGCAAATGTAAGTAGTGCCGTCGGCCGCGGGACGGACGGTGCCGCCGGAGGGCACCACCTTGGTGACGTCGCCGCCGCGGATCGGGTAGCTGCGCTCGTAGGCGTGAACGTGTCCGCTGACCACCAGGTCGACCTGGTAGCGGTCGAACAGGCTCTGCCACACCGTGCGAATCCCACCGTCGGAGCCGTGCGTGGTGTTGGTGCAGAACACGCAGTTGTGGAAGCCGACGATGATGAAGTCGATCCCCGACCACGGCGCCCGGTACTCGGCCAGCCGCTCTGCCAGCCAGGCCGTCTGCTTGCCCTCGGTGTAGCCGTTGTTGTCGGACAGCTCGGCCGACAGGTCATTGCCGTCGAGCTGGATGACGGCCACGTTGCCGTAGGTGAACGCCTTGACCACCGGGGAGCCGGTGACCGACTGCGGGGCGTACGCCTGCGGGAACCTGGTGGTGAACCCGACGTAGCCGAAGTTGTCGAGCGGCTCCATCTCGTGGTTGCCGACGCCGACCTGCCACGGGATGGACTGCGCGGCGACCGGGCCGACGATGCCGAGGTAGGCGTCCCAGCTGGCTGGGCTGAAGTCGGTGACGCCGGTCGGCACCCCGTTGGTGAAGTAGCCGGAGCCGTCGCCCGCGTAGCTGAGGTCGCCGACCACCACGTTGAACCTCGGCCGGAGTGCGCCGATGACCTGCGCTATCGGCAGGCTGCTCTCGTCACTGGTCGCCTCGTCGCCGACCATGGTGAACCGGAAGTTGCTCGGCCCCGGCGCCGCGGTGGTGAACGTGACGTCCTGGCTCCAGTTCACCCCGTCGTTGCTGACCGAGTAGTGGTATGTGGTGTTCGGGAAGAGGCCGGACAGCAGTGCGTTGCTGTACACGGTGTCTTCGGCGGGCTCACCGCTGATCGCCGGGACCGGCACGATGCCAGAGAACGCGGCGTGCTCGATCCTGCCGTAGCCGTGGTCGAGGCCCCAGCGGACCTGCGGAGCGGGAACCGCGGGCGTCGCACCGCCGGCGGTGCCCGCCGACCATGAGACGTACATCTGCCTGGTGGGGTCGGGGCCGTAGGCGATCCACTGCGGCGCCGAAGCGGTGGAAGCGGAGGCCGAGGACTGGCGCCAGAACAGCGGGCCCGCAGCAGCAGCGAGGCCAAGGACGCCGGCACCCTTCAGCACGGTCCGCCGGCGGTACCGCGCCTTCAGGTAGTCGTGCATTTCCTGCACGGTCATGTCTTTGACAAGCTTCTCCGGTATCTCACCGTATGGGGTTTCCATGGCTGACGACCGTAAAGGTCGGAAATGAACGGCTCCTAGCTCGGCGGCATAGGCCAGGCAAAAAGGGTCGGTCAACCTACGATTGCCAGCCCGTCCGGCCGTCGATGCGCTCGCGGATCAGGTCGGCTTGGCCGCAATGCGCCGCGTACTCGGCGATGACGTGCGTGAGTGCCCAGCGCAGCGACATCTCGCCCCAGCGCTCGCTGACGAATATTTGCTCCAGCGACAGCCCGGCCACGGCCCGCCGGGCCGCGTACTGCTCGGCGACGAGCCGGCCGAGATCGCGCTGCGCGCTGGCCGGGTCCACGTCGTCGAACGCACCGTCCGGCCGGTCCGGCGTCGAGTAGTAGTCGTCAACCTGCTCGCCGCCCCAGCGGCAGCGGAAGTAGGTGCGCTCGACGTCGGTGAGGTGCCGGACGATCCCGAGCAGGGACAGGCTGGACGGCGGCACCGAGCGCTCGGCGAGTTGCTCGGCCGTCAGGCCCGTGCAGCGCAGCAACAGGCTGGCCCGGTATCGGTCCAGGAACCCGTCGAGCATCGGGCGCTCCGGCCCGGTGAACGGCTCATCCTGGCGGGCGAACTCCGGCGCGGTCCACGTCACGGGAGGCCTCCAGCCAAGCAGCGGCCGTCAGCTCCGGTGCTCGCGCACCTGGCGCTTGATCCGGGCCAGCATCGCGGCCAGCCCGCGCAGCCGCAGCGGGCTCACCAGGTCCTGCAGCCCGAGCCGGCTCGGGAACTCCCCCGGCGTGTCCAGCACCTCGTCCGCGCCGAGCCCGTCGAGCCCCGCGTGCAGGATGCCAGCGAAGCCCCGGGTGGTCGGCGCCTCCCTTGGCGCGTCAAAGAACAAGTGAACGACATCGTCGGCGTCCACCTCGACGGCCAGGAAGAGCGGCGACTGGCACTCCGGCACCTGCTCGAGCAGGTCATGGTGATCCGCGTACCTGGCGGGCAGCGGCGGCAGCTCCTCGGAGAACTCGAGCAGGAGCTGCAGCCGCTGCGAGTCCGGCATCGCCGTGAAGTCTTCGGCGATCTCCTGCAGCCGGGGATGCAGGGTGCCGGCGTCGGCGGTCACGGCGCCTCGCCCCTTCGGATCGGCACCCGGACCGAGTTGCCCCACTCGGTCCACGACCCGTCGTAGTTGCGCACGTGCGGGTAGCCGAGCAGGTGGTGCAGCACGAACCAGGTGTGGCTGGACCGCTCGCCGATCCGGCAGTAGACCACCACGTCGTCGTCGGGGCGCAGCCCCGCCTCATCCTGGTAGATCGCCTCGAGTTCCTTGCGAGTCCGGAACGTGGCGTCCTCCGCGGCCGCACGGGCCCAGGGAACGTTCCTGGCGTCGGGAATGTGGCCGCCCCGCACCGCGCCCTCCTGCGGGTAGTCCGGCATGTGCAGCAGCTCGCCGCTGTACTCGCCGGGAGAGCGCACGTCGATCATGGGCAGGCCGAGGTGGGCCACGACCTGATCCCGGAACGCCCGTATGGTGCTGTCATCGCGCTCGACCACCGGGTAGCTGCCGCGGGACCGCGGCGGGACCTCGGTGCTCAGCGGCCGGCCCTCGGCGATCCACTTGGCCCGGCCCCCGTCGAGGAGACGCACGTCCGGGTGCCCGAACAGGCTGCACACCCACAGCGCGTACGCCGCCCACCAGTTGTTGCGGTCGCCGTACAGCACCAGCGTGGTGTCCCGGCTGATCCCCTTCTCCTCCATCAGCCGCGCGAAGTCCACGCCGTGGACGTAGTCACGGGTCACCGGGTCGTTGAGCTCGGTGTGCCAGTCGAGCTTGACCGCGCCGGGGATGTGGCCGGTCTCGTAGAGCAGCACGTCCTCGTCGGACTCGGCGACGACAAGCGCGGGATCGTCCAGGTGCTCGGCCAGCCAGTCGGTGGAGACCAGCATCTCCGGCCGGGCGTACTCCTGGAACTTCGATGCGGAATCGTACGGCACTGCCATGACCAACCTCCGCTGTAAGCCGATGTTTGACCGTCCAAGAGCCCGTAACGCAACGCTACTGCTCAGCCTTCCCCGCAGGCCGGCCCGGCATGGTTCTCTGACTAGAGTCAGGGAATGCAGCAGGAGATGGTCGGTCAGGTCCGGAGCTTCAACCGGACAGTAACCCAGCGAACCGGCGCCCTCAACGACGCGTTCCTGTCCCGCGGCCGCCCGCTCGGTCAGGCGCGGGTGCTGTGGGAGATCGGACCGGATGGCAGCGACCTGCGCTCTCTGCGGTGGCGGCTTGACCTTGACTCGGGCTACCTGAGCCGGCTGCTGCGGTCGCTGGAAGCCGACGGCCTGGTGGCTGTCGGACCGAGCCGGGCGGACCGGCGGGTGCGTATCGCCCGGCTGACCCGCCGCGGCCTGGCCGAGCGGGCCGAGCTCGATAGGCTTTCCGACGACGCGGCCGTGTCGATCCTGCGGCCGCTCAGCTCCGCGCAGCGCACCCGGCTCGTCGCCGCCATGGCCGAGGTGGAGCTGCTGCTGGCGGCCTCGGCGGTCCAGATCACCGTGCGCGGCCCGAGACAGCCGGACGCACGGTTTTGCCTGCAGGCCTATTTCTGCGAGCTGTCCCGCCGCTTCGAGACCGGGTTCGACCCCGCGCTGAGCATCTCCGCCGCCGACGATGAGCTGACCCCACCCGCTGGCCTGCTGCTGGTCGCGACCCTGCACGGTGAGCCGGTCGGGTGCGGCGCGCTGAAGTTCCACGACGGCGCGCCGACCGAGATCAAGCGGATGTGGGTGGCCCCGGCAGCCCGCGGGCTCGGGCTCGGCCGCCGGCTCCTCACCAGCCTGGAGTCCCGCGCGGCCGCCAGCGGAGCCCTTACGGTCCGGCTGGAGACCAACCGCGCCCTGCATGAGGCCATCGCCCTGTACCGGACGGCCGGCTACCGCGAGGTCGCCGCCTTCAACGACGAGCCCTACGCCCACCACTGGTTCGAAAAGACACTAGGCCAGAATTCACGAACGCCATTGCATCCGGAACACATTTAGTGCCTGTATGATTACAGGGTGTGACGGCAGTCGAGCGGGACGGCGGGACCTCGGGCGCGGGAGTGCCTGCCGGGCCGGATTTCCGGCGGCTGTTCGAGGGGGCACCAGGGCTGTACCTCGTGCTTGACCCGCAGCTGACCATCGTCGCGGTCAGTAACGCGTACCTGGCGGCCACGATGACGACCAGGGAAAACATCCCGGGCCGCAACGTGTTTGAGGTCTTCCCGGACAATCCCGATGACCCGGACGCGACGGGAGTGGCCAACCTGACCGCCTCGTTTGAGCGCGTCCGAAGAGAGCTCCGGCCACACACAATGGCGGTGCAGAAGTACGACGTACGCCGTTCCGCCGCCGAGGGCGGCGGGTTCGAGGCGCGGTACTGGAGCCCGCGTAACAGCCCGCTGCTCGACCCGGGCGGGAAGCTCGCGTACATCCTGCACGAGGTGGTCGACGTCACCGAGTTCGTCCGGCAGCAGGATACCGATGAGCGGCTGACGAAAGAGTTCTGGGAGAATACCGCCGGGATACGGGCGGAGATACTGCGCCGCTCCGCCGAGCAGGCCGAGGCGAATCAGGCGCTGCGCGAAGCCAACGCGAACAGGAAGCAGTTCCTCGCCTCGATGAGTCATGAGCTCCGTACTCCCATGAACGCGGTGATCGGCCTGGCCGAGCTCCTGGGGAACACGACGCTCAGCCGACCCCAGCGCCGCTACGTCGACGGGATCAGGGCAGCCGGCCATACGCTGCTGTCTTTGATCAGCGACGTCCTGGACTTCTCGAAGATCGAGGCGGGCAAGCTCGTGCTCAGCGCCATCGATTTCTCCCCGGCAGCCATCGTCGAGGATGTGATCGAGATGGTCGCCGAATCCGCCCGGTCGAAGAACCTGGAGGTCACCGGCTTCTACGCGCCGTCGCTGCCGGCGACCCGGTCCGGCGACCCGGACCGGCTGCGCCAGGTGCTGCTGAATCTCACCGGGAACGCGGTGAAATTCACCGAGCGCGGTGAGATCACGGTCCGCGCGGCGCCTGATGAGGCCGGCCGGGCTCAGGGCGTCCCGGCCGAGGTTGCCTCTATCCGGTTCGAGGTCACTGATACCGGAATCGGGATCAGCCCCGACATTCAGCAGCAGCTTTTCGAGGCGTTCGTGCAGGCCGACCCCTCGACCACGCGGCGCGCCGGTGGCAGCGGCCTGGGCCTGGCGATCAGCCGGGAGCTCGTCACCCTTATGGGAGGAACCATCGGCGTGTCGAGCCTGCCCGGCCGCGGCAGCACGTTCTGGTTCGTCATTCCCTTCGCTCCGGCCTCGCAAGCCGATCACTCGGTCTCGCTAGAGGTCCTGGCCGGGTTACGCGTCCTGGTCGTCGATGACAATGTCACCAACCGGCTCATTCTCGACCAGCAACTTCGCGCGTGGCGGGCCGAGACGACGCTGTGCGAGGATGCCGCGGCGGCGCTGCCGCTGCTCCGCGGGGCCGCGTTGCGCGGGCAGCCCTACGAACTCAGCATCCTTGACCTCCGGATGCCCGGCACGGACGGGCTGGCGCTGGCCGACGCCATTCACGCAGACGGCGGCATCCCGGACCATCCCATGATCATGCTCAGCTCGGAAGTCGACTTCGACCAGGCGGCGGCCGACCACGCGGGAATCAGCGCAGTCCTGGTCAAGCCGATCCGCAGCGCCGACCTTTTCGCCAGGATCAGCGACGTGATGGGCTTGGCCGGTCCTGCGGCCCCCGCCTCCGCGACGGCCCCAGGTGCCGCCGGGCCGGCCGGCGCGGACAGCCAGTGCGGCCGGGTGCTTCTCGTTGAGGACGACGAGCTCAGCCAGCTCGCAGGCGCGGGCATCCTCACCCAGCTCGGCTACCAGGTCGAGGTCGCTTCCGACGGACAGCAAGCCGTGGCCATGGCCACGGCCCGCCGGTACGACGCGATCATCATGGACTGCCACATGCCGGTTATGGACGGCTACACCGCGGCCCGCATGATCCACGCCGCCGAGGGCCACGGCCGGCACACACCGATCATCGCCCTGACTGCGGCCGCCCTCCCCGAAGACCGCGCCCGCTGCGCTGCCGCCACCATGGATGACTACCTGACCAAGCCCATCACCACGGGAAAGGTCGACGCGTATCTTCGCCGCTGGATCGGCCCACGCGGCGGTACCGCTGCTGGACGCCAGGACGACGGGGCCGCCGGCGGGTCGGCTCAGCGCCTGCACTACGCGATGAGCGGCCGGCTCGGCCAGTTCCTCGGCGAGGATGGCCTCGCTGATCAGATCCTGGGCGCCCGGATCCTGCGCGGCGTCCTGGGCAGCCTCCCAGGCAAACTCGCTGACCTGGCGCAAAGCCTGCAGCAGCGGGATGTTTCCCGGCTGGCCAGCACCGCCCATGCCCTGAAAGGAACGTGCCAGAACATCGGGGCTACGGACCTCGCGGATCTATGCGACGAACTGACCGGTCACGCCCGGGCTGGCCGGGACCGGGAAGCTGTCCAGGCGCTCACCCGCATCGAGGCCGCCGGACGGGAAGTCCTCGCCGTGGCCACCCAGCTCCTGAGCCAAGGCAGCGCGCCGCGCCCATCCGAGGGGAAACAGCCATGACCACCATCCTCGTTGTCGATGACGAGGCCGTGAACCGGGATATCGCCCGCACGCTGCTGAGCCGGAAGGGCTACACCGTCCTGGAGGCGAGCGGGGGCGCTGAAGGGCTCCGTACCGCGATCCGCGCCCGTCCGGACCTCGTCGTCACCGACATGCTCATGCCGGACATGGATGGCTACCAGCTCGTCCGCGAGCTGCGGGCATGCCCGGAACTCGCGCACACGCCGGTGGTCTTCTACACCGCGAACTACCTGGAATCCCAGGCACGGCCCCTGGCCGAAGCGTACGGCGTGAGCCAGATCGTGCTGCGTTCGGAGGACCCCGGCCGGCTGATCGAGGCAGTCAACGCCGCCCTGGAACGCGAGCCACCGGACGGCATGCCTCCGCTTCCCGCGGACTTCGACCGCCATCACGCAGAGGTGGTCAACAGCGCCCTGCTCGCGAAGGTCCGGGACCTGCAGGCCAGCGAAAGGCGTTTCCGTGTCATCGCCGAAGCCTCCCCGGTAGGCATCATCCTGACCGATCGAGACGCCTCCGCGGTCTACGTCAGCCCGGAGTGCGCCCGCCTGCTGGATCAGCCTGCTGCCGAGCTCGGCGGACACCGGTGGCTGTCCTTCCTTGACGCCGGACTCCAGGCTGGCCTGCTCGCCCAGCTCCGCGACGGTCACCGCGAGCCGGTGCCCCTGCGCGCCCCGCTCGCCACCCGTGCAGGCCGCAAGCTCTGGGTCGACGCACACGTCCGCTCTATTCATGATGGCGAAGATCAGCTCACCGGAGGCCTGGTGTTACTGGCCGATGCCACCGGCCAGGTCGAGGCGGACGAGCGCAAGCGAGCCGAGGCAGCTCGCAGCGAGCGCGAGGCGCGCCAGCAGCTCGCCGAGCGGCTCGACAGCCTTTCCCGGATGGCCGGGAAGGCAGCTCACCAGTTCAACAATATTTTCGCCGCGGGACAGGCCTACCTGGCTTTCGCCGTGGACGCCGTAGACGCCGCGATCGCGGCCGGGACCCTTGACGCTGCCACCGGCCACCTCATCCGCAGTGATCTCGTCAGCAGCCAGGACAGCGGTACCCGCGCGGCCGAGCTAAGCCGCCGGCTGCTGATGTTCAGTGGCCGCGAGCCACTCCGCCCCACGGAGCTGGACCTGAACGCGGTACTCCGCGAGGCGTCGACGGCGCTGAGCAGCACGCTTCCGGCCGGCGCCGAGCTGCGCCTGGCTCTGGCGCCGTCACCCCTCACCATCCGGGCCGACCCTGCCCAGCTCATCCAGGCACTCAAGCAGATCGTCACCAACGCAGGCGAAGCCATGCCCACCGGCGGAACCTGCACGATCACCACTGCCGTCCCCTCGCCAGAAGACCGCACGAATTCACCCCATGCCGCAGCTTCCGTCCTCATCACCGACACCGGGTTCGGCATGGAACAGCAGATAGCCGGCGACGCCATCGAGCCGTTTTTCTCCACCAAGCCAGGCCGCGGCGTCGGCCTCGGGCTCACCACCGCTTACGGCATCATCGCCCAGGGCGGTGGGTACCTGTCCATCGATTCCGTCCCTGGCCGCGGAACAGCAGTCCGCATCCTGCTGCCAGCCGCACGGGAACCAGCCTCAGTGCCGGATCCCCCGCTGCCCGCCACACTCCGCGACGGCAGCCGCGACCACAGGACAATCCTGCTAGCTGACGACAACCCGGCAATGCTCAAGGTCACCGAGCGCATCCTGAGCGGAGGCGGCTACCTGGTCATCACCGCAGCGGACGGCGCCCGGGCCATGACCGCCGCCCGCGGGTACAGCGCACCCATCGACTGCCTCGTCACCGATGTCATGATGCCCGTCATGAACGGACGCGAACTCGCGGAGCAATTCACCGCCCGGTACCCGGGCGCACCGGTCATCTTCACCTCCGGATATCCAGAAGCGATCATCACCGACGGCGAGCTCCTGGGTCCCGGCATGGTCGTCCTGACCAAGCCTTTCAGCAAGGCCGACCTGCTCATCGCGGTCAATGGCGCGCTGGCTCACCCCCCGGCAACAGCCAACGCGACGTAACCACTGACGTCCAGGACCCGCTGCCAGCGAGGCCCGGCGTAGTAGTAAAGCCGGCAGGCCACCTCTCATCCACCGGGATCAGGAAAAGACGGCTTTTCCCCGCGAGCGGGCTGACTGGCGTCCTGGTCGGCCAGGTCCAGCGCCGCTTCCACCGCCCCGAGCAACCGTGCGGCCCGCTCGTGCTGACCGAGGGCGTCCGCCGCCCCGGCCAGCAGCGTCACATGCCGCCAGCCGATCTCGGCGTAGCCGTGCTCCCGTGCGATGGGCAACCCTTCGGCCGCGTCCACGACGCCGCGGCCAACCTCGCCGCAGTCCAGCTCGGCTAGATCACCCTCCCGGGGGTGAAGCCAGGAAGCCTCATCACGAGGCACAGTGGCAGTGTGCGCGGGCGGGCTGGGAGGCCAGCGCGCCCTCGAGCCGTCAGGTCCTGCGTACCATACGCACGCGGGGTGGTCGATGAGGAGGTCGGCGTGGCCAACCTGGAAAAGGTCGACCACATCGTCGTTTTGATGCTCGAGAACCGCTCGTTTGATCACATGCTCGGGTACCTGTCCCTTGAGGGTGGCCGCGGCGATATCGACGGTTTGCGGAGGGAGTTCGCCAACGAGTACGGCGGGCGGAGCTATCCCGTCCACCATCTCGGCAGCACGGCGATCGCGGATGATCCCGATCATTCTGCCAGCTCGGTCGACCTGCAGGCCGGTGGCGGCGCGATGAACGGCTTCGTCAGGAGCTTCGCCGATACGCTCGCGCGCCGCGGTGTTCGGGATGGGGATCCGGGCCGGGTGATGGGTTACTACAACGCCGCCGATGTCCCGGTCTATGATCACCTGGCGCGCGAGTTCGCGGTGTGCGATCGGTGGTTCAGCTCGGTTCCCGGGGCGACCTGGCCGAACCGGCTGTACGCGATTTGCGGCCGCGCCGCGGGCAGCCGCGATGACCTGCCGCACAACCTTCCCCCACTGTATGACCAGCCGTCGTTTGTGCGGCATCTGGACGCCCGCGGCATCTCGTGGCGCTGGTATTCGTTCGAAGCGGCGGGCACCTTGCGTTTCGCCGACGCCCACTATGCGCTCGGCCACCACGGCAGGTTCGCGTTCTTCAGCAGGACCAAACTGAACTGGAAATCCAGGCTCGAGAGGGTCGACGCTGATGCGGCGAGCTTTCTCAAAGACGCCGCCCGGGGCACGCTGCCGTCGGTTGCCTGGATCGATCCGAACTTCAGCAACTTCAACCCCGTCGGCTTCCAGCCCAATGACGACCATGCACCGGCGGACATCAAGGATGGCCAGGAGCTGGTGCTTGCCGTCTACCATGCGCTGGCCGCCAGCCCGCAGTGGGAGAAAACGCTGCTGGTCATCTCCTATGACGAGCATGGCGGCTTCTTCGATCACGTCGCGCCGCCCGGCGCGCCGGACGACGACCCGCAGGTGTTCGGCCGCTACGGGCCGCGGGTACCGGCACTGGTCGTCTCGCCGTGGGTCGAGCCACGCGCAGTATCACATACGGTCTTGGATCACACGTCGATTATCAAGACGATCCTGTTGCGGTTCTGCCCCGACGCGCTCAACGACCCCGAGCGGCGTCACGGGCTGATGGCGCGGGTCACGAGCGCCGGGCGCCCGCATCCCGTGGGAGCGCGGGTGGCCCACGCCCATGATCTGGGGGAGCTGCTCACCCGCACCGTGCCACGGCCAGCTCCCGCCCGGTACGCGCTGATTCACGACGCCGCGGCGCGCGCGGCAACCAGAACGCGAGGCGAGCCAATCGACGGGGACCCCCTCGGCCGCCCCCCGGCGACCGATCTCCAGATCCGCATCGCCGCGGCGATACGCGAGCTGAGAAGACGAGGGCACCCGGCAGACAGGTCGTAGGTCCACCTTCGGAGCGCCCTGGTTATCCGAGCACCTGCCGGCCCGCAATCTCTGCATGGTGTCGACGGCGACGGTCTCGCGGTCAGGTACTCGTAGCGGATCTGAGCCCCGCACGGGTGCCACCGGAGTCGGCCGCTGCGGCGTTAGCCAGATAGTAACTAATCCGAGTCAGAGGCCGCGGTTCATGTCCGGCCAACCCGACCAGAAAAGATGCAGTTCACCGAGCCGTCTGGTGGCCCAGACTGCCGACTTCACATTGTTCATCCGAAACGCGCCATCACCCGCTGATCCAGGGCGGTCTCAGGTGATGATCAGGTGGAGGCTACTGGCGATGAGCCACAGCTCGCGCATCGGCAGTCCCCGGTACCCTCCCCTGGAGCCCGCGCCCATCCCGCCGGGCTAACCCGGTTGTACAGGCAGGTGATCAGGGTGGTCAAGGATCGGGCGGTGCGGGTGAGCCTGGAGCTGGGTAAGCGGTGGGTGTTCGCTACCGCACTTGACTGGCCCGGCTGGTGCCGGCGCGGCAAGGGCGAGGAGGCCGCCCTGGACACGCTGCTTGACTACGCCGAGCGGTACGCGGCGGTCGCCGGGCCCGGGTTCCGGCCGGGCGATATCCAGGTGGTGGGCCAGGTGGCGGGGACCGCGATCACGGACTTCGGCGCGCCGGACGTGCAAGGCCCGTGGGACGACGAGCCGCTGGAGCCGGCCGAGGCCGGCCGGCTCACCGGGCTGCTCGAAGCGTGCTGGGGCTACCTGGACCCGGTCATCGCGGCCGCGCCCGAGGTACTGCGCAAGGGCCCGCGCGGCGGTGGCCGCGACCGTGACGCGATCGCCGACCACGTCCGCGGGGCCGAGCGGTCCCTCAGCTGCCCCAAGGCCGGGATCCGGGTACCGCCGCGCACACCCTGGGGCGAGCAGCGCACGGCCCTTGCCGCCGCGCTGCGCGCCGGAGCGCCCGGCGGGACGTGGCCGGCCAGGTATGTGATCAGGCGCTCGGCCTGGCATGTCCTCGACCACGCGTGGGAGATCGAAGACAAGAGCACTTGATACGCAGCGGGCTCCCCGGCCCGACAAGCGGGTGCCGGATGGGGCCGGTGACCGGATTTGCGTTATTATCCAGAAGCCTTCTGACCTGCGATGACGCTGAGGTGAAGTTTGCGGCTTTTCGACACTAACTGGATGCAAATCGAGGAGTACCTGCGGCGCGACGACCGGATCGTGCTGCCGACCGGCTCGACCGAACAGCACGGCTTCCTCTCGCTGGGAACCGACGCGATCCTCGCCGAGCGGGTGGCGGTTGAGGCCGCCGAGCCGCTCGGCGTCCCGGTACTGCCGGGCCTCCCGTTCGGGATGGCTCCCTATTTCGCCGCCTTCCCCGGGAGCATGAGCCTGCGGATGACGACCTACATCGAGGTGCTGCGGGACCTGCTCGACGGTCTCGCCGCGCAGGGCTTTCACCGGATCGCGATCGTCAACGGGCACGGCGGCAACGCGCCGGTGACCGGGTTCATTCGCGAGTGGATCTGCCAGCCCCGGCCGGACCGGGTGCAGGTACTGTTCCACAGCTGGTACAACGCGCCAAAAACGACCGAAGCCGCGGACCAGTTCGACCGCGACCAGATGCACGGAGGCTGGGTGGAGAACTTCAGATGGACCAGGGTTACCGGGGCCGACATGCCACCCGAGCCCAAGCCGGTCATCCCCCGCGATCTCGTCGGGCAGCTCGACCCGGCGCAGGTCAGGACCGCGGCGCCGGACGGCATGCTGGGTGGCGCCTACGCGCGCCCGGATGAGGACATGCAGGTCGTCTGGGACGCCGGGGTGGCCGAGGTGCGGGCGCTGCTTGAGAACGGCTGGCTCCGGTGACGGCCGGGACGCTGGCCGGCAAGACCGCGGTGGTGACCGGCACGGCCCACGGCATCGGGGCCGCGATCGCCGAGGCGCTCCGCGGCGAAGGCGCGGACACCCACGGGGTCGACAAGGACCAGGCCGACCTCACCAAGTCCAGCGAGGTCAGAGCATTCTTCGATGCACTCGGCGGGGTCGACATCCTGGTCAACACCGCCGGGGGTGTCGTGGGGCAGGTAGGCCGCCCGATTGAGGAGGTCTCCGACGAGGACTGGGACTCGGTCGTGCAGGCCAACCTGTACAGCGCGTTCCTGTGTACCCGGGCCGTGGCGCCTTCGATGAAGGAGCGCCACTGGGGCCGGATCGTCAACATCTCCTCGGGAGCGGGCCGCAGCGTGAGCCTGACCGGCATCCAGGCCTACACCAGCGCGAAAGCCGGGCAGATCGGGTTCACCCGGCAGATGGCGCACGAGCTTGGGCCGTTCGGCGTCACGGTCAACTGCATCGCTCCGGGGTTCATCCTCTCCAACCCGACGACCGAGCGGCAGTGGCAGAGCTACGGCGAGGACGGCCAGCGCAAGCTGGTGGAGGGCATCGCGGTGCGGCGGCTGGGACAGCCCGAGGACATCGCCAACGGCGTGCTGTTCTTCGTGTCCGAGCGGTCCTCATGGGTAACCGGGCAGACGATCTCGATTGATGGTGGACATGCTCTCTTTTGATGCCAGTGACGCGGACTACGTGAGCGAGCTCGCCGAATACGTGGCGGTGCCTAGCGTCAGCAGGGACGCGGCCGAAGAAACCATGCGCGCCGCGGCCGACTGGCTCGTCGGGCAGCTCGGGTTCGCCAACGGCCGGGTGGTCGAAGCCGAGGGCCACCCCGTCGTCCGCGGCGAGTGGCTCGGCGCCGAAGGCGCGCCGACGGTCCTCGTCTACGGCCATTACGACGTGCAGCCCACCGGCGACCTCGCCGAGTGGATCACTCCCCCGTTCGAGCTGACCGTGGACGGCGACACGGTCAGGGGACGCGGCGCCACAGACGACAAGGGCCCGGTCTACATCGTGCTGAAGACCGCCCAGGCCTTCCTTGCCCAGGAGGGCGCGCTCCCGCTCAACGTGAAGTTCCTGTTCGAGGGTGAGGAGGAGATCGGCAGCCCGCACCTGTCGGCGTTCGTCCGCGAGCACGCCGGCGAGCTGGCCGCCGACCTCATGATCTCAGCGGACGGCGCGATGTGGCGGCCGAGCGAGCCCTCGGTGCAGCTGAAGTCCAAGGGCCTGGTCTCCATGGACATCGTCGTTGAGGGCGCCGACACCGACCTGCACTCGGGACGGTACGGGGGCACGGTCGCCAACCCGCTGCACGCGCTCAGCGAGGTTCTGGCGAGCCTGCACGCGCCGGACGGGACCATCGCCGTGGCCGGGTTCTACGACGGCATCCCCGAGCTCACCGCCGAACGCCGCCGCGAGATCGCGGCGATCCCGTTCGACGAGAAGGAATACCTCGCCGCGCTCGGGCTGACCGAGGCGCACGGCGAGGCCGGGTACAGCACACTCGAGCGACTCTGGGAGCGGCCAACGCTCGAGGTCAACGGCGTGAACGGTGGCGGGAAGTACACGGTGATCCCGCACCTCGCCGTCGCCAACGTGTCCTGCCGCCTGGTGCCCGGGCAGGACCCGGACCACGTGATCGACACCATCGTCGCCCACGTCGCAGCGCACGCCCCGCACGGCGTGCGGGTCGAGGTGCGGCCGGACGCCGCGCGGGTGCCCGCGTACACCATCCCCGGCGACCATCCGGCCATCCGGGCGGCCACGGCCGCGCTCGAGGCCGTGTACCCGGGCCAGCAGGTGCTCCAGGCCTGCGTCGCCGGCACGCTCCCCGCGACCGCCCTGTTCGAGGAGGTGCTCGGCGTCAAAACGCTGTTCTTCTCGTTCTCCACCGCCGACGAGAAGCTGCACGCCCCGAACGAGTACCTGCGGATCCGCAGGCTGCGGGAGGGAATGATGGCCTGGGAACAGCTGTGGCGGCTGCTGGCAGCCGGGCCGCACCGGCTGGCGCCCGCGAACGGCACCGGAGGCGGCCCGGACCATGGCTGAGGCACCGCAGCCGCCCGCGGAAGGCGGCTACACCGCCTACTCCTACCTCACCCCCGGCGTGGACTTCCCCGCCTTCGAGCTGACGACCGAGTTCGGCCGGGTTCCCCCGTACGCGGCCGGGCTGACCGCCGAGGAGCGGGAGCGGGCTCAGCGGCTGCTGCGGGACAGCCTGGTGATCAGCTTGCACGACCACCCATCCCGGTTCCCGCAGCGGATGGAAGAGACGCCGGACTACTACCGCACGGGACGCCAGCACACCGCCTACGCGGGCCTGGCGGCGTCCGGCATGACCGTCGTCTTCGACAACATGATGGACGGGACCGCGTGTGTGACCGGGCACGCACCGTGGCGGTGGGACGACATCATCACCGACCTCGGGATGCGCCAGGCCGACCTCGCGCACCAGACCGGCGTGACGACCATCCGCACCGTCGCCGACATCGACGAGGCGTACCGGTCGGGACGCGTGGGCCTGGTGTTCGGGCTCGAGGCGGCTACTCCAATCGAGAACGAGATCGACCGCCTGGACGTGCTGTACGGGCTTGGCCTGCGGCAGATCGGCATCGCGTATTCGGACGCCAACTCGCTCGGCAGTGGCCTGGGCGAGACGACCGACGGCGGCCTGACCGCGTTCGGCCGGCGCGCCGTGACCCGCATGAACAAGCTCGGGCTGGCCGTCGACGTCTCGCACTCGTCGGACCGCACATCGCTCGACGTGTGCGAGCAGAGCGACCAGCCGATCTTCATGACCCACGCGGGCTCGCGGATGGTCTGGGACATCCCGCGGATGAAGCCCGACGCGGTGCTGAAGGCGGTCGCTGAGACCGGAGGCGTGATCGGCATGTCGGCGGCTCCGCACACCACGCTGTCGGCCGCGCATCCACGGCACTCGATCGAGTCGGTCATGGACCACTTCCGTTACATCGTGGACCTCGTCGGGATCGAGCACGTCGCGTTCGGACCAGACACGCTTTACGGCGATCACGTCCAGCTGCACAAAGTCTTCGGCCACTTGCTGGGGATCTCGCGGGTCACGAGCGGGCCGGCGTTCGATCCGGTGGAGTATGTCGACGGCCTGGAAAACCCGACCGAGAACTTCGCCAACATCTGCGGCTGGCTGGTCAAGAACGGCTTCGACGATGAGTCCGTGCGCGCCGTCCTCGGCGGGAACATCTACCGGGCGCTGCAGGCGATCTGGATCACGCCGAGCTGATCAGGGGCGGACCCGGGGCGGGATCGGCGGCAGGTCGTGCGGGCCGGTGAGCTTGTCCTGCACCCATATTTTGACCCTGATCACGGGTTCCCGCAGGTGCTGTTCGCGGCGGTCGGCCTTGGCCCGCTTCGCTGGCCGGTCCCGGTAGCGCCAGCGGGCCCACGGCGAGCCTGGCCGGGCAAGCCGGATCGCGCCGACGATGAACAGCGGCGGTACGAAGAGGCCGAAAAGGCCGGTCCAGATCTTGCCCTTGAGCAGGGTCATCGAGGCGAGCAGGAACAAGGCGGCCACCGCCAGGTGGAGCGTGGCCACGGCGCCCGGTGTGCCCGGCAGCAGGCGCTGGTAGTCGGCCACGCTTTTCACCCCGACCGGCGTGATCCCGAGCAGCAGCAGCGCGGTGATCCCGGCGGCGACGAACACCGCGTCGATCGACAGCCTGCCCTCGTTGCTCCAGTACACGTCGCGCAGGTGCAGGATCAGCGCGAACTCGTCGAGCACTAGCGCGGTGCCGAGACCGAACAGGCCGCCCGCCCCGGCTCGCCAGCCGAGGGATCCCAGCGGCGCGGCGAGCTCCGCGACACCGCCGATGGTCATGAGCACCACGCCAAACACCATGTGGTGGACGTGCACGGTGCCGGCCACGACGTTGCCCGGCCACCAGCGGACCTTCGCCCGGATGAGCCGGGCAGAGAGGCGGATAAACCCGAAGCTGACGACGAACGCGACGAAAAAGCAGAACAGGGGCAGCCGCCCCGTATGCAAAATCTGCGCGTCGAACCAGCCGGACATGACAACACCCCACCTTGCGGGCCGCCATTGAGATCCGGGCGGCGCACATTCAAGTCTTGCCTACCCCGGGTCAGCCCGCCAGCGCACCTCCGCAACCCCGCGTATCACCCTCTGCAGCGTCAGCGCACGCCAGGGCCCTACGATGTGGTTAAGGCCCAGGCCAGGGCCCGGCTCTCAAGCTCGCCATGAACCGGGTATATGCGACAATTCGTGCGGCAGGCTCCGGACCCGAACATCTGAGAACGAGGATCATGCCTGATGAATCCCGAATACGATACGGCAGCGTGACTGACCCAAGTCAGGCCGCGGAGCCGCCGCTGCCGCAGCGCGGAGAGCCGCTGCCGCAGCGCAGGGAGCCGCTGCCGCAGCGCGGCGAACCACTGCCGAGGCGCGGCGAGGCGCCACAGCAGTACAGCGAACCGGTACCCCCAGGTATGCCAGGTGCACCAGCTACTCCGGCTGCTCCCGCTAGCCGCGCCCCGAACCCACTGCCGCGCCGCGGCGACCCGCTATCGCAGAGCGGCGAGCCACTGCCACGACGCGGCGACCCTCTCCCTCAGCGCGGAGACCCGCTCCCGCAGCACGGAGAGCCACTCCCACGACGCGGCGACCCTCTCCCCCAGCGCGGCCAGCCACTGCCGCAGCGCGGAGACCCCCTCCCACAGCGGGGCGAGCCGCTCCCACGACGCGGCGATCCTCTCCCCCAGCGCGGCGAACCACTCCCCCAGCGCGGCGAACCACTGCCGCAGCGCGGAGACCCCCTCCCACAGCGGGGCGAACCGCTCCCACGACGCGGCGAACCACTCCCCCAGCGCGGCGAACCGCCTGCCGACGGGCAGGCCCTGCCTCGCCGTACCGGCCGCACTCGCCGTTCCGGACGGCATCGGAGCGCGCACCGGCTGAGCCTGCCGTCAGACGCCCCGACCCTGCTGATCGCCGTGCCTGGCAGCGCCAGCGTTGCCAGCGACAGGGTGAGCACCGAGATCGCCGAGGCCGCCGCGGAGTCGTGCCAGGGCGCTCATATCCAGGTGGCCTATCTGGAAGGCCGCGAGCGCAGCCTGAGCGAGGCGCTCTCCGGCCCGTCACACGGGCCGTGGCCGGCGCTCGCGGTCGTGGTGCCCTTGCTGACCGGGCCCCAGCCGCGAGCAGACGCGGCCCTGCGGCGGGCGGTCGCGGGCGCAGCCGGGGAGGTCGTGCTCGCAGAGCATCTCGGGCCGCACCCACTGCTCGCCGAGGCACTGCATGGCCGCCTGGCCCAGGTGGGGCTCGCGCGGGAGAGCCGGGCCCGGGGGCTCAGCATCAGCAACGCGGCCAACGGCGTTCTGGTGCTGGCCGACCGGGGCGATGACGCGGTCCGGGCTGCCGGAGTCGCAGCCGTCCTGCTGGCAGGCCGGCTCGCCGCCCCCGCCATGCACGCCTCCATCGATGACCCGCAGGGGGTTGCCGGGGCCGTGATGCGGCTCCGCGAGATGGGAGCCTCCCGGGTCGCCATTGCTCCGTGTGTCATCGGACCCGAGACCGACCCAGCAGAAATCGACGCGGTCAGCGCCGCGACCGGCGCGCTCTCCGCCCCGCCGCTGGGCGCCCATCCGGCGATCGGCCAGCTGGTGGCCATGCGTTACGGCAACGCGCTCGTCGGGCTGCGTCCGGCGGACAGCTCTCTCGGGTAGCGGTGCCGGTTCCCGTCAGAAGGGAATCGTTGCTGCGTTAAGGCGGCCCGCCGGGGCGCAGGCCGCGATGGGCCAGGCCCGGGCGGCCCGCGGTCCGAGAATCAGGCATTGACAGGGCGATTCGGCTGCGCTGAGCTTCGTACTGCGGGCGCCCTCCCGTGACGGGCGAAGTCTCCCATCCGGGTCCGGTCGGCCGCTTCAACGGAGCGCCTGTGGAGATCACCCAGAGAGGGGTCCTCGGCCGTGACCGAATGGGATGCCACTTCATACGAGGGCAAGGACACCATCCTCCGCGTCGTCCGCGATGAGGCGGAGCGCATGTTCGAGCTGGCCGAACGGCCGGGCGCGTGGGAGGAACCGACCGCCTGCGAAAACTGGAAGGTCAAAGACATCATCGGTCATCTCATCGACACGACCGAGGGCTACTTCGTGGCTTTCGAGACCGCGCGGAGCGGTGCCGGCGCGCCGGCCGCGTTCGGGCTGGCCGGCATGCATGAGCGGGCGGGTGAGCAGGCGATCGCGCTCGGCGTGCTCTCTCAGCAGGAGGCCATGGACCGGGTGCGCGGCGACCTGAGCAAGATGATGGGGATCCTGGAGCCGCTGACGGCCGACGAGTGGACCGGATTCATGGTCCCGCACTTCTACATGGGCCCGGTGCCGGCCTTCTTTTACGCGGCCGGCCAGCTGATGGACTACGGCGTGCACACCTGGGACATCCGCCAGGGCACCGGCCGTGGGCACGGGATGTACGGCGACGCGGCCGACCTGCTGGTGCCGTTCATGTTCGTGCTCTGGCAGTCGACGATCAAGGCCGACGCCGACCTCAGCCCGTTCGCGATCGGGATCCGGGTGACCGGCCGGAACGGCGGCGGGATGCGTGTTTCCATTGGCGAGCAAGGCATGCAGTACGAGCCGGGCGACGTAGACGATCTTCCCGCGGTCATCGATTTCGACGCCGGGAGTCTCGTCCTGACCACATTTGGCCGGAGCAACTCGGGCACGGTACGCGGTGACGCGGACCTGGCGGATCGTTTCCTGAACCTGTTTTACCAGATCTAGGCCGTTATCGCCGGGAGCAGCCGTACGGCGCGTGTGCTTCCGCGGCTTCCTGCCAGCGAAGCTGGACAGCGAGCTCGCCGACGCTTGCCGCGTGCACATAGAAGGCCGGGGCGCCCTGATGGTAGTCCTGGATGAAACCGCCACGCCGGCACGCATGCCAGCCGGTACTCAGGTCAGCCCAGATCCGCCAGCCGGGGAAGAGTTCCCCAAGCGCCTCGACGCCGGCGTCTGCGAGCACTGCTGCGCCCATGCCGCGTCACCACCCCCCTATCGTCGTAGCGATGTGGCTACGAATTGTTCATATCAGAGAGGCAGCCAGAAGTGGAGTAGTTCACTTTAATGTTGCGCCTAGGGGATTCCCTAATGTGGGGAAAACATGCTGCTCACGAAGGTATGCGATCGTCGCCTAGAGCCCGCGGAACACAAGCAGCGCAAGGTCGTCGGTTGGCGGATCGGAGCCGAATTCACGCACCACGCGCTGGATTCTGGCGACCACCGATCCTGCGTTCAGATCCGGGCAGTCGCCCAGCAGATTCCGCAGCCCATCGTCGTCATCGAGGAGCCGGTCACCCGACCGGCGCTCGGTCACCCCGTCGGTCACGCAGAGCAGCACGTCGCCTGGGGACAGCCGGAAGGTGTTCTGCTCAAAGGTGACGCCGTCCAGCACGCCGAGCAGCGGCTGCGGGTCCGCCACGGCCTCGACGCCGCCAGCCGAGCGCAGCACCAGCGGCGGGGGATGCCCGGCGCAGACCACGGATACCGCAGCCGCCTCTCCCGAGGCTGGCGCCGGGATGAGCTCGCCATGGATCAGCGTGACGAACCGCGCCCGGGAGCCCTCGTCGACGATGAGCGCGTTCAGCCGCTCGAGCACGGTCGGGACGTCGTGGCCTTCCCGGGCCAGAATCCGCAGGGCATGCCGGGTCAGGCCGGTCACCGCCGCGGCTTCCGGGCCCTTGCCGCAGACGTCGCCGATCGCGAACCGCCAGCGGCCCGGCGTCGCTTCGAACACGTCGTAGAAGTCGCCGCCGACCTCGTTTCCCTCGCCGGCGGCCTCGTACCCGGCGGCCAGCTCCACGCCGGGAATGTCCGGCAGTTCCGGCGGCAGCAGGCTCCGCTGCAGCGCGTTGGTGGCCTGCAGCTGTTCCGAGTAGAGCCGCGCATTGTCCAGGGCCAGCGCCACCCGACGGGTCAGGTCCTCGGCGAGCTCCACTGCCTCTCTGGCCAGGGCTCCTTCGCGGGGCCGCCCGATCACGAAGATCCCCAGGCTCCGGTCGCGGGCCACCAGCGGCAGGCACCAGGCCGGATCGGAGGCCAGCTGGGCCGCTGCGGCGGACCCGAAGTCCCACGCTGACGGCGACGCTGCGGCCGTACCGAGCGACCACTCGTGCGGGCCGTCGCCCGGCCGCACCTGGGGCGCGGGCGCCACGTTCAGCAGGCTGGTCAGCGCGTCGATCAGGGATTCATCGGCGTGCCACACGTAAGCCGGGCTGATCTCGCCGTCCTCGCCCGGCAGCAGCGCGGCGCACCATGCCGCGAGCCGGGGCACGACCAGCTGGGCGGCCAGGGCGACGGTCTTCTCCTGGTCAAGGTTGCCGGCCAGCAGGTCGCTGGCTTCGGCAAGGAAGCTGAGCCGGGCGCGGCGGATCCGGTCATGCTCGGCCAGCCTGGCCCGCTCCAGCGGCAGCGCCAGCCGGTCGGCCACGTCCTGCACCCGGGCCAGGTCCGCCTGGGCGAACCGGTCCGGCTCGGCCGCCGCCACCGCGAGCATCCCGGTCACCCGGCCCTCGGCCGCCAGCGGCACGGTCAGCAGCGAATGCAGTGGCTCGTTCTGGACCTGCGCGAGGTCGGTGCCGCGTTCGGAGAACCTGTTGTAGAGGTCAAGGAAGGTTGTCATCCCGGCCGGGCCTGCGGCCACACCCTCGTCGGCGCCCTCATCGCCGGCCTGGAGCAGCGGTATCCCGCCGCCGACCGCGGCGCGCATCCGAAGCTCGCCCTCCTCGTCGGCGACCAGCGCATAGGCGGCATCGGCGGCCACGGCTTCGCGTGCGAGCTCGACGGCGTGCCCGAGCAGATCGTCGTACCCAAGCTGGAGCAGGTCGGCGGTTCGCCGCCGAGCCCACGTGGCCACGGGCGGCTCGGCGGTGTCTGGCCCGGTGTCCGCCCCTGGCTCAGGCCCGGCGTCCGGGCCGGCGTCGGGGCCGAGGCGGAACCAGATTGCCTTGGCCGCGGCCGCGTACGTCACGCCCCAAGACGAGGAGAGCGCCGCGGGCAGCAGCAGGCCACGGCCGCTTGGCCGGTCCACGACGGCCGTGGCGCCCGGCAGGTCGGGTATCACGCGCGCCGGATGCCGGTCCAGGACTGACACTTCTACATTGGTCCCGTTAAGCTTGCAGGTGAGCTGCACCGGGGTCCCGGCATGCACGACGGCGTTGGTGACCAGTTCGCTGGCGAGCAGTACCGCGTCGGTTACCAGGTCATCATCGCGGGACAGACCGCCCGAAATCAACGTTTCACGGACAAAACGGCGAGCTGCAGCGGCCGCGGCGGGCTCGGGGTCGAAGTCCGCGGCAGCGACGAGGTTCTGGCGTCCGTCCACATGCCTTCCCGGTGCAAACGCTGCCGGCTGACCTTCCTATCGTGGCAGACTCGTGACATTGGCACATCCGGGAAGCGCAGTCCAATCCCGCAGCTGTCAGGCCGGGCAGTGTGGGCCATGCACAGAGGAGAGGACAAGCGATGACCGAGACGACGGCCAGTTCTCGGGTCATTCGACAGAACCAGACAGGCCGGGGTAACGGCGGGGGCAGCGGTCGCACGGGGGACGGCAACGGCTCGGGCGGCCACGGTTCCGGCGGTAACGGCTCAGGCAGGGGCGCGGGCGGCGCCAAATATACCGAGGCTGACCTTGAGCCGATCCGGGCGAGGCTTGCCGCGTTCGCCCGCGGCGACTTCCGCGCGCGAGCGGAAGCCGCCGGCGAGCGTGCGGCCGCGACCACGGCCGACCCGCTGCTGGGCGAGATTCTCGGGCTGGCCGACGACGTCGGCGGCCAGCTGGCCTCGGTGACCTGCGAGGCGGCGCAGACCGCGGCGCAGGTGCGCGACATTGCGCTGATCACGACGGCCGTGGCCCGCGGTGACCTCACCGGCAAGGTAACGGTCGAGGCCACCGGAGAGATGCTGCAGCTCAAGCAGACGGTGAACATGCTGGTCGACCAGCTCTCGGCGTTCGCCGACGAGGTCACCCGGGTGGCCCGTGAGGTCGGCACCGAGGGCCGGCTCGGCGGCCAGGCCTACGTCCGCGGCGTGTCCGGGGTCTGGAAGGACCTCACCGACAACGTCAACGTCATGGCCGAC